>Ga0193692_1000050_pt1 | contig 34448 bp, 34 predicted proteins | sample L3a1metaG_FD_144917 | JGI IMG/M metagenome (GOLD analysis project Ga0193692, IMG submission 144917) | Soil microbial communities from a riparian zone of the East river system, Colorado, United States - L3a1 | ecosystem: Environmental > Terrestrial > Soil > Riparian zone | place: USA: East River... | reverse complement strand
GCCTGCGACGCGCGGATCCCTCGCGCCTCACACGTTAGGAGAGAGAAATGGTCGAATTCAACACGACGGTCCCGAAGGATCGTATCGATCCGCACGTCAAACTCCCCACCTCCATCGCAAATGCTTCTGCTGCGATCGACGCTTTCTACGCGGCGCAGGCCGAAGGCCGTCCCGTGGAGCCCCCAGGCGTCCCCGTGCCGATCGAGCCGCCGGCACCCCCACCGCAGCCTGAGCCGGCGCCGCCGCAACCCTCACCGCAGCCTGAGCCACCCCCGCCGGCGCCTCCGGAGCCCACGCCCGAGCCGTCGCACGATGAACCCGTGCCGACGCCCCAGCAGATCCAGGGCGACGAGTGGGCGAACCGCTACAACGCCATGCGCGGCCGTCTGGGCGCGGAGACCAAGAAGTTCAACGCGGCGATCGCCACCAAGGACCAGCAGATCCTCGACCTCCACAATAAATTATCACAATTAAGTGATGAGGTCGTGAAGAGTAACCAACTTCTAGGTCAACTCAACCGCCAGCCGTCGCAACCTCCTGCACCTGTTACCCCCTTGATAACAGACGAGGATTTGGAGCGGCACGGCGCTGATACGGTCGATTTCGTACAGCGTGCGGCACGCGCCATGATTGGTCCTGAGCTCGAACGGGTTCAACATCAAAATGAAGAGCTACAACAAGAACTTAGCCGAAATCGCAGGGCTGCGATGAACGCGGAATTGACGCTCGCTGTCCCGAATTGGCGCGAGATCAATGTCGATAAAAGGTTCCTGCAATGGCTCCGTAAACCAAATATTTACACAGGTAGGACCAATAAGGAACTGTTGAACGCTGCGGCCGCCGCTGCTGATGCACCGAGGGTGGCAGCATTCTTCAAGGGCTTCCTCTCTGAGGAGAAAGTCACGGGTCACCAGCCCGATCCCGCAGCACCAGTGCCGCCGGTGGCGCCACGAAAAGCAGCGGTCGATCTGGCCAGTCTGGCGGCTCCTGGCAGTGGCAAGCCGGCATCAGGTACTGACATGTACGTGCCGCCTTCAAAGCCGATCTACAAAACCTCCGACTTCGAAAGGGTTCGTCGTGCAAAGGCTAAGGGCCAGTACACGGCGGCGCAGGCAGCGGCGATCGACGCCGACATGCATGCAGCCACGCTCGAGGGGCGGATCATCAAAGGTTAACCAGGGGTCTTCGATCGCATAGGAAATTGCCACGTAGACCCCGCAATAGGGGTCTACTTCCATGGCTATCCCGAGCGCAGGCTTTCCCGGCGCAACCTCTGGCTCTACGCCAGTATTGACGCCGGTCAACTCCTCGCCCAACGGTCTCCAGGCTGCCGGGTTTATCCCGGAAATCTGGTCGACCAAGTTGGTCGAGAAGTTCTACGCCTCCACCGTTCTTGCTGCCATCAGCAACACGGACTACGAAGGCGAGATCAAGAATCACGGCGATCGCGTCAAGATCCGTACCAAGCCGACCATCACCATCCGCGACTACAAGGCGGACGGCCTGCTCAACCTGGACCGCCCCGTCGGCGCCACCGTTGAGCTGTATATCGGCAACGGCAAGTACTTCTCGACCATCCTCGACGACGTTATGGAGGTCCAGTCGGACCTGAATAACCTGTCGATGTGGTCGGACGACGCTGCACAGCAGCTCAAGATCGCTGTCGACACGGACGTGTTGGACGGCATCGTGGGCGGCGCAGACAGCCACAACCGCGGTGTCACCGCGGGTGTCATCACCGGAAACGTGAACCTCGGCGTCAAGGGTGCGTCCCTGAGCGTCGTCGGCCGCAACCCCGGTGCTTCCGATGTGGAGCTCTTGGACGTTCTGATGCGTCTCGGCCAGGTCCTGGACGAGCAGAACATCCCGGAAGAGGGCCGTTGGGTTGTGATGCCGGCTTGGGCTGGCCGCATGATCAAGCAGTCGGAACTCCGCCAGGCCTACCTGTCCGGTGACAGCGTCTCGATGCTGCGCAACGGCCGGCTGGGTATGGTTGACCGCTTCACCATCTACATCAGCAATTTGCTGCCGAACAACAGCTCGGACAGCGCGAACTTCAACTCGGGTGAATGGCCGATTTTCGCCGGCCACGCACACGGCCTGACGTTCGCCTCGCAGATCTCGAAGGTTGAGACGCTCCGTTCGGAGCTGACCTTCGGCCAGATCCTGCGCGGCCTCCAAGTCTACGGTTACCAAGTCGTGGACGGCAAGGCGCTTGCTCAGGCTCAGGTCACCCCGAACAGCTAACCGCCGGGGGTTGTGAGTGCGACGGAGGAGCCCCGGTGGGGCTCCTTTTCGTTAACGAACCCCTAACACTCCTGGACTACGTTGCCCCCTGATTTCAGAGGGCTTTCGCATGACCACGTCGGCCTCCTACTATGGCGAATTCGACTCAGACAGCCAACCGACCCTGAACACCGTTCAGGACTACATCACGTCGGCTCGAGTCCTCCTGCAGGACACCCTGAGCACCAACCAGCGCTACGACGACCCTTCCCTGCTGGTCGCCATCAATGTGGCCCTCCTGGAGGCGCGCCGCGTGCGCCCCGACCTGTTCGTTTACAACCACCGCTACCGCGGCCAGGCGCAAGCTTTTACCGAGATCGATGACACGTACGTGGACATCGAGCCCCAATTCAGGTTAGCTATTCTGTACGGCTTAGTGGCGAGCGCCTTCATGCGCGACCAGGAGGACTACTCTGCCGACCAAGCCTCGTCCTACTGGGCGTTCTTCAACACCGTCTTGACCGGTAAGGGCATGCCCCGCATGGCGTCGCCCGCCGGCCCAGGGAGGCCATAACACATGTCAGATCACCGCGAAGACGGCGGCCGCCTCCGCGCCTACGCACTGCAGCTGCTCAACCAAGCCGAAGTCCGGCTGCTGGGCATCTCGCAGGCTGCGCTGCGCGCTGAGTTCTATGACGTCATGCGGACGTGGTTCGACGAGACGAATTGTTGGCAGGAGAACATCAATTTCGCAATCGTTCCCAACGTGCTCGACTATCCGATCGTCCCCAGCTCAGGACGCATCATGCGCTTCCTTGCCGCGTATGACGCGAATTTCAGTCCCCTGCCGGCCACCATGCCGCAACTCGGTACGGTGTCTTTCGCGCCCTTCTTCATGATGACGCAGTCGGCGATCAGTGGGAACAGCTCCATCGTCACGGCTCGAGTCGTGCTCAATGTGGACGCCCCCTTCGACAACCACGGCATTCCGGTCTTTCCGTCCTGGGTCCTGCCGACCTGGGGCACCTATATTCTCGACGGCCTCGTCGGCCGCTGCATGCTGCATCCGGACAAGTCTTGGTCGAATAACACGCTCGGGATGCTCCACACAGGACGCTTCCGCGATGGTTACGATCGCGTGCGTGCGGATACGGCGAAGCAAAACACGATAGGCGCGCAAGCTTGGCGTTTCCCGCAGACGTTCCGCACTCGCAGCCAACAGGGCGGCGTGTCCACAACTGGCTCTACATGGTGACATGATGTCTGACCCGTGGAAAAATCCTTCGAACGCTACCAGCGCGCTTGTCGGCTTCCGTATTTCGAACGACGCGACGTGGAATGACGCTATCCAGTTCGGCCCAATGGCCGACGGGACCGAGTGGTCGTTCCCTGTTGGCGCCACGTTCCTCATGGACGTGAAGCGCAACCGCTACGACACCAGCCCTCTCCTGCAGCTCTCAACCGCTAACGGGCGAATTGTCAATCTCAGTTCGACCCTGCGTCTCATCCAGTTCAACGTAGCGATCGCCGACATCCTCGCGAATTTACCACCGGGAGATTATGTCTACAGCTTGATCTTGGATGACCCCATCACCACTCCGTCACAACGCACACAGCTCATGCACGGCGACGTCTGCGTCGGGCAGGGCCCAACTTATCCGTAAGGAACGAACATGGCTGTCGTAGGCACACCGCAAGCACCGGTCACGGCATACCCCATCGTTGTCCTTGCTGGACCGACAGGTCCGTCGGGTGGACCGACTGGTTCGACTGGACCGACGGGCATCACCGGCGCGGGCGCGTTCACGGGTCCTTCTGGGCCAACCGGCGCGACCGGTCCTTCCGTCACTGGCGCCACTGGCTTGGCGGCTACCGGTGTGACCGGCCCGACTGGCCGCACGGGTCCGCCTGGCTCCGCGGTCACGGGTCCTACGGGTGCCGCGGCAAATCAAACCGGCCCCACGGGTCCCACGGGTGTTGACGGTCCTGTGATGACAATCCGTGGAACGTCCGGCGGTTTTACTGGCCCCACGGGTGGCGTTACTGGCACCTCTGAGTTGATGGCGGGGCTCGCGTCGCTTTCGTCTGTCTGGGGGAGCTTCTCTCCCGTTCGCACGGGTGCCGTACTGATCATTGTTTCCGGTATCGTGAACAACCCCACATCAGGCGTTGGCGTCACTCTGCGTGGGCGATATGGAGTTGGCAGCGCGCCCGCTGCAGGAGCCGCCGCTGCTGGTAACCAGTTCGGCCGAACGCAACGCACGCTGCAGTCCGGCACTACGCAGTTCGACACGTTCGTCATTCACACTCGCTTGGAAGGGTTGACGTTGTTTGCCAGCTATTGGTTCGACATCTCGATCCAAAATGCATCTTCCGCCAATGCAACGATCCAAGACTGCCAAATGTCGATCATAGAGGTCTAGCGTGACATATGTCCCCGCTGCACCCGTCACGGCCTACCCTGTAGTCGTGCTTGGTGGCCCCACGGGGCCATCGGGCGGACCTACGGGCTCGACTGGGCCGACGGGTGTCACGGGTGCAGGATCGACCGGCGCCACAGGGCGCACGGGACCGACAGGCATGACGGGTCCCTTCGGATCCGCGACGAACACTGGCGCGACCGGCCCCACTGGCATCACAGGCACTACGGGTCCTGCCGGCGCCGCGTCGAACACTGGCTCTACAGGCCCCACGGGTTTCACGGGTCCGCTCGGGACAGGACCGACCGGCGCCACAGGTGTCACGGGACCAACCGGCTTCACGGGGAACACCGGACCAACTGGTGTCACGGGAAACACCGGTCCTCTCGGAACGGGCCCCACGGGCGCGACGGGGAACACTGGTCCCACGGGCTTCACAGGCAACACTGGACCGCTCGGAACGGGCCCTACGGGTCCTACGGGCGTAACAGGGAATACTGGCCCTACAGGTTTCACGGGAAACACGGGCCCCACTGGCCCATCCGGTCCGACGGGCGTTGCCGGCTCCGCGGTGAATACCGGTGCGACCGGTCCGACAGGTTTCAACGGTACGAGCGGCGGCACGGGCCCCACGGGGCCTACTGGCCCCACAGGGATGACGGGGCACGACGGCGTCGATGGCTCTGCGGGCCCCACGGGTCCAACCGGCCGCACGGGCCCCACGGGCCCCACGGGCGCGACCGGCTCGGGCTTCGTGTTCACGGAGTCCGCCACGGCGCCGACGTCCCCCAATCCAGGGGATTGGTGGTACGATCTCAACACCGGCATCCTGCAGATTTGGACCGATGACGGCACCAGCACGCAATGGGTGGCCATGGGTCCTGCAGTGGGGTCGACCGGCCCCACGGGGCCGATCGGAACGGGACCAACCGGTGCGGGCGCTACGGGTCCGACGGGTTTCACCGGGCCGCTCGGGACAGGGCCGACGGGGCCCACGGGGCCGACGGGCTTCACGGGAAACACGGGAAATACGGGAAACACGGGAAATACGGGAAACACCGGGAACACTGGAAACACCGGACCGACGGGCGCAGCGTCAGTAGTGACCGGGCCTACGGGAAACACCGGTCCACTCGGGACAGGACCGACGGGCCCCACGGGCGCGACGGGAGTAACAGGTCCGACGGGAAACACAGGCCCGGCATTTGGTCCTCCACAAGGGCGCCTTACCCTGCAGACCGCCGTGCCAGTCATGGTCACTACGCAGTCGGCGAAGACGACGATTTTCTACACCGCTTATACCGGGGACCAAGTTCCGATCTACAATGGCACCAGTTGGGCCATGACACCCATTACGAGTGGCGAAATTTCAGCTGCCACGACTGATACGACGAAATCGCCAGCTGCGATCGGCGCGAGCAAAGTTAACGATTGGTTCGTTTGGAACGACGCAGGCACGATCCGGATCGGCCACGGCCCTGACTGGACCAGCGATACCGCGCGCTCTGCGGGCACCGCGCTGGTAATGGTCAACGGCATTCTACTCAACAATGCTTCGCTCACCAACGGCCCGGCGGCACAGCGTGGCACCTATGTCGGCACGACGCGCAGCAACGGTTCGTCGCAGTTGGATTGGATTTTCGGCGCTGTAGCAGCGGGAGGAACAGCAGGCTTCTTCGGTGTTTGGAACATGTACAACCGTCGGCGTATGGGATCTTCTTGCGGCGACAATACCAATAGCTGGACTTATAACTCGGCTACAGTACGGTCAGCCAACGCTAAAGCTACAATGCGGCACAGTTTCGTTAGTGGAGTGGAAGAAGACAGTTTCATTGGAACCTATTATGTTGCAGGCGGTCCGGATAGCGTTGCTGCACTTGCTGGTATAGGATATGATGTGACAAATGCTTTCAGCGGCATATCGGGGTCATCTAACCTCGCTGGAATAGTCGCATTAATAGGCACTTTCAGCACAACTGCGCTAGGGTTCCACTTTATGCAAGCATGTGAAGCTGCCGATCAAGCCTCTGCCACTACAGCCACGTATATTGGTGATAATGGCAACGCGAATTTGTACAAAACTGGCCTTACTTTTGAAGGGTTGATGTGATGAACGCCGCAACTCTCAACAAAGCAATCGTCGCTGCTGGGTGTCCAACCCTCAGCAGCACTGTCGGTGAACTGGATGATCGCACGACATGGTCATTCATTCCCGCACCTGGGGCGACACAGGCGCAGATTGACGCAGGCAACAACGTCATCGCCACGTTCGACTTCGCTGGCGCAGAGGCTGCTGAGGCTGCGCGGAAGGCTGGGCTCAACACCGACACCGACTACTTAGATTTTGTAAGTCGTCTGCAGGGGAAGACGGCAGCGCAGGTGAAGAGTTACGTGCAGGCCAACGTGACTGATCTAGCGAGCGCGCGCTTGCTCCTGGCCAAGGTCCTCCTCTATCTCGCAAGGACGATCTGATCATGGCCAATATCAATTTTCCCAGCAGTCCGTCGGTTAATGACACCTATACGTTCGGTGGCATTACGTACACCTATACCGCACGCCTCGTGTGGAAGGCGGCCGCGCTCTCGAGCTTCACTGGGCCAACCGGGCCAACTGGCGTCACGGGTCCCACGGGCGTTACGGGTCCGACGGGCTTTACGGGTCCGACGGGCTTTACGGGGCCAACAGGTCCCACGGGCGTTACGGGTCCCACAGGCTTCACGGGAAACACGGGCCCCACAGGTAACACCGGACTCACAGGTCCGACCGGCACAGTGTCAATGCTATTAGCAGGAGCGTATGTCTTCTAATGGCCACCTTAGCCGACTCAGTCAATTATTGCGACTCGGTTTCTTATGCCGCCATCGGCACGTGGGCGGCGGCGACCGTTACTGCCGCAGGTGCGCTCAAGCGACAGGTGTCGCCGGCTGTGAACAGTGAACGTCTCTTCGTTTGCGTCGTCGCCGGCACCACGCACGCCACGACTGAACCAACGTGGGGTATCACCCGCGGCGCGAAGACCACTGATAACACGGTGACGTGGCAGGAATGCACGGGTGTCGCGGCCGTGAACGGCGATCTGACTAACACTTGGACGTGGGCGCAACTGAAGGCCCTCACCACTCCGACGCTGGGCGCCATCATCCAACGGGCTAACGGGGCGAGTTACTGGATATGCACGACCGCTGGCACAATGGGGGCGACTGAACCGGCTTGGGCAAATGACACAGCAGGCACGACGGCTGCTGATGGTACCTCGACGTGGACCTGTCTTGGTGTGGTGGGTAACTGGACTGCATTTAAAGCTCCACACGCGCGGCTGGCGAACGCTGTTGCGAATACGTGGTTTCCAACCACTTCGGCAAGCCCTAGCGGAAATGGAATTTGTTACGTCGGTGATGACCACGCGGAGACCTCGACTACTTCTCAAAGTATCGCGTGGGGCACCCTCAACCTTTCTTTGGGGCTTGCAAAAGTTCTCTGCGTTGACCACACGAAGGTGCCACCCTATGCATCGGGTGACCTTAAAACGACAGCCACCGTTACGACGACCGGCGCTGCTACAATCACGTACGGCGCATCGAATGAAAGTGTATACACCTACGGCATCACGTTTAGTTCAGGTAGTGGTGCAACGTCGGCTGCACTGCAGTTCAACAACAACCTTGGTAATTTCATCCTTGACAACTGTGTCCTGAAAGCACCGGGTACGGTCGCTAACACCTCTAAGATCGGTATAAGTAATGGCAATGTGCGCATTATTCTGAATAACTGCTCGGTCTCGTTTGGGAACGTGGGCGATGGTATGTATGTTGATTCTGGTGAATTCATTTGGAAAAACTCCACAATTCTATTTGCTGGGTCGTCTGTACCCACGAACTTCCTCGCGCTAGGCAGTCAAACGCAGTTTGCTGCGATTTTGTTCGAGGGGTGTGATCTGAGCGGGCTTACAGGGTCGTTTAATTCGCAACAGATCAGTACTAACCTGCAACACGTTTGGATCGTGAAGGATTGTAAGCTGAACTCAGCCATGACGGTTAATCTGGGGACCAACCCCGGCATGCAGCTTCAGTTCATCAACTGCGACAGCAGTGGGACGAACTACAAATCTACGAAGTACACAACTGAAGGAGTTGAAGACACTAGCACAACGTACACCCGCTCGGGCGGCGCGGTCGATTTTGGTGGGCAGGCGCAGTCTCGTCGCATCATGCCGGCGGCGAGGATATCGCAATGGGTGCGTCCGTTCAACTGTGAGCCCTCTGTCATTTATAATAAGACGACCGGTGCCAACGTGACTGTGACTATGTCTGGAGCATGGTTCGGTGGTTGCCTACCGAAGAACGATGAAATCTGGATCGATGTTGAGTATCTCGGTACAGCAAGCTTTCCCCAAGGAGTTTTCGCCACGACGACCAAAGCGAACATCCTTGCGGCGAATGCTAACGTGACGACAGACTCGTCCGTTTGGGCGAGTTCAACTGTTGTCACGATGGATGGATTTCCCCAGTTGGGTGCAACTGTTTCAGGTGGTGGCCTCACCGTCACCCACAACAACACGACGAACTTCGCAGGGGTTGCAAGCACCGCTGCGGTTGATCCGGTCAACAGCACGCTGAAACTTTACTTCGAAGCAAAAGTGATAACATCATTCAGCAACACCGAGAGTATCGGGTTGGCGCAGGGGACGCTTACGAACTTCGGCGCAACCGTCAGCTATGACGAAGGGGCCGGTGTTTCTCTCGGATCCGGCAGTAGCCAAATCTTTTCGAATGGCACAACTGTGCTAGGTAACTTGGGCGTCACCTCAGTCAACGATGTGTTCTGTTTTGCCGTCGATTTTGGCAACAAGCTCATCTGGATACGACGCAACAACGGCAACTGGAACGCCGATGCTTCTGCCAACCCGGCCACTGGCGTGAACGGTATTGCCATCAACAGCTTCGGGTTTTACGCCCCCGCGGTACGGTTCACGAGCGCTGGCGCAACCGACGCGATCACGTTTAACTTCGGTGCGACGGCATATGCGCAGACCAAGCCCTCGGGCTTCAGCGATTGGAGTGCTGCGTTCCAGGCGTTCAAACTGTCCGTGCAGCTTGACACCACCCACAATCCGCAGCCACAGTTCGCCGGGCCGATCCAAGTCCGTCCGCGCGCTGTTAACCGGCAGTCCGCTGCGACCGTGTTTCAAGTAGGTATCAGCGGCACTGCAAGCGGTGGCGTCGCTGCGGGCGCTGCCGGCCCCACTTACTACCTCGATCCAAAGATTGAACTGTCATGAACAAGCAAGCGAACATTAAGGAAAGAGTGATAACCCGGCCCCCGCAGACGCGGACGGTCGCGCGCCGGGGTGAGAGCCGCACCATCAAGCGCCCCGCGGCGCCGCGAACCATCATGAGGAAACCAAATGCTGATTAAATCCGACGCCCATCCGGTAGGGGGCACCATCCGTTGGCGTGTGAGATACGGTCAGTGGATCGAGAATACGGCTTATATTCTGGGCACTTCGACCGTAGTATCAGATGATGATACGTACGTCGTGAACGGGCTCACCGTGGAGGGCAAGGACCTCGTGTTCCTCGTCGCCGGCGGAGCTCTTAACCTTGCGGTAACTCTTACCGTGACAATGAGAGACAGCCTCGGGAATGTGCTCCCGGACACTATCAACCTCATAGGCGTCGCCCCCTAAGGAGCCTACCATGCCCACATATGGATCGTTGTGGCCGACCTACGCCAAGCAGTGGGACGGCATGACCCTGAAGTCGGGTCAGCTATCCGAAATAAACGCAACGGCCAAACGGCTTGTCGCCGCCAAGGCGCGCTATCAGCTCGTCGAGGCCAAGACCGGCGTGCCGTGGTACTGGATCGCCGCAACGCACGAGCGTGAGGCTTCACAGTCCTGGTCCAAGAGCCTTGCACAGGGTGACCCCTGGAATAGGGTGTCCACGCACGTCCCCCGCGGGCGGGGCCCGTTCTCGTCCTGGGAAGCGGCCGCGATCGACGCGCTGCAGCTGGACGGTGTGAGCCGGGTCAAGGATTGGCGGCTCGAGAAGCTCCTCTACTACTGGGAACTCTACAACGGTTGGGGCTACCACAACAAAGGCCTCCCGTCACCGTACGTGTGGGGCGCCACTTCCGTGCAGAGGCCCGGCAAGTACGTGTCCGACGGCGTATGGTCGTCCACTGCAGTGGACAAACAGCTTGGCACCGCTGCCATGCTCAAGGCCATGATGGCCCTCGATCCTTCGATCAAGCCGATCCGGGAAAATTCAGGCACACCTGATGTGACCCCCGTGCCGCCGGTCGTCCGCCTCGCGGGCCACTATTGGGTACAGGACGCGCTCAACAAGGTCCTGGTCCCCAGCCCGGGGCTCGAGGTCGACGGGGACTACGGCCCGGCGACGATCGCCGCGATCAAACGGTTCCAAACTGTGCACGGGCTCGTCGCTGACGGCTTAGTGGGGGACAAGACCACCGACGCCTTGGATGCCGAGCTCGCAAAGAAACCGACGGTTGCGGTCACCACCGCCACCACTACCGTCGCACCAGTGACGAAGAGCTGGTGGCGCCGAATGCTAGGAATATGACATGTTTGGTACGCTACGAACGCGCCTTGTGAGTTGGCGTACGTCTGCCGTCGGTGCGGGCGCGCTCGTCTACGCCGTCGCTGACCTGATCACCATGTACCATAATGAAGAGTGGGATGCGAACCGGATAGGGGTCAGCGTCATGGCGCTCCTGACCGGCCTGGGCTTCATCTCCGCGCGCGACAACGCGGCGTCTGTCCAGGCACACGAAGTCCAGGCGGTGCAGATCGCTCAGACCGCTGACAACGTTGCGGAGGTCCAGGCGGACGCTGTGGTCGCCAAGCAGGTTGCCGTGGTCGCCAAACAGGAGGTCGCTGCCGTCAAACAGGAGGTCGCGGCGATCGCTGCGAACGCCCCCTAATGTTCCAGTGGATCCTGAGTTTCCTCTCTGCTCCGATCTTCAACTCGCTGTTGAAGGCCTACCAAATGCGGCTGGAGGCGGCCAACCAATCCGGCGCCCAGGCGGCGGATGTGGCCAAGGCGGCCATGATTGCTGAGGTGCAGCAGCGGCAGGCGAACAAGGAAATCGTCGTCGCGACCCTCGGGCATTGGTACACCGCTTGGCCGATGGCGATCGTTATGGGGTCGGCGGCCGCGTTCTTCACCAAATGTGTAGTCTGGGACACCATGCTCGGGTGGGGGTCGACCCCAGCCCTTGGCGGGGATGTCCAGACCAGCTATAATCTGATCATGGCCTTCTGGTTCGGCTCTGCCGGCGTACGCGGCTCGATCGCTGCGATCCGCGGGCTCTGGCGTTAACCGAAGGTAAATGGTCCACCTGTATCCCGGGGGGACCCCAACCCGGAGAACGACATGTCTCAACTCAAGCTGAAAACGGCGGAAGAGCGGGCGGCAGAGATCCGTGCCGAGTCCCAAGCCATTGAAGAGGCCGCTGCGGCGAAAAAGGCCGCAAAGGCTGCACAACCTGCGGAGAAAGCCCCCGACGAAGGCGTCCAGGGTGAACCGGAACCCGATTACGCTGCCCTCGCGCGCGAGGAAGAGAAGCGCGCCGCCCAGCTCAAGCAGGCGGTGGACGAGCTGCAGATCGAGATCGACCCCTCCCTGGCGGTCAAGAAGTCCAAGGTGGCGGCACCCCATGTCGACCTGGCGGAACTCCTCAACAAGCACGACAACGCTGAGGACACCCTCAACGCGCTCCACGATGCCATCCGCAAGATGCGCGCGGAGCCGGGCCTCAACGAGAAGAAGGCACATGAGTGGCCCTCCGACCTCAGCCACCTGACCCCGTCCCAGCGGGAAAAGACCCTCGCCGAGATGGCGGCGGGCAAGGCGCGATCGGAAGCGGCCGCAGACCAGCAAGCAAGGAACCAGAAGATCCGCCGCGAGCAGGCGATGAAGGAAGACGCCCAGAAGCTCAAGCTGGCCGACCTCCAGGCGCAGCTCGATGCGGCGCGTGCCACTATCAACGTGCTCCGCCACAACCCTGTGAATGGCAAAGAGCAGTTCCCGACGATTGCAGCCGACAAGGTGGTATCAGTCAATGGCGCCGCTCAAGCTTGAGAAATATGGCGGAATGCTCCCTTCGTGGAACGACCTGATCCTCCCTGAGGGTCAGGCCGCTCTCTCGATCAACTCCTACTTGTTCTCTGGTACGCTCATCGGTTGGCGCCAGCCGAAGCTGCTCAAGACGCTGTTGGGAACGACCAAGTTCGCCTACCGCATCCCGAACAAGAACACGAATAACACCGCGATCACTGCGCCTGACTCGTTCTGGATGGAATTCACCGACGCAGACACCGCTGTGATGCGGACACCTGTCGTGCAGGACAGCTTCCAGCGCTACTACTGGATGTCGCCAACTGACGTCCCCCGCTACAACACATATGACCGCATCATCGCCGGCGACCATCCGTGGAAGCTCGGCATCCCCGCATCAGGATGCTCGCCAGGTGTGGTCGTCACCGGCGGCGGGGATGCGAGCGCGCGAGGGTTTCAAACGATCGTGGCCGACGGCGGTAACGCGCTGATCCTCGGAAACCAAGTCATACTTATTCCTCTCATTTTGGATGGCACTCTCCTTCTGCAGGACGTGGCGTTTATTTCGCAGACGACTGACTCAACCTTGGGCTACATGGGCGTCATTTACACCGACCTCAACGGTGCGCCTGGCCAGTTGATCGCGAGCACACCAGCGTTCACGGGTGTAACGGCTGGCGCAACGGCCACCGCCGTATTTGACAACGCTCCTGCGGTCCAACCGAATACGCAGTATTGGATCGGTATCGCAGTTGATACGGCTATCATCATCGAAGTTGCGGACAACCGTACCAACACGGGTAAGGTCTTCGACAACACATTCGCCAACGGCCCTTCTGACCCCGCCCCTGCCACTGGCGGTGGCCCGAACTGGCAGATGTGGGGCGACTTCATCGGCAGCTCCGTCTTCTCCGCGCGGGCGTACGTGTACACGTACGTCAGTGAGTATGGTGAGGAGGGCCCGCCTTCTGCAGCCACGCTCACCAACGGATGGAGCAACGCCACTTGGACGATCCAAGTTTTCACGCCGCAGCCTGAAGACATGGGGGGAGCGGACCGCAACATCACACGGACGCGCATCTACCGCACCATCTCGGCCAACACGGGTTCAACCTCTTACTTCCTGGTCGCCGAAATCCCGGTCACACAAGAGACGTATGTGGATGAGCTACCTGACAATGAAGTTGCGTTCAATAATCAGCTGGTTTCTTACTTCTGGTTTGGGCCACCGGTGGACCTCCAAGGCCTCGTCGCATTCCCGAACGGCATTGCCGTGGGCTTTAGATCCAACGAGGTTTGGTTTTCTGAGCCTTATCGGCCTCATGCATGGCCTCCGGGGTACGTCCTCACGACAGAATTTCCGATCGTCGGCATTGGAGTCTGCGGACAATCGGTCGTCGTCTGCACGGAAGGAACGCCGTACCTCATCACGGGTGTCAACCCACAAACGATGTCGCTGACGAAGATCAAGCTCCATGAGCCGTGCTTGTTCCGTGGTTCCATCGTTTCAACCGACACGACGGTGATCTATGCTAGTCAAAATGGCCTTATACAGGTCTCACAAAGTGGCAACGCGGGTAACATCACGGAGCAGTGGATCACGCGCGAGAGATGGAAAGCTCTCACCCCACAAAGCAACGTTCGTGCCATTAAACATGCTACGAGCTACTTTGCTTTTGGTACAGTCGTGGGGGACGACACTTCCGTCGCAAGAGAGGGTTTCACCGTTGAGATGTCCCAGCAAGACCAAACCAGTTTCACGGTGTGGCCACAGGCTGGAGGACATCGCCTGGGCTTTAACCAACTCACGTCGCCAAACGAGTTTGACATCGTTAATGTGCAGACGGACGACTGGACCGGAGTAGGAATGCTCCTGCAGAACAGCGGGATGTACTACTACGACTTCACCGACCAGGCGCCCGTCATCGTCCCCTGCACGTGGCGCTCGAAGATCTATCAGCAGCAGACGAAGAAGAACTATAGCGCGGTGCGCGCCTTCTTCACCATCCCGCCCGGTACACCCGCGCAGGGGGTGATTGATGAAGCTGATCCACAACCGTCGCTCGCCGCCGATCAGTACGGCATCATGCGTGTGTACGCGGACAATGTGTTGTATTGCACGAGAGAGATCCGGAAGTCAGGCGCGCTCCTGCGCATTTACTCGTCGACGAAGGTCGAGCAGTGGCAGTTCGAATTCGAGACTCGAGTGAACATCACGAACGTGCAGATCGGAACGAGCGTGCGGGAGTTGGGCCTTGTCTGATGGCGCACCAGTTTGCAATCTGCCCAACGTAGGGCAAGTGCCCGCGCTACAAGCCGGGCGCATGTTTCCGTCTGTCCCGAAGGCACAGGACTTGCCCTCGGCAATCCAGGCGATCAACGCGCTCGCACAGATCATCATGCAGCTGGCGTCGCCCGGCCTGCCGTCGTTTCAAAACAACTTGGCGCCGTACAACTCAGCATCCAGGCTCGTTGGTACACCAGGGATCAACGCTGCGGCGGGTGCTAATGGTAGTGCTGGTGCCGCGGGGAAGAAGGGGAAGGATGGCGAGAATGCGCAGAACCCGAACTGGGAACAGACAGGGTTCAAGACGGAAAAAATCAAAGTGATGAACCCTGACGACAACGATCAGTTCGTGGTTGTGAAGCGCATCACTGAGATCACCTTTGCCGATCAAGAAACCGGAGCCGAACTGAAAATCAGTATGAAGGCTCAGTAATGGCTACCGACGGCGCACCAGTTTGCAACCTGCCTAATATCGGGCAAGTCCCAGCGCTCCAGCCAGGGCGTCTGTTTCCTGCGATCCCGAAAGCAGGGGATCTACCGTCTGTGATCCAAGCGGTCAACGCAATAGCGCAGATCGTTGCCCAGCTGGTCTCGCCTGGCCTCCCGCCGTTCAAGAACAATTTGGCGCCATACAATTCAGCATCGCGGCTCGTCGGTACGCCAGGGATCATCGGTACAGCCGGTGCGAATGGAAGCGCCGGCGCCAAAGGGAAGGACGGGAAGGACGGTAAGGAAGCGAAGGACCCGCTCTGGAATGAGACCAGTCGCACGACGGAAAAAGTGAAGGTGAAGGGTACAGAAGACAACGAGGATGCATACCTCATCGTGAGGCGTGTGAACAAACTAACCATTACCAGCAAGAGGGATGGGAAAAAGAAGATCCAGTGGTCAGGCATCATAAAGGGCGATAACCCTCTTCTCCTTGAAGGCGGCCCGAGGGAAATGGGGCAACCCATTCCCATCGCGGGGCAGAGTGAAGGTAGGCCTGTTGTCGGAACCAATAAGGCCGATCGAGAGACTATTGAAGAAGACACGGCATTCCCTTCACGCGGTGTGAACGGTACGGGCACTGCTGCACAACCATATCAACCGGGGCTCATGGCGGACTGTGTTGGTGTATCGTGGGCAGGGGGACTCGCCGTGGAATTTTTTGAATAGGAGGATGTAATGCCGTGGTGGATGCGATGTGGTGAATCTGTTGTGGTCAACACCGATTTCTTCAACCACAAGGTTGGAGACCACGACATCACTGATAGGTACGTGTTGTCACCGAGATCTACCGGAGTGAAGGACCCCGGGATTGATGATTTGCTGGTTATCCTTAGAAAAAATAAAGGCGTGGCAATCCCGATGAGGTTTCTGGACTACGTGGAGATAGAGAAATGAGCAGTTATTTAGAGGGGTCAATCTCTCCCTTCAATAAAGCTATAATTTCGTTGTGGTTCCGCGCACCGGCGGAAGCATTACAGAGCTTATTGCCTTTTGCGGACACGGGGAATCCTGCAGGTTTTCACCGAGCCGGAGTGTTGCCTTTATTCACATTTGGGAAGACGTCAAAAACATATTTCCCTCTAGCTGAAGCCGTAGGGGAACAGAGTTACACCGTAACGCATTATAATACACCTGGGGGGGTGTGCGACTGGGCGCCTTTCCTTGTGGATGACCAAACAACGGGTTTGGGAAGTACACTCACTGAAGGGTTTCCACTTGATGATATTGGCCCAAGCTATCTGGGTATCGTTAAAGGTGATGGCGGTGGTTATTTTTTACAGATGTACCTTCTCACCGGCGCTACGGGGGACGGGTTTGGTTTTGGGCAAAACACACATGTGGCGATTACCAGCTATGGAGTAGGTAGCCCTGCAGGAGCGCGTTTGGACTGTAACGTAGAAACACATTGGGACTTTTCCCAAAATATGTTCCTATCAAAAAGCGTCTCCCCCGGCAACCCACAATCTGTACATATAACAAGTTCTGATGACGGAGGAGTTGCTCTTAGAGGATTTGGAAACGACGACTTCACCGCTCTGCAGGGGATAGAAATACAGCCAGACACATGGCATCACTTGCTTCTTTCATTCGATATCAGCCCCAAAACAACCGCTGGAAGCACTACTGGCAACAGCTCGAACGGAGACTATGGCGACACGAGTTCGTTCGTGAATGCTACCCTTAGCAACCGATGTAAAATCTGGGCGGCATTGGATGATGTAAACTACACAGGAGTACCACTTCGCGGTAGCTTTGACAGCTATTTAGGACCCAACGATTTTGTATCAAGGAACACTAATTTTGCCTTCCTTTCCACGGTCGGTGGAACATCTCGTTCTGCTGGTTGGGGTGTTTCGGGGAGTTGGTCCGATGGTATTTTCTCTAATCTTCAAATGACCTTCACTGCGCACGGCGGAGAGCTACCCACCGACTCATTTGGAATTCCTGTTTCATCGGACACTGCGGACCAGATGCACCATGTTGAGATGGCAGAGTTTCAGGTGTGGACTGGCAAGACACTTGACACGAGCAGCGTAACACAACGGCGTTTGTTCATAGCCCCCAAGAAAAACAGCGACGGGGGGCAATCCCTTAAACCCGTCACTCCGAAGACAGCGTCGAAGGAACTGGGGGACCCGGACATTCTGTTGCATCGGTCTAGCAATTGGAAAAAAGGGAAGAACACAGGCACGGCGTCAGGCACAGGGTCTGAATTCCACCCCACAGGAAAGATCGAGAGCTTCAAGCCAGAACCAGAAATCGGGAAGTGAGAAGTTAACGAATCATAAACGTCTTTCGCGGTACCCCTCGGGGGCCCATGAGGAGCTACTAGAATGGCCATCGCAGGATACAACCCAATCTCTACGGCTCATCCGAGCAGCTCCGTCTCCTCGGGCCAGAGCACATCGGACAGCTACAATCAGTCGCAAAACGCGTCGCAAGGCTCCTCAGCGTCGCAATCTGGATCATTTATTCCGAATTACTCGCAAACACCGATCCTCGAGTCGATTGCGCAGTACGCAGAGGGCATGGCCCCCCAGGTTTACCAGTGGGGCATGGATACCTACGGCAAGAACCAGGGCAGCATCGATGACTTGATGCGGACCGCCGAGACCTATGGCAGCGGGCAGCGGCTCGCGGCCGACATGGGCATGGCGGAGTCCGGCGTTCAGATGGCGGGCGAGAAGGCCCTCGAGAATTCGAAGCAGGATCTGGAGAGCTACGGGATCGACCCCTCCTCAGGCCGGTATGCTGCGCTCGATCAGGCCTCCAAGGTGCAGACGGCGGCCGCCGCGGCCGGTGCCGGGAACCAGCAGTACCAAGCTGACCTCGCGACCGGTAATGCGATGAAGAACCAAGCGATTTCTGCCAGCCTGCAGAACGCCAACTTCGGCCTGGGCGTCGGCGCGGACGCGAACAACTTCCTCTCGACGGCCATGCGCCTGCCGTACTCGCCGCTTGGAACGCAGTCCTCGAGCGCGAGCCAGAACTCCAGCGCAGGTATGAGCCAGGGTGCGACCACCAGCCAAAGCACTAATGACAGTTCGTCCATTGGCGCGACCCCCACGGGTGGTGGCGGTGGCAGCTCGGGTGGTGGCGGTTCAAAACCCTCAGGGGGTGGTGAGCCCACAGGTGGCACACCAGCCGGTAGTGGTACTGGTGGTGGTGGCATCTCCGGTGGCAGTGGTCCTAGCGGTGGTCTAAGTAGTGGCGGCAGCGGCAGCTACGGCGACCCCGGCATGGACGGCGGTCAGACCGACCCGTGGTACGGCGGCGACCCGTTCGGTGGCGACCAGGGCTGGGGCAATAGCAATCCCAGCACGACGGGCGGCGGTGACCCCTACAACGATCCGGGGTCTTGGGGTGGCGGCGGCATGAACGACACTTACTACAACCAGCCCAGTGGCAGTGACACCTCTTTCGGGGGTGAGTTCTACGCCGAGGGCGGCCCGGTCGACGATGACGACCAAGGCTTCGATCCGGACCAGGGACAGCAGCCGCAAGGGCAAGATGGGGCGCGCTTTGTGTCGCCGTCACTCAGCCCGAGCAGTGGACAGGAAGTAGACGACGTGCCCGCCAAACTCAACGCTGGCGAATTCGTCATGCCGGATGACGTCGTACGATGGAAGGGCGAAGAGTTCTTCCAAGGCCTCATCGCCAAGTCGCGGCAGGCCCGTGAGGGTGTCATGGCGGCGCATGGACAGATGCAGGGTCAACCCCCGCAGGGCATGAATTTGGGCGGAGCAATCTGATGGCTGACGAAGATTTCGAAGACAGCAACCAGGGTTACGACTCTGGTGAGACGACGGCTCCCGTGCAGGAGGCACAGGGAGGCTATCAGGAACCTGTGCCCAGTGAGTACGGTGGCGATCTGCCGCCCGAGACTGACGACACCGCAAGCCAAGATACTGAACGCAGCTGGGTCAGGCAATTGCTTGACCATGTTCGCTCCTCGTTTGGCATCAACGAAGAAGCCATCCCCACCGAAACAGGAGGCGAAAAAGCCGCGGCCCCACAGCAACCTGCTGACGAGGGGATCCCAGATGATATGGGCGGGGCTTCGTTCGATCGTAAGACAGGGACCGCTGGTGGTGTGCGTTCACAGCCGCGCGAGGCTACACCGTACGATCAACCCGCGGAGAATACGCGGGCGACTGGCAACGTAGAGCGAACTGGCGAAGCAGTATCAGGTGTCGCGAAGAACCTCTTCGGTGCGGACCAGCCCGAAGCTGGCGATACCATGCGTCGGATCAAGGAGTACGTCCTGGGCGAGGGCGGAATGCCCAACGCAGAGCGCAAGGCGCGCGAGGCGCAATTCGCTTCCAACGCTGGCGGTCAGAATTTGACGAAGAGCGAGCTCCGCGAAGGTGTGCTCAAGCAGGCGGCGCAGGAGGGCCTCGATAAGGGCGGCGCCATGCTGCAGAATTACCGCACCAATCAGCAGAACTATAAGGGGCTCGCCGCCGGGGCGCTCGATCACGGTGACAGGGATGGCGCAGCCAAGTTGTTCAACGAGGGCCACTCGTTCGTGCCCGATGGCTCGCACGCTGTCGCTTCGCCGTCCGCCAACGGTATTCTCATGTCTGTGCGCAACAATGCAACGGGTGACACCAAGTCCACCCTGCTCACCGACGACCAGTTCCGCGACATGCTTCACAACCGCTCGGGCGAGTTCGACCATCTGACCGATCAAGGCTTGCAGAAGATGATCGATCAAGTCGCGCAGACACCCGGTATGCCGAAGCCCAACCAGATGAGCAACGCGCAGCCTGGTGGTGCAGGTGTCGCTAATACTCCGGGTGCCACCGTGCCAGGACAGGTCGGCCCGACGGCGGCGCCGGCTACCCCGATGCAAGGCGCGGGTGTTGGCAACCTTCCGCAGGGTGCCAGCGTGCCACAGGTTGGCAGGCAGGGCGCCATGCCGAGCGAAACCCCGATGCCTCGGCCGAACCCGGTACGTGAAGGCGCTGCCGCAGCGCCTGCGGCACCCACTGCGGCCCGTGGTCCGTCCGCTTCTGATCGTGCGGATGCACTCCTTGGGAGGGCGCCAGGAGCTGGAGCGGCGGCGCGTCAAGCTGGCAAGGATCCAGATGGCTGGCCGACGGGTATTCCCCGCGGTGGCCAGTTCGCCAATACCGGAGGCGGCACCAGAGACTTCTCTCAGCCGGTTAAATTCGGTGGGAGTGGACATGTCAGTTCAGTCGGCAGAGCTGGTAGCGCGCCGGTCTACGACGTCCGTGGCAAAACATACGACGTTGGCAAGGATGGCCTGCCGATCGCGCGGGAAGGACAGCCGGGCTTTCGGCCGCCAGGGCCGGGGGAGCGCAATTGGAACGGAACACAGAGCGACAAGATCAACAGCAGGCAGGCAGGAGACCCGCTCCCGCAGGTGATCCAGCGTCAGCCGTATTCTGTGCAGCGGGCGAACGAATCATTGCAGTCTAGAAACGCCAACCAGGCAGCGAACCGCGAGCTCAAGGAAAAGCTCGGGACTGAGGCGAATGAAATTAAGCGTGGGAACCTTGACCGTCAGAACAGGCAGGGTGATCGGCGCGGGGATCAGTCGGACACAAGGTTGGGGCAGAAAGATCGTTCCCTTGATCAAGGCGATCGCTCGCGTGATCAGCGTGATCAAAGTCAGGCGGATCGGAGGGAGCGGTATTCGCAGCAGGATGCTGCCAAGGCCGCCGATCGCGTGCAGCGGATGGACAGCGCCGCCATGAGGGACGCGACGGCTACCCTCAACACGAAGTACAAACAGGACGGCAAGCTTTCGGCCGAGGATGCGGCGTTGGCCGATGCCATCCGGCAGCGTGCGTACGATGCCGCGACGAAAGCACGGGGCGCTGCTACTGGCGGCGGCGGCGCAACGCCGACTGTAGGGGGTGGACAATCCGGCGCGAGTGCTGGAGAATGGCGGATCAACAAAGCGGGCGAGAGTAAATGGTTCCCGGCCGGGCAGTAGGGAAAAACCGTGGCATACGAAGACGACGAGGCTACTGCCCAGAACGAACAGGTCGAAGCACCTCCTTCACAAGGAAGTGATCAACCTTCACAATCTAGTGAAGGCGAGTGGGTCCGCGACCCCATACAGGCTCCCCCGCCTCAAGAGGCTCAAGCCCAAGGCCAGGATGAGTGGGTCCGCGACCCCGTACAGAAGCCCCCGCCTCAAAGCCAAACGCAACAAGGGGGTGAGCCCGAAGCCGAAGGCCAGCTCGCAACCGGTGTGCGCGCGGCCGCTCATTCGGTCATCCCGGGCCTTGCTGGTGCCGCGGGCTGGGCCCCTGGCGCCGCCGCGGGCGCTACCATTGGGTCCGCTGTCCCCGGCATTGGAACCGTCGCTGGTGGCATTGTTGGCGGCTTGATCACCTCTTTCGTGGCCGGCGGTGGTGCCGCCCTGGCGCAGGATTGGCTGCTCAAGAAGCTCGGGTTCGACGACCAGGCGCAGGAAGCCGCGAACCTCAAAGAGAACCCTGTGGCGTCCGGTATCGGCACCGTGGGGGGTATGATGGCGTCCTTCACCCCAGGTGGCGCCGGCGCCCTCGCCGCGCGCGTCTTGCGGGGCGGCATGGTCGCAGGCGATGCCGGGCAGCTGGTCGCGCGCGGGGCGAACGCAGCCATCGGTGGCGCGATCGATCTGGCACAGACGGGAGACCCCACACACGCTGCGGCGGTGGGCGCCACGTCCACGCTCCTCGGTGGCCCGACGGCGCTCGGTAAGACAGTTATGAGTGCGAGCGAGCAGCTCACCGCGAAACTAGGGATTGGCGGCGCGCCAGGAGAAAAACTAACGTCTACCCTTGCCAAGGCTATGCAGGAGGACCCTGCCAGTGCAAAAGCGCAAGCGGATCCGGCTACAGGTGCCACGGCTGACGGAGCTGCCACACAGACCCCGAAGCCTGATGCAGAAGTTGAACGTGCTGCTGTCCAAACTTCTGGCACCAACACCCCCGGCGGGTACGGCGGCCGGCCGGCGGCGGCGCCGCTCAAGGATGGCATTGCTACGGGCGAGCCGCAGAACACGCCGACCCGAGACGGGGGCAACAAAGGCGTCTACGCGAAAGACGCGATCCCTGGCGAAGAGGGCGGCGGCACCACGCCGGCGCCGCTGGGCACGCTAAATCCGGATATTGAAGCCGTCATGCGGCCGAAGGCTGAACCGCCTCCAGAGGCTCCCCCTGCGGCGGAGCGGCCCGTTCAGCAGGCGGAGCAGGAGCAGCCGGGCGCGCCGCGCGCGGCCGCTGTAGAGCGCCCCGCGGAGACGGTCAAATCCGATCCCTTGGTCGAGTCCCTGAAACAGGAGCAGGCCAAGCGCGCGGCCGACGCTGAGAACCCGCCGAGCGAGTTCGACCAGGCCGCCCAGAAGGCGGTCGACGCTGCACAGAAGTCGCCATACAAGAACACGGGGAAGGCTGCACGTCAGCAGGACGAGCCCACCGGCCGTGGCCCGCCGCGCGAGCCGCCCGGTGGACCGCCGGCGGAGCCCCCGGAGCCCGGCCCGAAGGACGCGCGCCTCAACAAGCCGCCCCTGCTCGAGTCGAAGGGTGGCGGCCCGTTCAACGCCCTGCGACGCACGTTCGCGCCCGAGTTCATGTCTCCTGCATCTGAGAAAGCCGCCGGCGCGCTACGCCGCGGTGCCGGCATCATGGAGGACCTCAACAAGAAGTGGACGCACACACTGGAGAAGCACTTCCCCGCGATGGAGAAGCTGGTCAAGAATGGGGAGATGGAAGCGTTCACCGACAAGGTGGAAGGCGGCAGCCACTTCCCTGAGTACACGATCCCAAAGGAACTGGAGGGAGCCGCTACTGACATCAAGGAGATGTTCAAGGCGTACAAAGAGAAGGCGGCCGAAGTATCGAAAGATCCGGAGTCCGTGCGCGCGTGGAACGAAAACTATGTGACCCACATCTACAAAGATGAGCCCAAGAGTTTCTGGGATCGGGTCGGTGGCGGTGGTGTGCGCGGAAGCGGTGGTAGTTTGAAGGCGCGGAAATACGACACCTACGCCGAAGCGAAAGAAGCCGAAGGGCATGAGCCCCGTCACAAGAACATTCTCAACACTGCAGAAGCGTACCGCACCGAGCTCGGCAAGCACATCGCCACGGAAATGGCAAAGAAGGAGATGCGCGAAGGTGGCCATCTCAAGTATGGCATGCCAGAAAGTCGTGTCGGTGCGTCGGGGCAGATGAGTTCGCTGAACGAAGGCAACCGTATCCACGAAGGGTGGGAGCCTGTCGAACACTTCGATACGGGCGGACAAAAAGCCTACATGCCGCGCGACGCTGCGAACGTGTTCAACAACCACCTCAGCCCGGGACTCCAGGGGAACAAGTACATCGCGCCGTTCTACGAAGCGTGGCGCGAAGCGTCCAACCGGTTCACTGCTACGGAGTTGGGCCTCTTCAACGGGTTCCACACTTTCGTGACGGGTGGTGAGTCCGTGCTGTCCAACCAAGCGCGCGGTGTTTCAGAACTCGCGAAGAGCGCCAAGAACGCGGTACAGGGTAACCTGAAAGACGCAGGGATCGAGTTGACGGCGGCAGGGAAGAGCATTCTCACGTCACCGGCAGCTCCCGTCGCGAACTACCATGCGGGACGCCGCTTCATGGCGATCGCCGAGGGTAACGATAAGCCGTGGTCTGTGTTCAGTCCGATCAAAAAATTCAAACAGCCTACCGAGACGGAAAAGCTGATGACAAAAGCTTCGGCGGAAGCTGGCGTCATGCCTCACGGCCGCTCATATGCTCCCGATGAAAACCTGTCAAAAATGGGGACCTATACCCAGTCGTACATGCGCGGACAGTTCGGTCGTGAAATGTCCGAGATGGCACAGCGGATCAAAGACAACCCGTTTAAGGGTGTTCCCGTGGAGGTGTGGAACGCGATCGGCCGCTCTCTGCAGACGATGAGTGAGCCACTGTTCGGCCACTACATCCCGGCGCTGAAGTACGGCACGCTGATGAAGGACCTCGAGTCCTTCATGCGCCAGGGTAAGATCGATATGCGCACGCCTCAGGGGTACGACGCCGCGGTGAAGTTCTTGCGCAGGCAGGGCAACGCGATGGACGTCCGTGTGGGTGAAGCGAATGCCAACAATATGTTCATGAACAAGTCGCTCCAGCAGGCGGGCTACGGTCTCCTGCGATCGTTCTCGTGGGCCAGGGGCACAGGCATCGCCATTCTCGGCGGGCCCGGCGCTGTTGCTAAGACGGTGGGCGAAGGTGTTGTGAACAAGGACATGGGCGCCGCGATGCGCAAGCTCGCGAACAAGCTCGACATGAACCACAAGGACTACGACCCCAACCTCACATATTCGATCGCATTCCCGTTCGGCACCGCGTTGATTGCCACGGCGTACCAGCTGTACAAAACTGGCGAGATGCCGTCGAGCTTCAAGGATCTCTATCTGCCGCGCACTGGCGGGTTGATCCCGGGTGTAGGCGGCAAGGGTGAAGTTCCGGAGCGCGTCCCGCTGCCCGGCTACCACAAGGAAATCAGAGGCGCGATCCATGATCCTGTGAAGGAACTCACCAACAAGAAGAACACGCTCATTTCGACGATCGTTGATCAGGCCACCGGTACGGATTGGAAAGATCAGCCGATCGTGCGTCCCAACGCGACGCTCAAAGAGAACCTTATTGACCGTGCCAAGCACCTCCAGGAGAAGCTGTTCAATCCACTCATGCTCAAGAACGTCACGGCGACGCCACCTGAGGGCAGCAAGATCAGCACGGCGGAGCGCGTGCTCGGGTTCAAGCAGGCGGGGCGCTCCTATCTTGATCCGGAGAAGTCCGAGAAAGGCGCTCAGAAGCGTTACCAGGATGCATGGGACAAGTCACAGAATATGAAGTGGCAGGAGGAGCATGGTGGCCGGGAAAACATCCCGAAGGCTGAACTCCGGAAGACGTATGGCACTGCCGGCGCGCCGCCGGAAGAACTGACTAGACCATCGACGCTGATACGGACGCCGCCGGCGCAGCGCGCGCCAGCAAACAGTGAATGGGTTCGCGATCCAATTCAAAGGCCACCCCCACAATGAGAGACCAAGATCTCCCAGAGAGCGAGAACATCGAGGATCACCGCGACGACCCGCCAGAAACGCAGGAGCCGAGTGGCAAGCCGCGGCTGATCTACGACGAGTTCAAGAAGATCGCTAACTCGTCTGATGACGAGGGGGACCGTGGAGGCATTTCGGACGAAGCCGGCTATAGCGACATCCCGCGCGTCAGCAAGGTGCAGCAGGTGGTCGGCATGGTCACGCAGCGGGCCAATGGCGGTCCTATCGAGAAGCAGCAGAGCACGCTGACGCGCCTCACGGCGCACCCAATCTTCCCTAACGTGAAGATCGTCCACAAGCGCATACAAGGCTTGACCGACTCGAGCCCAGACATGAAGACGGTCACCATCAACTCTGCGGTCCCCACGACGATCGTCGTGAACGGCAAGCGCATCCCGACGGCGGCGCCTCTGGCCGTGTTCGAGCTCTACTCGCGCGCCGGCTGCGAGGTGTTCAAAGAGGCCTCCCAGAAGCAGGGCTACGAGGCGGATGACCAGGACGTCCAGACCTGCGCACGCCGGGATGTGGGGGAGGTGGCCGAAAAGCACTTCCTAGAGGAGCAGTACGGTTTTACCGCCGAGGATTGGACGGCCTACTGTAAGATCATGCAGCAGGGCGCCGGGCGGCAGATTAACCAGTCAGCAACAGGCGGGTGATATGCCTTGGAAATCAGATGCTCAGAGGCGGTGGGGGAACAGCCCTACCGGACACAAAGCGCTCGGAGACGCAGGGGTTGCCGAGTGGAACCACGCAACCAAGGGGAAAGACCTCCCCGAAAGGAAGACCATGAACAAGGGATATCAAGGCTCGTCGGTCGCAATGGCTGCGGGGGGCCCTGTCCTGGGCCGGACCCGGGACTTCATGAAGACCCCAGACGAATTCACGGGCGGCCGCTTGCCGCCAAAGCAGACGGCGCCCGTGCAGCAGGACTACGGCAGCAAGGGAGCGTCGGCCAAGCGGGCGGGGGACAAGTCCCTCCCGACGGTGAAGCCGCGGAAGTGAATGAGCGCCCAGTCCGAGCTTGTTTCCAAGGTGATCTGCGAGGCGGTCGACCCGCTCATTGCACGTCACCCTGAAATCGAAGTAGGAAGCATACTCCAGGCGCTAGAACACCTGCGGTTCGTCATAACGGAGAAAATGATCTCTACGTCGTCAGCCGGATCGCCGTTCAATCCCCTAGATAAGCGAGCCTCCAATGTCTTTCGACATCAGCAGAAGCGGCCTTCCTAGAAAGATCCTAATTGGGCCTTTTGAACACACGGTCTTATTCAAGGACCTCGGTCTTGCCTCGGATAAACACATCTTCGGCATGTACATGTTCGAGGACCTCGAAGTCTTATTTCAGCCAGGGCAAGTCAACAGAGCGTTCGCCGTCGACAGCGTGCTGCATGAGTTGCTGCACGGTATCTTCCGCGTGAACGCCCTGCACCTGGAAAAAATGTCAGTCGCCGACAGCGAAGAGAAAGTGATCACTGTTATTGCGACGGGGCTAACTCAGCTGTTGAAGGCGAACCCGGGTTTTCGGAAGTGGCTTTTGAAGCATGCTGCCTAGAATACCAGATGCCGTCATTGGTGATTGTATAGCCGCTCCCACCCAGCAACCCATCGTCCCAAGACCAATAAGGGCTGTGCTCCGCGTACCCGCGGCGCTTGAGCCGGCGGCAAGCCGTCTTCGCCTGGCGCACGGTGATACCAAGGGCTTCGGACAATGAGTTGAACGTCTGGACGCAGTTGTCACTGTCGTAACCGTCGAACAGATAGTCCAGTACTAGCTTTTCAGTCCTTGTCATGTCAGTCATGTTGCGGGTGTCCTCTCGGGGATTAGGGGCGGAGTTGAGGGCGTAGACTCGTTGCCAATAGGCGAACTCTTCGTCTTGCTCGCATTTGTAGAGCAGCTCAAACGCTTCTTCTGCAGTCTTGAACAGCGGTCCCAGCACCTTCATGGAGCGCCCCACTTCCCGGACGTAGAAGCTGCGCGACCCCGTATCGAGTTGGGTCACGAAGAGTTTAGAGTTGGACATCCGCTTTGCCTCCATGGGCGTACATCATGGTCTCGAACGGCGAGCCCTCAGGGATGGGGATCTCGATCACCTTCTCCTGAATACCCGCGAACGACGTGCCGGCGCCAAGAATGAACCGGTGGTCCAAGTCCGCGTTGAAATATTTTGCAAGTCCTTCCATGACCACACGAGGGTTCCGTTTTTCTTCCCGCAGAAGAGCTTTGAATGCCTTCTGGGAAATCCTGACCAACCGGCGCTTCGTACTAAAATGCACCCAAGTAGGTCGCCCTATCGGAGGTGTTCCAAATGGTGGTGCAAGTTTGTCCTCGTACCCACCCCGTTGCGCGAAGTTATCGGTCCACAACACGTTCGTCGCTTGCACGGTGTTCAAGAACTCACTCACTGCGAGTTCAGTGTTCTGGACAGACTCCCCGTCAACTGCTTCGTCAGTGCGCTTGTTGCTGTTCTTGAGGAACGACTCCACCAGGAGGGCGCGGATGCCGTCGTAGTCGAAGGGGATCCCTAGCTCCTTCCCGAGCTTCGTGGCGGCGAGGAGCACCGTGCAGGTGAACATCCAATAACGGTTGGCACTGTCGCCTTCGACCCCCCGCTCCACGATCGTGGCGCGGAAGTCCTCTTGTTCCTGTATGACAAGAGCGTCAATCTCTTTGACGTTGCAGGCCAGCATTGATGCATACTCGCGGCCGACGTTACCGAAGTTCCGGCTTAACTCGCCAATGAGACGTGTGGCGATCCCCTCATCGATCATGCCGGGGTCATTGTTCGCTTGTTTCGTGTGGTAGACCTCGAAAATCCGGTTCAGCTGGGCAGGTGTGTTGGGCTCTTTCTGGATAATGAAGTCGACCACGCTCTTGTTGGAGAGGGTCATCGAGAACGTCTGCCACTTGCCCTTGGCAGCATACCTGCGCTGCTGGTCAAGCTTGTTGCCCTCGTTTCCCTGCGCCAGCTGCAGAGCCACCAGGGTAGCCGTCACCATGTCCTTGTCGTCCTGCAGATCGTCGAACTGAATGGTGAGATGCCGCAGGTCGCCGGCGCGCTTGAGCGCTCCCTTGGTTGACGATCCCTTGGTCTCGCGCGAGTCAACAGGGTGCCCAAAGATGGCCGCTCCCAGCTTGGACGCAGTGGACTTGTGCGCACCACTGGAGTTGCTGTGCACGCTCAACATGCAGCCCTCGACCCCCGTGAACTGCACCAGGGGGCCTGCCAGGGTGGCGGCCACGATTAGCTCGAGCGCCGGGCGATGCTGGTCGAAGATCACCTTCGCTGCTTCGTCCCACACCTCGCGCTTCCCCTGCGGGTAGTACTCGTCGCGCATCTGCTTATCGATCGCGCCGACCGGCTCTTTCGTGCCGTCATTTTTGTATCGATCGCCGCCGTACACAAAAGCGGTCGGCAGCTTGTTCTCCGGGTCGCTCCACTCCCACCCGAAATTTGCCTTCTCGTTGGCAGCGACAAAAGAGTTCATACGGTTCACCCAGTCCATGAAAAATCCCTCGTAATGCATCGCTTGTGTGTAAGTATCGTACCAGATGCCCACCTCACACATCTTCTGCATGATCTTGGTTCTGGGGCAATCCGTACTGGCGATGAACACCTCGCGTGTGGTGGACACGTCAATCCGGATCGTCATCATGAGTCCATCCGGCCCCTTCTGCGCCCACGGCTTGCCAATGATCTCATTCTTGATAAATGGACGCCATGGATCCTCCGGATCATCTGGATCGTCGTCCTCGTCGCCTTTTTTCTTTTTGACCTCAACGTATTTTTCGATCCTTTTATCCTTCAACCGGTAGCCGGACGGAAGATGCCAGCCATCCGGGTCCTCGCCTTTCGCGAGCTGCACCTGTGCAGGTGTGATCACCACGGGGAGCCATTTTTCCTCACCCGTGATCCGGCGCACCTCGTTAATGAGCGCGCCCGCGCCCGTGCGCGTCGGCGGGGACGTGTGATACATGGTCCACCTGGCCTCGCAGGTGTCCTTGCTATCAGTGTTCAGGGTGTCGGACCACCGCTGCCACTCTGCCAGCCCGTAGTCCTCGCCATCGCATGCAGCGAAGACACGCATGCCAGTCGTGTTCCACGTGTTCCAATCCACCTTGGTGTTCGGGATCCGGTCCAAGCACTTCCGCAGGGCCTTCGCCGTCATCGGCGGGAAGCCCGCAGGAAGTTGCTCGTCTGGGACTGTGATGACGTCTGTGCGACCCTTGAAACGGGCAGGAATAGAGAGCCTCCCGACGTCTACCAACCGCCGGGAGGCCTTCGCCACGGACTTGGACTCTGCGAGACTCGCGAGTGCCGTGGAGAAGTCGTAAACAGGGCCGAGTTCACCCACCTGCCACACGGGCTTGGCGGGCTTGTGCTTGTGGTTGAGCGTCCCAGGGACGCGCAGGATGCGCACCGAGTCGGTGGTGCACTTGTTGTCAATGATCAGCCCGTGTCGCTCGCAGAGCGCCTTAAGGCCGTCTGCATACTGCTGCCATACGCCCTGTATGAGCGGCGTATGACTCGTCCAATACACGTGGTAGCCGCCCGAGCCGGACGCCACAATGGCGGAGGGCGGTGGCATGCCACTCTCGTTGAGAAACTTTTTCAGCGCGAGTGTGGCGTCCTTAGCCGACGGATAGTCTTTGGCGTCGACATCAATGAAGATCGACCTGCAGCGGACGACGTGGACTTGCTTGCGGTTCGGGACAAGCTTGTCGTGCCCGTTCGGCCGTGCGCCGTTTGTCTGCGACGTGCAGAAGTAGATGTTCTCGTTTTCCTCGCGCGCTTCGTCCAGCTCCTGCATGAAAGCATCGATCGTCCGCACAGCAACCCCCTTGAAGTGGGGGCTGGTGTGCAGGCTGATGACACCGTCTTCTTCTGGAGACGGCCACGGGAGGACCCTCTCCAGAAATTCCCTGATTTGTAGAGCTTCCATTTTAGGCCTCGGGCGGCCGTTCGCCACCGTTGAGGTAGGAGACGTACGCGGCGGCCTGTTCTTCGGTGGCGAACTCCTTGATGCGATAGGCGCTGTCACCGAAGCGAATTTCCCACACTATAGGCCCGTGGGTTGACCTTCTGTACGTGTGCATGGGGTCACTGCTTTCCGAGGAGAGCAAGGACCTCGTTTTTCAGGTCGTTGTCGGACTCGTCCGCGGTGTCAACTTCCGTGTTGACAGTCTCGGGCTTGGTGTCAACCTTTGGCTTGACGGTCTTGGTGGTGGCCTTCGCTGCCTTGCCGTTGACGAGCGTCTGTGGCCCCTTCTGCGGAGGGAGCACCTCGCCGTCTAAGGGGACCTGCGCGCCCTCTTCCGTCGCTTCTGCCTTCGCCTTCTTGACTAAGCCAGCCAAATTGACTGCGGCCGGCTTCGGCGTGTGGACTACAGGCTTGGTCTCTGCCTCGGCCTTCTCTTCCTCGTGGTCGACCTCACGCATGCTCTGCGCATTCTCGCCGGTAATGAACCTGGCATCGGCAGTCTCACGCATCTCGTCGATGATCGCCGCTGAGTCCTCGTCCAGGTGGACCTCGGTGTTGTAGTTGAAGATGATCTTCGGGTACTCCATCTCCTCGTCGAACGACAGCCTGGTGAGCAGGCCGTAGTAAGGCACGCCAGCCCGGCCGAGGTCATCGCCGTACGTCTTGAGCGCCTGCAGTGAGGCGCCGGGGATGCGCAGGAGGCAGGGGCGCAGGAGGGGCTTGCCCAAGAGGGGCTGGGTCCACGACGGCCAGGGGAGCACTGCCAGGCGCTTGCCATTCGAGCAGTCGCGCACCTTCATGCCCTTGTCGTTGGTGTACGTCTGGTTGCGCTTGCAGGTGTCGCACAACGGGGACTGCTTGTCCTCGACGTCCGCATCCGGCCGCTTGCCGTGGAGGGACGAGCAGATCGGGCGCTCGCCCTTTTGACCCTGCTTGTAGCCCTTGTAGTAGGCCCGCGAGGCGAACGCCGGCGAACGCAGGATGACCACATCGATGAAGTTGCCCGTGTGGACTTCGCCGTCCCCATCGGTGTACTGCTGCGGGGGGATCAGATGCTCTTCGTCCTTCCCCATGGACAAGCGCCACTTGCTGCCACGGAGGCGGATGATCGGGAAACCGCTGGAGATGCCCTCGCCGAGGGTCTCCTGCACGCCACGGTTTTTAAACCGCTCGGGGACGACAATTCCACCCGTAGGGCGGGCGACTGCTGTAGACATGGTAGCTCCTATTCTTCGTCAGGGATGGTTGCGCCGGCCTTGATAATGTGGACTTTCCGTACCGAGTCCAGCTTCGCGCCGGGGGGAAGTGCAGACTCAGTCTTAGCATAATCCCGGACGGCCGCAACGTTTGCTTTGCGGTCCATCAGGTCCCATCGTCCGTTTTCACTGACGAATTTCATGAACGCGTCAGGATCGACCAAAGAGGCACTCCATCTAGTCTTCCAGTAAGCAGTGCCGTACTTGGTCTTGATATTCACAAGTTCGTGTTTGGCGAGGAACTCGTCGATGAACCCTTCCAACTTCATCATGTTGGACTTGTACTCCTCGAGTTCCTTCTTGTGTCGCGCCTCGATCTCCGCCACAGCGGCCTTGACCTGGCGGTAGAGGTTGATCGCGTCTTCGGCGGTCATGGTGTCTCCCATGTCAGCTGATCATGTGCCAATGTGAGGCCGATGCGAGCGAGTTCTTCTCTGATCTCGCGCAGGGACTTCCTGCCGAGGTTCTGGATGCGCATCAGGTCGTACGGCGTGTGTCGGATCAACTCGCCAACGGTTAGAATGTTCGCATTGATGAGGCAATGACTGGAGCGAATAGATAGCTCCAAGTCATCGACCAGAAAGTTCATAATGCGATCGCGGCTCCGCCACAAAACATCGGCGTCCACGAAATCCCAAGCTTGTGTCACGACATTAACTCCTCTGTGAGGTTTTCAAACATCGCCAAAAGGGCGTTCTGATTTAGTTCATTCTTCTTTAGGGCCTTGTAAAGCTTTCGCTCGACCGCCGTGGACTGCAGGTGAAGAAACTGTTGTTTCCTCGTCTGCCCTGTCCGCCGGATACGAGCATTCGCCTGCTCGTAAATTTCGAAGCTCGTGATCGGCAAGTACCAGAGAGTGGTATCCGCCGCGGTCAACGTCAGACCGTGGGAGATGCAAGTGGGATCACTAAGCAGGATCCGGTATCGTGACGTGTCCTGAAAAGCACCGAGGATTTCGTCTCGGGTCTTGTTCTGGATGCCACCGTGGATCAGAGCCACGTCCTCTTTCTCTTCCAACAAGAGAGAGTGTAACCCGTTAATGAGGTGCCGATAGGGCGCGAATATGATGATTTTGTGTTCGCACTCCTCGATCATCTCGAGCAGCGCTTCCTTGCGTGGGGTGCTGTCCAGCGTCACGAAGGCAGGGTTCTCGGTGTAGACGTAGCCAGCCGCGATCTGCAGTAGCTTGCCCAGGGCCACGCCGGCGTTCATCGCCGTGATCTTCTTTTCCTTGACCATGACGGCCATGGTTGACGCAAGCGTGGTGTAGGCCTTCTTCTGCTCCGGGGTGAGCTCCACGTCCACCGTGCGCTCGACGCAGGGCGGCAGCTCGGTGACGTCATCCAGGGTGAAGCGCACCCCAGGCTGCATCCACCCGTAGGCCCGCTGGACGGCGTCTTGCTTCGGCTCCCATTTGAACTGGGAGACCTGGTTCATCAGCGCCGATTGCGCGTGCCTGTAATACTGGGGCACGGAGTCAGGCGTGATGATCTTGCACTGACCCCACACATCGGTTGGGGCCCGAGGCATGGGCGAGCCAGTGAGACCCCAGACGGCCGTGAAACCTTGAGCGAATTTCCGCAGATGCTTGGACCTCTCGGAGTTGTTCCGATAGGCCGCAAGTTCGTCGATGCATAGGACATCGATGTCCTTCCTCGCCTTGATGGCATCGCCGATCGTCCGCAGACCATCGTGATTGATGATGTAGACATCGGCGTTCTCTTTGAGCGCTGCGAGCCGCTGCGCGGCCGTACCATGGAGCACCATGGCCTTGCGCCCTGGCAGCGTGCGGATGATCTCTCTCACCCATACGCGTCGCATGCTTGATAGCTTGCATACGATTAAAAGTTTGTTCGCACAGCCCTCGCGGTTCAAGTAATCCCACGACCAGAGAACGACGCGGCTCTTGCCCGTGCCCATCGCGCTGAGATTGTAGAAGCGCGGAGCGGTGCTCATTTCGCCGGCGGAGAAGAGCTGGATCTCGAACGGTGTCTCCCCCGGCGGGTGAGGGAAGTCGTAGTTCGTCATGATCGGCGGAGGCACCTTGTGCCCCAACCGACGAAGGATCGTCGTCTCTGCAGGCTTGTGCGGCACGACCACGTAGGATCGCTCCCTATGCGCAATTCGAGGGAGGTCGGGGAAGAGGTTGTGGACGGCAGGTGACGAGAGCAGGACGGACTTGGCTTCTTTAATCAGAATGACGTCGGGTGACACCGATGTGCTCCTCTAACCAATGTGGAATGTTTTTGGTACCCTCGACGGAGCTGACCACCATAACCATCCCGCCCGCGAAAGCGATCTTCTTTATGGTCTCTTCCTGACGTGGAGTGGGGACTTTGCCCGGGGCCTTCGCCTCAATAGCGAAGTAGGTTCCGCGATAACACCCGTGACAGTCGAGGCAAGGAGCGCCCATCCCGTTCTGGACCGGCCAGTGTTGGTAGGCTCCCAGCTCTTTTAAAATGCGCTTGATCGCCGCTTTGACTTTTCCCTCGGGTGTCATCGCCTGGTCCTATCTGTCCGCCGCGTTCGCTGCCTTCGCAACAGCTCACCTCGCCCATCCCACCGCACTCGGGGCAGGTGTAATTACCGGGAAACCCGTGGCAGGGTTCACACCTCACGGATGTGCTCAATCGCCTTGCCGGCGGG
>Ga0193692_1000049_pt1 | contig 34716 bp, 44 predicted proteins | sample L3a1metaG_FD_144917 | JGI IMG/M metagenome (GOLD analysis project Ga0193692, IMG submission 144917) | Soil microbial communities from a riparian zone of the East river system, Colorado, United States - L3a1 | ecosystem: Environmental > Terrestrial > Soil > Riparian zone | place: USA: East River... | reverse complement strand
GTGTCTTCATGTTGAGAATATTCATTGAACCAATCTTCGGGTGTATTTCTTCCAAGTTTTTGTCTCTCTAATCTTATCTTATTAAATGTTTCTGCTCTTGCTGTTGCGTTTTTACTTTTTGCAACTCCACCTAATGTATCACGAAACATTTTTTCATAGTTGTATGCTTCGGGACTACCGCCTTTTCTTATTTTATCTTTATTAGCTTGGTAATATGTTTTCATATCAAGCACTTTTCCATCAAGCCCCGGTCTATCAATATCCCTTACCCCTTGCTCATTCATTCTATTCATTCTATTCATCTCGTATTGGTCAAGGGCTTCTTCTCTTGCTTGCTTTCTTTGGAGATGTTGGGCGTATAGATTTAATGGTTGTTGGGTATTAACAACTACGTCTCCTGCATGGTATAAACTTGGGTGGTTTTGTAGTGCCATTTATCCTACTCTCCTGTTTCTATTTTCCATTAATTGATTATATACATTCTTTTGGTATGGCATAAAATTCGTACTTGAGCCTGACCCGCCACCACTACCATACATTTTGTCTAACTGCTTTCCTTGCGTATAAGAATTTGCTGCACCAAAAATATTACTAATACCACTATTCATTATATCAACACCACCACCCGCTTTCATTGACTTTAAATTATACTTTCTTTCAAATGGGTCTTGCTCGTTAATCTGAAATTGCATTCTATCTTCGCCTGCTTTCATATTTGCTGCCTGACCTAACCTATTTAAGTCTTGCCCTTGTTGTTGCTCTGCCGTTGCTCCTGCTTTTAGCAAACTATCATTTTTACCTTGAACAAGATTATTAACCCCCGCAAGAGCCATCCCCCTTCCTGATAATGCACTTAGCCCTGAAGATAAACCACGATTTGCATTTTGTTCTTGCATTCTATACAAATCAGTTTGGTACGGATTAACATTATACTTAGCTAATGACTTATTGTAATAATCAAGAATGCCTTTGTTGGCTGTGTAAGTGGGAGATTGCATATTCTCCAACTGCTTTGTGGCTTTCTTTTGTTGAAGAAATCCCCCGATTGCTTGCCCTATTCCTAACGCTGCTTGTGCAGCCATTAATGGTAGCATAGTTTATATTGGATTTTAGGTTGCAGGAGTTAGTGGGCTGTCCACATATCTGACTGCTACCATGTTCAAAAATACTAAATTACTTGCGTTTTGCTTCCTTAATTTTACTACGATATATTGCCCCTTCATGAAATTGCCGTTAATCTTGCCGCCTCTTGAGTTCGCATCTCTCTTTATTGAAGCGGTTGGATTACCTTCATACAAGGTAAATTCTCTTGAAACTAAATTCGTTTCTTGCCCTGTAACATTAGTTGTAATGCTTGGGCAATCCCATGTCCCGTCTGCCACTTGAATAACGCTTTGCCATCCTTTCTTCTCAAGTCCGGGCTTTGAAAATACGGGTGAAATATTACTTTCATAATCTACCCCGTAGAAACTATTATATCTTGTGCTATCGTGCGTCCAAAGTTCTCCATCTTTAAATGTAATAAGTAATGTGCCTAATGTAGTCATCATTTCAGGCTTGTAGGAAACAAAACTTTCAAAGATGTTATTTTCTTCGTCGAATAAAAGTGTTTGCGCTGCACTCCCATCTGTTGCTTCTACTGCCAAGATGTAGTTATTTAATCTTTGGTCAAATGCTCCGTAACAGAAGTTTGTTGTTCCATTTCTCAATGGCAACTCAACACTTCCCCATGAATTAACTTTATAGAGTACGGAAATTGGCGTGATGCCATCTTGGGAAAGCCTAAGTATCGCCCCCCTTCTATTGTCAATAAAATAATCTGCAAAGTTAAAAGATGCCCATGCTTCTGGGCAATCACCTACGCCATATTCACCACTATAATAGTTTACGGTATTTAATAATTCATCACTTGCCGTAAGTTGCCCATCTCCTGTTAATGTTTTTATGATTTGTAAGTTTACAGGAACAACACCTATTTTTAATTCCTGACCTAACCTTAAATATTGGTCACGAATCTTCATCTTTAATATACTCCCGTAGTTTCTATTGTAATCTTTGAAATTTCCGGGATAAAATCTTGGTAAATTATTTACGGTTGTGTTTTGCTCAAACTCTTGCCCAAATCTTGCGGTTGCGGGATAATATGTTTGCGCTGCATTTACTTCAATTACTTCTGCTCTCCCATTTCCATTTACTGCACTTGGATAAAAGTCTGAATAGTTGGAATCGAAAAGTAAAAAGTTGCCACTACCAACTCCGGGGAATAATCTTACAAAAGCATTTCTTGAACGATAATACATATCGCCATTGGTAAATTGGAATGTAGCGGGTTGGATGGCTGTTTGGTCTTGTAGCATCCCCCTGTGGTATAAAACTCCCGCATCTTCATAAGTATCGTAGAATTGAGAGAACTCCCAATAAACTGTTTTCTCTGCTGATATGTTTGAATATTGAAGTGGAGTGTATATTAAACAAAGCATTGATGATGCGAATGCGGGGCTTGGGCTTGTGATAGGTTTTTTAATCTTGACAAATTTCCCTTTCTCACTTGTTCCCGTCATTACCCTTTCAACAACGCCAATTATTTCGTAATCTTCATCACTCCATATCGTACCCGTGTATCCACTTGTATCTGTTGTTGCAATAATTTTTATTCTATCTCCTTTTTCGGGATTGACTATTGAATCAATGCTACCATAAATAAACTTATTGTTTTGGTCGTAGTAATATTGTATGTTCTGAAATCCTATGTAATAGTAATCGGTATCTGATTGTAAGTCGTTACTTGGATAGTAAATCTGTTTGTCGAAAGTTAAATTATTACTTCTTACCCAGCAATATTTTACTGCCCAATCTGGTGGCAAATGATTTATTTCTGCATTAATAACTGCTGTCTTTGGGATACCACTACTTAATTCAAAATCTCCTGTCTCTACTTCAAAATCACCATCGGTTGCGGGTTGATTAACATAGGTCATTACGCCATTTGTTCTTCCTTTTGAATCAAAATAAACAAGCCCGAATCTATATCTTGAATACCACGGCCATCCTGTTCCTGTTGCAATACTTGAACTACCTGAGCCGGGAGTGACTATGATTTGCGTTACCGCTACCACAGGGACAAACCCGCCTGCTTGCCAAGAATTAGTCCCTCCTGCGGGATAGCTTACTGCTATCGTAGGCACAGACGAAAAAGCATTGAATTGATTTGATAATGCAAGAGCAACATCGGCTGCATCATCCCCTGCAAGTGCAGTATAATCGCCGACTAATCTTACCCCAAATGTTTGTGCGGGAGGTGTGCCTTTAAAGAAAATATAAATTTGATACCTTGTCCCTTCAATAACATTTGCACCTACTGTAAAAATTAAAACAGTATCCGATGTTTGAATATAGGTTAATGTTGGTGGGCCAAGTGCGACTCCCGTGTTCTTAATCATCTCAACAGTCATCTCAACATCTAATTCGTCTTGACCTAATCTATCATATCCTTCTGTTATTGCTCCATACACAAGTACATTACCATTTGCAAGAACCATTGATTTTGCAAGTAAAGGGAAGTAATCAAATAACAAAAGTGATTCTCTTTGGTCTATTTCTGTTGGTACATTATCGTTGTAGAAATTATAAACGTAATCTGCATTATCGGGAATACCTAACTCAGATTTGTTAATAGAAATCGTCATTAACGGGTCAAGCCATAAGTTCCCACCCAATTCTCTAAATGCAATTTGTATGTCAGTAACATTTTTGTTACCTGTTTGTAATGTAGTAGCGATGTAATTATTATTTGTAGCATCTGCGTCGTTATCTGTTCCTACTAAATTTGCAGGGAGGGGAGTATCTGACCACGGCGACCAAGTGCTTGTAGAATTATCATCGTACTTCCATCTGTATTTTAATTGGTAAAGTTTCCTTCTAAGCCCATTAGTTGAGCGAGTTGAATCATTGCCATAAGCTACTACTGCGGGTTGAAGTGGTGGAGATTTGGCGGCTTCGATAAAATCAAGTTCTACAACGCCATAATCCCCGTCTTCAATTTTAGTTATAATTAATCCTTTTGGAGAAGTATAACCGTCTGTCCAATAAAGCAAATCACCTTCATCACGATGAATAACTTCAATGTGGATTATTTTTTTATACCTACTAAATCCTAAAATATCTACATCATCCGTATCGGTTAAGTTCTCAAGTATCTTTGAAATAGTTCTTGTTGCGTTACTATATTTTGCGATTACATGGTTGCCATTTGAGTTCCAAATGAAATAGATTACACGGTTTCTAATCAAATCCCCATACGCACCAATAACTTGATTTGTTCCTGCGGGTAAGGCATAATCAACTAATCTATTGCCTATAATATTTGTTGCTGCTAAATCCCTATTCCCTTCTATTGCATCAATGGTTATATTTAGCGCATCAACGTAACTATCGGGACGCATTTGAAAAACGTCCGTATCCAAATCAAGACCACCCCTAAAATTATTTTGTACGTTTAGCATTTACAGGAGTGGATTTTCTTTTGTTACTAATCTCATCGGTACTAAAGTGTACGGATAATTATTATACATTATTCTTTCAATAACATCATTTTCCTTGAACATAACCGCATCCCCCCCATATACAAATACGGCACAACCACTATATATCTGGTCAATATAACCAAATCTTATTTCACTACTTTCTGAAACTAAGGTAATACCTGAAGGGGATTCTTTCGTACCCATGCCATATACGGCGACTACACCATTAGGAAGATTTATTGGTAGCAAAGATTATTGGATATTGGATATTCCCAACAAAATTAATACTTTTTTAAATTAATAGTGATATATTTTGGTGGTGTGGAACAAAGTAGTATCTTGTGGGCATCTTGAACGATAAAAAGAAAATAAAACCGATAGTCTACGAATCAGTAAAGCTGAATAAGGATATAGTTGATTTGGTTCGTGAAGATAAAAAGAAAACAAAAGTCCCCATAAGTGGGTTCTTTGAATTAGCGGCTATTGAAAAATTAAATAAACCAAAATGAAAAAGTACAACGTTCATGTCATTCTAAAAGATAAGTTCCATAGCGTAGTTATAGAATGCGATGGGTTTGTTGCCGAGAAAGGGTATTACGGCTTTTATAAAGGGAAGGAGGCCATGCACCAAATATTTTCATACTACCCAATAGTGAATACTATTATAGAGCCTTTTAATACTAATATACCAACCGGAAGCGGTCAATACAGAAACCAATGAGAAAAACCATAGCGGTAGCAATGATTGTAAAGAATGAGGAAGCGATGCTTGCCCGTTGTTTAGATTCCGTGAAAGGATGTGACGCTATTTATATTTCAGATACAGGTAGTTCAGATTCGACAGTATCCATCGCAAGAAAATATACCGACAATGTTTATCTTGATAGTGTTTGGACGGATGATTTTTCTTTCCATCAGAACGAAGTTAAGTCCCATGTTAAGGAAGATTGGATACTAAGTATTGATGCTGACGAGTTTTTAAATGTGCCGTGGTCAGAAGTACAACGTGCAGTAGACTTAGCCACAACAGATATGATAAGAGTCCTAATGATTGCTGATGGTGGTCATAGACTTCAATTTGGCTTTGGTAGATTGTTTCGTAATACTCCTGACATCTATTGGGTACAACCAATTCATAAACATCTTAATTTACCGGGGGAAGGAGAAGAAGTTGGAAATGTTTCAATAGTATTTGGTCATAGCCCTGCACATAATTTAGACCCAAATAGAACACTTAGAATATTGGAAAGAGTTGTTGCTAATGACCCTGCACCGGGAAGAAATCTTTACTACTTAGGTAGGGAATATTGGTATAAACAAAGATATGCCGAAGCCTGTGCTACTCTTGGAAGATATGTTAATGAATGTCATAATTGGGATGCAGAAAGAGCCGAATCATTTTTAGTAATGTCAATGGCTTATTCAAGACAAGGGTTGGATGATGATGCAAGAGATTCAATTTTACAGGCTATAAATATCAATAGTAATTTTCGTGAGGCAATAGAATGGATGGCGAACATATCCAAACCGCACAACGCATTACAATGGAGAAGGATGGCAAGAACAGCAAATAATAAAGATGTTATGTGGGATAGAGTGCCTGCTGACCCTGTACATGATGTTTTGTTTATCGAACCGCACCAAGACGACTCTGTTCTGTTCGGGGCATATACGCTTATGAGACATAAACCATTGGTTGTATCGGTGACATCTTCTTTTATCCAACCAAATAGAGGCGATGTTGGATGCGATGCAGATACGAGAAGAAAGGAATCTATTGAAGCGGCTACGATGCTTGGATGCCCTATTGTGTTCATGGATATACCTGATACAGAATTAACAGAAGAAATATTCAGAGAAAGAATTAAGTTTTTCAATCCCGAAACGGTTTACATTCCTGCTGCTCAAGGCGGCAATAAACATCATGACCTAATCAATAAGGTATGCTTAGAAGTATTTGGCAGAAGCAGATGTGAGCAATATTCAAATTATAGTAAGACTAATTTATTCATTCAGGAAGGGTATGAAATAAAACCAACCCAAATTGAAATCGAATTAAAGAATAAGGCACTTGATTGTTTTAAATCTCAATTATCATTACCATCAACTAAACCACATTTCGATATTGTAAGGGGGAAATCAGAATGGCTACTTTAGAACAACAATTCATAGAGAACATCAACAAAAACAAGTTAATCATACCTGAATGGGAGATTGATTGTGAAAGAGAATTTAATTACTACTTAGAGCATGAAAAACTTGTTGCTTATTTTGATACTGAAGAAAAGGTTAGAAACTTTTTAGATAACCCTACTATACAAATGCTAATGGTGCATAACCATGTGGATAAAATAGAAGTGGACGAAGTAAAGGATGCGGGGATATACCCAACAGACGAAGATGATATAGGGAATCCAAAAAGTAATGGCAACTTGATACACCACGCCTATTCATTAAACCAATTCTTGAAACAAATTCATCCCGCAATAGTAAGTATTTTTGAGTTTGGCGGCGGGTACGGAAGTCTTATTAGATTGTTTGCAAGGCTTAGGACGAAAGGCCCTTTCTACTCTTACGATTTACCATTCTTCTCTGAACTACAAAAGTATTTTTTAGGCAGATTGAATATTGGCAATACCTATTTCTACTCAAATAAAATGCCTGCCGTGTATGTTGATTTGTTTGTTGGGTTGTGGTCATTCTCGGAAGCGTCAATAGCAGTAAGGGAAGAAATATTACAATCAGTCACTTTTAAAAACTGCCTTATTGCCTACCAACCGGAATGTAACGGTATAAACAATATAGAATATTTTGAAAAATTAAAATCAAGAATAGTTATGGAAGAATGGTTTGATTACGAAGTACCACATTTAAAAAGCAGATACTTAATTGGAATACATGAGTCTTAAAAAAATTATACTAACCCCTTACTTCGGCGCATTCCCTGAGTGGATGGATAAATTTGAGCCGCCAATAGGATATGATTGGCTGCTTGATACCGATTTAGTTGATTTTAAAAATAGGGTTAAGATGAAACTTGGCGTTGACTTCCCTTGTGAATGGGGAGGAACAAAGATTTGGGACTACCGTTCAGCACTTGGTTATTTATATGAAGAAGAAATAAAAGGATATGATTATTGGGCAACAATGGATTTCGATGTAGTGTTTGGAGATGTGAATAAATTCTTCCCTGATGAAGAAATAAGTAAGTGGGATATATGGAGTAACCATGATAGTTATGTTGCCGGATTTTGGTGCTTATATAGGAATTGTGAAGAAGTGAATGAATTTTTTATGAACGTAGTTGGATGGGATAGCATAATGATGAGTAAGGATATAAGCGGGTGGGTAGAAGATAAATATTCACGATGGATGGAAGAAAGCGGGATGCGATATAAATATTCAGGAGATTTACAAGGCGACCCATATCACCCACCATTTATATTAACAAAGAAAGACGGTAAGTTGTATCAGGGATTAAGCAACCACCCAAATAGCGGGGCAGTATTTGAAATCCCTATGCTACATTTTCGACGAGATAAGCGATGGCCTTTATAAATTAAAATAACCACCATGAATATACGTCCAATGACTATGAATGATGCCGATGCAATGTTACGATTTAAGAACTACGAAGAAACTCGCAGATTCGCCATCGCTTCGCATGATGAAATCAAAAAAGAAGACCACCTTAAATGGCTTGAACAAAACCTTCAGTACTTCCAAGTCTTTGAAGAAACCTATGGTAGCTATGACCAAAACATACCTGTGGTTATTGGTGCAATACGGATACAAGACGGCGAAGTATCTATATGGGTGGATAATTTACATTGGAAACAAGGAAGGGCTACTTTTATTTTACAGCATCATACAAGGCGTGGCATGACCTGTAAAATCGTAGAAGGTAACGTGGGAAGTATGCGAGCCTTTATTCGTGCAGGCTTTGAACCCGTCCATTATGTTAATGCGTCTACTTGTAATTATTATATTTATAAAAAATGGTAATTGTATTCATTGGGAGTTCGCAAAGCGATAAGATAATCAAAGCAAGTAAATACTTAGCGTGTAGATATTTACAACCTAAATTTTCTCGTATTTATCTGAAGTATGATGGCGAATTGGACGGATGGAGTAATTACCTTGCAGACTTTTTAGAATGCGTGGATGATATGCACTTAATGTTTGGTATGGATGATTTTCTTATTTCAGACTACATAGATATGGATATTTACTATGATGCGTTAAGTGATTTTGCAGACCCAGATGTAGTTTGCGTAAAACTATGCAAGTCCACCGAAGAAGAACACAAAGAATACCCCGTCACTACACAGCTTTGCATTTGGAATCGGGAGTATTTAATTTGGCTACTTCGACAAACCAATTCACCGTGGAACTTTGAAAGAAGGGGTAGCCAATTATTCGATAAGAAATGTATCCTTCGTACTTGTATTGATTATGATTGTAACTCATCTACATCATTTAGATGGGAAGGATATAGGTTGGATGGGTTGAAAGAAGAAGACATTGAATTTTTAAAAACTAATAATTATTTATTATGACAAACAAAACAAAAGGGTGGTTGCTAATAACGCCAATGGTTTTATTTTTTCTAATATCAATAGGGATGCTTTATAGTTGGACATTAACTTTTGCAATTATTACTGCTGTAATTCTTTTTGTATTATTTATGAAAGGGATAGAATATTTGGTTAAATGAAAATAATTCTAATAGGATATAAACTTAGCCAATGCCTCGTCCTTGTCAACAAATATCTTGCTTCAAAGTATTTGAAAGGGTTCGACATGGTTTATATGGACTATGAAGGCTTAATTCAAGATTGGGGACGACAGCTTGCAAAGTTCTTACAGGAGTTCGACGATGAGTATATTATTTTTTCACTCGATGATTTTTTTGTTAGCGAACCGATTGATATGAAGGTTTATAAAAAAGCATTGAAGGAGATGGGCGGCGAAGTGGTGTGCATAAAACTTTGCCATTGCACCGAAGAAGAACATCTTGAATATCCTGTGGTAGCACAATATTGTTTATGGAATCGTGAGTATCTTATAGAAATATTATCTAAGTGTACACGACCATGGGACTTTGAATTTGACGGGCAAAAATTATTCAAGAAAAAAGTCTTACTTCGTCCATGTATTGTCTATGATACTCGTTCAGCAATTTCAGGAAGATGGCATGGGATAAGACTGGATGGATTAAGTGATGAAGATATTAAGTACATTAAAGAGAATAAACTAATTCAGCATGGGTAGAATTGTAATCTTTGGCGGGTCGGGGTATTTAGGAGCAGCTTTGCTTGAGAAATTATATTTTTATAGAAACGAAGGCATAGTTGTGGTTGGTAGAAATGAATCAGCATTAGTTTCTATTAAAGAGCGTTTCCCCAAAATTGAAATAATAGTCGGGGATATAACAGATAAATGGATTGTAAAGAAAGCAATGCAATACGCTAATGAAATTTACTTGCTCTCAGCCTTAAAGCACGTTAATCTTGCAGAGACAGAAGTTAGGTCGTGCATCAATACGAATATAATTGGATGTATGAATGTGGTTGAAGAATCACTTATTACAAGACCTGAAATATTTATGTTTATTTCAACAGACAAGGCATCTCACCCAATGGGAGTTTATGGATGCACTAAGAAGATTGGGGAAAGATTGGTTGCAGAAGCAGAAGGTATAAATAGGGCTACTAAATACCGTGTGGTTAGGTATGGTAATGTACTTTATTCAAGTGGCAGCGTATTGTGTAAATGGAAAGACAAAATGATGAAAGGGCAAGAAGTGATAGTCACCGACATAAATGCTACCCGCTTTTTTTGGTCAGTAAGTGATGCAATAGATTTAATATTCGAGTGCCTTGAAAATGCAAAGGATTCTACCCCGTATGTGCCAAAAATGAAATCAATTCGTCTTGGTGACTTACTTGGCGCAATGATGTCTAAGTATGGCTATGTACCCGTAAAAACAATAGGGCTTCAACATGGTGAAAATATGCACGAAATAATTTCAGAGAATGGGATGAACTCATTTGACAGCCCACGATTTACTAACGAAGAAATATTACAATTAATATGATAAGTTGTGTTTTAATTACAAAAAAAACAGAGTATCCTAAAATAATCATGGATAGGCTAACGCTTGGCTTCTTTGATGAAATTTTAGTTTACAGCGAATGTCCATCAGTTTATGAGAGATATAAGTTAGCAAAAGAAGCGAAGAATGAAATTATATACTTTCAAGATGACGATGCACTTGTCAATTATCAAAGTTTATTTAAACGCTACAATGGACAAATCACCAACACAATGACAGAAGGGTTTAAGAATTTTTACGAACCACTTGGATGTACACTCGTTGGATGGGGTTGCTACTTCCCAAAATCAATGCTAAGTGTGTTTGATAAATACATTGCCAAGTACGGAGAAGATGAGCATTTACTTCGTGAAACGGATAGAATTTTTACCTACCTCAATAAGCCATTCAACACCATCCTAATGCCCCATGAAGATTTATTCCAAGATAAAAGTAGGATGTCTGTTGAACCTGAACACTTCCCTTCGGCTTATGAAGCTATTAGAAAATGTAGTTTTCTTTAAGCGGTGGTTTCTGTACCTATTACATAAAAGTTTGCGGGGTCGTTTTGGTTTGAGTATTCGGTTGCTACCCAATCGGCATTTCTAACTACATTAGATACTTTGGCTTCGTCAATATCTCCTGCAAACGCTTCTAAATTTTGGCTTGAACCTATCCATGTATTTGCTGAGGCAAAAGTAATACCCAATGTTGCTGTTTCTGCTGCGGCATTATTGATATATACTTTTACATTATTAGCACCGCTATCTATTGTTACAAATATATGAGTCCATTGTCCTGATGGGGCTGTGCCTACTGTACTTAAAATGGCTGCTGTATTTTCTTGAATTACAAATATGGTATTAGTTGAATTATTTACCCGTATTTCTAATCCTCCTGCTGTACCTGTACCCCAAAAAGCTCTTGAGCCAGCAGTACCAGACGGTCTTATCCAAATAGAATAACTAAACGGCAATCCTGCCACTCCTAAATTACCCACATCCGTATATTGAATTGGAGTAACGGTCATTGCTCCGTCTATTTTTCCTGCGCTTGCTGTTGGTGGCCCTGTATTTGTTCCATCATTATTATTAGATGTTGAATCAAGAACTGAAAGGGATGTGCCGTCAGGGAAATGCCAAACACCAATAAAAGCACTATTCCAAGTATTAACTATGTCTTGTTGGTCGGTGCTTATAGTTGTATTACCGTATGCTAAATAAATAATCGTAGCAGACGCAGACGTAAGCGTGGGAATTTTTACCCAAAATTCAACATCTCCTGTTGTCGCACTCCAATAAACTCTTTCAAATTTTAATTTGGTTGTTAAGGTAACATCTGAATAAAAAACAATATCAAATCCGCTTGCATTTTGCACCTTACCCCCGTTTGCTGCTGTTTTTAAATAAGTAAAAGTACCAGAAAATAAAACAGGGAAATCAGTAAGGTCGCTTGATGGTTGGTCAAGAGTTAAAGTACGATAATATCCATTTGGATTTGTGCCTGCCCATCTTGCAGTCATTAACATCCCAATAGCTCTTTTCATAAATTAGCTTTGTACTCTATTTATTAATACCCAACGATTTATACTGTTCGAAACATCGTATTGGAATTGGCAAAGCATTCTCTGATTTTTTCTGACAAATAATGGCAATCCTATTGAGCCGCCTTGAGTACCAGAAGTAGCAGCAACTTGGTAAATTGCAGTAAACCCAAAAGTGGCATCAGGCCAAGTAATATTCTGAGTTGTTCCTGACGTACAAGTTATATATATATCTAAATATTGCCCATCATTTGCTGTGCCACCTGTTATTTTAAAATTAGCTGTTTGGTCTTGCTTAGTTAGTTTATAGATATTATCTGAATTGGCATTAGGGGCGGGTGAGCCTGCCGTAGCAAGAGATGTTACATTTGGTGCTATTAAAAAGTTTGTTGCTACTGACCCTTGACTTCCTTGTGTGCCTTGAGTCCCCTGCAAACCAATCGTTCCTTGAGTTCCCTGTGGGCCTGTCGGCCCTAACGCCCCTGTCGCCCCAAGAGAACCCTGACTACCTTGCGTTCCTTGTGGCCCTGTCGCTCCGCTTGCTCCTGTTGCACCACTCGCCCCTGTCGCTCCTTTCGGAGAAGAAGCCACCCACCAAGTATTAGTAGCGGTTTCCTGAATCATTACTACTTCAGACCATTGAGTAGTTAATGTAAGGTTTGCGCTATTTAATGTTGTTCCTGTTGCTCCATCAATCGTTATTGTTCCCCCTGCTCCATTTCTTACTACAATTTGGTCTTCTGCATTTCCAAGTGGATTAGGAATATGTGCAGTAATAACTCCTGTTGCATTCAATGAAACTACCTTACCAATATCTGTTGATTGAAAAGTATATGATGGTGCTGTTGATGAAACTATTGGTAATCCACTTGACCCTGCTGAACCCTGTGTCCCCTGAGTACCCTGTGGGCCAGTCGCTCCTGTTGCGCCAGTAGCACCTGTCGCCCCGTTTGCTCCTGTTGGGCCTAAACTACCCTGCGTTCCTTGTGAGCCTTGCGGCCCTGTTGCACCTGTTGGTGCGGCGGCTGTACTTTGCGAACCCTGACTTCCTTGAGTCCCTTGTGGGCCAGTTACTCCCAAACTACCTTGTGTCCCTTGACTCCCCTGTGGGCCAGTTGCGCCAGTCGCTCCACTTGCGCCAGTAGTCCCAACGCTTCCTCTTGAACCCTGCGTACCTTGTGCGCCAGTAGCACCTAAACTTCCTTGAGAACCTTGCGTTCCCTGTGGGCCAGTTGCGCCACTTGCTCCCGTTGCACCACTCGGCCCAATACTTCCCTGAGTCCCTTGTGAACCTTGCGGCCCAGTTGCTCCTGTTGGTGCGGGTGCTGTGCTTTGACTTCCTTGTGTCCCTTGACTTCCTTGTGGGCCTGTCGCACCTGTCGCACCCGTTGGCCCAAAACTACCTTGCGAGCCTTGAGTTCCTTGTGGCCCTGTTGCGCCTGTCGCCCCCGTTGGAGCAGCAGCCGTACTTTGAGAACCCTGACTTCCTTGAGAACCCTGCGGCCCTGTTGCTCCCGTAGCACCTGTTACTCCTGCATTACCCGCACTTCCTTGACTACCTTGCGAACCTTGTGGGCCTGTCGCTCCCGTAGGTGCGGGGGCGGTGCTTTGGCTACCCTGACTTCCTTGTGTACCTTGTGGCCCTGTTGGGCCTGTCGCCCCCGTTGGGGCTGCGGCAGTACTTTGCGAACCCTGAGAGCCTTGCGTACCCTGTGGCCCTGTTGGGCCTCTTGCTCCAGTTGGGCCTGCACTTCCCACGCCACGGAACTTTATATTGCCATTCTTGTCTAATACTTGTATCATTCTTGCCCGGGAGTAATGTTATTTAAAGTGAAATAATAATCAATGGGATTGTCACTCACTATCTTTATTTGATTCCCCGCATCCATGATTTGTTCATTCAGCGTCCCCTCCAACATATCTCCTTCATCCAAATTCAAATCTTGTGGCACAATAAGTATATCATCAACACCATCTGTTACAGATACATTAATAATAGTACTACCCGTATTCTTGTTAGTAATGGTAAAAAAAGCTACCTTAAAAGGTAGTGTTGTTCCGGCTTCGCTTAATACCGTCCCTGTCATATTTGTTCCTTTGAATGGGATTGGCATTTTAAATGTGTTTCCAAAGTTTTCTACTTAAAATATATCCCACGTTTCTACGTCCAGTATTGAACATTTTAGCTAATGTTTCATGCGGGTGAACATCCTCTAACTCTCTTATTTTTAAAACATCTTCTTCGGTTAGTCGGCACATCCCATGAATAATTCCTTTGTTTTTTTTCATATTGCCATACTTAAAGGCGTGCTTAGTGTTTTCATGGTAAGTTACCCATTCGAGATTTTCAACACGATTATCTGTCCTATCACTATTAATATGATTGACACATGGCTTATTTTCCGGGTTATCTATAAAAGCAGATGCAACAACTCTATGAACAGAATACCTTTTATGTTTGCAATTTATAGAAAAGTCCACTTGGCAATAGCCACCTCCGTCAATATATAACTTCATTATAGTCTCGCCTTTTCGCCTAAGTGCTTTAGTGTTTCCCGCATACCAAACTCTTGGCAAACTCTTAACTCTGCCTAAGTTGCTTACTTCATAGAATCCTTCATAACCAAGTACGTCTTTCCAGATTTCCATAGTCATAAAATTACGATTTAACCGTGAGTCTTTGATTTTGGAGTGACCATTCGTACAAATCAGGAAGATTAATTGGGTCATACCTTGCTATTGCTAATCTTCTTTCATTATAAAAATCATGTCTTCTCATCCCTATATTTGAATTATCCATGTGTGTTTTTGCGGGAATTGAAATCTTATCCTTCCATCTCAGGTATGCTATCACCGCTTCCTTGAATTGCACAGGGATATAATATTCTTCTCCTTCTTTCGGGCTTGGTACATATTCTAAAACTATGTATGGATATGAGAAGCCGGGGCTAAGTACAATAACCCCATTCGCTTCGTCTATTGTAAAACTTCCTAAACGAGGATTACCGCTTGGGTATCCGTATAGATTTGAGAAACCGCCACCATTCCAATAGTTATACCACCAAACTCCTTGTTGATTTAGTTGTGTGTTAATAGACGAATCTTGTGTTTGCTGTAATCTTGTTGGATTAAGGTCAAATGCTTTTGTTAGTTTATTATTAAAACCTAAAGGGATAATTTCGCTTTGCTCATTAAACACCCCCACCTTGACATATTTTTGATAATCGGCAGGAAGTTTAGCGGTAACATTTGTATTAAGTGGTATTACAACTGTCCTTACTGCATAAAAAGCATCAATACCAAGTTCTGTCATTGCACGAAAACATAAGTGCCACAACTTATAATATTTATGGTTGGATATTTCTGCTTCATCCATATAGGATGTTATACATTCATCAAGCGAAATCCATTGTCTGTTTTGACTCATTCTATTGCTAATATTGCATTATCTTCCATTATAAAATGTAATACTCCGTCTATAATTAATTCTGTCCCCCAATTTTCAACTCTGTAAGCAGTTACGCCTTCCTTCACTTTTGATTTGCTACCCGCTTTTACAACCTTTACTTTACTACTTGGTTTCTTTGCCGAATCGGGAATTAGCAAACCGCCTTCTGTGGTACTATCACTTGGGAAAGGCTTTACTAATATTTGGTTTCTTATTGGTGTCATACGGTTCTTAATGTATCTAATCCTTCGTTTTGTGTGTCTTGAGGCACACTACGCTGCATTGTTAGTTGTTGAAATAAATATTGGTCTATTATTGGGAAATAATCTGCGGGTACATTTAACTCACTACTCAAATCAGTAGGGTCGCCGCCACTTACCATTGTTACATTTGCAGTATAGATATTTAACAAGATTGTACTGATGCAATAAAGATTGCTCCCTTGATAATAGTATAAAACTTTATTGGGTATTGGACGCATACTTTGATAGTATGTTCTTTGTTGTTCGCTTATTGGTATAAATGGGTTTGTAACTCTACCGTTCTCGTCTACCAACTGCAATGTTGAAATACCTTCGTTTCTGCCAATGCCGATTGGAATTTCTGGAAGCTGCATTACCCATTCAAAGTTCCCGTTACTCGTAAGTGCTATATCGGTGAACCTTGTATAGAATGAACCATTCATATAACCAATCCCATCAATAGCTATATTGTCTTTATAGTTTTGCTTGGCTGCGATAGCTGCCCCTTCTGATAACCAGACATTGCAAAGGTCATCGTCAATAGCAGCGTCATCGGTTCTGAAATCACCGTACACTTGCCTTAATATTTTTTCTATGTACGCCTGTCTTGTCATTGCCCACCATTTTTAATTACTTCAGCATATTGTTGTACCGTTCCTAATTGTAAATTCACTCCTACCAATGATAATGCTCTTACTATGACTTGCATAATATCCGTATCTGACCAAATCGGCTGCTGACTTTTTGCTGCATTGTAAACGGGGATTCCATCTGCATCTTCATCATAGCCCCAATGTATCGGTGGCGGCTTTCTCACATAACTCATTCTTGTATTACCAACTGTTGTAGGCAAAAAGTTAAACCCATATTCATTCATGTAGTAAACAGGGTTTCTTTCAACGGGTGTTATAACTGAACGATACGTTGACCAAAGTTTATCTTGTGGTGTAAATCTAATCCGATAGATATTATACAAACTATTCATTGCGTCCACTTGCTCAAAGTCACTTGGATAATCTGCAATGCCTGTTGTTGAATTTACAGGTAAAACAACGCTATAAATTAGGGGAGCGATTGAAGTTCTTATCTTTTGATTTCCTGAAAAGGCAACAGGCGAAAATGGCCGTGTTGGTTGATACTTCTGATACTCCCCTAATAAATAATCTAAATAACCATCTTGTGCTACGGGCATCAATACATTATTGAAGTCGTCGGGACTCACATAGCCCTGTGCCGTATTCTTTGCAACTGCGTACTGTATTATTTGATAAACGGCATCCGTAGTCATTGCGTTACTTTACAAATTGTTTTAATTGTTCTTTAAATCTAACCCCGTCTTCTGTATTCGTATTTGCAAGGTCAGTAAGATAGTCTTGTGCATTTTGTGTTTGTGGATATACGCCAATCATCCCCCCGCCTTTCGCCCAAAATGCTTTCCCCATTTCCCTACCAACATCAATAAACCCTTCACTTAAAGCCTTTCTTACCATCCACGATAATTCAACTGCTTTGTCTGCCATCGTTTGTTTAAAATATGATGGATTTCTTTTTGCGTACATCACATAATCCCTCCTTACGCCATCATCACTTTTTGGCTCTCCTTGTGCATTTGTTAAGCCAATACCTAAGAACGCTGCGTGTTTACGCATCATGTCAGGTTTCATCGCCTTTGCTTCAAGTGCCATTTCTAATTCAAAACTTTCTATTTCGTATGCTTCTTGTTCTGCAATAGCTGAATCGTATTCATAAAACTCATGCCTGCTACTTTTAACCCGAAATGGATTGCCTATATTTGAATTAGTTAATCTTAAAAATTCTAATACTGTTGGGTTATCTTCTCCAACCCTCATCATCTTTTGATTTCTAAAAAAACGCAACTCAATCCAATTCATCTGTGCGTATTCTTTAGTAATTTCTTTTTGGTCTTTTTGCCAAATTGAATCTATGCCAGATAGTAACCTTGCTCTCTCCACCTTTCCTGTTGCCGGATTTTTTATGTCATCTATGTTTGACAACCTAACCCCTCCTTTTTTATTACTATCAACCAATTTAAACAGATACCATTTTTTACCTGTTGGATAAACCGCCTTACCATCTTTATCAAGTGGGTAAGTAACCAACCCTGCTAAATCTTTTCCTAATTTACCTTTTTGTAACGGGCTTCCATTCATGGAATACGCTACGTCTTTAAGTGTTGCCATTTTTTAATTTTTATGCTATTTAAGATTTTTCATCCCCGTGATAACGGGCAGCGATTTTATAATAAGTAGCCCCATATTTCAGAGGCTACTTGTTTAAAGAACTGATTATGATGCTTCAACGTTTACAAACTGATTCGCTGCCACAACTCTGCTACCCATCAATGAGTAGAACTCAATGTTGTCATTCATCGTACCGTTTGTTGGATTCTCAGAAGAACCACCATGTTGCCATATACGAATATCGTTACCGATAGTACCGCCTCTTGGTAAAGGTTGGGTCATGATGGTAACATTCTTATACGACTTAGTTACATCACGGGCATCTCTTGTTTCACCCATTGGATAGATGAACCCGTAGTTACGGAAACGTGCTTGCAATGGAGTAACACCATATACATATTCAGGGTCAAACTGCTTGTACTTTTTAGTACTGAACATATAACCATCAATGTAAAGTTGGCGAGTACCATAAGTCATAGATGCTTCTTGAGATTTTTCTGCACTACCCCAAACGAACGCTCCGGCAGGGTAAGCTGCAAATAAACCATCAGAGAAGTTTTGATTCTGGTAGATGTCTTGCATCCACATTGCTTGGTTAGCGCAACCATTCACATCCATTACCCTTGTGATTTCATGAAGTTTTGCTATATCCAAGTTGCCCGGAGTATAACCAACTGTTTCACCATCTGCAAGGATTTTTGGGATGATACCTTCTGAACCTACTGAAGTAGTAGAAGTAAGACCTGTGTTGTTTACGATATTACCAAACATCAATTTAAACTCAACATCATTCTTGAAACGAGTGTTTGATTTAACAAGTCCTTTCTTTGTGTACAAAGAATATCCTGCTTGATTGCCACCCGCAGGAACGCTGCCTGAAAAACCACCTGTGTAATAAACATCGGTTAATTCTGCAAGGTCTGTTGCGCTCCATGTTTCTCTCATCTCGGTGATAGTATTTGTGTACTTCTCATCAAGTTGAATCATTGGTGCAATCGAAGTTGATGCTTCACCTACGTCCATATAACCACCGAATAACAATGCGTCTGAAGCAAGGAAATTCCCGCTTCCCTCTGATGCAAGTGATTCGGTAGATATTTTTGGCCGAACTGTGAATGTCCATGCGCTTGCGGTTGTTCCTGTGATTGCAAGGATTTCACCTTCTACGTTTGTAGATGCTACACGAACTGTTTCTTTTGCCCTGATTGGTGCTTGCGTACCGCTATTGTAGTGATAGCCTGCTGCAAGAACCACCGTAATTGTTGCGCCTGCTGTTGCTGCAACATCTGTTGCCCCTTGTACGCCTGTCATCAACTTACCACGGTTTTCAAACCAAAAGTAATCACGGTTAAGAACTTGCTCTGTCCCACCGTATGTTTTCAACCACCATGTAAAATCTTCGTTGCCGTACTTCTCCACATATTCCTTATAGGCTTGTGGGGTAAGCAACTGTAAATCGGAAACTAATGCTCTCGTAACTCCGCCGACAATGCTTATGTTGCCGGGTTGAAGGATGTTCGAAGTTGGTATGCCTGCCATAATAATTTAAAATTTAATTCTGAATAATTGGCGGTTTTTCACTCCATGCGTCTTTACCGAATGGGGAAACGTTGCCATTACCGTTTTGTTGGAATGTTGGCGTAGGTGTATTTGTTGTGTTCACGTTCAAGTTCTTGGTTGACTTTTGATACACTTCCCATCTTTCACTTGCTGACTTATTAGCGACCCCTGAAAGTATTTTATCAAGGTTCTCTAATTGGTATAGGTCAGTAATGATTTGTTCAATCTTCGGTGTTCCTTTTTCATCAAACCATCGCTTGTCCATGTAATCACTAACATCTAATCCTTCGGTCAATCTTCCTTTTATCGCAACTTTAGCTTCGTCGGGGATTTTAAATTGCACATTGTAATCAACTAAATCGTCTTTTACTTTTGTTGTAAATCCTTCAACTTTGTTATAGTTGCTATCTAAAGCCCTTAGAAAGTTTTCCCTTATTTCTTTTAACTGAGCATCTGACAACTGATTTGCTGCCGCTTGATTTTCAGGTTTATTAAATTCGGGGAGAACTATCGTAGACTTTAATTTTTCTAACTCTGGTTTAACAAGTTTTGCTTCGATGTTTCTATTCATCTTGATGTCATCCACTTTCTCTTGCCACGCTGCTTTTCTTACTGCAAACTCATCTTCCAATTCATCTACATTCTGCGTTGGCTCTTTTGGTAAGCCGTAATCCTTGTTATACTTATATTCAATTTCTTTTTGAGAAAGGTCTTTGTACTTTAACTGCATATTCATCTTTATGATGTCGGCAGCATTATCATCACTTACTTCTGCTGTTGTAAATTGCTCAAGCCTTTCTTGTGTTTCTAAAATTTGCCTTACTACTTTTTTATCCCCTTTTGAAATCGCTTCTGCCAACTTCTTACTTTCATCATTGGCGAATTGATACTCTGTTGGTTTTTGTTCTTTTAGTTTTACAATTTCTGTTTTCGCCGCTTCTTCATTTTCCCAACCATAATTTTTATACCACTCATTAGTAGTTGGTTTTGGCTCGTCACCAACTTTTAAAGTTGGAGTATTTACATCTGCCGATGCTTCTTGGCCGACAACTTGTGTCGGTTGTTCTGTCGTTTGAGCAAGTGGTGTAGGTAATTCCGTAGACCATGCGTTTTGTGCAAATGGGCTTGGAGTTTCTACTACCGTTTCTTGTACTTGCTCTGTTGTTGTGTCGGACATAAATTGTTTTTATATTAATTAATCTTGTAAAGACGTACTATTGCTTTTGTAACTTGCGCCGCCCCCGCACCAATTATTTGCAAGAACTGACCAACCTTCTCAAATCTTACCATCCCACTTGTAGCAAGTGTTGTTACGCCTGAACCAGAATTTAAATTCGTCCCTTGCGTAGCAATCCAATTCGTTGCCGATATTGCACTACCGTCTGATACACCTGTAACATCGGCTGAGTCATTGGTTGAATTAAATGTGAATGTCCCTGTTGGAGTTATTAACTGCACTACGGCATAATCCCATCCACCAATGTCTCCTTGCCAAATACTTCCTGTATTTAAATCTGCTGTTATATCTAATCGTTGTTGAATAGCCATTATTTTATATTTACGTTGTTACTGTGATTACTTGACCATAAGCCAAAAATCCATACACCCCAAAAAATCTATCTGGTTGTATAGGGCTTACGTTAAATGTTGTTCCTTTATAATCCACGCTATGAATAGTTCCTGTTGGCCCGTCTGTAATCGTAGCGAGTTGCCCCTTCTCTATATTTTGAAGTGCGTCTAACTTGGATTGATGGACGGTAACTATTACTCCTTCACCTTTTAAGGCTTGGGCTGCTCGTTGATTTGAAAAAACTTCACTCATTTTATTTTATTTATGCAGCCATTGGTTGCTGCGGTTGTTGCATTTGTTGTTGTTCAGGATTTTGTTGCGGCTGCGTCTGTTGTTCTTGTTGTTGTCTTGCTTGTTGCATTTGCGATTGTATCTGTGCTTTCTGTTCTTCGCTTGATGCGATTGCTCCTACCATCACATTTTCAATAGTCGCATTTACAAGTGGCATTAAGTATGCGGGGATAGTTGCCGTCACCCCATCCGTTCCCGGCTTCAATAATGTAGCAATAAGATTAAGTGTAGCTGATTGGTTGTTTGCCTGCCCCGCTACTTGTGATTTCTTTACATCACCATCAATCTTCATTGCTTCTGTTTCACGTTTTTGTTCTTCAGCCATTTTTGCAGAATCTTGTTGACCCTGAATAGTCATTTGCAAATTTTCTCTTTGCATTTGCTGTTGATGCTGAAGCATTTTTTTCTGTGCATTTCTGAACATTAGTTCGGCGAGTTCGACATCTTCTTTTGCTATCCTCATTAATTGGAATGGGTCAAGGAACATAGTCAAATCAGGCGTTGTGTCCATCGCCTTCTGTAACATTGCTTCAAACTTTTGTATTTCAAAAGCGTCTGGTAAAAGTTGAATGCGGGATGAGAAAACCCTTCCCCTTACATTTTCTTCATTAACGATATGCCGATAAGCACTTGCGCCTGCTTCTACTGAATCCTTTAATAAACAATTTACTTTCTTGGCGGTATCTTCAATACATCTTACATATCCTCGGTAATATTGGTCGGTAGCGAAGTTTGCCATTTCCTGACTTGCTTCAATATTTGAAGCTGCTACTCTTGGTTGGGTTGCTTGCGAAATTAAGTTCGGGTCTTCTCCTAATTCATCCTTCACTATCTGATAGTGCTTATCATATAAGAGGATGAGGGCTTGTAATTGAGGGAGGAAGCCTGCATTTGGTATTTCGGTGAATGGTACTCCTATTGCGTTGCCTTCTGCATCTTTATCGTGGTAGTAAAAATCTCCCGTTTGGTCAAACATTTTCTTGAAGTCAATCGCTTTATTATTTTCTCCAAGTCCGTAATCAATATTTTGTACGGCTGTCCAATTCACGGCTGTCCCCGGTGGGCGCATCTTCATCACTAATTGCTGAATCTTTAAACGTGCAATTATCATTTGGTCAACAGGCTCTTGGATTTTTTCAGGAATCGCAAGACAAGTCATGTCGTAATTCTGCACCATGTAAAAGGAATAGGAAAATTCTGCATTGCCTATTTCTTTTGGGTCTTGTGGGCGAATCATGTTTTTTTTTAATCCCCACTCAAGCATCTTCATCGTACTTCTTGCATATACCCCACGATAAATATTTATTCTTGAATCTTCAACTACTTCTTCATTATCTTTTACTCTTGCTGACCTACCTTTCTTTATAATTGTACTATTATTCTTCTTTGTCTTTACGATTGTATAGTTTTCAGTATCTAATGTTTTTAATTCAAATTCCAAAGTATCTACATTCCATTCATCATAGGGACGAAGAAAAGTAACGTTCCATTCTGTATTCCATGTTACGTTATCATATAATTGATACTCTTTGGCGGTCTTAGCCATTTCAAAAATATCTTCCTCTGATAATGCGTTGGGGTTATTTGGATTAAACTCTTTGCTGTATTTTTTTCTAATGTCGCTAATCTTTCTTGATTTCATAACGCCACGCCATGTAGTATCTCTGAAATCTTCAAATCTTGAATAAGAGTAAAAACAATTTTCGGGCTGCTCCCAATCTACATGAATAACACCTTCGGCATCCATCCATGTAGAAGTCCCTACAAATCCTGTGGTCGCACTATCCCATAACATTTTTTCTTTAAGAGTATCAAACCACCCGCATGATGCAAGCACATCATTACTGCCAAGTTGATATTCTATTTCTTCTGGTAGTCTTTGGAACTTAGTTTTCCATAATAGGAGTTCATCTTTATCGGCAGGGAGTTTATCATCTTGTGGAATCATTTGAACACCACTTTCTTTTTGTAGTTGTTCAAGTTTTCTTTTGTTATCAATTATAAACTCTAAATCTTCGTATTCTTGCTGCTTCTTTTTTGTACTTAATGGGTCTATGGCTGTAACATTTATCTTCTCACTTCTACCCATCCATCTACCAACCAATCCTGAAATAATCCTATTGACCACATGGATACATTGCCAATTAAGGTTTAGGTAGTTTACTTTACCATTAAACTCAAGCAAGTCCATAAATCGCTGCATTGCGATTTTGCCATTAGCGTAGTTGCGGTTAGTTTTCCATCTTTGATTGCGTACCCAAAAATATGAGGATGTCCCGCCATTAACCGTGGACATTATGTATTCTGCTAACTGCTTGCCATATTCAAATTGTGATTTCTCCCTAATAGTAAGATTGTCTATTTGGAAGTTCAAGAGTGGTGTTCCAAAACTCGTTGCCGAATTTTGGCTATTAACTTGGATATTGGACATTCAGGATATTGGACTTACACCACGAAATTAATACATTTTTTAAATACTAAAATAAAAATTTAATTATATGTGATTTGTGATGGGTTGTTTGGGTAAACTCTTACAAGTGGTGTCTTTGGCGATTGGGGAACATTTGACGGCTCAATCAATACCGAAGTAAGAATCAGCCAAGATACAATAGCATCCGATTCTGTTCTATTGTACGGGTCAAACTTTTTTGCGTGTGGGAAAAATTCTTCAAAGTCAAGTTTCTCTGGATATTTTTCAACGTACGCAATCCCGTTATCAAGTTGCTTTGTTAATGAAAATGGAGTGATGGGAGTTCCTTTGTGTCTGTCTTGTGTTTCTTTTTTAGTTGGGTCAATTAAACTCATTGGGTACTTCCCTAAATATCCTGATTTGCCACGTTCTCTAAAAAATGCCCAATAGTCGTCTGCCGTATGCTCGTAAAAAGCCTCTACCCCGAAATAAATACTGGCATACATAACTTGTCTATGAAGTTCTTCTTTAACAAGTGGTCTTCCATATAGATGACCTACTGCCTTGCCCGTATTTTGTGGGTCAAGCGGGTCATACTTCCTGCCCATCCATGCAGACGCTTTTGACCCATACTTTCTGCCACCCTGACTATTCGCATAGCTATCCACCGATATTGCTCCTTCCTTTGTTCTCCCCGGCTTTACTATTCTGCCATCAAATATTTTTTTGTTTGCATTCTCACTTCTTAAATCTGCCGATGGGCTAAACCGCCAATGGAAATCTTCTTCATTTCTATTCGCATCCCTGAATCTTACTTCTTGTTTTTCTTCATCCATGTAAAAGATAACCTTTCTTTTTGGGATTGGGTTTTCTTTCAAATATGTTTCACGTTCATTTAAGTTAGTAATATTAAATACGCACTTATCACCATCTTCACTCCACGCCTCCGCTTCTGTTCGTGGCTCTTTCTTCATACGGGCAGATAAGGCTCTTGGGCTATTTCTTACCGATTCTCTATCTGCAAGTATTTCTTTGATTGTTTTTTCTACATTCGGATAACCATAGGCATCGTAGTTTCTTCCTTCATCTGCGGTTTGGAAAAATCTATACAACCCGCTTTGGGTCATACCGTTTGCTTCCCTTTGGTTTTGGTCGCTTGCATCCCATAGTTGTCTTGCCGCTTCTTGTACACCATCTTTATCGCTATCTAATTTTTCAACCGTTGATGAATATAATGCCTTGCCAATTATTTTACCTTCTTCATCAAGCAAGCAATAACGGATAACCTCATGCCTATCGAATACGTTTGCTTCTGTTGTTTTTGCATACTCATCACCAAAGTATCTATGAAGTTTTTGACCATCGTAATGTACGGGGTCTGCACTTCCCCAATCAATCGCCGAACCAAGTTCATCCTTATCAATGCTTTCTTCTGCTTTCTTACCCCTTATATTTGTTTGTTGAAATCTTATTTCTGTTTTAGGATTTACACCTAATGACATATCGTACTCTGGTCTAAAAAATCTTGGGAACTTTCTGAATGGGTATACGATTGCCTTACCAAAAACTTTCTTCGCATCATTACCCGTCTTACTTTGAATAGCACCATTCACCATTTTTGTTCTTGTGGTGTATTCAAGAATAAATAAACCGCCGATGAATGTTTTTAAAAACCGTCGTTTGGTTACATCAATCATACCCATACATAATGGGTCTTCTATACAATACTGAAGAAAATAACATTTGTGTAAGTGTGGTATTATAAACTTAGGGAAACCCACATCAATCGAAAACCATTGCAAAAGCATATAATTGAACCCCGTCAAGTAAACCGCTTTGCCATTATTCATAAACCAAAAACCATTCAAGCGGCGAAACCATTCTTGTTGCTTATATTTCTCGTATCGTTCATCATAGAATGGGAGGTCGTCTTCTTTCTTCTTTTTTAAATAATCATCTTCTTTTTTTGTCACCTCTTTGTACCACTCTGGATGAACGAATCTTTCCCAATATTGTTCTTCTGGATTATCAGACCTTGAGTGAATACCAATATACTCTAATTGTTTAGTTAGATTATTGTACACATACCCTTCAGGTGGTAAGTGGCAATTTAAACCTTGTATGTTAATGGTACTGCCCTGCGGTATTTCCAAGTACATCGGATATGGATTCTGGTGTGGTTATTACTCTGAATTTTGGTATCTGCGTATCCTTTGCTTCATCTTTTGTCACCCCTGCTGTTTCACCCAATGATTTAACTGCGGTTGCGATGCTTGCGGCATCATTCCATATAACTTTTAATCTATCAAAAGTTTTATCCTTTGGGTCATCAAGTGTAATGGTTACTAAACTTGTAGCGTTTAATCTTTCTGCCATTTCAGACATCTTCCTATTGAGCGCATAGAATAGTTTAGCTGCCCCATTTTCTTCATACCGCTTTAGTTTCGCCTTTAGTTCTTCTATTGTTTCACTCATAAATTATTTTTTACCGTATTTCTGGTAGATAGCTTGTGGGTCAACTTGTACAAAACTTCCTTGTTGTGGATGTAGATAACCGTAAGTGCCGTCTTTTGTTTGGAATACATCATTGATAGAAACCCCCATTGGTAACATGGTTTGAAGTACGGGCTTTAGCATTGTAGATGGTCTTCCTGTTTGGTCAACGAATTGCACCATTGGGTCGCCAACTTTTCTTGCTACTACTGCATTGTTTACAAAATATTGTGGTGCGCCATGCCTTGCCAAAAAGTCTTTGGCGAAATTATTATCTCTGTTTATTTGTTCTTGGGATGTGTAAACTTTTTTTGATGGGGCTTTTGGGTCTTCGCCGCCACCCAAACTTGCGCTAAGTCTTGTGTTTTTCATTGATGGATATTTACTTCACACTCGTAATAATCAAATATTGTTTTGCAATCATTAGCGGTTAGCCCTACTAATAAATTTCCTTTGTTTAATTGCTTGGTCAACTCATTCATAATTGCAATCGCTTCAGGTTCTCTCTCTTTATCTCCGTCTGGTCGAAATCTTATCATTGAAACATCTCTACCTGTTAATGGGTCACGAAATGTTAATTGGTAATCACAAGCCTTTAAAGTCCTTACTATTTTACCCTGATACTTGCCCGAAGTTACAAATAAAGTGTCATTAATTTTCGTTGGTGGTATTCCTTCAATAAATCCTTCGTATGGTTTAAATACCCGTAACGCTGTTGCGTATCCTTCGGATGGATGCCACTCTTGGTCAGCATTCATCTTCCAAAAGAAAACATCACGTTCCATAATGGAGAAATATTTTATACCTGATGCTATTTCTTTGCCACTTAGTTGTAAGTGGTTTTTTATTTCGTAGGTTTCATGAAGTGAATTATGATGGAATAGAACCAATGCGTCTTTGGGTATATTTTCTGCGTCAACCACCACACCAAGAACTTGTTCAGTATGCTTGCGGTCAAAATTATCCACGTTCCTTATAAGGGCTATTTCTGTCCCATCTGAAAACGTATAGCCTTGTTTCTGTTCTCTATCCACCTTGCAAACTATCCTCCCTTCAACGTGCTTTAAACTACTCATGTTTTTTTTCTTTTTCTTTCAATTTATCGTAATCCCTAATTATTTTATATACTGTTTGCTCCATTGAGAATTGGGAAATACCCCTATCCAATTTTACACTTCCTTGAGTTTTTAATACTATTCTCAACACATCAATCGGAACGTCTTTTAAGTTTATTACAGCCACTTTTACGCTAATTTACTTCAACTTATTTTATTCATTAATCAACAATTCTATACTTTTGCTTTACAAAATCCAATATTAAATGGCAACAGGCAATTCATTTACAATTAGAGTTTATGGTGAGGTAGCAGGGCAACCCCCTTATATTACACCCGCAGGAGGTAATCTTCCCGGCATTCAAGCAACATATCCTACACCCCTTGATTCAAATTTCCCCGCAGGAGGCAACCTTAATGTGTGGCCTATCGGCGGTTACGGTGCAGTAATGACAGGTAATGTTTCTTGTTACGCAGTTATCGAAATACCGCCAACAGGACTTAACCAAATAAGCGACAAGTTTGTTGTACAACAGACTGTGGCTCAGGTTGCGACTTTGCGTAACGTATAGCATTGATTTAAAAGAACTTATACAAGCCTCTGCGAATGGGGCTTTTTTACATTTCTCCCATCAGCCGATGGCAATAATACTCAACATTCACTTGATGATAAAACCCATAACTATTCTCATAAGTGAACGTTGGACAGTTAGACGCAAATTCACACATCTCAAGAACATGGGGCGTGTGCATAGAGTAGGATAGGTTGTAATTCATTGACTGATTTGCCAAAAGGAACTTACAATTCTTAACCGCATACGCCAACTCCAAAAAATCTTTTACTTCAAGTCTTGGTATGTCTAATCTCCACTTGTTAGTGAATAATAAATACTCTCTTTCTGTTCCTGCAAATACTAATTGGCTTTGGTACTTTTTTAAAAAGTGGTAATGGATAAGCCCATTCCTGTATCTCTCTGTAAAGTTTAAAATTATCTTGTCTTTGATAAAATTAACTATTGGTAAGTCAGTTTCTGGTAGCGTAATCCAATCTTTACTTAAATCCCAATAAAGATCAGGGTAAGCTAAGAATACCCATGTTTGGATTAGGCCATGTGGGATGTTTACAAATGTCTTTTTCCTTATAACATCTAAATCTATATCCACTTCCTGCCCACTAAATACTTCCATGCTTTCAATGTATGGTTGTGATTCTACGAGTGGCTTTATCATGTCGAAGATATGTTGGTTCATGCAGACCTGTTGCCCATGCTCATCAGTAGTCCCATGTACAGCACCGGGATAGTATTGTGCGTTTGTATTTAACTCCTGCAAAACTCTAACCTTTCTTCCTGTTTCTCTATGGTAGCCTTTCATGGCACACATGGCAGCAATCAAATCACCGGGGTTGCAGAGGTGCTTGAATGTAGCGGGTCTTTCAATTCTTTTTAATTCCATTCGGTACTTTTATTTTTTTCATCCTTTTATAAATTCTTTCTGTGAGTACGGGATTATCCCTCGCTATTGCCCTTGCAATTCGCCTTAGTTTTTTTGCTTTTTTAGAGTTCATTTTTTTTCTGCTAAAGGTTTACAAATATCATACGTTCCGTTGTGCCATAGCTTTATTTGGGAACTATTAAAATGTCTTACTTGCCCATCTTTCAACATTGCACAAGTCCATTCATCATCATCCCACATACCGTTTGCGGTAACATATATTGCATACGCATCACCAAGAGGTGTTATCACAGGAATTGGCTTGTTAAATTCATGAATCAATTTCTTCTTTTTTATACACCCCTATCGTTTCCCCCTTATCATCAACTACTGTAAACCCTTTTTCATCTGCACAGACAAGATAGCCTTCGATTATTTCATCATTCTTTTTCACTTTCACAAGGATAGGCACATCAAAGATTGTTACCACTTATTGTATTTAAAACGTAATTACTACTATACTCATGGCTCAAATAAGTTCTTGCGTGGTTAACCCCGCCAATATAAATATCATAAAGCCAATCTGCATCTTCTACCACATGAAGTATCTTGTCTATATCTTCTGTTGTTGGTTCGTCATTTATCTCTATACAATTAACTAAATCAACGTATGGGTTGGCAGAACGTAAATCATTTTTATTTTTAAGCATTGCAGCAATAGTATATAATTGCATTGGCCTTTCATTGGTTAGCCCTGCACCTTCGCAGCTTATATACAGTTTTGATTTTCTATGTTCGTTTAGGTATTGGTCATAATCGGAAAATCTTTTTGTGCAATCACGGTCTTGAAAATCAATTTTCAATCTACCATCACTCATTAATCCCTTCATAAAACTTATTCGTGTAGGGGACATTGTACCAATAAACGAAACATCATATTCTCTTGCAAATAATTCTTCTTTTGTTGCTAATGGATGTTCGCTATTCCTAAATACTGCCCAATCAAATGGGTAACAATTTTCAGGGTAGGTAAATGATTTTCTCATGTTCCGAATAAAAGAAATATGTGGTCTAAAGTATGGCTTCCATTCTTCTGGTCTGCACACGCCATATTCACGATTATCAAAGCATATTATCGGTATCTCTCTTTCTATTACTGTCTGTATTTCGTTTGGATATTGGTTGTCTTCAATTTGTAATTCCATGAAACAATGCGTTGCTTCGTTTGGGTCTGTTACCCAACTATGCCCCTTCGCTGAAAATGTATCATAGAAATAAGGAAACAAGTTTTTATTGTAACCATTAATCGGGCTGATGTAAATTATTTTCATAACTTTCTTAAAACGAAATCTAATGTCATCGTTGTATGCGGCACAGTATCTTCACAAACTATTTCTGATTTATACTTTGATTCTTGTTGCAGTTTATGAAGTAGTGTTAATCCCATCGTACAATGGTGCGATGGATTGCCCTTTAATTCATTTACTTTTCTTTTACCAGATTTTACTTCTTCGTCTTCTTCGGTAAAAACTTCATCCCAATCAGGGTATCGTTTCCCTTCCATGTCTGGGACTAACAGGATTAAATAACCGCCCTTCTTTACAAGTCGCAACCATTCATCAAAAACAATTTGCAGCACTATTGGTTTAAAATCTTCCAACACATGAGATGAAAAAACAAAATCAAATCTTTCATCTTTGAATGGGTATGGTTGGTAATACTGCTGCCCGTTTTCTTCTGGGGCGCAATCAAAAACCATATCTGCGTCGGCATGGTTGTAATTGTCAATCCCTAATACCGTTGGTGATAATCGGTTTGTCCCTGTCCCAATCTCTAAGCCAAGCCCCTTGATATATAGGCGCATCAAAAGAAATTCGGGTCGCTTTTCCGTTTCTTCTATATGGTATCCTGCATCGTTTATTTGATGTTGGTATATTTTTACTCCTGCTGCTAATAATTCTTGTTCCATATTTTTATTTTTTATAATGTACCCAACTACTACAACCCCTTACTTCGTAATCTTTATTTGTGAAAAAATTTTCTAATTCTTCTCTTATTGCAGGGTGGTCATAATCATGGCCTGCTAAAACACCACTCTTTTTTACTTTTGGAAACCAATTATTCAAGTCTGCTCTTATCCCTTTCTTACTATGGTCAGCATCTATATAAACAAATTCAAGCGACTCATCTTCGTATAGTTTATACGCTTCGTCAGAACGCATTTGTATTGGTTTTATAACACTCTCCAATGGTTCTACGTTCTTTAAAAAGTCTGCATAAAGCGTCCCGTTTTTTATTGGTGGTTCATCAATCAAACCGGGGTCTTCAGAAGTAGACCAAGTATCAATGCAGTCTAATTTAATATCCTTACCTGAGTTTACTATTTCAACTCCCAAATAAACTGCACTTCTACCAAGCCAACAACCAACTTCTACAAAGTGAGAACCTGATGAGTATTTCTCTACCATCTCGTCATAAAGATGATTGAAATTGAAATAGCCATGAATGTTCTCAAAGTAATGCTCCATTATTTTGGTATTAAAATTAAATGCCGTTCTCCTTCATGTTCTTTATTTATTTCTTCCGGGTCTATCTCTGAATCTGTAAAGGAATCAATAACTTTATAATTAAATTCATTTATAAAATCAACAATGTCTTGAGTTGAATCTCCATCTAACGGTATTCTATTGTAATGAGTTTCTAAAAATATTATCGGTTTATACTTCTTTATTGTTTCGTATAGCCCTTTTAAAACTTTCACCTCATGCCCCTCCACATCAATTTTTATAACGTCAGGGGTTACCGAATACTTGTTACAATAATTATCCCCCGTTTCGGTTGAAACTTCTATGGTGTTTTCTTCGGAATCTATCTTGCCAATTACCATGTGCTGCCATTCCTTGTGGCATAAAACAAGTCCATATTTATCGGAAAGGGCTAACGTTAATGCTTCTACATAATTGCCATTTGATATACAGTTTTGTACTAATATTTCATACAGAGACCAAGATGGTTCAAAAGCATGGGCGTGGCTTCCTTCGTTCATCTTTGTAAACACAAGAGAAAAGATTCCATGATATGCTCCAACATCAAGCAAACATTTCTTCCCCTTTGCATATTTAATAAAACAATCCATTTCTGCTATACATTCAGGTGAACGAAATGTAAAGAACTCAAAAACGAATTTTGATTGGTTATGAATATCAAACTCGATGCCTTCTCTTACTTTGAATTTTTCCATTTTTATTTATAATCTACTAAGTCGTTTGCGCCATGAATGTTACCCCTAAAATAATTGTGAACTTCGTTATATGGTAAACTATTTAACCGTTTTAATGTTCCTTTCAGGTAAGTCGCAAAACAAAAAATGATATACTCGTTATCGTTTCTTTCAGGATATAAAACCTCCCCTTCTTTCACCATTAACCCAAGCGTGTGTTCAAGCACACAGGGGAATGGATTATAACTTATCCTTCCATAATGCTCCGCAAGATATTCGTTATGTATGCAATTCTCTAAATCAGTAACATTAAGTGTTTCTCGTTTGCAAATAAAGAATCTTGTGCTTGCCCAATAGTCATCATTTGGTTGCTGCTCTGTTGGATAGGAAACGTACTTGTATCCATTATCTAACCACCGTAAATATTTTTCTATGATTGCACAATTATCTACACAAAATGCTGCGGTATCGGTATCAAAATGTGCGACATAATCTCCATCCGCTTCTTTTAATGCTTCAATGTAAATATAATCGTACCATCTATGCTTTGTTCTGTTATGTGACGATATGATTAGTTTTGAATCATTACCGTATGATATAACCAAATCACGAATTTCTTTATGCAAGTCTTCTGGAAGTTCTTCGTGACGGTCTATGTAAAGCACACATTGAGTCTTATATCCTCTAAAGAAATTCATTTTATTTTTAACGCCTTCAATTAGAAAATCCACCGACCTTGCCCCTTCTTGCCCACCGGGAGCGTAGTCACCAATAGATGATTTATCATTGGTTAAATAACCACGCCTTGTATCTGCATTTATTACGCAACTGATTGTCATGCTAACGTATAATTTTAGCGTTCCTTAAAACCTCTGCTCTTTTTTCGTATGGCAAAGCAGGGGTGTGTAACAAGAAATGTCCTTCCTTCCAATTACTCTGTTCATGTAACCTATCTTGAAATTCAGGATACATTTCATAGGGATACGAATTGATAGATGGATAGGGTAATATTTTCATGTAGCCCGTCTTCTGTAACGAGTTTTTATAATACTCCATTACCACTTGCTCATTATTAAATTTTTCTCTCTCGGATAAAATAAAATCATTAACCCATTTACCTTTATCATTATTTTTTATGATTAAAGAACCACCATTAACGCCCACTAAACTATCCTCGCAAATAAACAAACCATGTACGTCATCTATAAAGGTTTCAATAGGTACGGATAAGTTGGTTATTATAGCATCAATATCACGGTAAAATATTAACCCATATTCATCCTTTTCAAACACTTCTTTAAAGAACTCATGTTTTTTATAATGGAATCTGTCTTCATTAGACATTTTTATTTCGTGGCAATCGTAACCATGAATCTGTGCATATTCATACATATTCGGAAGTGCTACATCTGCTACTTCTTGATAACGGGGACACCACTCTGTAACAATTAAAGTCTTCATCCTATAAATCTATTTAAGGTTTCGTCTAAACATTTTATGTAATACGGGAGAGCTACATTATAAAAGTCTGCATACGTTTTACAAATTGGCGTTTCAAAATGTTCGCTATGTATTACTTCTCCTGCATCCACTTCCTTCACCATATAATGACTTTCCACGCTTGCTTCGGTGTCTGCCCCTAATACATATCTCTTAATAGGATTTGCACCTTTAAATTTATAAAGGCATGGATGTTGATTTATAAATACCCCTTTCTCTAAATATTTTTCAGGAATAATACGGTTGCCGTGAATACAGTAAAAAACATCAAAATCCCCAATGGTTTCAAAATTACACACCTTACAACCATACCTTTCAGCAAGCCATCTAACATTAGGGTCGTCTGATATTACTGATACTTCATGCCCAAGCGCAACCAAGTGGCTCAAGCAATACATACCAACATTCCTTCTTGTGTACAAAACAAGTTTCATATATACTCTATTATTGTTTTTTCAAGATGGGAAATATAGTTTGGTAGATAATACATCTCGGCTGTTTCAACCCCTGCACGATAAATGTCATAGAGGTACGGATTATTTAACGCTTCTATGATGGTTTCGATTTCTTTTCCTTCTTCACATCTGATACAGTTTTTTTGGTCTTCCCATTTATACGTCCATTCGATTCCGTCATCCCATAAAGCCATTACTGAATTAACACTTGCTTCTGTATGCCTGAAACATTTTCTTCCTGCCCCGCCCCAAGATGTTGTTATTTTGCTTGCCCCACTTACCCCCAATATGGTTTCCATTTCATAGCGAGCATACCAAGCGACATAGGAAGTAAGCCATTTATATGGATGTGGTTCTCGGTTTATAAAAGCATTTATATTGGTAATATTGTCGCATACGATATAGTTGTATTTACCCGCTTTTTGCCAAATCTCACCGTGTATTTCTTTTCTTCTTTCATTCGATAACCCCCAAATGTTCGCTACTTGAAAAATTCTTTTATTAAATTCTTCTTTCGTTTGTGGCGTTGGAATTTGATTGTGTGCAGGAAATTCTATTGGCACAATTCCTTTTCTTACATCTTTTGAAAGTAATTCTCTTTTGAAATATAAACTTGGTTGTCTATCCGAAACAAAATCATCAAACTTTGCCCACTCATCCCCCTCAAACATTTC
>Ga0193692_1000048_pt1 | contig 34776 bp, 40 predicted proteins | sample L3a1metaG_FD_144917 | JGI IMG/M metagenome (GOLD analysis project Ga0193692, IMG submission 144917) | Soil microbial communities from a riparian zone of the East river system, Colorado, United States - L3a1 | ecosystem: Environmental > Terrestrial > Soil > Riparian zone | place: USA: East River... | reverse complement strand
TCGCTCATCCCTCCAGTACGTCGTCGTGCTTGACTACGTGGTGGCTGATCGGGCAGTATCCCAGGGCGAGAATATCCTCGATCGACTGGACGATTGTACGATGTACGGCCCGTATACTCTCGAGGTCGCCTGGATGGTCCAGTGTCTCCGTAAATAAGACGCTCAACGCCTTTGCTGGTTGCATCGACGATAGCATTCTTGATCGCTGGCAGAATAACATCCGTAGCAACATAGGTTGAGGCGTTCCTAAATTCTCCACCTACAAAAATGTCCTTAAATTTACGGCCGATGGATCGAGGTTTCTGAATAACTTCACCAACGACAACCTTTTCGACTTCCTTCTTTTCGGGCTTCTCTTTCTTTTCCTTGGGTGGACCAAGTACATTATGACTATTAGCTGGAAAATCTTCCATTATGATCCTTTGATCTTAACTGGTAGGTGGCGGAGGAATATGGGCAGGGAGTTGGGTTGGGACTGGAGAAGTTTGAACAGCCATTTCATTGGCCAGATCCTTGGGGAGAACTCCTGTAACGAATTCTGCTGCGGCTCCATCGTCCGTAGCAAGCTCCATGAAGAGCGCATCATAAGCAAGAGACTGAACAAACTGATCTCGAAGCTCTTGGCTCTTGATAAATCGTTTGCCGTCTTCTGACTTTTCCCCATAAGCGTTCAACACAAGCGTCTTGAAAATGTTGAGAAGTTCACCCTTGTTTTCAGACTTGACAATTCTCTGAAGGGTCTCGCCAAAACCGTCCTTGTAACTGTATTCCATTTCAACAAGCTCTGATTTCGAGATGTTAAAGTAAAATTGCTCGGTAACTTTGTTACCGTCGAAATCTTCGTACGTAATATTTCGCTTAAGCATTGGTTTCCTTCTGTTAACTGATGAAAATGGAAAAAGCTAAAGCCCCTGTTTAGGGGCTCTCGCTTTCGAGTTATTACTTACTCTTGGTTCTTCTCGGCTTCTGCTTTTGCTGCTTCGCGCTTCTCGAGCATCTTCTCAACACGGCGATTAAGAAGCATACCAACTAGTCCGGCAGTGATGCCAATTACGGCACCAATGGCGGCCTTAGCGGCTGCGTTCTCCATATCCTTGCTAAAGCTGATGGGCTCAACAAAACGAACGATTTCAACAATTTCTGTTTCCATGATTATCTCCAATTCGGTAGGGGTCTCATTATACGCGTTGTAAATCCTGCGATTACAGGAGACCCTTAACGTGGTTGTACTCGAACGCCATACACGGTTTCTCGTCTGGAGATATGACTGCGGACCAACTCAGTTCTAACAATCGTCCTGTGTCCCATCCCGAATGACTGGAATATGAGGTAGGCTCCAATCCGACAAGATAGTAGAAGTCGTCGAGGGTGGCTTCAGTCTCTCTGAGGATTTTGGCGTTGATTGCATTCTCAGCTTTACGGATAGTCTCGACGTCACTATTGAAATATCGCCCAGTGTGTAGTTCACAACAAATAACGGTTCCCGAGCCACTGATAATGACTTGTTGGCCGGGAGGATTTTTATTGACTCGATCTTGAGCGATCTCATCTCGAATATCCTTTTCCTTCTTGTCCCCGATCTTCTCTACTACTTTGTCCTTGTACTCCCCAAATGCAGTCTCAGTCAGCGCTACGAGTGAATATGCGGCGGTTGTCCGCTTATTACTGATGCGCGAACCGGCAACGAGGCATCCGACTGTCACAGCGCCTGAGATTCCCGCAGGAATATACAGACGCCATGTGAGTTGCACTCGCTCCTTCAAACGCTGCTTAGGATCTTCAGCTTGCCCGTTCTGGTATTCCTCGCTTTCGATTACTGCGGCCGCTGCGTATGATGCACGGCCCGTGAAATATGCGGTAGTAAGAACACCGGCGATCCCCAGACCCGTGAGAATCGCCGGTGAGTTCTTAGTAATCGCTCGCTCGACTACCTTGGTCAGTCCAATAAAGTTCATTACCTTTTACGCATCTCCCTGACAAATATCCAAATGAGCCAGAACCCACAGGTGAAGAACACCATGAAGACGTCCCAGATGAAACTGAAAAATCCATAGTGTGGTTTACAGTTGCATTGGTAATTGCAGTCACACCCCATACTCATCCTCCGTATTACGGAACCACTTATTCTTTGCGTACCAATAAAAATCGCTGGATGCGGTCTGAATCAATGATGTGCAAACAATTAGAATCACTGTGGTTGCGGTTCGTTCAACTATCTCTTTCGATCTAGCATCCATACATTCTCCTCGATTATTAGAATGGAAAAAATTAGATGAGAAGACTAGGGCTTACGGTCCAACGAAAACTCGTAATTTGTGGTTTTGTTTCCACGCCAGATAGGTGGGCTTTTCACCCACGCATTCGTGTCTTATCTTCTTCTCATTATACACGTTGTTTTTTCTGCGAGGTTACTCTTCCTCTTTGAAAATGAGAATGAAAAGAACGACTGGCCAGAATATAGCAAAGACGAGAACGAAGGTCACGTCGCTGAGATTAGTTTTGAAAGAGCTCTTCCTCATAGTCAGTCCTGCCCACACAAGACCGACAAGCAGATAGAGCAAGAAGATTCTCATTAAGGGCATGTCACTCGAAGATCTTTGAATACTCGGGGAACGTGACCGTCTTGTCGTATGCAATCGAAGCAATCAACGCTGCTCCAACCATGACACCGAATCGAACCAACATGTGATGCTTATAGAATTCCGGGTTGGCTCGTCGAATGTATTCAAGATTAGTAAAATAAGTTTTCATGGCTTCCTTTCGGATCGGGAAAAGTTTAGAAGACATGTATGCAAATGGGATTAGGCTAGGCGCTATAAGCGCTTCAGTGTGTCTTCGTTTCACTGGTCATACATCTCTTCATTATACGGAATGTTTTTTGTGCGAGGCAAAAAGCTTAGAGCCCTTGTGTGGGCTCCTCGCTTGGTGATCATTACTTGCTGGCTTTTGCCACGGCAACTTGGCGAACGGTGTCAAGCACGACGTAGGACAACACTGCGATGGCCGCATCCCTTCCGAGGCTTTTCGCAATGACTGCTACGGATTGTAGCATCAGATTGATGTCCTCTTTGGGTGCGGGTTCGAGTGTGTTCTTCTCGTCCTTGACAAGGCTAACTTTGATTGCGCGATTACGCATAATATTCCTTTCGGGTCGATGATCTCATTATAGGAGATGTAATTCTTGCGAAAGGAAAAAGCTAAACGCGTTGTTCTGCGCTTAGCCTTGATTCTTACTTGACGTAGTCTCGGGCTTCTGTAAGCTCCTTGATGGTCATGGTAATCAATTCCATGTTGATGACCAAGCTGAGCAACTCATTGATCTGGAGTTCCCTTTTCATGGGGTTCTCTTCTGCAACGATGTTGTCTTTCACTCGGATCATTCCAAACTGGATGACTTCCAAACTTCCTTCAAGATTGCTAATGATTTGCTCCATTGCTTCCTTTCGTAGGTCTCATTACATGAGTTGTTAAATATGCGAAAGGAAAAACCTAAAGCCCCTGTCAGTGTTTACTTTCAGGGGCCTAGGGTTTAGGCATTCAACTCTTTGAACATTTCCGGGTTCCAGAATTCGAGGGGGTTGATGTCCTTCGTAACCAGGAACTGGTCGAACGACTGCATGTTCTTTACGTTGGCCTTCACCAGCAAAATGCTGACTGCGGTCATTCCGTATGCGAACTTGTGTCGTCCGAGGTGGTTCTTGGTCTTGACGGCGATCTTCTTGATCGGATTCATTATTCGGGTCCTTTCGGTCGGGGTTGATTATCTCATTATAGGACGTGTTTTTTGTGCGAATATATACCGAAAAAGGTTGTCAGAACTCTTCCCCGGGGAAAATTTTGCCCAAAAATGCCCAAATCGCCGGAGAGGCCTCTAGATTCGTTTCTAAGCGTTTTACCCCCATTTCTGGGGCAAATATACCTTTTACACATTTAAAGAGGCTTAGAACGAAATATAGAGCCTAGTTTTTCACCAATCGCCTTCTAAAATTCTGTGAAAGCAATAAATACATGCCATAAGAGCTAAAATTGCTAGAAATATGGGTACAATAGTGTGCGACCAGTGTTCTTGGCCTTTTGGATCCTTATAACGCACTAATTGTACCTTTCTGGTAAACGGGAAAATATAGATGGGTTGTAAAGTATGCGAAAAAACCTATAGGGCTTGTACTTAGTATTTCGTACAAACCCTATAGGTTCGATCACCACTGAATATCAGTGATGTCAGGTTTTCGTCTTCAGAACGAAGCTTTTGGCTGTCGAGGCAAAAACGTGCTTTTGTTCATATGCGACGATAATCAGAATCCCCAAAAGATTACCTCCTACTATGCAAATTGTATTCATGTCAGGGCGTGGCTTGTCTTCCGACTTTTGCAACGCACTAACTCTTTCCAATTGGACTAGTAGTTTGATAAACTCTGGAGTTCCTGGCTTGTCTTTCAACATATCATCCAAAAGTCGATTCTTGATCTCTTTTAGCTTTACGTCTTCGATCTTTGGATCTTTTCCAAACATCAAACTTCCTTTCGGGTAGGCTCTCGTTATACGAGTTGAATTACGTGCGATTCACTCGTGAGCTACCTTGAAAGTAATTACATCTTTCTTGCTGATCTCGTTGGGATCCCCTGGGACCTCGAGAGTAAACCTTTTACTGCCGTCCGTAGACTCTGTGTATTTGATAGCACCGTCAAATCTTGTATCGCTGGTATTATACACAGTACTGGCATGTCTCAGCAAGAGACCCAAGAACGTTGTGATTGCGGCAGTTGTGCCGATTACTTGTTCAACCGCTGGGAAGTTCCATACAGAGCCCAGTGTGAAATATAGGGTCGACAAAGCCGGAAGAAACACCATAACGGTAAACTTGAGCGAGTTATAAAGCTTCGCACTAAGAATCCATGAGCTTTTTACTTCTTCCGGCTTATTCGGGTCTTCATTAGTCATTTAAACTCCTCGATTAAATTATTGTTGAACGCATGTAAACAAAGTAACCTGACCACCAGGTGCATTAAAGACAATTTCCTCTGGGCTGAATCCATTAGGGCAACCCAAGCCGGTTGCTACAGGTCCAGGTGGTCCTTGGGGTCCTGGGCTTCCATTTTGACCTTGAGCTCCCGGTTCTCCTTGTGGACCAACTTCTCCAGGTAAACCATTTGCGCCCGGTAGGCCTGTCTCTCCCGGTGAGCCAGTAGGTCCCACTGGTCCCGGTACTCCAGCCGGACCTGTAGCTCCACGGCTTCCGCTGTCCCCAACGGGTCCTGGGGGGCCTGGGGGTCCTTGTAACCCAATTTCGCCTTGAGGGCCAATGGCTCCTGCGGGGCCAGGTGGACCGGCTGGTCCGGGTTCCCCTTGTATGATGAGGACTGTGGTTGGTGGCGCATTAGTTTCCTCCTGAATGGTTGTTACGGATGGAGGGGGTTCGGGAGCGTCCCCTTGTACAGCGGTAGATACCCCAACCATCGTACCGGAAGTGATAGCGCATACTGAGAGGAAAGTAATAGGACTCATTCTGTCCTTTCCGTTACATCAACGCCCTTCTCTTCGTCTGGACGCTTGCTCAAATCACTCTGTGCAGCCCCTTTGACCGAAAGCATTCCTAACAATGCGCCAAGGACAATCGTGATGGCTGCAAATAGTGCATCCACTGCCCGATCAATATCGGCGTCAGGATTAAGGAGTTTAGTGACGGAGATCATTCCTCCTACAGCTAGAAGCACGAATCCCACGATGAACGAGAACCACAAGACCATGATTTCGATCACAGAGCGGCCCTTGAACATCAGTCACTCCTTCGTTAAGGGGTTAGCGTTGTAAGAGTAGGGTATCCCCTTTCACCGGTTTCATCTTGAATCTCAACGTACTCAACAACTCGCATCTTTTGTGAAGTGCCATAATTTCCATCAACCATGACGATATCACCAATATTGTATTCGGATCGATAACGCTGTTTGGTATTCGCAGAAATATCAGTACTGGTGATTTCGATTGGGTTGTTACGATTGACTGCTTCTCGACCTCTTACACCAAGACTCGCTGCAAGAGAATCGTACGTAGCTTGATTATAGGGTAGCGTTACATCCTCGTCGATATCGCCAGCTTCTACCTGCATCATTCGACGATTCACAAGTGTTTCTGATCCAAGAACACGAACATAAAGAGTTTTAGCTGCTACAAACGCGGCGTTCTTATCCTTCTTACTCGTAGAAAGATACTCGGTTCGTTCAAGATCGCCGGTTTCCCATGAAAATACGACCGAACCACTGAGATCAATACCTCGGTGAATTTGCAACGTCATTGACGTCGTGCCGGTAGCTATGGGCCGAAGGACTTTAATTCCCAAATCACCCAACTCAAGCAGTTCCATAAGCCGTTGATAAAGAGTTCCTCGTTTAATAATTCGAGCTTCTTGAGGGATCGTCTCCGTTCCGGAAGCAACGTTCTCATTAAACAAACCGGGGATAGCATCATTGGGGTCAACCACAGAGCCGGCTTTTGTATGGTCGTCAAGCAATTTCAATGCTTGTGTCCACGTAGGGCCGGCGGCTAATTGATAGTCAGGGACAAGTCCAAGAATAGCTACAGCAAAATTGGAGCCAGCAACACGGTTTTCCAAATAAGATTCCAAACTCCTACCTGAAATATCAATCGTTGAACTTTCTCTCTTAGATTCAGAGATACCGATGTTTTCAACAATCATAACCGAACGAGTTTTAAGATGTGAAACCAACGTACCTCTGGTTAGCGTATCTAGGACACCAGATGACATCTCTCCCGTAAGTTGAAATTCTCCAGCTTCTCGATATCGTTCAGTCCAAGTCAAATCAAAAATACCATTCACCAATCGACCTTGTGTGGGAACCAAGGTATTATTAGAAAGATTACCCAAGGTTATAAGATCCACTAGATCCCCCAGTACGTTGCATAATAACTAAAGGCCGTCCAAGAAAAATTTCCCGTGGAATAGTCGATAGTGTATTGGTTCTCTCCTGGGAATATGATCGGCCAAACAGAACCTGTCTCAATCTTGTCAGCTAGGTAATACTGAGTCGAACCTCTGAGAATAAATACACTCTTTTCATTACCTTCATTGCTGAAAAACAGACGGTCATTGACTTGAAAATCAACTAGTCCACCGATTGTGCCAGGTATAAGTTTGAACTTCCACTCTGGAACCACGCTTACATCTTGAATACTGAAATATGGAGTCTTAGTCAAGAACTTCAATTCAAAGGTCATTCCGTGAGGAGAGGTCGATGTGGTATCGGTAATTATCATCTTTGTCTTGCTAAGACCAGCAGCTCTTACCTTTATCGATTTAATGCTTTTGAATATTCCATCCTCGCAGAATATCGTGAGCTGTACTTCTGGCACTTGGCTAAAGACTGGCGCTTCAAATTTAGTGATAAATCCCTTGATAGACGCCATCTCGTACAAATCCGACATAAACCTAATTTCAACTTGACCGTCTCGAGCCGAAGAGATCGTCTTATACAACTTATCCCTAAGGCTAGAATATGTTTCTAGAACTCCGTTTTGAGGCTTCAAGACGATTCGAATAACAATCTCACGACTGCCAATGGTTGGACTATAATACCTAGTCTTAGTTGTTGTCCCACGTCCATAGAACCTAGGAACAATTTCCTCAGCATCAAGCCCAATCATAGCCCGCATAGTATACGGAACTTTTTGGCTATGATCTTGGAAATCGAACTCGACTATTTCTTCATTATTGGAGAATAGACATACACCTGTTACTCTCATACGATTGCCAACTCTTCCTTTGCCAGCGCAATGAGGTTACGGGTTTGACGATAAATATCAGCGGTAGACAACTCCGTTGGAGCATTGATAGTCTGCTCAAATTTGATTTCTTTCTGGTATCCATATGATTGATCTGTCGTGGCTTTCTGCTGCTCATTTGTGTCAACAGAAATAATACGAGCTTGCTGCAAATTAGATTTAGCAGTTAGATCTTCAGAATTAAGCAAACCAGATAGATTTTGAGCTTCCTTCTTAACTCCAGTCAAGTCAAGAACTGGTGTGATAGTCGGATTGAATTCTTCCATTCCAGCCAGAATATTAGGAATCTTATTCATAGTCGATTCCATCGTCTTAATCACAGAATTACCCATGTTTTCGGACGACTTCGTAATTGGCTTTTCCATAGAATCGATACCAATAATCAGGCCTTGGCCAATATAAACGCCATACTGCGCCATTACTCGCGACGGAGAGAACATCTTCATGACAGAACCAATGCCACTCTTAATCCAGCCACCAACTTCGCCAAGCTTATTTGTGATCCAGTCCTTCATGGCCACAATACCATTCCACAAACCACGAATAACATCCTTGCCAGCTTCCAACAAGATTGTTAGTGGACTAGAGATATAACTCTTAATACGGTCGGCAAGCCCTTCGACAAAAGTCTTGACGGTTTCCCAAACTTCTTGTAGTCCGTGCAAAAGACCAATTATGAAATCTTTACCCTTTTGCGTAAGAGAACTTGTGACCGTACCGATTTTCTCAAGAACAGTGCCGACAAGACCAGAGAAGAAAGTCCAAACCTCTGCAACTTTCTCAGTGATACCACCAAATATAGCAGCAATGATGTCGATACCTGCAGCCCACAGTTTACTACGATTTTCTCGAATGCTATTGGCAAGACCCTCAAGGAAATCGATGAGGACTTTGAAGCCCGCCTCGATAACCTTCAGTGCATTACTACCAATACCTTCGAGGAACTTGATAATCAAATCCGCACCAGCGGCAATGATCATCTGGAGAGACTCACTGAGGGCGTTTAGGAATCCGACAATAATTTCGGCAACTGTAATAACAATCTCGGGGACGTGCTCTTTGATTCCATTCAAAAGCGCCATCAGCAAAGAAAACCCTGCTTCGATAACCACAGGATATAGCTCTACGAGAGCACCGATTAGAGTTTCAATAAGAACGACAACCACGGACACAATTTCTGGAATAAGCGTCTTAACCGTGTCAAGCAATGACGTGACAACCGTCACAACCATTTCCATTAGCTGAGGTAGCATGTCTACAAAGATTTGTAGCGCATCAAGCAAGCCGCCTGCTATCGCTCCAAGGAATTCTGGAATCTTAGAAATTAATACGTCAAGAAGCTTGACAAATACCTTGATGCCAGCGTCCCCAGCCTTAGCCAAAGCGAGGAAACCTGATGCAGCCATAGCCACACCAGCACCGAACAACACAAAGCCAAGACCGATAAGAGCAAGCGCGACGCCAAGAAGCATAAGCGCTGGGATAACAGGTTCCAGAACCAAGGCAGCCAAACCAAGCACAACAAACACAGCGGCTAGAGCGCCAATTGCAAGAGCAAGCTCAGTCAAACTCAACTTAGACAGCGCTGTAAGCACGCCAGTTAGAAGCGCAAGAGAAACCGCCATAATACCAATAGCGATAGCACCAACAATCGCCCCAGACATAGCGTGTGCAGCAATGGCAAGAAGAACAAGCGCCGCGGCTATAATGCCCAGCCCCTTCCCAACTTCACCCATTGACATACCGGCGAAAGTTTCAATAGCCTTGGCGATAACAAGAAGAGCCACGCCGACGACCAATAGACCAGCGGCAGTGAGGAGCATATCCTTGGGCATAAGATGCATAGCACCGGCGATGATCAAAAGACCAGCGGCGACACTAGCAAAGCCCTTGGCCATCTCTCCCCAAGACAGTTCGGCAAATTGTTTAACTGCGAAGCTTAGAACAAGCAACCCAGCAGCAATTAGAATAATAGCCGCCCCATCCTTAGGCGAAATTGTAGGCATTCTCTTCATAGACTCGGCAATAATGACAAGCCCAGCGCCTACACCAATAAGTCCTTGACCCATCTCTGGCAAAGACATGCCGGCAAACATTCTTAGAGCTAGCCCAAGAACAACCATGCCTCCAGCAAGAATCAATATGCCGGCGCCAGCTTTGATCATGTCCGAGGCATCCAGCCTCTTTGCTACGAGAACCAAAGTTCCAAGAAGTACCGTTACTGCGGTTAGACCCTGGGCAATGTCTTCCCAAGACATTGTGGCAAATATCTTCATTGCTATGGCTAGAATTAGCATTGCTCCGGCCAAAAGCAGCAATCCGGCAGCTAGACCTACAAATTTACTTGCGCTGCCAGTAACTTTCTCCATCAATTTCATCATGGCCGCAAGTTGAGCGAAACCTACTGCCATTGCAACAAGTGCCTTGGTCAGAGCGGCAGAATCGATAAGAGACAGAACAACCAATGAAGCAACGAGAACACCAAGAGCAATAGCAATCTTGATCAAAGCGTCGGCCTTGATCTTGGTTTGCATCGCCTTCAACGTGTCAGTTAGCTGACCAAATGTGCCGGAGATCTTCTCCATCAAGCCGCCACCGAAATCGATGTTGAGCCCGTTCTTGAAGAACTTCCTAAGAATAACGAGAATACCACCAAGAAGACCGACGTTTACGACATCGACAACCTTGTTGAAATCTCCAGTACCAATGGCGTCGCCAAGCTTTTCGCCAAGCGTAGAGAACCAATCATGAATATGATCAAAGACCTCATCGAGAACTGGTGAAATCTTACCCCAGAGATCGCCAATAACGTTGCCTACGGATTGAAAGAAATCGGCAACAGAACTGACAATATCTTTCAGATGGTCGAATCTTGCGCCAATGTCTTTTACGACATCTGGTGTATCTCCGAATTTATCACTAATATCAAGGCCACCGCCACCAATATTAATGCTTGAAAGGAACTCTTTGATACTATCCGTAAGATCGTCGAAGACGCCACCAATATCAATACTTGAAACGAATTCTGCGATCTTGTCTTTGAGCACTCCAAATAAATCACGAGCCATTCCAAGCACAGGCAAGGCTTGTTGGAAGGCTTGAACAATAAGATTGATGGCATCGCCAACAGCGCCATCACCTATATTAGAGAGGTACCCCAAGAAATCTTTAAGCGCAGGAATAGGATCTTTAATCGCATCAGTAATCTTTGTAAAGAAATCCTTGATTCCTCCACCCTCGACCAACACTTTATTAAGAGCTACAACCTTGTCGCCAATCTCAGCGAAGAATTTGAGTACCTTTCCATCGGTACCCGACTTAAGTTCCATAAACAAAGTCTTGAATACTTCTGCAACACCCTTAATAACGGTCCAGCCAATTTCCAGCGCTGCAAATACGCCCTCGAATACGCGCTGCAAACGAAGAATCGTTGCCGTGCTGGGCATAAGGGCTGCTGTGAAATCTCTAAACTTAACAGTAAGATCATAAAGCTTTTCCGCCGTCATTGGCGGGAATATGTTATGGAACGCCTGTTGAACGGGCTTAATAGCAGCGCCCAAAGCAAAGAAGATTCTAACAACGCCGTCAATGAGAGCGCCGCGACCACCAAGATCAGCCCAACCTTGGAGCAGGTTGTTGCGGTTATCAGCACCTTTTTGAATCATGTCTCCAATGACGGAGTTGATGCCAGTAAACAAACCTCTTGCCTGATCGAAGTCGCCAATAATAAGCTTAAATGTTTGTGACCAACCAGATCCAATAGACTCTTTGACTGTACCCACAAGCTGCGTAAAGGTTTTAACCTGAGTAGCAGCATCCTTAGCAGACTGACCCATTGCCATGACTTCTTGGGCCTGTTGTTGGGTATAACCCATCGCTGTAAGCTGAGCTTCACTAAGATCTCCGGTGAAACCCTGCAACGTTGTAGTAAGAACGTCTGCCGTGATCCATCCGGATTCAAGTGAATCTCGGAACGAATTACCTGAAGCTTTCCATTTATCGAAAGTTGTATTAGCGCCTACACCATCAAGTGTTCCCTTCAGTTTGCCCGCATTGAAGAGGGCTTCCTGAAACATCTCGCCACCCATGCCAGCATTAACGACTGAGTTCCAGTCCATAAGCTTGACTGTGCCGGATGCCATTGCCTGAGAAAGCTGATACATTGCGGTAGCAGCCTGGTTCGCATCTGAACCCGAAGCAGCCGCAAGGTTAGCAATACCCTTAATCGACTGAGTTGAAGTATTCAGATCAACACCAGCAGCCGTAAAGGTACCAATGTTTCGAGCCATCTCAGAGAAATTATAGATGGTCTGATCAGAGTAATGGTTCAGCTCATCGAGAGCTTTGTTCACATCTTGAAGAGTTGAACCATCTTTTCTCGTGTTCGTCATGATCGTTTGAATCGAGTTCATGTTGGTTTCGTATTCGTGGAAACCAGCCAGAACGTTATCAAGCGACAACGACTTTGCTAAATCAATGCCTACGCTGACAGCTTTACTAGCAATATTGGCTAGCGCTGTAATACCAATAGTAGACAGTGCCAAGAATTTAGCGCTAACACCCTCGATGCCTGCAGTAATATTGCTAACATCAAATTTGGAACCTGCTGTGGAAAGATCCTCCAGAGCTTTTTTACCGTTTTGCTTATCGAGTGTGGTTTGAAGTTTGTCCAAACTTGCTATAGTCTGAGCGAGCTTTGATTCGAATTTAGAATTGTCGAATTCAAGTCCAACAACGCGATCATCACCGCTCATTCGATCACCTTCTTCCAGACATCGTCAATGGTTTTATCCATAATAGGTTTAATTGCGGGACTAATATAGTTGTGTCCAGGAACCCATCCACCAGTGCCTGTACCATGGCCGTTGTCAAGAATAATAGCGATAGGAACGCCATTAACCACGTTGGAGTTGTACCAAGCTACACCCGCTTTGTTCCCCTTGTTAAATACGACATAAGTCCAAGACGATGCTGTTTTACCAGTATCTTTCGGTGTTGCAGAAGCCAATGCGCTAACGCCGGCTGATCCATGCGCACCGAGTACATCAAAATGATCGCCTTCGTGCAGCTTATTAAGCCATTCCTGAGTCTTCTTATACGAGCCGGTAACAGATACTTTTATCATCTTACCACCTTCGTACTTAGTATCAGGTTTTGACGGCCATTCTTACAGCAATGTTCTTTGGCGTGTGATCGACAGCGGTACCACCGCCGTTACCATTATCTGTCTTAAGGTTCGGAGCTCCACCGCTAAGACCAGAACCGTCTGTAGATGTATAACCATACATGTTATCTACCGTAATATAGTGATAGTGGTTTTGACTGATTCCACCAGTCCAACCTCCGCCACCACTAAACGTTGATTGCGCACCATCATGCCATTCAATAAGGATTCCGCCTGCTGTGGTTCTAAACAATTCACTGCCGCCGCCAATTTGCCCATGGCGATAAGCATAACCTTCACCATATGTAGGTGAAGATGGCGCATGTTGGTGGTTTGGAATTTGGTGGGCGTGATCATGAGTTACCCAGCTACTGCTACCCGTATGTCCATGTGACATGGCGTGAGCATGATTAGGTGTTGCATGCTGGTGATCATTAACTCCATGACTATGCCCGGGAACGTTGGCTGTGATCAGATTATGTGTCATTGCCCCAGAAACTACGCCTGGAGTAGCGCCGCCGACCATTGGAACAGCTCCAGTAGCATTTGGAAGCTGTAGGTTTGCCCCCGATTTCCAACCTGGGAAAACTGCAGACAACGCAGGATATGTACCCACTCCACCAGCAATTAGTCGACCATCCAAAATCAAATATCCACTAGGATCTGTCGTCCAACCACCAATAATAAACGTTCCTGTTGGATTAGGCCCTGGTCCTTGATCACCCTGATCACCTTGCGGACCACGAACATTACCCGCATTAATGTTTGTCCCACCCTTGGTGGTTAGAATGAGATTATCACCAGTGATTTTTCCGGTAATAACTGTAGCGGCCTCCATTGTGTCCATTCGAGCCGCAGTATAGCCAGTTACGGTAGCCATATATCTTCCTCATTCTTGTCAGAACTAGTGAGTGTATAAGTGTCTGCGTTCAAATACACAGCATTATCTTCAATGATTTGAAATGTAGTGCTGTCAAGCATCACAATACTGGCGTCGTCAACCGCACTCGCAGTCCAGGTCCCATTACCATTATCAATAACAATAAGCCGTTCCCAGTTACGAATAAATGTAGCGAAACCACTAAGAGCTGGAGCAGTTGGCTCATGTGTTTCGTCGCCATACAAAATAGCTTCAATATCTTCGAATAACCACGGGTCCATCTCTCGACTATCAAGAACAATATGCGCGGTTGGGGTGTATCCATCCAAAGTCTCAGGAATTGCCGAAAGATTCCATTCAAATAAGATTGGGGCTGATCCATTAGCAATTGACGTATGTGATTTTGTGGATGGGATAGCCGTTAAATTATACAGAATGTGAATTTTATAACCTGGTCTTGAATCAGCATCGTCACCAGCCATGGTTCTGTATGTTAGATGAAAAAGATTTGGCTCTTGATTACCAATAAAAAACCCAGTGGTATCTTCGATTAATCCTTCATACTTAAGAAACTCTTGCGGATACGTGTAAGCTTTCAAAATAGCTGAAAAATTACCAACCGTAACAAACTCTGTAAATTTAACCCCATCGAAATAAAATGGCTCTACGCCTATTTCGGCATTCTCATCAATGGAAGCAAGACCATTCCAAGCAACACCGCCTCCATCTGGAAATAACAACACACCACGATCAAGACCTTGTTCGAATGTTCGTTCTCCAACTACGTCCCATTCAATAGCAGCCATTTAATCTCCTTTCACCCAGTAGTAGAAAGCTGAGCTCTTCTTTGGGCGTTTAGTTCTCTGTTTCTTGCAGCGATCTCATGTCGACCCATCTTCTTCGGTTTCGAATTCTTAATGTTACAGATTCGAATCAGAGAGAAGAGTCGATTTAGGTGCCAATACTGGCACTCAAATGGAATGGTAAAAGCTACCATCCAATAATAAATTAATTCAGATGTAATCACTTCGCCAGAACCTGAACGATCTGGCATCTGTCCAAATGTTGTAGCCGACTGTTTAGATTCGATGTATGCATTAATTTCAGTCAAATTTTCAACACTAAGTCGATTCAAAACTTCCAGACCAATGTCCGGAGTAATTAACATAGCCTTAACGTATCCGGCAATCTCCTCCGGGGATTTTTTCTCTTTTCCAAGAAAAGGCTTTTCGAACTTTGACTCCCATTTTGACAGTGAGACCAGAGAATGCTCTAGCTCCAAAACAACGTCTTCAACATCCACAAATTCGTTAGTGGTTTCGTCGAAGAACTCAGCTCCTGGAACTACAATTACGAGCATTCTCTGGTCTCCTAGTCAAATCATCAGGTCCGGATAAACGTCCAGTCATCGTCCGACTGTGGCGAGAACACGTACGCACCAGTAGTCGGAGCAGCCCGAATAGTAAGGAATGCGCCAGCAGTACCAGCAATGGTGACGGTGCCGGTAACAACAGCATTGGTATCGGCACGGCGATAGGTAACGCCGGTGATGGTCGGGATGGTGATAACGCCGGTGGCCGGAACAAAGGTAGGCGCCGTAGTGGTGACCGACGTTTGAGAACCGGCAAACATTGTCACGATCTCGTCTGGGAGAGGGAGCCTTGGACTGGTACCAACCGTACCATAGAGGGCACCTTCCAAAGTAGACAAGCTGCCTGCTTGAACCTTGGTCGAGTCAACCGTAACAATAGCGGTGGGCTTGAGGGTTGCCATGCTCACTGCAACAGTGGTGATCTCCCAGCTAAAGGTGATCGCCTCTGGTGAATCATTGATTGTGGCGTATGCCTTCTCTGACGGAGCAGCGGTACATCCGTAAATCATATGGAGTTTATACCCATAATCATTACCAGAAGTATCGTTGCCCAGCTTCGTCCTGTAAGACAAACCAAAAGCCTTACGTCCCTGCTGACCGATAGTAACACCGGTCTGCGGGGAAGCAAGTCCGTCGAATTGGTTGAACTGATCGGGATAAGTGTATGCTTCAATAGTTGCACCAAATTCCTCAGCCGAGTAAAGGTTGAGGTACTTGATGTTGTCGGCGTAGAGAGCCGTAGCTTCTGCGCCAGAGGGAGACTCGGTAACGGCCGTAAGACCATTCCAAGCATACCCAACATCGTAAATACCTACAGTGGGAATGTACAGAACGCCCCTATCAACGCCAGTTTCATAGAGTCGTTGGCCGGTCTGATCCCAAGTAAGGATTGCCATTGTGTTTCTCCTTAGAAAAAAAGTTTGTAAACGTCGTGGTTGAGGTTGTCAGCCGTATAGAATCGATCGAAGATACACGTGGGTAACTCAGCGATCTTGTCTGGGATGAGACTATCTGGGTCACGATCAATGACGATGACCTGGTAACGTTTCATATGCCGATACGGCTTGTCGTCGGCGAACAATGTCCTTGCAGAATCTCGTCGATAGACGATACAAGGATATGTCATCTGAACGGTAGGGGGTGGCTGAAAATAGACTTGCGTCGTTCCAAGAGTGCTCTGTAAAAGCACGTGGAGGTCAGATCGTCGGCCCATTATACACACTCCCTAGAGCAAGGATGAGACGGGGACTCTTAACTTCGACGGATGTAACCGCCCAAAGAGTCCCCGCCCACCGAATATACCTAATGGCAAAGAAATGCTGATTGGCGTATTCATCCGCAACAACACTAATGGAGTTCCCCACAGAAATGTTATCGTTGAGTCCTTCACCATCTTCAATCTTGACGCTGTCTCTGATGACATCACCGAAATATGAATACTCCGTAATTCTGTCAACGTATACGCCAGACCCAGGAGGATCCTCTACAGAAAATCCGTAGCCGATTTCACCATAGAATCTTGCCATAAGTACCCCTTACCGTCAGTTGCGCTTGAACGACCAGGTATCGTCGTCGCTCGTGCTGAGCACATAGCCTGCACCCGACGGAACCGCGGTGATGACCTTGCTTGCTCCTGAAGCAAGAGCAGTCTGAGCACCGGCAGTAAGCGTCGTGGCACCGTCCTTATACGTCACTCCAGTAACGGTAGGAATGGTGATAACGCCAGTATTGGCGTTGAATCCCGGTTCCGTAGCCGTGACGATGACAGTAGCAGCAGCCGTACGCATGATGACCATAGCCGACTTAACCTTAACCAAGGCACCAGAAACACGGGTCTCGATCAAGTACTTCTGCTTGTTGTAGTCGATATCAAAATCGTCGAACATGGTGACCTGGCCACCCTTGTCCGCACCGAGGACGTAGTCCACCGGGTTAACCATGACACCGATCATGTCCGGTTGATCCATCATGGTCTCGACAGCAACGACATTTGAAACACGGAGTTCCGAAGCCAGTTCATCGAGGCTCTTGTACATGCGACGACCGTCATTGTCCCTCAACAGAAGGAAACGAGCGATCCAGTACTCCGTTGTGTAGAACGTCGGCTGGCCAGTACCCTTATAGCGGTGCCGGTTCATGATAACCGCGTCAACAACCTCGGCTACCGAGGAGTTGGCGTCATCCACATTGACGTTGATCACGGTGGTGTAAAGCTCGTGATCCTTGGCGATCGGGCGAATGTTCTGCTCGTTGATCTTGTCCGTATCAGCGATATCACGACCATCACCAAACAGGATAGCCCGAGCCAGTTCCTCATCAAGCATGAGGCGCATCTCGGCCTTGAGCCAAGCAATCACATCGAAGTCGCTGATGTCAAGGACGTCGTCACGATCGAGCTGCTGCTTCTTGTAGATGGTCGTCGGGGTCGTGGTACGAGAAGCGACGCCGAAGAACTCTTCTTTCTTGAGAGAGCCCTTAATATAACCCTTGGCCCGAGCATCGTCGAACGTCAGGTCAGCGCTAAGCGTCTTGATCCGGGTAAACGGGCTCTTGCGGGTCGCACCCAGAAGATCCGAAACCCACTCAGTGCGGCGCCGAATCCATTCTGGGGTATCACTCACGAACAACTCGGAGATGTTGGTGATTCCGTGAGCGAGGGCATACTCTTCGACAGCGTGCTTGAGCGAACCTGTCCGAGACGCATTCTCGAGAATCCCCTTCATGTCGTCATGAGAGAGAACCGTTTCCTTCTTTGCGTCACCCTGCTGCTCGAAAACATTGCTATGGACCATTTCTTTACTTCCTTCCGGGTCGGTGTTGCCATCATCGGCGATATCTGATTGCTTAAGTTCGGCTGCCGAAACGGCTTCACCGATAAGGTAGTGAACGACATCCTTTTGCTTGGGGCTAAGGGAATCGTAAATATCCTGGACAGTTTCGTCTGCAGAAGTTCCGTTATCAGCGTGAGCCACTGCCTCAACGGCTTCTTCTTCTTCTTCCTCTTCTTCCTCTTCCTCTACCTCTTCCTCTTCTTCACCATCGGTGTGTTCGAGGACAAGGCCGGTATAAATAATCGCTTCATCATCAAGAACTTGCTCATCGCCATCGCTGTGGCGAATCGTAACACTCTCAATAACTGCTCCAGGATTAGCCCCAGCAAGAACCAGGCTAACTTCACGAATGGCGCCGTGAATAACATTCCCTGAACGCTCAATAAGTTGATTTGCCCAGATAGACATCATGTTGATGTCACCGTGTTCGAGAAGTTGACCCGAATGCGTAGCCTTAGTCGTCTTGTTAAAGAAACCATAGGCGTAAACACCGTCGTCACGATTCTCAAGAATTGCATGACCCAGAACATTTTCCGGATCAGTATGCCCATGCTGCCAGACCAACGGAACTCGAGCTTTATCCTGATGCTTGAAAGCATCCGGCATAATCGTCCGACCGTCGGTACACTTAAGACCCGCCTTTGTGGCGTAGCCGCTAAAATCTGCTTCCATTTTGACTATTCCTTTCGATTTGGGCTAAACGCTTCATTTGATAGCCTCGAGTTCATCATTGGTTGCGGTTTCAACTTGGTTTTCAGATTCTCCTTGAGGGTTTGGCGGAACCTGAGGTGGAGGAGCCGGTGGTGGCATGTTACTGTTGATGAGCTCATCAGACTTCGGATCCTTTGACGGACGATAGCCCATGGCACTCCTAATCTCGTTCGGAGAAAGAATCTCGTTACGAGACATAGTGTCAACAATGTCTGCAAGCTGTCCAAGCGGAACAAACTTGAACGGCTCACGGAAGTACAAAACCTTTTGCTTCTTCTTGGTTCCGATAAGCCCCAGGAATGCCCTTTGCATAGCTTCAACAATCGCATCCAAGATGGGTTCAATTGTTCGGTTATAGTACAGGAGCATCGCGGCTTCGTTGGCCGTACCGTTCATTACTTCTTCTGTAATGCCCAGTTCACCATACAGTTTGTTCGTTAGGTATTCGATTTGCTTAAGCAGATTGTTCTCTGCCGGGCGATTGAGCTGCGTAATCTTTTCGGTGCCGTCAGTATAGGCAATGCCGTACTGACTTCCCTTAAGTTGGAACTCAATTTGTTCTCTACGTTGCTCTGCTTGCTTTTGTCTAGCTTCAGATTTGATTACATATGGAAGCTGAATAATCAAATCCAACTTACCTGAACTACTTGCCTCATCAACCGTATCCAAAAGTTGCAGCTTTCGAGTCAATCTTTGGAGGGTCGAGTTCGGTTCATTCATAACCGCATAGAACGGGTTCTCTACAATGGCAACCATTTGCTTTTCAAGAGTAATTTCCTCTCTTACACCCTTGGCTTCGTTGTAAACACTAACCCGTACATGCTTTGGGTACCATTGTGTAATCTTCCCCACACGCATTGACAGAATGTCGAATTGCGCATTGAATTGTGGATCCGAAATGGTATCAACGGGAACAATTGTTGCAATACCCTCATCGAAGAGCGTCATGACAATGTCTTGCCTAAACGCTCGAGGAGCTTGATCAAGATTCGGTTGAAGAGTCAAACATGTGTTGAATTCGCTGGTTAAATTATCTAGAAAATTACCATCCTCATCAACTTTTGCATGTCTAATCAGAATATCAGCTACATCGATAGCGATTCTGGTATAGATCGACGTGATGATGGATCGTTCATTGAAATATCGAAGACGTTGATTCTGTGGTGGAGCAGTCCCATAACTTGGTGGTCCTTGCTCATATAGATCTTTCGAATATGATTGATCATTTGAACGAAAGGCATTCCAAGATTTCTTAACCTGATCTAGAAGTCCCAAACCGGCACCTCCTTTCGTTCATTTGAATATGAATCAACTACGCTCTTGCCGACTTGAGGAGAAGGCTATAAGCTACGCCAATAGCAGCACCAGCCAAAATCGTTCCGGCCACTTCTTTGCCATTTTTTGCTTGGTGGGAAACTGCAACTTCTTCACTCAGCTTATTTCGCTTTTCATAAAGAATCTTGCGTGCTTCTCTAGACCCAACCTTGGCTTTGTCTTGGTGAAACTGCGCTTTTGCAGCTTTTCGCTCTTGCTTAATCGCGCCGCCTTTACGACGGGCGCGTGCTGCGTCGACAGTTCCTTCAAATTCTTTAAAATCTTTTGATCGACTCGCTTTGTTGAGAGCTTTGTTTCTAGCTTTTGCTTGCTTCTTTTGCGCTCGCCTAACCCCCCATTGTTGACCTTTAACACCGTGGTGTTCGAGCCAGTCAATATCTTTTTGTAGTGGAATTGTCATGGTTATGCACCAACGGCCTTTCGTTCTGTGTTGACTATCGAGTAATAACGCCACCGGAACTTACAATAAACGGCTTCAAAGCTGCCGGACTACTTTGAAAAGCGTTGATCCAGTCTTTACCATGACTAGAAAATGCAGATGCTTTTGCGGCAGAAAGACTCTTGTTCTTTTGTGATTTTGCTACAACGGCTGCTCCAATAAGCGCAATAGCAGCAATACGCAAACCAATTTCAACCTTTTGTGCCTTTGTATATCTAGATGGTGGCTTGGCTGCTTTTCTTTCAGAACGAGCCTTTTTGTTAGCTGCGTGTCCGGCTTTCCAAGTCGCAGTAGCATTTTTATTCGCTTTACGAACAACACCCCACTTCTGGCCTTTAACGCCGTGATGCTCGAGCCAATCAATATCTGCTTGCAATGGTACGGTCATTCAAAGGCCTCCTTATTGGCTTTCCAAGCAACGTATGCATCCATCATGGCCGAAACGTTGTCAATTTTCTCATCTTTGCGCTTCTTAAGAAGCTTTCGATTACCATTTGTGTCTTCGAGAGTAACCGCATTGCCCATTGCAAAGGACATCAAGTCTTGATCAAATATGAGCTTTCGCTCTTCACTTAGAATCTTAAGCTCGCCCAAAGGCACAGATTCAGTACGAGCTCCCTGAATGACTTTTTCAAGTCCGTATGGTCCATTCTCGGCCTCCCAGCGGGTGACAAATTCCTTAGCGTTATAAGGATCGAAACCAAGGCAACGAACGTCGTATTCGTTAGTTAAAATGAAGCCATCGAGGTCATCATACACCTCCATCATGTCGAGCACAGTGCCTTCTAAGACGTGCAAACTTCCTTCCGCTATAAACTCTTCATACTTGGCTCTCATGGCCCCAGGGAGCCGCATAAGGGTCAATGTGGTGATGTATGAACGTGTTTTGACCCCAAATGAGGCATTTCGAAGCGGAAACATCAAAGTAAAGGCGCAAAAGTCGTCACCTTGCGACAAGTCAGCGCCAAGAGCACACGGCATTCCCCAAAATTCTCGACTGGCGTGAGGAAGCGTTTCTTCATATGTAAAGAAGTACGTGTAGCCTTCCATCGGAATGCCAAATCGCTTTGCTAAGATGTCGTTGCGAGATGCGGGAGCTTTTTCGGCCCGTTCGACGTCCAATTGGTACACTTCGTATGTAACGGTTAGGCCTAGATTCGGATTTGCCTTTAGCCATGTTGATGGGTCATTAACTTCCTCAATGTCATCCAACTTGTAATGCCAAATCGAAATGTGTGGAGCTTGATACTCTCCTTTAAGAATGCTAGCAAGTTCCATTTTGATGGTGTCGCCGGAACCGTTCCGAACTGTTCCTTCAGAGCTGATAGCTACGATCAAAAAGTCTTCTAGCTTACTGGCCCCTTGCTCGATCGCTCCGACAACATCCTCTCTAATGTCTCCAGACAACCACTCATCGATTGTCGAGACTTTAGGTCGGAGCCCTTGGAGCTTGTTGATTGCCATTGGGCGTACTTCGAGCAAGGAGCCAGTAAGAAAGTTCTCAACACCTTTCTTGGTGGAGGCTAACTTTACCCGGTTTACTCTAGCACCGGTAGTATTCTGAAGAGACCCCTCAGTAAGGAACTTAAACAGGGGGCCACGGGCTCTGGTGATGGCGGTCCGGATGGGGGAGATGACCTCATCGGCCTGCTTCATGGTTGGAGCGGTAGTGATCTGATGGGTGGTCTCAGTGTCTACATTGAGGAAGTAGCTTTGGATGCAGGCGGCGTACATTGACTTGGCAGCGCCTCTGGCAACGATGAGATACTGCTTGACAATGAGTCGTTTCTTGACCCACTTCTTGATGTATTTACCTTCGCCACCAGTTGCGCTAGGCTGATAAACACTTCGTTCGATAAAGTAGAACCATCCAAAAAGTTGTTCGGCCCAGAGTTTGAAGGAATCGAGGAGATGTAAATCAGACCCATCAGTTAACGTCAACTCCATTTCACAATATTGAACAAACCCATTGACTGCGCTATCATCGTGATAGATGTTTGGATTAGAGATTAATTCATCTATACGATTCATTTCGGCAGATACTTCGCGATTCACGGGAATGTCGCCACGAAGAACAGCAGCTCGAAACTCTCCGTAATACCTCGGCGTTGCCGTGTTAGAAAGAGTCAAGTCGAGCCTCCGATCTTACGCCATTTTACTTCCGATTAAAATGCCAGAAATAGCTGTTTTCCCAAGATCAACCATAGCTTTTCCTGCTGGACTCTTGACAATGTTGTATGCGGCAATACCAATACCAACAGTAGCTAAAATTTCACTAGCAACCTTCCGACCTTGTCCAACCTTCGACGGATTAAGCCGCTTGTAGTTAGACTCTAGATTCAACCGCTCGTTAGCTTCTTTAAGTTGCTTGTTTGAAAGAGCAGAAGCCGGCTTAGCTTTTAGTTTAGCAACTTTCTTGGCATCAGTGCTCATCGGCTTAGCTGGCTTAGATCCACTAGTGCTTTTGCGAACGCCCCAATGCATTCCTTTGACACCGGTATGTTCGACAATCATAGATCAATCTCCTCAAGCGCCGGTGGATATGGGTTTGCCGGGAGAAGATCCTCCCTGAAACTATTGAGTCGCCACTCATACTCTTTGATCTGATCGGTCATCGCCGTAATCAAGAAAGAAGTGGATGGGGGATCGAATAGAAGCCTAACTTTTAGGAAAACGTAAGTCCTGATCAGATTAAGCTGATTAGCCGGAACGTCAAAATCTTCCCATTCGGCGCTTTCATCCTCGATGAAAAAACCGTCAACCGGTCCAACGCCGAGTTGATTAAGAATTGAAAAAGCCGCGTTGATATGCATAAGAATATCCATGTCAAACACGGTATACGTTTCGGCAATACCAAGGACCTTCTTCGTGCTCGTTAGAATGCTCGGTTCCATGGTTTACCTCCTGTTTACCAAAGGCGAGTGTCGCCAGGTTGGCGTTTTACATACGGTGGCAAAAGCAATCTTGCGTCACCGTAATGAATGGCATTGTGTGTGCGTGGCGTAGTTGTGATCAAATACTCTGGATCTAGGATCCAATCTTCAGCATGAGTAATATCGTCAGCAACCATTGGATTGATGTGGTGAACCAGGACAGAGCCGTTGATCTCATGCCCTGGGACACCCAAATCGCATCCATCGTCTCTAATAAGGACCTCTTGCCTAGCGCGATGCCATTCTTTAGATGTGTAAAAGCTTTGATTAATGTATCGATCAAAGCCGAAAGTATCTTGACCAACCGATCCATAAAGTCTCAAATACTCATATCGGCCCTCGAATGATGGAATTCTAATTAATTCTGAATAACGTCTATTCGTCATCGTAATCAAGCACATCTTGTCCAGCGTAATTACGCATAGCATTGAGCGCGGCCTCATAAAGCTCTTCGATACGCTTTGTAGAGGCCATCGCTTCAATCTTTGCCGAAAGTAGAGAGTTTTCTCCACTAAGACGCTCTTGTTCGAGTTGTTCTCGGGTAGAACCCAGCTTTAGATAATGACTAATTACTTGAGCTGAGGCTGTACCATCTGAGAGTTGCTTTTCAGCTAGATCAACGGCCAGATTAACTAGCTGATTCTCTCTGTTTTCAGGAGTTGTTGCTGGGCGACGAGATTGCCGCCTTCTTGGTTCTCCTTTGGCAGGCATACGCCTCCCTTCTGACTATTAATTGCTTCCATTTTGAAGTTTGTAAACTATTAGATACCAGGTAGAGTTAGTGGCCATGGTACTGTGGTTGCTGCCATACCAGAAGACAGGTTAAGTATCCCTCCGGATGTATTTGCAGACAAAAGCAACGTACCGGCCGCTTGTGCCCCTAATACTCCAACCCTGATAGAAGTTACCGGAGAGCCCCATCCGTTGATAAGATCAACAACATTATTACCAGTCGGCATTGATGAATGCGATATGTACCCACCATCAAGATTGAAGCCAGTCAAATCGGCCAGAAGTATGTTGGTTTGCAGCCCAGCAGTAACCGCGGTATCCAAAGCAATGTATGTCCCATATAGAGTAACCATATCATTCACTCTACGGATTTTAAGAGAACCTGCATTCCCTACTCGGGGCGCAAATGGAGACAACAAAGGAGTTGTTCCAGCTGTATAAGCCCCGAGAGCATCCCAGCTCGAAAGCGTGCGTTGGCCGGTATCACCGTAGGTCACTCGCCATCCAGTAGCAGTGGATACTGCTCCAGATGCTTTGACCCATTCAATTGCTCCGGCTGTAGCGGCAAGATCCGTGTATTTCGTCCCAATGTGAGCATAAATCTTGCCTTCGGGACTTCCAACACCGACTCGAACTCCACCTTGAAATTTCGGAACTGGTGAAACATAGAACGTATCTGCTGCATGACCGGTACCAGAACCAACACTCAGACCAACCGTATTCAACGTGCTCGGGAACAATACAAAATCTGCTGGATCAAGAGCATGTTGAATCTGAATTGCACCGTTGACTGAGATTGTGATCTTGTCACCCATAAACGAAACTTCAACCCTGTTACAGGATCCTGTTGGGTTCGCTCCCATTGTACCTGTTGGTGGTGTAACGGTTGCGTCATTAATTATCGTGTTGACGTCAAGAACTTTCTTGAGCAATTGTACTCGAAGCGCGTTGATATAAACAAACAAATAATTAGAGCTATCTTGAATCCTAAATGCAATACGCATAGTTGAAACAAGATCAGCAGCAATTACACCATCGCCAACCCCTGTAACTGTGGCAAGTGATTCAGATGGACCGCTTACCTTATACGCCCTTGACGTTCCCGTATTAACAGTGATTCCCCAAACGCCAACCACCGAGTTCCATGTTTGACCGCTATCAGCCATTCCAATTGCCGTTGCGTTAACCGGTCTATTGAAAGAATCCCAAACTGCTGGAATATCACCAGTAACTGCTGCCGCCATTTTATTCGACAACGCAACAGCCGAAGTACCTGAACCATGTTTTGGTTGCTTTGATACATAGAAAGTATCCCAACGCGACACAGCGCCTGTTGATCCGCTATACATACCACAAGTTGGGTTTGTGTTGGGGAATGTAGTAGCTTCAGCGGTAGTCAAAGTATACTTAACCGCAAATTCACCATCAGCAAATACTGAAATATCACTACCAGTAAAGGATACTTCCAAACGTGTCAACAACGAGTGCACAGGAACAGTGAAAGCTGTTGCAAGCATGGTATTAACCCCAAGCTCACGCTTCCACAGCTCAGCCATACCACCAACGCTTACTCGTGCCCACAGAAAATTAGATGCATCAGCGATTCGGAATGCGATACGAGCACTCGAGTCGTTTACATCAGCACCGACCAGCCCGTCACCTACACCAACAACAGTTGCCAACGCATCTGCGGCTGTACCTGGCTTATAAGCTTGAGATCCAACCGTACCCCATACACCGACAACCTGTGTCCACAAATGGCCGCTCTCAGATACCTGAAGTGCTGTAGTGCTCGGTCCTCGGTTAAAAGTATCCCACACAACTGCGGAATCGATAGCAATTACTGAAGCCGTTTTACGCTCTACAAGCACGGGTCCAGGAGCATATGCCTTAGACACCGTTGATGTATGGAAATTATCCCATCGAGCAGTTATACCAACCGCATACATACCAACATTTGTAAACGTGTTAGCAAAAGTAGTCGCATCAGCGGTTGACAACGTGTGCTGAAGATATACTTGTCCATTAACAGCAACCGTAAAGTCTGAACCATTCATGGAGACTTCTAGACGCTTGTACTGAGTTTGACTAATGGGTGCGCCAAACACCTGCGCCAAAGAGACGTTAACCCCTGCCTCTTTCTTTGTCAGTTGAACCAAACCACTTGCGTTGACGCATACCCACAAATAATTGCTTGCATCCACAACTCGGAATGCGAGACGACTGTTTACATCCAGAGAATCACAAGCAACCAAACCATCACCGACACCTGGCATAATGGCGATATTGTCAAGAGTAGTACTACAATACGCCTTACCTGTAGCCGTAGTTAGCCAGGTTCCAGTAAGTGCAGTCCACGTATGGCCACTGTCAGAGACTCCAATTGGGCCAGCAGGACGGTTAAACGAGTCCCATGATACTCCGGAATCCGTACCAATAACTGTAGAAACTTTATTAGAAAGCGCGCCTGGCTTATCGTTACCATGGTTTACAAGAGTGGAAATATAGAAGTTTTCCCAACGAGGAGTAGTTCCAGTCGATGTCGAAAGTCCACAAGTCGTTAGCGTATTCGGGTAAATTGCATAATCAGCAGCAGTCAATGTGTACTGAATAAAGAGTCCTGCATTGAATCGAACGCTAATCACGGGGCCTGTAAACGAAATTTCAAGTCTGTTAGACACTGCAGAAAATGCGGCAGGAGTTGCGGACGCAAGAAGTACGTTAGCGCCGGCAACTCTTTTATACAGATCGATAGTGCCCGTATTAAGTCTAACAAACAAATAATTAAGTGTATCTACCACTCGAAAAGCAAGTCGAGCAGCATCGTTAACATCGGCTGCGACTAGACCATCACCAACACCTGGGACCGTGGCAAGACATTCTGCAGTAGCACCAACCTTGTATGCTTGATTACTGCTAATACCCCATACGCCAGTGACAGACGTCCAAGTATGCCCACTATCAGAGACGCCCATGCTAGTAGTTGAGTTAGCGCGATTAAACGAGTCCCACACAACTGCTGAATCAGTACTAATCGCTGATGAAACCTTGTTCGACATCTGCGTAGTGGTCGCTGTATATGTTGAGTCAACATATGCTTTTGTCGCGGCAGCATCAGAGATTGTAGGAGTTGGTACTCTTACAGAAAGAGCACCGGACATGTTAACAGCACCATCCATGCCAAACAAAAATGCTGATGGAGCCAGCAAAACTCCTGCCGCATCATACCTGGCGAAGTTAATGTTTCCTAGGCCTGCACCATCTCTGTAAATTCGGAATCGACGAAAACCAGCCTCATCATACCAATCGATACCTGTCGCTGACGCAGTAGTAGGCTTAAGCACCAGGGTTGAAGCTGTCTTATTAATAGTAAGATCGCCGGTCATCGTGTCGCCAGTACGACTTAGATTGGCGTGATGTCGAACTTGGGTTGCGGTTTGGAAATTATCCCACCGACCTGTTGCAAGAGTGTTAGTCCCAATCCCACAGTTTGTTATTGTAGCCGGAAACAACGCGTATTCGGTTGCGTCCAACGTATAAGTCACACTAAATGATCCAGCATTAGAGGCTGTGATTGTGTCCGTCAGAAATGTAATCTCAAGCCGGTGCATGTTGTTATTGGGGTACCCGGTAGAACCACTTGCTAGAATCGTAAACACTCCGTTAACGTATTTACAAATTTGAACAACGCCGGTAGAAGTTACTCTCCCCAAGAGATAATTCATGTTGTCGATGGCACGAAACGCTAAAAAACTGTTCTGATCGTAAACATCACAAACAATACTACCGTTACCAACGCCAGTAATCGAAGCTAGACAGTTATCGGTTGCCCCAGTTTTGGTTACATAAGTTCCATTGAGGTTAAATGCACCTGCTGGAGTTTGAGTCCATGTGTGTCCAGAATCGCTGATACCACTTCCAAGAACGCTTGCTGGGCGATTAAACGAATCCCAGGAGACCATCTTATCGATGCTGTCTCGAGCATTCATTTTCATTTCATTAACACGAGTATTATCTACAACATGCTTGGGTACTTTCGAGGTATAAAAGTTTTCCCAACGAGCGGTAGTTGCTGTGGTGCCACTGCTGATCCCACATGCGGTGGCTGTGATCGGGAAGGTTACCAATTCGGCAGCAGTAAGTTTGTATTGAGCAACGAGTGTTCCGGAAACCATGATCGTAATATCGGCTCCGGTAAAAGAAATCTCGAGACGATTATACAGTGAGTGAACAAGCGCGCCTTGAGCTGACACTAAAAGCGTATTAACCGTTGCTTCTTTCTTGAACAATTCAACGGCGCCGGCAGCAGTGATTCGTACAAAGAGAAAGTTGTTGGCATCAACAACTCTAAATGCAAGACGAGAACTGACGTCCCAAACATCGCAACCAACCAAACCGTCCCCAACGCCTGGTAGAGTTGCAATTGCTTCAGCAACTGCACCAACTTTATAAGCCTGATTTAGTGTGATACCCCAGGTTCCAAGAAGCGGCGTCCAAGTATGCCCGGAATCCGAAACAGTCATCGTTGTTGTTGATGATGCTCGGTTAAACGAATCCCATGAAACGGCGCCATCGGTGCTGATGGCCGCTGTCATCTTGTTTCCGGAAGTAGCCATCACTAAATCAGCATATGCCTTAGTTACAGCGTGACCTGCGGCGGTTGGCGTTGGAACAGTGAGTGACACGCCATCGATAGTAATCGCGCCGTCTGATGCCGCAACTTTAAAAGGGACCGATTGTTGTACACCTGCGGTATCACAACGAAGTAAAGCAAAATCGCCGCCAACCCAAGCACGTTGAAGCCGCCAACGACGAGCACCAAGTTCGTCTTGCCATTCAATATGTGCGGTTCCACCCGTTAATGCTTTAAGTTGCACAGCCGCAATGGTATTAGCTGTGACTGTCAATTGCCCTGTAAATGTATCCGTGGTCTTAGCAAGTTTCTCAGTATCCAACTCATTAAGAGCCGCTTGAACGGTCGTTCCAGAAATAGTTCCGGCCGGTGCATTGCTAATTGTTGCGGCAGAGCTTGGGGGACCAGCAGGACCTACGTCACCTTTATCACCTTTAGGGCCTGTTGGCCCAACGGGACCACCGACGTTGCCAATTTCAATAACTTCTGGGGTGGTTGCCATCGTTGCTCCTAAAGCTGAGTAGATCCTGTTACATCTGGGGTTACGGTTACAAAGCCAGCGAGAGGCGTGAGTACCTCACCCGTAGCTGTGACGGTGATTTGAAGATCCCATACACCTTTTGTTGGACAGCCAGCGTACATGCTCGGCTTCATTGTTACTTCTACAGTATTCGGTAGAATAATACGTACATCGAGGAAAACAATATGTGTTCCGCCGGACTTCTCACGAATCTCAGCGGACACTACGCAGCCGGTTAAGCTATACGCTACTGTCAGAAGATCGTCAGTCCACAAAACAACCCGGAAAATGTTTGTATCGCCTCGATATAGGTTCAAATCGTATTTACCGGGTGTCACATAGCCTCCTTATCAAGGTCAAACTTCCCAGACTTTTTGATTCCCGACGTAAACGGCCTTTACTTGAGTAGAACCAAGATAAACGCTGTCTGCTTCATTCAAAATTGTAATTCCTCTGGTTCCTACACCAATAGCCGCAATTTTCCAGAGAATATCCAATATAGCGATGGCAATTGACTCGTGCTTACCAGAAGCAAGAGCATCCCAGCTATGAAAAACCACGCTATTTGCTTTGGCAACCCTCTTACCAGAAGTTGTAACCGACTCTGACCACAAAACTGTTGCAGATCCACGAAGCGGCTTCTTACCGACCACAGAAATAACTTCATTCCAGGTTGCTGTCGCAGTTCCTCGAAGAAATTTCGTTCCGTTTACTGTAACAATTTCTAGATATGTTGCGGTTGCAGTAGCTTTTGGCGTACGCGTGCCTACAGCGGAAATTGTTTCAGCCCAAGTAGCAAGCGACGTACCTTGCTTTTGCCCAGGAAGAGGCTTAACTCCTTGCGCAATTAAAGTCCAGGTATGATTGGCCGAAGAACTCGCCTTAGGGGATCGACTACCTGTTCCATTGACGTTGTAAGAAAACGTAATCGCAGCATTACCTTTACCAGGACGATACGCAAAGACGTACGAACTGTAGGAATAGATCGCAGTAACGGTTGCTAGTGGATCTCTTTTGCCAATAGCCGTAGTTGACGCATCCCACGAAGCAGTTATCCTACCCTGTTTGTCTCCTGTAGACGGGGTAAAACCGGACGCGGTGGGAACCCAGGTGTTGTCTATGCTAGCAGTACCAAATCTTGCTACATACCCAACTGCTGTTGTTTTCCATTCGTAATTAAAATCTGCTTCGCCAAAGTTTGGGGCTAGTCCGCCAACAATATTAATCGTTGGGTATTGATTGTAAGTAAGCCAAGATGAAAGATCTCCGCCAAGAGGTACAACTTGACCACGAAGTGAAGATCTAAATCGTAAAGAATCCCCACCAGAAAATCTAGTTGTGTCAATCGCAATCGGATTTAAATTCTCAGTGTAATTAAGACCCGTGATTGTTGCTAATGAAAATCCTTTTTCGCCAGCCTTTCCAGCCACAAAAGTCCCAGTGCCAACCGTCAAACGTCGAGTTGTTGCTGAATATTCTGTTAAATTCGGAGAATCGAATCCGCTCACTGCTGTTGGCCGAACTGTAGTACAAATAGTAAAGGCTGCTGCGTTACCGGTGGCCGCCAGGAACCCACCAAGGTCAATTGCTGTATTACCAATCCCTGGGGGGACTCTCAGTCCACCTAAACCAAAGTTACACAAACCAACATAAACGATTCCCGTAGCAATACCCGCACTTTGAAACATTGCGAAGTAGCTGGTATCTTTTTCCAAAACAAAAGAACCGTCAAAAACGTATTCACAATATGCCGTTGGTGTTGCGGCTGAGGTCATTGTTGCTGCAGAAACTGGAGCTGAAGTAGCTAATGCTGGACCGGTTGGAAGTCCATTGACCCCATAGACACCGGTATGAGCAAAGATTTGAACCGTAGTATCTTCAACCGCGGCAGCATTGCTAGAAACCATCCAAAGAATTTTTGTTAATTTTTGTCCGTTTCCTTTAAAAGCTTGCCCAAACGTGTGATATGCGGCAGTGTCGCCACAATAATACGATTGTATGGCCGCCATTGATGGATCGTAACGAACCAAGACATCCGATGAAACATCTGTCCAAACGTTAGACCCGTTTTTCTCATACTGTAGTTTATACTCATAATTGGGGACAGCTAGGGATTTCCGATTTTGAATCCGAGTTCGCAACTGAACTGTGGTTGTTCCATCTTTAGTTAAAGAAATCGGTGTGTCTTGTGCAGCTAAAGTTGGAGCTGCGGCTTGTGTGCCCTCATCATACCACCCGTACGCAGCTTGAATTACTTGCGGAGGATCAATCTCACGCAACCGGACGAAAACAACCGGACCACAGTTAGAGGGCCCTTCAGTTAAGGTAAGTGTTGGGGCTATGCTATTGGCAGATCCGGCTGTAACCAAACCTTCATAAATAGCGAGTCCTGTGTTGTTGCCTTCTGATGATCCACCAGTACCAACCAATTCGGTAGTAACTATCGTGTGCCAATTATTTGAGATTGTTGGAGCTGTGAATGGCGTTGTTGAGTCAGTATCCAAAGCAACAAAAGCAAGTAAAACATCCCCAATTTTAGTAGGGATACTGTTTGAAGCTAGAGCACTTCGCCCAGTACCATGTGTTGTGTCGTTGGCTATACTAACGATAACATCCAAATCCCTACCGGTTGTTCGTTGGTATGTCACCATACAACCGGTTACAGAATCAGGCGAATTTCCCTGGGCGAAGTTAACTGCTCCCGATTCTCCACCAACAAGTCTTTGATAATCAAGAACAATGCCTGTCGCACCTTCGTCAACAGTACTAGCTCCTGTTCCACCGACACCAGCGGCAATATTAAACCACCCAGATGGCGTAGATCCTGTGGCAGTACTCGGCTTTATCGTTCGCGCTGAAAAAGTAATGTTATCGGCATCATTGCCGAGTGTCGGACGACTTATAGAAAGAGAAGTAGTTCCAGCATCCCCGCTGGTTTTCGCTCCAACACCAGCGAGAAATATGCCAGTTGTCTCACCAGTTGCAGCGATTGTCCAGCTGTTGGAAGCACTCGCCGATCCCTTATTTGGAGCAGGAACCTCTCGAAATTCAGTTGAGAATACAGTGTAAGTGGTAGCTCTGCTAACCGTGATCGTAACTGACGGACAACTTAAACTGTCGTTCCTTCGCCAGGTACCATACCCCGGTTGAACACCTGTTTGGCTGATCAACGTATGGTTGGCTGGGAGAGGAAAAGCCACATCGTTACGAGTATGAGAAACGCCTCTTAGAATAACACTCGAACCGTCTGTAACTTGCAGAGAAAGAGCACTCCAAGTAACGTCGATTACATTCTTAGCTTCACTTAAAACTGCACCGGCCTTAATCGCAGTGTTAACGCTTGGGCGAATAGTAACAGAATCACATCGAGCAGCACCCGTAAACACAGGCATCGTCCAAACACCATCATACTTGCGAGCAGCAACAAGATGCGCAGGAAGTGTTGCCGTAGAAGTAATCAACGTCCAGTTAGCAGGAAGAGTTGGAGCAGTGGCTGTCGCTTTATATGCGGTTACGACAACATAGTCGTCGACAGCTGTTCCTGGCGGGAGAGACGCTGAGGTAGTACCTGGCGTTCCATTAGCGATCCATGTTGCCATTGCTCAAACTCCCTTGGCCAAACTACGTTGAAGATCCGTTCACGGCAAGAGACGTGATTGTGTATTCACCAGCAGAGTTAAACGTGAGATCGCCAGTGATGCTTTGTGATCCATAAAAAGTACCACCGGTAGCTGCTGACCAAAACCCTACATGAGTAACTGATCCATTAGCTGCTCCACCAGTAAACGCTTTGTTACTGATGGTCAAATCGCCGTTAGCTGGAGCTCCCCAACCGGCCGCGACTCGAGCTGCGGTGGTTGGATTCAGCCCGGTAGCACCAGGATCGGCGGAATGAAGGGCAAGGTGTGTAGCGGCGTTACCCATCGCCGTTGCTCCAATGTTGAGCAGTGCATCAAGAAGGGCCATTGTTTCTCCTTAGTTCAAAATCACGTATAGAGTGTTCGGGTCTTTTACAGGTAGTGCGTTAAACGCGGCTTGCGTCATTGATACCCATTTGGCGTCGTTTCCCGGTGGACCTTTTGGGCCAGGACCAGCACCGAGATTACCTATGTGAATAACTTCTACCGGTGGCCTATCCGTTACATTGACTACAACGGCGCCATCTTTCTCGATAACAACAACTTCTGTAGTTTGATCAGCCATAAAAAATGCTCCTCATGCTGAATCAGTTACATCCCCAGTAAACTTCACCGTTCCATACAATTGTGTACGAACGGCTCCGTTTGGAAATGTTACCTGAAGATCCCATACGGCCTTCTTAGGTGTGACTACATACATCGTTGGTTTAATGCTAACGTCAACCGTATTAGGTTGCACGATGCTACAATCAAAACTCATAATAACTGTCCCGCCAGACTTATCACGAATCTCTGCTTTAGCAGTAGCCCCGGCAAGATCAACAGGTTCGGTTTGTTCGAGGTCTGCCCACAGAATAAACCGATAGTCGTACGAATCACCTCGATACAATTCTAAGTCTTGCTTTCCGGGGAGCATAATCTAAATCACCAACCATCCTAGTGCAATTGCCGTAAGACCTGCCGCAACCATCACCGTGTCAATTGGCATTGGTCTTGCCAGCGCCCTCACAATAAATGCGATAGCAAAGAAGATTGTCGCCAACAAGAAACAGAAATCTGCAAAGTTGAAATTGCCTGAAAAGAACCCATCATCTACAGCAAACACGTCGACCTCCTAGGTCCAACTTGGTAGAAACTCTCTTTTGGGGATTGGCACCATTCCCCGTTCGTAACCACGCTTAAGATCAAGATTGGCTGCTTTGTTGATTAGGTCTTGCTTTGCAGCGAACTGCTTCATGAATGCTTGGTGCTCTGCGGATCGTCTAAGTGTGGCAGCAGACGGCGTCTTGATTGCTTTAGCTGGCGTTGACCCAACTCTTCTCAAAGAGGATTCGGTTGCTAGTTTACCAACCGCTCTGGCATTAGATCCTCCACCAGTGTAAAGATACCGATGCCCCGCAAATAAGGAAGCCGCTACAGCAACACCGATTCCAGCGGAGATAGCAATCTTCTTGTTCCTTGCTGAATGATCTGCCTTTGCAAGTTCACTGCTTGACCCACGAGGAGCATCCCGTTTACGAACACCCCAATGCATTCCTTTGACGCCGGCATGTTCAATGATCACAGAATTCTCCTCGCAGAAAAAACACCTGATATAACGAGACCCCTACCCGAAAGGACCCCGAAATGTTCGACAAGATCAAGAAGCGTTGGGAAGAAGACCCGATCACAGTGATCATCGTCGCAAGCCTCGCAGTAACCGCTACTGCAAAGCTCATCGACGCTATGAGCGCTGCGCAAGGTCGTCGTGCCTATGCTCGTCAAGTCGACTACCGCGTAACCCGCAGGTAA
>Ga0193692_1000047_pt1 | contig 36053 bp, 48 predicted proteins | sample L3a1metaG_FD_144917 | JGI IMG/M metagenome (GOLD analysis project Ga0193692, IMG submission 144917) | Soil microbial communities from a riparian zone of the East river system, Colorado, United States - L3a1 | ecosystem: Environmental > Terrestrial > Soil > Riparian zone | place: USA: East River... | reverse complement strand
TATTTTATGCAATGATTTTATTATCGATTTAAAAACTACTAAAAATGCACATCCAAGAAAGTTCCAAAATGATGTTTATAGTAACGGGTATTATTTACAAGCTGCAATGCTGCATGAATCTTTAAAGTATGGTCTTGATAAAGAATTATCTTCTTTTTTATTTCTTGCAGTAGAATCATTTGCCCCTTATGCAACAGCTATATATATATTAGATGAATCAGCTATACAACAAGGAATAGAAGAATTTCATAGATTATTAGGAAAGATTAAAGATTGTGAAGCCAAGGGAGTATGGCCTTCATATCAGGCTAAAATAATAACGCTACCTAACTTTACTAATTATATCGATATCGAGGAATAATCATGCAATCTTTAACTACACAACATACAACAAATGAAAATGGCGTAGCTATGTGGGATTGCGATAGACAACTTACAGAAATAAGAAAAATATATGCGCCAACGGCTACAGAAAATGAATTCAAATGTTTTATACAATTAGGAAAAATGACGGGATTAAATCCGTTCTTAAAGCAAATATGGATCATAAAATATGGCAATGCACCTGCACAAATGTTTATTGCCAGGGATGGTTATCGAATCAGCGCCATCAGAAACCCAGCCTATGATTGTCATCAAGTAGAATCTGTTTATAGTAATGATGATTTTTCTATACAAAATGGCCTTGTTTCACACCGATTTGCCAATTTATCGGATAGAGGCAAGCTGTGCGGGGCTTACGCTATCGTGTGGAAGAAAACATCTACTAAACCAAACTATGTATATGTAGACATAAACGAATATAATACAAAAAAAAGCGTGTGGAGCGAAAAGCCATCTACTATGATAAAAAAAGTAGCAGAGGCACAAGTATTAAGGCTTGCTTTCCCTGAAATGTATGCCGGAACTTATAATGAATATGAAAATTACATAGAAGAAAATAGAAAATTAAAAGACACAAATAAAAAGCTATTGGATATGTTAAATAATAAAGGAAATTATAATGAATCTATTGCGCAGCAGGATGGCAGGCCAGAAGAAATTATCTATAGCGAGACGAACATTAACAGGGTTGAGAATAATAGGGATGAAAATAGTAATAGCGAAAATCATATTATTAATCAATATCAAGAGGAGATTGTACAGGCACCAACAGAAGAAATATCACAATCCGATCTTACCGAAGAATTATTAAGTCCTGCACAAGAAGAAGAACTACATACACTTATTTATGAAAAGAATCTCTCCTTAGAGAGGCTTGCTAAAGCTTTGCTTTATTATGGTGCTAATAATATTAGCCAATTAACTATAGAACAAGCAAAAGAATTTATAAATATTTTAAAAAAAATAGAAATAATGGAGATATAAATGGCAATAGATAAAGATAAAATAGAATTGATTGCATCATTAGAAAATGAAGAAAAAATAAAATTTATTGATTCCTTAGATCCGAAAGAATTGGAGTGCTTTGCAATTAAAGCTATTGAAGAATGTAAAAATAATGGTATTGAACTGATAGGTTATATAGTTAATTTAGTAAGCAAGTTAAATCATAAAAATAATTGTGGAAAAGAGTGTTTTATAGTTAATAAAATATGCGAATTTGTTAGCGAAGAAATGCCAATAAGAGTGGAAGCATTTTTGCAAGAAACAACAAGGATAAATGCAATAGATAAAGAAACGGAGCATCATTAAAATGAAAGAAATAAAAGAGAAGTTTAAATCATTTGTTGATATGGATAAGCAAGAAATAGAAGAATTTAAAAACAAAGCAATAGAAATGACAAAAAATAATGGCCGCAGCTTAATATTATTTATGGACGATTTAATAGCTGACCTAGATAATATAGAAGAGAACATAGGCTCATATTATATGATTAATATACTATATGATTTTTCTTTGAAAGAATTAACTAAAAAAGTTGATTCATTTGTTAAACAAGCTGCTTTGCAATTTGAAAACATAAAACAGGATGCCCACTAAAATGCCCAATGAAATCAGAGAAATACAATCCTTTGAAAAATTAAGCCTAGAAGAGCAAGAATCTTTCACTAATAAAGCTATTGAAGCAAGCAAAAGCACTGCTATTAAACTAATAGATTATCTACATGATTTAATCATAGTGACAGAAGATATAGAAAAATCAGCAATTGCCTGTTTTCAAATTCAATGTTTATCGCAATTTATTTTTAAAAAATTACCTATGGAAACTAAAGAATTTATTAGTAGCGCAACGCAATAGTTTAACGAAATATACATAGAATTAAGCAATAAAAACAGGATGTATTAAATGATAAAAGTAACTGATGAAAAAGTAATATTTTTTAATGAAAATAATGAAGAAATTACAGAAAAATATAATTATATTCATGATTGTTTAAATGATATTGGAAAGGCAATTAATGATAAGGATATAGAGGATTATCAAAAATTTGCGGCCAATGTCGCTCTAGTGGAATTAATAAAATTTATAGAAAATGAGTGGCATTCAAAAATAATAAACACAGTAGAAGAAGTGTTAAAAGAACATGAAAAATTAACACAAAAACAGTAAACCCAGCAGTAAACCCAGCAGTAAAAACAACAATAAAACCAACAATAAAATAATGGAAGAATAATGAAAGTTGTAAATATATTAGTAGCAAGTATGATATCTGCAAATGCAATGGCAGCATTACCCATTTATCCAGCCGAAGTTTTAGGAAGAGATTTGGCACAACCAGGGTTGGGTTTTTTTGGTCACGTAGGTATCAGCGGTGGCCAATTACCTTCCGAAGAAACCTACGTTGTAATGGAAGTATTAAATAATAATGGTGGTGAAGGAAGGGTCGTGCAATGGAATTATATAACTGATTTCAAATCACGATCAAAATATTGGGGTAGCAGATGGGGTGTTTCCAAAAGCGATCAAGATGCACTTAATATTTTAGCTGGAGCTTATAGCCAATGGTATTTTCGTCATGATTATACAATCACCTCTTCCTATAGAGCTGCTGACAAAGACCATAAAGGGATGTTTCGTTGCGACACTTTTGTTATTTGGACATTAATCAATGGTGGCCACAGAGAATTTGCATCGACTCGGGCTATGCCTGGGGCTGTATTTAACGCATTTCCAAAAATGAATTATGATGCTTTCTTGCCTAATTATTTGGTTGATGAATCTGTGCAAGCACAAACACCTTTATTGACAGACCAAGAATTAGATTTAATCTCATTAAGCAAGAAAAAAATCAATAAATTATTGAATATAGATATTGTAAATATTATTGATAAAGCAAAGGATAATTTTTCTAATAATTATCTAGAGAAAATAAAAGAATTAGCAAAAGATAAATCAATAGATAAAGAGAAAAGAAAAATATTTATAGAAAAAATTTCATCTATAAAAGATGCAAAAGCTATTAATAATTTTATTAAATTATATAAAGATGAAACTGATAAAGATTTAAAAAATAAGATAATAAATTCTTCTTTATTTTATTATCAATCTTACCTTGATAAAGCAAAAGATTCTTCTGAAAAATCATCTCTGCTTGCGTTCTATAAAAGCCTTCTTCCTGAGATAAATAAATTTAACGGCTATGATATCTTACGTGGCTATATAGACTTGGCAAATGATGAAGATATTATAGATAATTACAATAAAACTTCTGCCCTATTTAATAAAATAGATAAGAATTCTAAGCTTGATTTAATGATAACCATATTGCAAAAATCATCTTGGCTTAAGCAAGAAATGTTTCCTAAAATAATTGATTATCTTAGAAAAGAAAATTCTCTAGAATTAGATGCTGTTTTTTTTGGTAGACTTGCTTTGGATTTTTCATATTTTGCAGATGTAAGTTATCTTATTAGACCTTATATGTTGGAGAGAAAAGAGGAATATAGTCAACTTACTTATAATACAGACCCAATGCAAGATATTGCCAAATATTCTTATGATAATTTATTGAAACTTATTTAGTATTTTAATTAAAAGGAATAATATGAAGTGGTACTCAGTTAAAGAACATGAACCAATTTTATCAGAATGCTGGTTGTGTATTATTGTAAGAAAAAAAGCTACTAATACATTTTATCTTGAATTAGGTGAATATAATCCTTGGAGTAAAACATGGAAGGATTATCAGGGTAAGGAAATATTTGATGATAATTTAGAAGTTAGTTATTTTTGTTATCCTGATCCAATTCCAAAAGCATATGAAAAATTAATTGAATCCCAAGATAAAAAATAATTAAGGCGGATAGGATGTAAGTTTTAAATATTCTTCAATCTTCTTAATAGCCTCATCTGCGCCATTTGCAATGATACAATAGTAGTTCTTATGGCGCATGTTAACTTGAAAGGTAATTTGTTGCGGAGTAGGCTTTCTAAAAATACCTTTTGAATCCTTGGCTTTAAGCTCTATAAACATGCCGTGAAAATTACCACAAATACCAGAGACTGGCATACCTATGAAGATATCACTTACTCCTGGTTTCATGCCCATTTTTTTCATGAGCCACCCCATGATTTTACTTCGCTTGCCATCATTTGGAATATAAAAAGCATAAGGTTCAATTTCTTTGCGCAAGCGTATCCAGTCAAATAGGGCAATTTGCTCTTTAGTCTCAGGCTTTAATGCCATTTGCAAAATCCTTTTGCTTATAATATTATCGTACTACAAGGCAATCAAATTATTATTTACTCTCAGGTGATAATAATTCTGCCTTGTGCTTAGCTAGTCATCATATGCTCTTCGCATCCATCCTTTTAAGAATTTTCCTAATTTTGCATTAGCAAGAACTAAATTATAATAATGGTCGGTAATTTTAGATATATAGACATTTAAAAGAAAGTTCGGGCGTAGCAAATCATTTATAAGTAAATTTACTCTTGATATTGTTTTATTTCCTAAAATGCCATCTTCTTGAAGGTGCGTCATATAAGATGGGCAAATAGAGTTTACAGATTCTTGAAATAATTTGATTGCAGTATTTGCGCCTAAATTAACAGACATATCAAGTAATTTTTTGGCTACTTGCAGATTTTTTATATCATTTATATTGTGTTTATCCCAAAATTCTTTTTTATATAAGGCTATGGCTTGTTCTTTAGTTAATGTGGTTATATCTAGGGAATCAATTTTTTTATCGCCATTAATATCTATATTGGCATTTTCCAAAAATCTGAGTGAAATACCAAAATTTGTAATACCACCGGGATCGTCTTTGTCATTTGTTAATCCACCCTCATGCTTTAATACAAAGTCTATAGCTTGCTGAAATCTTTCGTCATCCGTTGACATATAATTTTACCGATAATATTAGTTATAAAAATAGGCAAGCAGGAAAAATAGTCATGGAGTAACTAAGGGGCAATGAAGTCCTTTTAAAAACCTGCTTGCTTATTTAGTATATTCTATATTATGTAATTGTCACTAAAAACACAGTAAAAAAAGTGAATCTATATTGGATATCATAATGATTAATATAATATTTTAAAAAAGCGATGACGCCTTTTCTCCGCTTTTCTCCGCTTTTTTCAGCCTTTACCAATATACCCCAAAATATCCCAATATACCCCAGCTGGATCCCAAAATACCCCAACATACCCCAGCTGGGGTATATGACTATTGACAACCAAAATTATTGTTAATTATAAAATATTTATATGACTTCCAATATTGAATTGTATATTACATTGCAATACAATCTCGCATACAATTATTAACCGGAATATAAATAGATGTCTGGAACATTAAATATACGCATTAAAGACGAAACCCTGCAACAAACCGATAGATTAAAAAAACGTTTCGGTGCTCCCAGTCGTTCTGATGTTATAAGAAGAGCTATTGAATTAAGTGATTCTTTAGCGGAAGCAATTAAACTTGGTGAAAAAATTATTATTGAGGGTAAAAATGGAAGGAGAGAGGTGATTTTGCCAGGGCTTAAACATGACCGATGATACAAATAAAAATAATGATGAAACCAAGCTATCCGAAGAACAGGCATTTGAAGATATAAAAGGTGTAAGTCAAAGTGAAGTCACCCCACGCAATCTATTAACTTTTGCAAAGTATATATTGTTAGCTGTTTCTCTAATGTATTCATTTTCTGCAGTTAGCGAGTTGTTTTTTCCGGGAAATTCTGTGTTTGAAACATGTAAAATAACACTTCCATCTGTTGCAACATTGGTGATTGGATATTATTTTGGAAGAAGTAAATAATTTAAAATCATTAAATTCATATGTATTAATACTGTACAAAAATTAGGACTGGTTATAATAATAATCAGACTTAGTGATAAAAATGCCTTCTCTTTTGCGTTTTTTTAGATATTTAATAAGGGAGAAACGAAGCGGTTACAATTGTAACCAGTTTAAATTTTCTGTAGGAGACGAGGAAAATATTAGCCAAAAATTATGATCATAAAATCACGCAGCTAAAAATCATAAAAGACTATTAGTTAGCCAATGAAATTTAGCCATGCAATTTTAAACTCCTCATCCTGAGCAATTCTAACTATCGCGTTAAATTAACGAATAATGAGAAGGATTATAAAATACAGTAATTGCTCAATAATTACAACAGGGATATCCGAAAATATCCCTATGTTATTACAAAGCATTTTATGCAATTGTTTGAGAGAAACGTAACATAACTCCATACCATGCGTAATCAGAAGTTGCTCCAGCATCTACAGTCACCTCAATTACATATTTGCTATCAGCTGTCACATCAAACGCAGGTGTCACTATCGCAGCATTAGTTAAATAAGGGTTTGCTTGAGTAGCCGTTGCTAGTGTAGCAGTGAGCGGAATACTTGTTACACTAACCGCTACATTATTAGCATACGCAACTCTATCTAATGTTACTGAATGGGCATCTAATGCCAAAGTAGTGATGCCATAAATTACATCAAAACTATCTAATCTAAAGCCTTTAGATGCTGCCACTCGTATTTGTGGTGTAATATCTATACCAATTACTGTAGTGTCATTAGCTTGCGCTTTAGTTTTAGCATAGTTACCTTGTGCAATCCGTGTGGTAGTCCAAGTGCCAGCTGAATAAGCAAGAACATCAGAAAGACCAACAAATTCTTGCATTGCCAATATATTTGCAGCCCCTGTATCTAGCAAGAAGTTTGCTGCTGCTGCCCCTGAATTTGGTATGGTAATAACTTGTGATTGTCCTACCGCCGTTGCATTGCTTATAGTAGTGCTGAAATTTCCAGATGAATTTACAAGTGCAGTTAATGCCAAAGAACCTGAGGTTGTTGTGGTAGGATAGGCAACTAATGAACCTACAAAGCCACCAGCAGCTAACCCGCTTGAGATTGCACCAGCGTCAACTTGAAGACCACCTACGGTTATATGTTGTGTTCCACTCAGTGCAGAAACAATAAAATTAGCCGTTAAAGCGCCACTATCTGGAATTGAATAAACGCTCGCTTGTCCATGCGCTGCATTTGTGATCGTAACATGCCTAAGGCCGCCATTTCCGGTACTAACTAATTGAATACCACCCTGTGTTAAGCCGGCTGCATAGCTTCTAAAAAATCCTGCTGTTCCATCAAGACCCGCCTGTATACTTCCACCATTTATAGCAATTGTAGCATCTTCTGAAAGTGTACCTGTAGTATTTGTAAAAACAGCAATATGATTTGCAATGGTTGGAAGAATAACGTCACCCGGGGAAGAAGCCGTAACTAAAGACCAGTTTTGCCCTACGTGATCAATACCATACCAACCAACATCAATATCAGCTGATGATGGAGTTGCTCGCGTAGATACGCAGCACATATCATATTCAGAAAAAGAGTAACCTTGTTGTACTGCATGATTTAGATATCCAGCTGCTAAAATAGCTGAATCAGTATCATTAGTGTTTATATAAACAATTCGTGGGGATACACCAACTAAACCAACTGAACCAATTTGTATATTTAAAATTGCCATTTTTTATATCCTTATAAAAGTTATTCAATATAGTCTGGAATGTCATCAATAGTTAAGTCATTAATAATTAAATATTGTAAAAATTCTATGTAATCTGAATTTTCTACATTTCGCGGTATCCATGCTGAATCTGAAATTCTAAAAATAAAGTCATTTGTCTTTTGGTATGCATCCATTTTATATCCTTATAATTCCGCGCTTGCTGTTGCATGAATAGTTATATTGTTAGTTGCAGTATCACCAACAACTTGCGCATTTGATGCAAATGCGGCTCTATCACCTATATTTAAAGAACTTGAAGCTCCAGAATCCGCAGCCAATGTAACATTATACCAATTTGTATTGGCGCTAATCGGATTAAAATAGGTTATTGTTGGAGCTACGCGCATAATGGATGCAAAATCCCAAGTTTGTCCGTTTGCAAAAATACCAGTAAGTATGGCTCTATATTGTATCGCGCCCAATTGTGTGCCACTTGCTTGCGCTGGCGCTGTAGTCATAGGGAATGTTTTTTGAAAATATCGTTGACAATCTTTAATGATTTCAGCCTCCATGCGCTGCTCAAAAGGCGTTGCAACTTCTCCAGATTCTATTTGTATTAATGCTAATATAAATACATTGGTATTTGAATCTAGGCCATTTACTTGATTTGCTGTACCGTAAAAGTTACCGGTTTGCCATGCATTTGCTGTAGTTTGAAATGTTGCTCCACAAGCCAATGCAAATGAAACGCTAAGTCCTACGCCGGTAGTATAATCCCATGTGCCGGCACTTGGCGATGCTGTCACAGTAATCGTTTTCTTTTCCCAGGTATTAGTAGTATTAATTGTATATTCAGCTACATAACTTCTGTCAGACCCTGAATTTCTAAAAGATACGCAATAAATTCCTGTTTTAACTGATTTTACCCAAAATGATAAAGTGAATGCACGCTGCGCTATATTAGTGAAGTTATAACCTTCAATGGCTTGAGAAATAATATAAAAATCACCCGCTGCTATGGCTGCATCTGCTGCGGTAATAGCGGTTGACAATGCTTGTGTAGAAAATATAAACGCTTGTGTTTCCGTTGGAGAATCGGCAGCCTGTGTAATGGTAGTGGTAGCAGTCGTAACATAATCAACTTTAAATCTATCAGCTGTATATGCACCTGTAAGTGGGGTTACAAATGAAACACCGCGCTGCCATGGATTGGTTGTAAAGTTACCGCCTATAATTATATTTTTTGATAATTTATTAAGACCGTTATAATCTGTTATAAACGTATTATTTAAAGAATTATTTATAGACATTGAAAATCCTTTTGCAATTTATTAAAGTTCTGCGGTTGCTGTTAAATGTATCGCATATACATTACCCAATACATCGGCTGCATTCTGAGCATTAGATAAATAAATTCCTCTATCCGTTGCGTTTATAGTGGTAGCAACTGACGTAGTCGCAGCTCTTGTGATGTTATACCAGTTAGCTGATGCAGATAACGGACTGAAACCAGCAGTTGTAGGGGCTGTACGCATACGCACCGGATATCTTATTTTCTGTCCATTATTTGTTGCGCCTGCTAATTGCACTATATAAGTACAAGCTCCTAATACAACCCCTGAATTTTGTGCAGGAACTGTAGCTTGAGGAAATGTTTTAAAATAATATCTCTGGCAATTTAGCAATACATTTTCTGCGGAAATTTGTTCAAATGGTGTTGCTTTATCTCCTGCTTCAATCTGTATTAGCGCGAATTTAAATATATTGGTATTTGAATCAACACCATTAACTTGATTTGTACTTGCGAAAAAATTACCTGTTTGCCAAACATTAAGAGTGGCAGTGCTAAATGTAGATCCGGCCATTAAAACAAAATCAACCTCTAATCCTATGCCATTTGTATAGTTCCATGTTCCAGCTGTTGGCGACGGCGAAATATTTATAGTTTTCTTTTCCCAAGTATTTATAGAGTTAACCGTAAATTCTGATACAAAACTCCGATCGCCAGCGCTATTTCTAACGTTAATACAATAAATTCCAGTCTTATTAAAATTTACCCAAAATGACAATGTAAAGTTTCTTTGTGCAATATTGCAAAAATCATAACCTTCAATTCGTTGGCGTAAAAAACTAAAATCGGTAGCAGCGATTACCGTGTCTGCTGTAGTTACTGCTATTTGCAGACAACTTGTTGAAAATACTCCAGATTGTGCTGCAGTAGGTGAATCCGCATTTTTAGTTATCGTAACCACCGCTGTTCCATTGACAGCCCAAGCAAATCTATCCGCAACATTAGTATTAATAACTGGAGAAACAAAACTTGTGCCACGCTGCCATGGATTAGTTGTGAAATCTCCACCCATGATTATATTTTTAGATGATTTATTTGGAGCATTATAATCGCCTGCAAAGGCATTGTTTATCGAATCATTGATAGCCATTTATTTTCCTAAGCTATAGTGAAACCAGAAGTTACAGGCGGACTCATTGCCCAGGTCGTATTAGCTGTTACACAAACTACCTCTATAGCATCCCATTGGTTTTGTGAGGTAACGGTGCCTCCCGCAGTTGTTGCTACAGAACCAATTTGTATAGTTTGTGCGCCGTTAGCCGCTAAAATCCATCCCGCAGCGCCTTTGCCTTGCACCCTTACTCTTGATCCCAGTGGTGCTGTTGCTGGCAATGTAACTGTGGTTTGAGCTGCATTTGAAATTACATAAGCGCTATTTACTGCTGCTGCCTGTGTAGTTCCTGCTACATCACTCCAACTTATACCCTGTGTAGTAGTAGCTAAAGTTCCTGAAGTTGGAAAAGTTACTGATGTATTCCCAGTTACTGTGCCTGTAAAAGTAAATGCACCTGCAAAAGTTACATTACCGGCATTTGTCCAAGTTCCTGTGTTGCTAACACCTGTACCACCATAAAGTGCACTAAATGGCGTGCTGGCATTTGCATTTATACTAGTATTTGTAGCCATTTAAATTCCTTTTTAAACTGTTATACAATTGTTACAATTCCTTGTATCCCGCCACTAACTGCCCAAGTAGTATTTGCAAGTAAACACACCATGCGTAATGAGTCATATCTATTAGTAGATGAAACACTGCCGCCAACACCAACCGTACTAGAAACAGAACCTACTTGAATATTTTGACCGGCATTTTGCGTAATAGACCATCCCCCAGTACCAAGACCTGATACCGCAATTTCATCTCCAATGCTTGATGTAGCAGGAAGCAATAAGGAAACTAGTCCTGCACTATTTGCAATGTAGCCATTATTTACCGTCATGCTTTGTGAGGCTGCCGTGATGGTAAACCATAAAAAGCTTGATGTAGATATAGAATATCTGGTAAATATTATTGGGGTTGTGCCGATGGTAAAGGGAGCGGCACCTGTTTCTTGGAATAATAAACTTGCATTTACTATACCTTGATTAATTAAAACCACATCACCTTGATTGATTTCCGCTGCTTGATCATAATCAGTAGCTCTTGTTAGAATCCAGTTGGTAGCGCCTGAACCTATATTGGTAACGACATATATTCCATTTTGTGCTTGCGCAGCTTGATTTTTTACTAAAACACGATAGCCAACTACCATCGCAATACCGTCAATAATTAATGCTGCTTGCGCCCCTGCATTAGTAAGAGTAGCTCCAACGCCTAAAACACCATTTGCATAAGTTACGGTAAAGCCTGCGGTAGTAGCTACGGTACAAGCAGTTTTTACAGTTATCCCCATAGCATTTAAATAGAAATTAAACTCCGCAGAACGTGTATATTTTTTGGTCGTTCCTGTCGCTGCTTCTGTCGTGTCGGTTACATCAGTTCCCGGCGTTAAATCGGTTCCTAAAGGGGTTCCTGAGCCGGTTCCGTCTGGGAGTGGCGGTAATTTACTGATTATGACTTGAGCCATTTTTTTACTCCGTTAAAATTTCTGTTCCATCTTCAGTGACTATAAAAACAAATCCTTCCGTAGATAAATTTTTTTGTAAATCTACAGGATATGAATTACCACTTTCCCCGTAATCAAAAGGAGAAAATACCAAAGGATTATTTTTAACATTCATTCCAAGTGGAACATTTAATATGCCCATGATATTTGCCTAGTTGCTATAAGGTTGTACAACTTGTAATATAATGCTAATTCTTGGTGTTGTTGCATCTTGAGTTATAAAACTAATGGTTTGTCCAGCCACCACTTTTCTTGCAGCTGGATTAAGTTCTGCAGTTGTTGTGCCAACTGCACCAGGTGGAGCTACGGCTGTAGTAGTGCCATCTACCCAAACTTCAGCGCCTGGCGTATAAGAAAATATGGCTATCCAATCTGAATAATTATCAGGAACAACAATGCTCTGCGCAACTCCAGCTACTAATAAAGCGCCGTATTTATCTTCTAAACCAAAAGGGATACCAAAACCATTAAAGCCATTTATGTCACGAGTCATATTAAATTTTGTAGACATAATAAATCCTTTTATTATTTCTTATTTAAAATTATTGCCCTAATCTTGCATCAGCTGTGTAATGATAGTTTATCCATCCTTCATACGTGCTAGTACCAGCCGTTGCAATATGAAAGATACTTGCATAATTAAATGCCTGTTTCACGGTATTTGAAAAACTGGTTGTTGATACAGATTGATCCCAAATAGTAGTTGTCACTGAAGTAGTATCGCCTGAACCAGATTGAAATACACTTGCCAAATTCCAAGCTGCATGTGCGGTGACCGTGTTAATTGTGCCTGCAACTGAATAAAATGTTAAAGTAGGGATTATACACTTCTCAGTACAGAAACTTGCACCAAATCCCCTTGGCCTAACATCAGTAGATAATCCAGTGCTAATATCTTGTATGGCATATAATGAACCAACTGTGGTAGCAGCGCCTGCTATATTGCCATCAAGATAAGTTTTTTCATAGTAAAACTCGCATTCTCTTAATACTTGATCGTATGTTTTAGGATTTACGTCAAGAGCGAATTCATTGGGAACTAATGATATATCGCGAATCAACAAAATATCAGGAACAGAATTGCTCAGTGGGTCTAAAGTATATAGAACAACACCAATATAGCGCATAGTAGAATAATCAGGCAATATAAAATTATTAAATGCATAAGAGTCATCAGGGATAGTATCTCCTACGACATAGACAGGATCGTTTTGGGGAACAATTGCTTGCCATTGCGCAGAAAATACAGGATTTTTATTCAAATCCCAGCCGGTTATTGGCTCTCCTGCTGCCAAAGTTGCCGGAGCTGTAGCACTTGTTATTAAGCGCATTTTAAATCTAATGGTAGTAGCAGCACCAGATTGCATTCTAATTCTAACTAAGGAAGATAAAATGTTATTGAAATAGGGTGCTGCTGAATATTTATCTATATATTGTATGATAGCTATTTGCCCTTGGGTAACTGCTGCACGAGCAACAATTTCCAAATATCCAGCGTCTGGATTACCTATGGCTTTACCTACTAGAATACTATCGGCTATTTCAGTTTTTATAATAGTTTGGTCTGCGCAATAGCCAATAGTTCCCGGAGTATAAGGGAAATTTATTACATTCTTTGGAGAAAATTGCCACGGATTTAATGCAAAATCCCAGCCAACCAAAATAGAATCTTTGGGTTGTATTAAAATAGAGTCTTCATAATAATGAAATAAATGGTCTTTTTGTCGTGCTGTAGATTCTTGTAAGAATGGAGTAATAGAACTTAAAGATTCAACACCGCATATTTGAAAGCTTGATACATTTATATTACACGTTGTCGGTATAGTTAATATTATATCTATATAGCCTGTTGAACCAGGGTCATTATTTGTGATGCTTGCTGTACTGGTTACGCCTGCTATTTCAGTATATAAATTATTATTAGTAGTACTTCCTGAGCAAATAATTACAGATTGACTATTTGAAGCCCTATAACTTAATGCAAGAGGATATCCAGTTGAGTCATTACATGCAGCTATAAAATAACCGGATACAAAACCATCAGCAAATAATCTTGGAGAATTATCTAGACGTTGTCGTAAGAAAACATTCCCTGTAAGACTTCCAGCGCATTGTAATTTTAATGTAAATGGTGGGTTTGATGGCAGTTCATCGGTTATATCTAGTCTTGTTACTGTAATAGTTCCTGAGCCTGTAGCATCTATATACCATGATGGGGCTACAGGTATGGAGAGAGCACCACTTACCGTAAATATATTATTTGTTAATGGGCTAAATGATACTTCAACAAATTGTGGATTAGATAGCTCATTGTTTGTTGCAAGATTTTCTTCTTGCGGTGTAGGAGTATCGGTTACATTAGGAAATGCTGAACGTGTAAATTGCCTTACACCACCCGATGAATCTACCGTTATATAATATAGTTCTATAGCGCCGGTAACGGCATCGGTTGGCGAGCCTTCATAGGGATATAAATAAGGTAAAATATCATTGCCATTATCATCAGCAAAAGTTCCAATACTGGTAAGGGTTACTGGGTTATTTAATTGGGTATAAATATATTCGTTAGATGGTGATAAACTTAACTCATAGATAGGTTTTAATACAGAGCTAGAGCCAGAACCATCATCTACATAGAATGTTACAACACCCGCTGATAAAGGAAAGCCGGAATCTTTGTCTACGAAATAATCTTGTAGACTAGGCATCAAAACGAATCTTGGATCTAAAGAGGGCACGTTACATCCTGTAAACGTAATTTAAATATATTATAAACCAATTGCATGATATTATCACGTTGCAAATCTAGGTTAGCTACCGAAAAATTGGATCTCACCAATCTGATTTGCCTTATTATTGAGAAATACTAGAGAAGTATTAAAATGACTATTGAAAAAAATTGTTTTAGACATGGTAAATTAGAAGAAAAAGATATTTATGTAAGAAAAAATGGAAATAAAAATTGCAGAATATGCAGACGTGAACAAGCAAGAATATTTAGATATTTAGAATATGATGAAATAAAAAATATTAGAAAATGTTCTAGATGTAAAATAGATAAGAATATTGAAGAATTTTCAAATCATGATAAAAAATTAAGAACAGCATATTGCAATGTATGCAGAGTTCTAAATAGCCAAAGAGAATATTATAAAAAAAGAAATCATTTAAAAAATAGATATGGGATAACCATAGAAGAGTTTAATCATATGGTGGAAAAACAAAATAATCTATGTGCAATATGTAATTGTCCAGAAACATCAAAAAGTGGAAGAAATCTTAAAGAATGTCCTAGGGTTTTGGGTGTAGATCATTGTCATATTACTGGAAAAATAAGAGAACTTCTTTGCAATACATGTAATCATATTTTAGGATCAGCTAAAGAATCAATAGATATATTAAAAAGTTCTATAGCATATTTAGAAAAACATAAATAATTTATAAAATTTATTCATTATTATTTAAATTTCCTAAAGATGCTGATATCTTTGGCAGCATCTTTTTAGTTTTAGTTAAATCTGTTTTTTTATTCTTTAACATTGCATTAATTAATTTTTCTCTTATTTTCTCAGAGGTTAATAATTTTGTTGCGCCTTTACCTAAAGTAGCTCCTATTCCTAATGATGCAGCTAATCCAGGCAAACCAGCAGTTAAACCACCGCCAACCTGGCTAATTTTTGCAATTAAATCTGTGTTTCTAGCACCTGTTTTAGGATTAAACATTAAATTAAATGATTCTTTATTCTTTCCAACGAGTTCGCTATATTTTTTTATAGCTTGTTCTGCATTTGTTCCTCCGAATAAAGCTTCTTTTTGATTTTTTCCTAATTTATCGTATAATGTTTTAAATTTTAACGGATTCACTAAACCTGAATCATTTACTGACTTTGAGAGGTATGCAGATGCTAACATTTCTTTTAAATTATTTGAGTCTTCTTGTGGTAATTGTGTTAATTTGCGCAGAATAGTTGACCTATCATTTTTTCCACCTCTGATAAAATGACTAACTATTAAATCAGGGTCACCGCCTTTTCTGGTAAATTTGACGATTTCTTTATCTTCAAATGGTGCAAAGTTTTGCGAATAATTTTTTTGTGCATTCTGATACGCATCTTTAATCTCTTCCTTTCCTGATTTATTAATAGAATTCTCAATATCTTTTGTTAGCGATTCTTTTAGGTCATTAACAAGGTTATATTCATGCATTTTGCCTGCCTGATACAGCTCATTAGCTTTATCACCTAATTTGCTTCTAAAAATATTAGTTAATTTTAAATTATTCCCTGCGGTATTTCTTGCATATCTATTTATATCATTTAACAATTCTTTTCCAAATTCAGCTTTCAATTCAGGACTTTTATTAATATCTTGTAATATATTTTTTGCTGATTGCTGAAATTCTTCTCTTCCTATTTTTAATCCTTCTTTTTCTGTAAGTTTATTTAAATTTTCATACATTTTATTTTTTTCATTTCTTGCTTGTGAAGATAGTTTTTTTAATGCATCTTGTATTTTAATTCCATAATCTGCCACATTTGTAGATTTGCCTAAACCTTCTAATATGTTTGCGCCTTCATCAATTAATTTATTTCCTGTGCGCTGCATAGTCTTTTCAGCACCGGAACCAATAACATGAGGCAAAATATTTTCATAAAGTCTATTTAATGTAGGTGATTCTAAAACACGACCTAAATTTGTTTCAGTTCCTTTTGTAACTTCAAGATTTCTAGATAATTGTTCAGGAGTTAAATTTCCTTTGAATAAAGAGGAAGGTTTTAATTTATTAATTAATGACTCAAATCCTTTAACAACACCAGAGCCAACTAGGCTACCTGCTCCACTTTCTATAGCGCCAGTTAATGGGTTTTCATTTTGTGTGGCTCCATAAGCTGCTTGTGGAACGGCTTGCCTTGCTGCCGGATGCAAAAATCTTCCAGCTTTAGGAATTGATTCTATAGCCTGACCAAAACGGCCTAATGCTGCCTCTGGCGCTGCTAATGCGGGAGCAAATTGCGCTAAGCCCTGTATTAATTTATCTGAAAGTGTTGGCTCTTTTTTAAGGCCAACCATTTGTTGAAAATTAGTAGGTTCAAAGTAAGGTGCTTTCGTAAATAAATGACCGCCAGTTAATTCTTTAAGTTGATGAGGAACATTTAATATCCCTCTTCCGCCTTCCAATAGTCCTGATGCAATGTTTCTTGGTAATTTATTTAGAAATGATTGTTCTTCCTCTGGAATTTCTTGATCATGATTTACTACTTGCCAGTCAGAAGCATTATTGCCATCATCAATTACCCAATCAGACATTTGGAACTCCTAATTTACGCGCTTCTTCCAAGCTAACTGTTCTTGATTCACCAGTTTTAGAATTTCTAATGGTTATCATTTGTTGATTAGAAGATTTTCCTCTATATTCACCAGCATTTTTAGTCAAATTCCTATAAGTATCAGTTTCTGATGCAAGAATATTTTTAAATTTATTGAAATTATTGGCTGCTATTTTAGGATTGTTAGTCCAACTAGCAGGATTTGTAAGCATAGATAATTGTTCTTGAATTTGTGGCGTAATAGAATCACCATAGAATTGCCTAACTTGTTTAGCTAGCAACTTAGCGCCAGTCAATGCTTCTTGAAATTTATCATAAGATTTAGATTCAGTACCGGTAAGAGCCCTTCCTTCTTGAATCTTTTTATCTATTCCACCTAATAAACCACCATATTGCGTCAAGTCTTTTACATCAATGTTGTCTAATGTTTTATCTATATTTGATGCGAATGCTGCTCTTTTCCGTGTATCAACGTCCGAAGTTTCTTTTACTAGTTTTAACTCATATTGCCCACGTAATGAATTTTGTTGCTCTGGAGTTAACGGAATTCTTCCATTTGAACCAGGCATAAATCCTGATTCAATCTCAGATAATTCTTGTTGTGTTTTTCCAAGATTAGTAGAGGTTCTTTTGCTCATAGTTTCTTGTAATGCTTGTCTATAAGAATTTAATTGTTGAGAAGATTGCTGTTGTAAATCAAATGATTGCTTTGCTCTTTGATATACATCGCTATTCTCACCAAATCTATTTTTTAAATCTTCTAATGCAAAAGCCTCTTTTGCAACTCCAGATAACATAGGTTGATTGGCTCTTTGTGTTTGAGCTTTTAATAATGCTTGTCTATAAGGCATCAATCCAATATCTGCTTGTGCACGCTGAATTTGTGCATTTGTAAGGCCTATGCCTGCTTTCTTATGCTCAATATTTGAAAGTTCATTTTGTTCAGCATATTTAGCCTTAGCCGAATTTATCTGATTTTGTAATTTATTCTTTAATAATTCATCTGCCATTAATCTAGGCGTCATTCCTGCTTTAAATCCTTTTAATAGATTCTCAACATAATCAGGCGCAGAAGTTCCAGATTCCGCAGCAGATAATTTAAATGGTATTCCAAGTGGCTGATAATTAAATGGCATGTCTCAACTCCTTATAAGAATAAACTACCAAGGCCACTAGCAATACCTCCTATACCAGATATTAATGAATTTCTTCTTGCTTCTTTGGCTGCATTTTCCGCAGCTTTTCCGCCATACTGATATTGTGCTTTTTGTGATTGCACGTTGGCTAATCCTGATCCAAGACCAGTACCAGCTTCAAAGCCACGTTGGCTAAATTGTCCAAGTCCTTGGGCACCGAGTCCTAGCGTGGACATTAGATTGTCTATATATTTCTGATAGTCCTGTGACGCCAAGCCTTGTGCAGCCATCATGTTTTGTTCTTGATGTTGTGGCGTTCCTAAAAGGCCTCCTGCTGCTGCTGCATTTCCGCTTGCACCTAGTGCTTGTTGCAAAGCATATTGATATCCTGGTGATTGCTGATAGCCTTGACCAAGTTGATTAAAGAACTCTCCAGGACTGCCAAACATTTGCGAATATTGCTGCATGAGTTGCGGATCAACTTGCTGGCCTTGCTCCATATAAGGCTGATAATATTTTCTAAAAATACCAGGTATTTTATTTAGCTCGGCATTAGCGTAATTAGCTGGATTATTTTCGTCTAGTCGAGTGTCAAACATTTGATATCCTTATCTTTACTAATTATGTTAGTGTAAATGTTTTTATAACGGGTACGCCAGTGCCATCGTCAACTATAACTTTCATAGTGGTTTCGGGGGTTGCTGCATCTACTTCATAAAGTATTGTACCAAAGTCAACCGTATAAACCGAATTAGCCGGGTTAGAAGGGTCTGGCACTTGATGTGTTGCAATTGTTGCGATATCTACTGCTGTCTGGGATGGAGCCACTAATCCCTCAGCCCCTATTACACGCTGTAATGAGGAAATTAGTTGCTGCCTGAATATCAATTCCTCATCCGTAGGATTGCCATCATCATCTACGATACGCCCTATGGGCAAATTGGGTATTATGATTGGGTTTGTTGGTAATGCTGCCATTTCAATTCTCTTCTAAATAATTATTGTATGTTTTGCAATCACTGGTAAACTTCTATTATGCCATCACCCACGACAAAGCGACCAAAGCCGTTAAATTCTATCTTATAAGTTAAATCATTTTGCATGCCAAGTCTTTGAAATTCAATTAGGCCACGCCTTTTTCCTGTGGGATTCATGTCTTGGTTTATGCTACTACCAAAATTTTCACCACCATCAATTGATTTTGATAATAATATGCGCTCGGAAGCTACTTGATATATCGTGTCATCAGCGCTTATAACTTCTTCGGTTCCTATTTGGTCGCCATCTTCTGTAGCCAAGATTATACCTGACTCAGTTGCTATGGTTTCAGCAACCACATTGCCTTGGTGTATAAAAGTTTGTATGTTATTGGGCTGTCCATTTTCCATTAAAAATTGCAATTTCTTGGTCACAAAGTATCGATTATTAGGAAATCTAACAGGTGGGGTTATGCGAATTCTTGGCATTTGTTTTATATTGTCTTCTGCGTACTGTAAATAACTAAAATTAGTACTAAATTCATAGAGATTGCCGTCATTTATAGATACAAAATAATAGGTATTGTTAAAAAATACAACATCACGGGCTATATGGTAATTTAAATGTTCATCGGTTACAGTAAAAAACATCTGGCTTGTAAAGTCATATACATAACTTAGATTGTCTTCAATGAAAGTGAATTGATAAAGCAAATGACCATCTTGCCTAAATAGAAATCCTGTGCAATTTTCAGGATTATTTAATTTTCCTAATTTAAAATTTATACCATCGGTTGAAATAGTTCGAATGCTTCCGCCATCGGTTACCATGATAGCTAACCCTGATTGCTCATTGATAGATAGCCATACTATAAAGTTTTCTAAAGGCGAAATAGTAGAAGGATTTATAACCCCATAATCGATATTGAAAGAGGTTGCTTTTTGGTATGGAAATTTTGCAGAACCTACATCTACCCAAGACTCTATAACATTATTGCCAATCACAAATAAGGTATTGCCTCGCCCAGGAAAGGGAACCGCTGCTTGTACAAAATCGGGTTTAGTTTGTAAAGAGCCTGTATGTGCTGCATCGGCTGGCCAGGATAGGCCGTTATTAAAATCTGAAAGAATCCAGGTTGATGTATTAGTTAATGCTATTATAAATCTACCATTTTGAAATGATACAAAGCCTGGATTAACATAAGGTGCGCCAGTTGTTGGAAATGGAAATCCTAAAGGACCACCCGCATTTGATGTGAAAAAATCCTCTGTGCCATAATTATAAATATATAAATTTACATAATCGGTGATAGCTATTTGGTTAGCGTTATTCTCGGCTATAAATACTTGGCCTGTTGAAGTGGCTAATACCCCTACTGGAACGCTTACTAAGTCACCTGCTATAAATGATATCTTGTATACTGTATTGCCAACTACTGCAATGATAATATCTCGAATAGAGCTAACGTAAGCTCCTCTTCCTGTTGCATCTTCTGCAAGGGTTAAAACATTTTTATAGCCAGAATAATCAATGAGCGTTTCATCACTTATTATCATATTGAATGTTTGTTCTATACTAATTTTTGGATAGCGACCGAAATGGTTACCGCCAACAATTTTTATGGGTAGGTGTTGTATCTGCTGTGTACCGCTAGGTAGAGCCATTTAATCCCTTTTTATTCTTTGCTTGATTAAATAATTTATTGTGTATTTAATATTCTATTTGACTATTATGGGTACCACCCACGGCCCAAATTTATCGCCTGCCAATCTAATACACTATTTGTATTGAAATATGACACTTTTTGTATTGTCAAATCAGGTGGACTAACATCTAATAATTTTTTACGAATCTCTTTGTATTTCATTGCTGCTTGGTCGGGAAACGTAGCGCCCCAGTCTGCACAAATATATTCAGCTAATGCAAAACGTAAGTATTCTATGTAATACAAGTCGTAAACTAAGGATAAATCCGTATTAAGATTTACGTCCGTAAGAGAGAATTTGCCGGTAAGTTTTGCGATATATGCATCGCCTGGCAAATAATAAACAAATATTCTACTGCCACCAAGTTCACGCTCTACATGCCATGAAAAAGGAAGATTGGTTATATTGTCTACACGACCATTACCGAAATATTGCTTTCTATGGATTTTGTCCATAGGAAACCGTACATCACCTAGATTAAAAGTTAAGCTTTCAATAGCCAATAAATTAGGTATGAAATATTCTTCTTGTCCTGCGACAAGTGGAAAAGCATAGCGCTGGAAATAAGGTATCAATCTAATATCTGAACCTTTGACTTCTAGTAATGCATTAAGCAACGCTAGGCCATCGGTTATTTGTTCACCAGATACAGTTTGCAAGCCTCTACTTACTATTTGTGATAGATAATAAGATTTTGTAATAAGCTGTAATGCTGTGTAGGACATAATGGTAGCCCTCCTTGGCCAAGTGACCTTAAAAAGGCCACCGTCTCCTATTTTGCCTAAGCTAGATTAGATATAAAATTCAAATCCAGCTACATTTATCGCCACTGCATCACCGCCACCAGCCGACCATTTGTAATTCACTTTAGGCACACCAGCATCTAATTTAGAAAGTACTAGCACATTAGCGGTTACGTGAACAGCCGTTACTTGCGAGGTAATTTGTATCGCATCACCTGTACCACCGAATGGCTGCATAGACATAACTCTACTTGCAGCAGCCGGTGTTAAATCTACCGCAAACCATACAGGCAAATTATCTACAGCAGGCACTAGATTGGTTAAAGTTGCTGCTGCGTAAGTGGTGGACGCTCCGGCAGTGATATTGCTTGCTTGAGGAGCGTCGTACATAAATAAACGTAAGTTATTATTGCCAGACCAGTAGCCAGGTAGAAAATGCACAGAGGAATCAGTCATTGCATAACCAATTAATCTAAATGCAGAATAACCGTAGGGCATTAAAGGTGCTGTGGCAGATAAAGAAAGCATAGCTCCCGTAGCAAGACCGGTAACAGGGTCTGAAATTAAATGCACTGCATAAATTTTTGAAGCTGCAAAAGTTCCTGTATCTAAACCATTAAGACCTCTATTCGCTGCATTAATTATTACAGGGGATGATAACACTAGCTGATATACATCCGTTGAATCACGAGCCTGTCCAGCAGCTATGTTTAATAACGTATTGGGCGTAGTTGCATTATTTGATATCTCAAGACCATTAATATAAAGAAAAGGCACCACACCGAAAGGTAAATTAGGCATTTTTAACTCCTTAGTTAATATAACATGGCGTATTTAAACGCCATATTCATGTTATGAGCTATATTTATTATAGCGGGAATATTATGCGCATACAGTTATCAGGAACTAAGCATGAGCCATGTATTTCATCCCTTACATAAGCACGGTTATTTTGACCAAATTGGCTACCGAAGTAATGCCTAATTGCAGCTCCAGATTCTTCGTCTTGCATTTGTACTGTAGTGAATGGTGATTCATCAGGCAATCTAGGCATTGCTAAATAGAACTGATTACCAGACATCATACATCCTGCAACATGGGAAGGAAGTGGAGTAACTGTCATTCCAGCTTGTATAGCTGTGTTTAAATTTTGATTAGCGGTTTGCGCCCATACTAATCCAACGGTATTTACAGTTTGTAGAGTAACAGTCACAGTTCCTGCTACCGTAGCCGCATCAGCAGTAGCACGGAATTGCACAGGCAAGCTAGTTGGTTCATGACCAATAAAGGTTAAGAAACGCAAGTTTGGCAAGTTTGTTACACCGTCATTAAACTGAAATAAATCCCCAGCTTTGATAGCATTTGCATCAGTGCCACCCGTCGGTTCAGTAAATGTAATTTGTGTTACATTATTTCCTGTTGGGTCATTGGTAGAAACTACAGTCATAATATTATTTGGCGCTGCAGTATCTCCAATAGTTCCAGAAACATGCGTAGGTAATAAATTAGATTCGAACCAATCAGTTGATGCAAACCTGCCTAATTCCCAAGACATCGCATCTTCATTGTTACGAGTTAATGCAAATTGATTAAGACCAGTACCAATAATTGGTGGAATTGCAGTAACAGGCAACACGGCTTGCATATCATTAGGAGCTGCACCGAATGCTCTAAAATTAGCTACCATTTGTGCTAATTGTTGATAAGAATTAATAGGAGTTACCCCATCACCAAAAAATCTAAATGGTCCTGATGCAGTTTGTAAAGCACCAAAACTTGGATTTTGTGGGTCATTTATCCGAACGCCTGAAACAAAATTCTTTAAAATATCTGCTTCAACTTTAGAGCCAAGTTCATACATTGCAGCACGTCCAAATCTATCCATATAATCACGTACATTAAATATGAATTGTTGGTCGGTGTAGCCAGTAGATACGTTAAATGCTTGGGTGCATGCTAAAGACTGTAATCTTTGCGTTGAAGGCTGTTGGGTAATTACTAGACCGTTAAACGTAATGAAGCGTGGTGCTACATCAAATGTTACGGTATCACCTAAGTTACTTGGAGCAGTGGTGTTGAAGTCTTTGAATTTTTTATTGGTGTTTTTTATTGCATAGAATGAATTTAATAGAAAAGCAAGTTCTGCTTTCATGTATGTTTGTACATTCTGCAAAATATTAGTTGGAACTGCCATGTCAATTCTCCAGATTATAATTTTATCCTAGAATTGATAAAGCTATCTCCTGTGAGACATCTAGCCTTTAAACATCTTGCGAAAGTCTGACACAGTCATTTTGCTATTATCAATCCCTGCTTTAGAAGAAGGCTTTAATTGACTTAGCGGTTCACGTGACTGATTCATTTCTTGCATAGCTTCTTGATTTTGCTTAATTGAATTGCTCAAATCAAACATAGCTTTTTGTGCAAGGCGAGGCTGTGTGTACATTAATGTGACAAGATTTCCCATTTTCATGGGGTGCTCTAGAAGTTCGTGCATAATGTCTGCTGTATTTTCCATGTCATTAGCCATCTGTACTACAGGGGCTAGACTATCAAAATTTAAGTCATTAAGACGTTCTTCTATTCCTGGATAACGTTCTTCGGCTGCACGCATTTTATTAACAAAACTATCAACGGTTTGTTGGTTTTTAAATTGCTGTGCTTGCTCTTGTAAGAACTGCGGTGTTTGTTCAGATATTATGCGTCTTATGTCATCTTCTGACATTTGAGGCATGCCACCTAACGATTGTTGTTGTGGTTGTTGCATAGGTACAGCTGCTTGAGCTGGTTGTTGTTGCTCTTGCTGCTGTTGCAATTCCATAAGTGCCTCTCGTTTACCGCGTTCATAAGCTTTTTGCTGTTCGCGTTTAACGATTTTGCTGACAGTATTGCTATCATAAGCTTTACTAGATGCATCATCGGACGAACCGCTACCCAAATCTTCTTGTTCAATGTTTTCCACAGCTGACTCTAAATCAGCCTGTAAATCATCGGTCATATAAATCCTTTCATTGACTGTCACGGTGTCGCCGTAATATTTCCGATAGTATGACGTTCTAAAGAGCCGGCCAGGTTGTCGTATGGCTACGTAATATTTTCATTCTATTACTGTCTATTTAAAAGTCAATATTTTTTTATATTTATTTAAATATCATAGCATATAAAAGGGGAGTCTAACCCCTCATAAAATTAATCTTTTTTCATAATTTTTTTAACCATTTTCTTATCTTGTTTTTTGTCTTCTTTTATAAATTCTTGTGCAATAGATTTTCTTTTTTTCTCAGCTTTTCTTTTCATTTTTGCCTCTTCTAGTCTCATTTGTAATAAAGTTGTCATGTCTTGTTGTTCTCTTAATAATGCTAATAATAAATCATTCATTTTCTTTTATTTTTTTTCTTTTTTTGTTCGCCTGCCTCTGAATATGCAATGGCTACTGATTGAGCCTGTGACTTTCCTTCGTCCATGCTTTTTTTAATATTGGAAGAAAATCCTTTTTTTGTTCTGGCCTTAGAGCCTTTGATGAGTGGCATTTTATTTCCTTTATAAGATTAATTCTCTCTATGTATCATTGCAATATTAATTTTAATTCATCTATAGAAAAATAATGTTTATTAATCAATTTATAAATTATGATCCAGAGCCATCGGCAGCCCCATCGCCAGAGCCAGAGCCAGAGCCAGAGCCAGAGCCATCGCCAGAGCCATCGCCAGAGCCATCGCCATAACCGATCCAATCGCCAGAGCCAGAGCCATCGCCATAACCATAGCCAGAGCCATCGCCAGAGCCAGAGCCATGGCTGTTTCCATAACCAAAATTATCATTATCTATATATCTAGAATCCATTATTAAATTCATGCAGACCACACTGGCACTTGTTCTATAGATTCTCTGGCTTTCTCCGTTGTATTTAATATTTCAATCACACCAATTAATAATATCTTATCTACTAGGCAAGGAAATTTGCAATTTTCAGGGCATTTAGTACCCTCCATAGCTAATTGTGATAATGATACTGCGCCATCCCAATACCAAATACGCCTAGCCTGTAGGAGAACTACTTCATCCTTATCTCTGGATTCTATAAATCCTGCAAATACACCAGCCCTATCACACCTTACAATTACATACTCCATTTAATACTCCATATTATTTTTATTAATTATATCATTTTTTGTGCATTTGTTTCAATGTTTTAGCTAAAATAGCTTGCTTTCTTGTTGTTGGGTTCTTGCTATGTTCTGCTTTAATTAATTTTTTTTCCGGAATGCTTTCCCCTTCTTTTACTTTTAATTTTTTACGTAAAGCGCCAGGATGTTTAATCGCTTTTTTTATAAAATTACCATCTTTTTTATCTGTCATTTAGCCCTCCTATGTTTTAATTTCAAAACAATTAATGTTCGGATTTTCCTTAGAATAAATCGTCTCATAAAAGTTTGTATTTTGTGATTCTATCTCGTCCACGCTAATAGGTTGTATAACTCGATATTTATGTGCAGACTCTTCTTCTAAAATCTCTACTAATGCTAGGCAGGCAACACGCTCATAATAAGTATATTCTCCGCTAGAATGCTCGTTCCATAAGTCATTAACTGGAATTATTTGTAAAATCTTCTCGTGACGTGCCATGATCAGCGCTCTTTTCTATCAAATAACTTCGATACTAATTCTGTTCTATTGTCTTGTGGCATACCTTCGGTTTTTTTATACATCGTTTTCATAATTTGTTCTTTAGAGAAACCATCACGTTCTAGCTTTGTTATGCCATGCTGTGTATCTAGGTCGGTTATTGATATTTGATATTTGCTCATGATATTTCCTTATATGTTCATGATGATTATTCAGTATCTAGTATGGTCTTATTATTTTTTCGCTTATAGGGTTTGCGATCGCAACTTATTAATTTCTGTCTTACTGCTGACGGATCATAAATGCCATGTTTTATTTTATTTAGCATAAGTTTATTAATAGCAAATGTTTCTATAATAAATTCATCAGGCACATCATTATTTAAATAAGCTCGTATCTTAATGCACTCATCACGCCCAGGTTTATAATCTCTTCCGCGATTTTCTTTAGCATTTTGTTCCTGTCTCCATTTTGACTTTGCACGAAATTTAGGCTTAACAAAAGTCGGTTGCCAGTCATATAGGCTTACAAAATCGTCATCCTTTTTCTTCTGCATTGATATCCCTATTTCCTTTGCTTAAATCATGAGCTAATTTCATATGTTCCCTGGCATTTTTATGTTCTGCCATTTTATGTGAATGCTCACGTGATTTAATTTCTGCTAGTTTTGCAGCTGTTTCTAAGCTATGCACTTCTAAACTAGTTTGTGCCTCTTCTAATCTCACTGCGCTATCAATTTGACTCTGTGAAACTTTTGCCTCAGCTTCCAATATTTTGGCGTCAGCAAGCTCTTTTTCAATAGCTGTTTTAGCTATTTGTATTTGATTTTCTATTTCGGCCTGCTCGGTTTGATGTTGTATTTTTTGCATTTCAGCTTGCGCTCTAATCATTTGCGGATTTTGCATCATGGCTTGTTGCTGCATTTGTTGTGCTTGTTGTTGTTGCTGTTGTTTCTGCTCTAAGAATTTAGGCACAGCTTCTTGTAATTCATCGGAGCCGTAGACAGTCATATTTTTAACGAGTACTGGTAAACCTAAAGGAGAATTCATGAATTCATTAAATTCTTGGCTAACTGCCATTAAAGCCGTCATTTGTTGTAAAGCTTGGTTCTTTTGCACTTGGAAGTTAACACCTGCCTCAATATTTACAATCAAAGAGCCTTCATCATATTCTAATGCTGGGGATACTTTATCACCTACGCGCTTATAATCTGCCTCACCTTTTTGACTTACTACGGGGATGTCTCGAATGCCTTTATAATATTTTGGCATTAAATCGACTATCACACAGCCTAATTGTGTCCATGCTGCTAGATATCCTATTACGTAGGGCATTGCTGCTGCATTTCCCACGGTTGCTGATTCTATTACTGCTTTCCCAGACAAGTCATTATCGTTCTTACCAAGATTGCTAGCATAACTACCTAAAATAGTTTGTGTAGTTGCATCTGCTGCTTGGAATGCTCCCATGATTTCAGGTGGTGCAGGTATGGTTTGAACTTCGCGTATAGGGTCATGTATTGGTTTATCAGGGTTATTTTCGCTGTAGGCATTAACGACAATAGTATTCGCGTCTTGTATGTTATTTAATGCGTCAAGGTAATCCTCTTCTTGTGGTATAGCTTCTTTTTTTACAATAAATTTATGTTGCACCATATTTTCAAGGTAATTACCTAGGCATTGCATAGAGAAGTTTTTAAGTTCTTGCATACCTTTAGCTTGGTATATATAGGGCCTTGTCATTTGATAGGTTGATGTTGAACCCGAACCTTGATTCAAAATAATTGAATTTCCATCGACAAATATTAATGGCAAATAACTGTAATCGGTTTCTTCTTCTTCCAATATTTCGCATTCTGATATTTTATAACGGCATATTGTTTCTATTTCTGTCCATCTTTTGTTCTTAATAATTGGTATTTGCTCTATTACTTGCTCTTGTTCCCATAATACTTTTAGCTTTTCATAATCACGTAACTTCATGACGCGCCCATTAGCTAGCTCTACAATCCTGGTTCTTTTCTTCTTCTTCTCGTAATAATCGCCTATAACTACAAATTTTTTATTTTGATCGTTTTTGTATGACCAGTTGAATTCTTCTAAGTTACGCATGAATGTTAAGTTATTTATTTTTGCATCGGGAAATTGTTGTTCAAAATCTTCTAAATCCATAGGGAATATTTCAAAGCAATATTTGCCGTCTGCTTTATGGGAAGCTCGCGCCATCGGGTCAAAACCGCATAATGTGGGGTCAAATGCCCTGGCGGTTTTAATTACTTGTTTAAATGACATTTGTGAAGCATAGTCAGTCCATACTTTAATGACCGAAAAACCACCAGACAGGATGTCCTTGTATACTTCATAAGCCATATTATTTTTATTAGCTTCGTAAATAATGTGCCTGATATGCCCTTCAACTATATCAATGACATCATGGCCAATGGGAACACCTTCTGATGGAGTGATTTCTATTGAAGGCTCATGTTTAGAAAACTCACCAAGCAATCGAGATATGTAAGCTTCATTGATATTGGCTTCGAGTATAGGCTTGCTTAATTTGCGTAAGATAACTTTTTGATTGTCAGAAATAGTGGTATTAAAGACAAAATTTCTAAATTCATGGAAGCGTGTATAATTATCTTTGAAATAAAGATAAGCCTCGGATACATTTTTCTTTATCCGAGCGTGAGTTTCTTTGTCGTCATTATCCTTGTTGCTCATTATAGAACGTCCTTATTGTTCTAATGCTCTTTTGCTTCTGCATCATTCTACTAGCAATTTCATTATTTTTGCTATCGCTTTCATATAAGCGTTGAGGATAAGCAAAAGTTAAACATAGCGCATCTGCTTCATCGGAAGAGCGGATCCCTCGCTTCTTCATGTCTTCTTTCTTTTCTATTTTAAGTCTGGAATTTGAATCAATGCTATATTTTACACCACATAAGTCCGCTTGTAATGAATTAGAGTCAGGAATATTACAGGGCTGCTCATGTAGCCAGCTTTTACACTCACCCCACATTTCTGCGCGTTTATTGCTGTACTTTTTGCTGTCTAAGGGCGAGCTGCCTGCATTGACTGCTACAACAATCTCACGATGACCAAGCTCAAATAACCTATCAACAACCCCAGCTCCAAGGCCACCAACATCAATAAATACTTTATAAGGCGCTTCTTCTTCAATAATTTTATTAACATAGCCCACCACCTGCATTGTATCTTTCTTAGTGTAGCTCTGTAAGTTATATGCGACACGTCCTTGCCTCCTAATAATTGATGTTCTGTCATCCCCAAATCTTGCCGGGTCTACACCGACTATGAGTTTGCCATATTTTTCAGCTGCTGCGCTACGTGCTTTAGTTACAATGTCAGAAGATATAAAAGAATCCTCTCCGGTCAAGATAAAGGCCTCATGGGGTGTACATGGGTATTCCTGTTTAAAGGCTTTTTCACCATCTTGTCCATTAACTGATAATTCTATTATTTTGTTTCTACGCCAGTTTAATTGTTCATTAGTTAATAAAAAGGCATGCTTTAAGTCTTCTTCTTCTGTTGTTAATAGAAAATCATCTAGAACAGGCTTAAAGTACTCGTCTTGCCAAAACCAGGGAATAAATATTGCTATAAATTCTGATACCCCTGCTTCGGCTGCTTGCCATTGTTGGTGAAAATAATTTCCCACGCCATTGGCTGTTGATTCAAGAATTATTTCTGTATTAGCTGTATTTGGAACTGCTTGCATTATTCCTTTGGCATGTTCTGCTGCATTATTCCAAAAGGCGCATTCAGAGCCGTGCAAAAGTTGTACAGTTGCAGAACGCCCAACCGCTTTATTTTCTGCGGTTCCAAGCTTATAGCCTGAATCTAATAGGCCAAATATAAGTTCTTTTGCGTTACTAGTTGTCACTTCTGGCTTTACAGGTGCGGGCGTTCCCTCATAATAGCGTTGCGCCATCTTATAAAGGTTCTGTGTTGCATCTAGGGCATGAGTAAGGATGAATGCTTGCATGCCAAAAGCATGGGTTACTTTATGATAAAATCTACCGCCTACATAAGTTGAATTATGCGACACTAACCCTTCGCATATAAAAGTTTTTGTGCTTGTCTGGATGTCAATAACATGTTTTTTTTCTAATGGCCTAATGCCAATAACTTTAGCCCAACATCGGAGTGGCAATTCCTGGTCTTCATACCATTTTTCATTAACCTCATTATTAGGGTTATTTAATTTTGTCGTCTTAGCCGTATCATTTGGAGCACGTACTGCAACCTGTATTTTGTCGCCTAGTTGAAAATCCTGCACATGCACCCATTGCAACTCATGGCCATATTTTTTACAGAGCAAGCGATGGTCTGGGGTTACATCTAATTTGACACCGTTATCAAAAGCTATTTCCCAAGTAAATTTTGTAAATATCTGAATATGCTCGACAACTGCCGTTTTGAATTTTCTTGATTTCTTAAGGGATTTATCGTTAATGATGCTGGCGTCTTCATCACAAGCTATTAATTCATCACCAATTCGAATATCTTTTATAAAAACCCAAGTCATGTTTGATAATAAGACACGCGTATGCTCTGCTAGGCAGCATCCTTGTTGCCGGCCTTTAAGGATGATTGCTCGCACTTTCCCTGTCAATGCTTTTTGTGTCTCCAGCAGGGCATGAATGTGTTTTTGAGCTTTGTTGAGCACAAATGGCTCTATGCTGCCAGATTTAGTACGAATCTTTAAACATTTAACGGCGTAATGTGGGAAGTTTTCTTTTAATTTTTTTCTTATTTCGAGTTCGGAAGGGGTCATTTTAATGATATGAATAATGGGAATAGGCGACACATAACCAAATCAATATAAGCATCACTGCAAATATCTTGGCCACCTCTTTGCGTGCTTCAGTTTTAGCTACTTGCCTAACAACACAGAAAAGTGACACTACAATCTCTTTTCTTTTTTTTTCATCCAGGTGAGCATTATCTGTCATAAAAATCCTTTTTTACCAAAGTCTTTTAACCTAAGTCTTTTAAAACATCTTCGTGCTTAACAACAGTTACTGTATTTTGTGTTCTATCGCCGTATATTTTTGGTGCTAACTTAGTAGCCTGCCATTTAATAGTGTCAATTTTTAGACGTTGTGCAGCGGTAAATGCAGCATCATACCGGGTATTTCCTTCGGCATCTATGTAGGTGTGAACCTCTGATGCAATTTTATTCAATTCTTCCGCCATTAACTCAGCTTGTCTCATTTTTGCTTTTGCGTAGTTATTGGAAAAATCGTCATATTTATAGCGCCATGCGTAAATTGTTTCTTGATTTGGCATATCATCAAACATCTCGCACAACTTAGGAAGACCGCAGGTATGTGTGCCAACTCGTTCACATATTAAGTCGGCCAATTCCTGATTATATTTAGTTGGTCTGCCACGCTTAGCCATTATTAAAAATCTCCTCTAAATCTTTTTTCACCTCTAGACATTCCTCGAGGTTATCTTTTAGGTTTTGCATTTCCTTTGTAACTGGAGTGCTCGTTGTTGACCCCAGAAGACATAGAAGAATCACTATCACCACAAGCACCATCTTCTTCCAGTTTGCTTTTATAAGAAACAATAGTTTTGTCAGATTCGCAGCCAGGTTCGGAGACATCTTCTTCATCCTTAATTAAATGCCCAACACCTTTGCAATTCTGGCATTTTTTTTCAATCATTCCCAGTCCAATTACACGTTTTTTTCCCCTGCATAAATCACATCTAATAATCATTATTTATTCCTTTGGATAATACAAAAAATTTTTAAATTAAACAACATGCGCAAAATTAAAATCTTTGTTATTTATATAAAATACAAAATTATCCACAAAATCAGTATATAAGTTTGTTGATAACTGTAAAAATCCATTATATATCATATAGCAACATGAAAGCTTTAAAATAAAACAATAATAAGGAAATTGACCATGCTTAATTTATTGCCAGAAAACACGCAACAAATACTATGGAAAATAATGGCAAAAACCGGATATGCAATAAATTTTAGCAAAAATAATGAATATTTTAGCATAGGATTAATAGGAAAAAATAAAATCAAAAGATTTGAGGTAAAAAATAACCAGCAAATAACCGATGATTTATCAACCTATTTAAACAAATGCTAATGCAAGCATAAATATATAAAATACCTTGCCTGAAAACGAGGTATTTTGTCTTAAAGCAAAATCAATACGACATACAAACTTCTCCCAACCATAAATTTGCGTTTCTACGGCCTAAATTCTGCTTCTTGGTAGCGTTCTCACATTTATCCATACCTGACTGCCATTTCAAACAATAATCGCTTAAAACGCTTCTATGGATGTTTTTCGGGATACGATACAGCATACGCCGAATGTATTTGTGATCATCCCTAAGTAATTGCAAGCCCTGTTGTGAGCAGTATTCTGCAAATGACATCCTTGCCATGTTATTTACCCTTAAGCTGTTAGCTGAGGTTATTACCTATACAAAGCTCCCGATGAAGATGATTGGTGGGGTGCGTTTTTCAACAAATCTGCAAGCCTAATTGGGGCTGGACTTCGGCTAGGTTGTGGCTCAGGTCTTGTTGTACGCATTTTATTTCGTTCATCACGTATTGCTACAGCACGTTTATGTTGTTCGGTGGTTAATAAATTGCCATACATAGCTGGTTTACTCTCCATCAGATAAAGATCTTGTAGAATGCTCTGCTCATCCCCCATAGAATCGATTTTAAGAGTGGTAGAAGGCATTATCTCTGCTCTAGCCCTACCTAACCATACCTTGAACTCTAAAAGGCCTGTAGGTTGGTTTTTAGCCCTTCTATACTCTACGCAATAATCGAACTCTTCTTCAAGTGTGCGTTTTAAGCCTAGATTCTTCTCTTTGTGAATGCGAATACATTCTTCGTCTGCTAAAACCTGGGTTTTTACGTAATAGGGATTGTATGGCCTGGTGTAAGTTGTAGTCAGGTCTAGATTAGGGGTTATGCTTTCGGTTAGTGTGCTGAATGATTCTACTTCGGGTTGCTGTGGCGGTGGCGATACTGGCTCTGGTGGTGGTGAAGAAAGTTCTTTTGGTTTTTCTGTAGAGGAAATGTTTTTAGGAGCAGCAGCAGTTTTTTGTTTTTCTAAATCTACGTCCTCGTGTGCGCGCGCGGAAGTTATATATAAACTGCTACTGCTATCTGTGTTTATATCTGTGTTTATATTTGGTATAGGTTTGTTGATTTTGACAGACCCATTTGTTGATTTTGACAGACCCATTTGTTGATTTTGACAGATCGATAAATTAAAGGCTTTAGATGATTCATTGTTCATTTCTTGATCTAATAAATCAGGATGTTTTATGTCTAATAATTTAAGTGCTTTGGGTGTTAATGCATACCATTTAGTTTTGTCAAAGCCTGATTTATTAAATTCATTTTCAATAATTAAATCGTATTTTTTTAGATTTTTAATGATGTTTCTTATTTGTCCTTGAGACCAGTAAGTGAATAATTCTGAAAAAGCTCTGTACGAATTAAATGTCCAATAATTACCTAGTTTATAGTTCCGTCTATTGGCTATATTATGACTTATCCAAAAACCGAAATGTTGTAGAAGAGTAGCGCACTCCATTCCAAACAGGTTAGCTATATCAGTATTAAAATAATGTGTTTTTATTGTCATTGTTTCATCTCCACATATCCGTGTATTTTTTTCACGGGGTATTGTTTTTAAGAACACCCTGCGCTAAAATCCCTTTACTGATTTGTGTTAAGATTTTTTCGATGGGATTTTAGCGCAAGCATTTGGGGGCACTTTTACGGGTGCCCTTTTTTGTTTGTATTTTATGGTTCTTCTATTTGTTCATTTTTTGTGACAGCCATATTAAATGGTTGTTTAAAGATCTGCATATATTTTTTTCCATCTAATGCATGGATAGTTCCTTTTATATATCTTCCATGCGTATTTTTTTCCATTCTATATTCAATTAAGCCAACTTTATTTAAATAAGTTAGATTTTTTTTCATTCTAGCTTCTCCGAAACCAAAATGAATTTTAATCGCTTTTCTATCTATTAATCCATCAGCCCATAATCGTCCATAAAGCCAGACACCTAAAGCCTCTGCATTTCTCAGCGAAAGCGCAACGCAATTAGCATAAAAATCATAACCATAAGCATCTATTAAGCTATTATCCTCTTTACAAAAATTAATTACATTTGTTGTCATAATCCATCTCTTTGTTTAATTAACTGTATATGTTTTTGTCATTTAACACATTAGGAATATAAATTTTTTTAGATACTGTAATGATTGCAAACAATAAGATTGTTGCGTATAATATGCGCATGTAGCACTCCTGTGTAAGTGTTATATTCTTTACGCTTTATTAGCCTGCTTAGCTAGTATGGCGTTTCAATGCTCTTCGAGCTGCATAGTATCTTGTAAATGCAAAATACTATGCACCCCTTTTTATGTTGCTAGTTACAATGCCTAGTTACAGCACAGTAGCGAATGGTCAAATTCATTTTGAACCAAATGATCGCGAAATTTAAGTGCAATGTTTTCTAAATTAGTTATTCTTTTGGCCAATTCTTCTATATTAATTTCAGTAGTAAAATTGTATATACTGTCTATTTCTTCCAATAACGGTTTGTTGCTGAGTTTCTTGTTGTACATGCTTCACCCTTTCTTGATAGATTAATCTCCTTCCGTAGTGTAAAAATTTCTTCTTCCGTGGCTGCAATTAATGCCTGCTCAGTAATATGCTGGATCATTAATTGCGCATCATAGGGAATATAACCCCTTTTGCGCCAATTTTGAATAAGCTGACGTTTTATATTTAATGCCCGAGATGATTTTTGTATAGAACCGTAATGCATTAATAGTTGCTCATAAGTCATTTTGATATCCTGTTGCATGAATCGTGAAAGTATAATATAATATTTTCATCAACAATAAAAGGACTTTTATAGATGAAGTTGATAAATAATTTGTCACATAAAATAACCTGAGAGAAATATTATGATGAATACAGTCGAAAAAAATGACGAAAAACATGATCAAAAACATGATGAAAAATATAGCGGACTAATAGATATAAGTATTGATGAATATCATAGCTGCCCTGGCATATCCAGAAGCATGATAATGTCAATGAAGCAGACGCCTTATCATTACTGGCATGCAAATATTAATCCTAACGCTATAAAGAAAGAACCTAGTGATGCCATGGTTTTAGGCAACGCCGTTCATACTTATTGTTTAGAAGAAAATAAGTTTAATGACCGTTATATAGTTATGCCTAAAGTGGATAGACGTACCTCAGATGGCAAAAAGCAATATGCTGATTTTTTACTAGAAGCTGAAGGTCGGACGGTTATTGATGAGATTAATTTTAATCAAATAAAAGCCATGAAGAAATCTATCATGAGCAACTCCCAGACTAGGGATTTACTTGCCAACCAAGACAATTTATACGAACAATCTATCTTTTGGCGTGATGAATCTACAGGGCTATTATGCAAAGCTCGACCAGATATTTTATGCAATGATTTTATTATCGATTTAAAAACTACTAAAAATGCACATCCAAGAAAGTTCCAAAATGATGTTTATAGTAACGGGTATTATTTACAAGCTGCAATGCTGCATGAATCTTTAAAG
>Ga0193692_1000046_pt1 | contig 36323 bp, 62 predicted proteins | sample L3a1metaG_FD_144917 | JGI IMG/M metagenome (GOLD analysis project Ga0193692, IMG submission 144917) | Soil microbial communities from a riparian zone of the East river system, Colorado, United States - L3a1 | ecosystem: Environmental > Terrestrial > Soil > Riparian zone | place: USA: East River... | reverse complement strand
AGAGTTGGGGAGATCAGGTGATCGGGGGGAACAGCTGCCCCTGTACCCTTGCCAACCTATAATGTAAACCATTAAAACCAGTTGTGATTTTATGCTGAACTGCATTCAGAATTGCCTGATCTCCCTGGGCCGTTCTGTCCCCTGCCTGGTCATATTTGAACCCGATTCTGTACAATGTTAGGGCGCTCTTACTGCTGTCTTGACGATTATTAAGGCTCCTTAACCATGGTTAAGGAGCCTTAATAATCGTCAAGTTAGAGTGTCCTAACCTTCTATAGACCTGAGTTTTGCCGCGCTGTGTCAAAGTTTTATGTGGTACAGGTCGTACTGATGCCGGCCCACGTACGCGTCAGCGGCACTGATTCCCTCGCCGCGGGGCGCTCCCGGCAGCGGCTCAAGCTCTGCGCGATTGGGTACGTCAACGCTCGTCACGGTATCGATGCCAGCGACGAGTTGGTGCAAACGGGGCTCAAGCTGCTGTGCCAAGCTGCCGTCGACTTCGTCGCTGCCCTGTCTGGGCTGAACGTGCGGCGGTATGATCTCTATCCTCAGGGTGATGAAACGCTCAAGCTCGCCGCGATTGCCTACGCGAACGCGCGGCACGGAATCGATGCAGACGTTGGGATGGCGCGCGAAGGGCTCTCGCTGTTGTGTCAGGCCGCGATCGACTACGTCGAGGCTTTGCCTAGCGTGGCCAAGCGTCCAAATAGTTCACACCTTCAGCTTGGAAATGGGGCCTGAATGCCGTTGACCGGCTACGGACGTGGTTACTACGGGGAAGGTCAACTCGCCCCCCAGCCACCACAGGTTAGGCGCGGGGGCGGGTGGATCAAGCTTGGGCTCGTCGTGGGCGTTGGGGCGGTGGTTTGGTACATGTGGCCGCGGAAGCCCAGTCCTGATTATGGCTCCTCTGGGAGTGGTGGGGGTGGCGGTCCGAGACCAGGGGCACCTGCCCCTGAGCCTATGTCCCCCCTGTCCGCGTGGCATCCAGCACAGGTCAACGCCCTGACACAGATCTCACAGGGAGGTCCTCAAGATGGGCAGTCGAGCGGCTACCTACCGCAGCAGACCTACCTACCGCAGCAGACCTACCTACCGCAGCAGACCTACGAGGATGCTCAAGCTCGCGGCTACGCGTCTCAACAGGCCTACGAAGATGCGCTGGTGGCCAGCGCGCGACAGCTTCAGGACACTGGCGCGCGGGTTACGTTAGCTCCACACTTACAATATCTTACACCACGCTTGGGGCCATGAACAAGGTGATCATCCCGAAAGTGCATGCGATGGGGCTGTCTGAAGATCGCCGACGTCTCCTCACGGAAGCCAACGTCCGCTGTGCGGTTGGGGTACGCAACTTGCCGAGACCGCTCGTCAGCCCTACGCAAGCTGCCTCGTGGCGCCCTTTCGTCCCTGGGCTTGACGGTGTCGCGGTGGCAGGTAGAGGCTTGTTATGACCGATCCAGCGACTCGCCGCTTTATCTGCCGTACCTGCGGAGAGATCCACTTCATCTGGGCAGCACGTTGTGCGAGTTGCCACTCGCTGGAGGGCCTTGCACTGCATACGGGGTCCAATACACCAGTACCTGTGTTGGTAGACCCTGAAGAGGAGGATCTGCCAATTCCAGAGGTGCTGCGAAAGCACACCCCGCGGGCTGACGAGCTCGCAACGCGTAGGCAGGCCCTTGCCCAAAGCGATCCTGTTACGGTCGATCTGACGGACGATCACGCGGACATCGTCAGGATCTCCGAACTGCGCGCTTCCGACCATGCTCGTCGCATCACGCGCATCGAGCCGCTCGACCGGGTCCTGGGCGGGGGGCTGGTCGTGGGTGGATCTGTGCTGGTGAGCGGCGGTCCTGGAGCTGGGAAGACCACGCTGCTGTCTCAGATGATTGCTTCGGTATGCAGACCGGACGGATCGCCATGTCAGGTCGTCCTGTGGGCCTCCGCGGAAGAGACTCCCGCGCACATCAGGCTCCGTGCGGAGCGTATTGGTGTAGCTGGATCTAGCGTCGAGATCTACGCGCAAAAGCGTGATGTTGATCGAATCATTGCTCACGCTAAAAAGATGCGAGTTGAAGTGCTCGTCATTGACTCAATTCAGACGATTGTGACTCTCGACCTGGACAGCATGGCAGGAGCACAACTGCAATGCATGGAATGTGCTAGGAGGCTAGATCAGTTCGGTAAGGAGACGGGAACGTCCGTCGTGATCATCAGCCAGATCAACAAGAGCGGGCAGACTGCTGGACCAAACGCTTTGCAGCACTTGGTGGACGCGACATTCTCAATCGAGAAGAGCACTGAATTTGAAAACATCAGGTATCTGCGCGCAGAAAAGAACCGGTTTGGATCTGTCACAGAGGTCGGGGCGTTCGAGATGTGCAATAACGGGATGATACCCGCGGACGAGCAAGAGCTGGCTAGGCGTGATCCAGATCACGACACGATGTTGCCGATCGCCCAGGAACTACTGCAGCAGGTTTTGGAACTTGGAGGTGTACTGGACGCGGGTCTACGCGATCGCATCGCTGGGCGGCTTGATCTGACCCCGCGGGGAGAACGTTAATCGAGCTATAGCTGGATCACGGAGGCTCAAGATGGTTGCGAACACCAAGACCCCGCTACAGGCCGTCGTGAGCGTGATTTGCGATTGCCTGTGCGAACTCACACCTGATGATCAGACGCGTACTTTAGAAGCGGTTCGTGTTACCCTCGGACTTCGCGTTTCCGCTAGCACGCAGGATCGCAGTCCTTTCCAAGAAACACGACTGCAACGACCACTACCAACCGTGGAAGTGCAGATGGAGAGCGGACATGCCGTGGTCGTTAATCCGCCAACAGGCACGGCACTTGCAGAAGCCCCAAGGCAAGGCTTTGTCGTGGCGGGACCGCGGCGAGTAACTGTTCTTCGATCGCGGCAACACCGGGTTGTGCAAGGTGCTGGCGTGCTTAGCCCTGGCTACGTCCGGGCACGCCGATAGTCTACGAAAATTCGGTATTCTCGATTTTCGAGACCATTGCCGACGGGGCTACCTTATGAAAAGTTTCCAGGCGAGCGCTTCCCCGGGTACATTGAGGCCCTGTGTCTCAAGAGCTGCATGGCAGGAGGACTAGAGACGGGTATTTATCTACCCTCACACTGAAAGGTTATACTTAGGTGCCTAGCCTCGTTGGTCCCTTTCCTGCTTTACCTGGAATCATGTCCCTCGTGAACAACTTCAAACTTCAGTGCACCCTTGATCAGCTGTCGGGTCTCACCCCGACAGAGCTCAGCGAAGTGAAAGCGGCTGTCGACAGGCAGGTCGCGTGTCATTTCGCGTGTCATTTGGCTGCCCTTGGTGCTAACGGCGACCTCACACCTGAGGAGTGGGCGAGGATCGACAGTAACGAGCTTGTCGGCTGCTGCCGGATGGTACGAGAGCGCACCGGCCTTGGCCTCCGTGACTCCAAGGCCTACATGGACCGTGCGCGGGCCAAGGGGCGCAGTGACGCCCCGACTGACTTCAGCAACGGCGGTCGGTGGGAGGGGGAGGGCACCAAATGATAAGGGGTCCGAAGAAACTGCCCCCTGATACCACGTGGCCCCCGGCAGGAGTCCGGGACCTCAAGCCAGAGTTCCCGGTCAGGGACAGTGCAGATCGTGTCCGATTTCCGACCGTACGCGAGGCGTTCTCTCGTGTAAAAATGCAGGCCCCGACGCGCGCCCAGGACATCCCTGACGTCAGCCCAGACACGCTCACCGCGCAGTGTGTGCTAGATATGCGCCGGCGGACACGCAGCCGCATCGTCGAGTACCTGTGTCGTGCATACCTACAATTCGGGCACGCGTCGATGCTCGCCAAGGATCTGCAGCAGCTGTGCGCGGCAATCAACGCGGAGCGCAGGCTGTGACGCGGTGCGCGGAGCACCGCAGCCGCACCACCCATCCCCATCCCCATCCCCCATGAGAAAGCCAGGCACGACCCAGGTTTTTATTCCTCGTCGAGGAATCGCCCATAGTGGAGAACCGGCAATTCTCGCGGATGTTCCACTACAAGTGCAGCAATATGCTGCACCGTGGCAGCTTGCTGGTATTATAGCATGCACAAAATGACCAAATTCCTCGTTACAGTCGCCGCCCTGCCTATTTTGCTCATCACAGCGGTAGCAAACGCGGCCAATGCCGTGCCCACAGCACAAGCATCCGCTGATGGGGTTATCGATGTCATCGCCACGTACGGCCCCGTTATCGGAGGCATGTACTTGATCTACGTCGTCGCCTCTTCGCTCGTGGCGCGTTATGCGTCATCGAGCTGGCTCGCGCAGGGCAAGAGGCTTGCTTATGTCACGGGCACCCTGGGCGTTGCTGGAGCTGCACTGCAGGCCGAAATTGTTGGATCTTCATGGACCGTAGTCTTGGCGGCTGCGGCGGCTGCGGCGTTCAAGCTGCTTACACCGACGGTAGCCGGTACTGTAACTGAGCCGACAGTGCGGCCTGCTATCGTCACTCTTGGCAGTCTACTCATTGTGGCCGGGATCAGCACGCAGCTGGCATGCACTACCCAGACGACGGCTTTTGCCCAAGACATTTGGACCAATTGCCTCGCTTCGGAGCGTGCAGAGGCCGTCGCGGTTTTGACACCACTCGCTGAGAGCCTTATCCTCGCGGCTGCCAGCGCAGATGGTAAGTTGATCGATGCTAGCAAGCTCAAGGCTGCCACGGGTAAGGCGAACCTCATGACCGAGGCTGGTATCGCGCTCGAATGCGCGATGGCCAGCGCGGTGACGGCGTTTCTGACGCCACAACCGACGGCATCGGGAGCATCTGCGCTGCTCCTCGATCCAGAGGCTTTGCGGGACACTTGGTCGAAGATTGCTCCCCAGGGGGCGCACTTCAGAACGAAGTGCGGAGATATCTGACGGCTGACGTGCACGGAAGCACGGAGATAGCTGAGGGCTGACGGACAAGCGAGGCGTGTTGATCAAGCACGAAGCACGAAGCACCGAGCACGGAGATATCTGATGGCTGACGAGCGAGGCTTGCTGATCACATTTCAGAACGAAGTACGGAAGCACGGAGATATTTGATGTCTGACGCACGCGGCTTGCTGATCAACGGTCAGTTGTACGACGTACCGGGCCTGACAATCTACGCACCGGCATCCGTTGGCGGTCCGGCGTTCAATTTCCTTGATCCGGGCGACTACGCGATGCGCCCCACGACCTGGGTCAGGATGATCGTGGTCCACAGTACGGGCGGACTGTGGCCGCAGCCAATTCACGTCGGGTCCGGTCCACCAGGTCACGCTCGAGACATCATTGATATGTGGTCCGGGCAAGATCACGGGGGTGGTGAACGTGTGCACAGTGGTGCCCCGCTGGTCGTGGACTTCGATGGAACGATCTACTGCAACCAGGACATCGTGCGGTGCGCTGCCTACCACGCGGAGGGAGCCAACCCTTACAGTACCGGCATCGAGATGTGCACGCTGCCCAGCGGTGGCATCTACGAGGCTACGCTGTCCGCGACCGCGCAGCTCTGCGCCGCACTGACCTGGGGACGAATCGGACATCCAGGCCTTTTGCCCATACCGTTCCAGATCCCGGGGAAGGCATACCGAAACGCGCCGCTGGCTCGATGCGAGACCGGATCTGGATCATCGAGGCACCAGCTGTCCCCATCAGACCTTGTTGGGACCATCGGACACCGCGAAAATACGTCTGAGCGCGGGTATGGCGACCCTGGCGAGGAGATCATGACTAGGCTGGCCGGGCTCGGCGCCGAGACCGTGGACTACGATGCGCGCGAGGAGCAGAAGTTGGCGGGGCAACGGCAGACACGGTTGAACCAGCTAGATGCTAGGGACGGATTAACGTTTCGACCGCTGGTCGTCGATGGGATCGTCGGACCGGCATCGATCGCGGCGATGGCGAGGCACCGGTTCGATCGCTGGCGTGACGTGATCTAACTACCAGGGTAACCGCTCGCCGACCGCCTCGGGGTGAAGGCGGACAGCCTCGGCAAGTGGCTGCGTGGCGCACGCGACGTTACGGCTCGTCGCCAAGTGACGAGGCGAATATCCGGGTATTTTACTACCCGTGTGGGCCTCGATGCAGGCTCGACGCCGGGTGACGAGTAGCATATCCGGGTATTTTACTACCCGTGTGCGCCGCGATGCAGGTATCTTAGAGCAGTCTAGAACAAACACAGGGTTGGCACCCTCACAAGGCGGCACGCTGTTAGCAATAAAGGAAATCCATGAGCCCTACCTGTACCGAACTATACGAGCGCGTCTCTCAACGAGACGAGCGCCTTCGCCAATCACGCGACTCGTTCACGCGTCGCGTGATTGAGTTGGAATGCGCGCGAAAGTATGGGGACGCGTATCGGATCAATATCGCACTGAGCACTTTGAAGAGTACTTCCCAAATCTACATACAGCTTATGACGGAGCATGCCAAACACGTAGCGACTTACGTGGCCCAAGAGGAAGCCGACGAGCCCACGGTCATAGAGCCACTTCAAGTAACCGCGGAGCAGGCGACTTCTTGGCGCCCGCGGGGATGGTAGTCACGGCAATCCACTCCGCGTGGTCGGCGGCGACTCCGGCGGGGTCGGTCCGGCTGGACCGCCCGGGGCTCGACGGACTGGACGGACTGGACGGATCTGACGGTGCCGTCGGACCAGCTGGACCTGCGGGTCTACCCGGCTCAACCGGCACTGAGGGCCCCGCTGGTCCATCGGGTCCATCGGGGCCCGCTGGTCCATCGGGTCCATCGGGTCCCGCTGGACAGACCGGCCCGGCTGGTCCGGGTGGGCAGATCGGGCAGACTGGGCAGACCGGACCTGTCCGTCCCGCCGGGCCATCTGGCTCGGACGGCATCGCTGGCCCTCCTGGACCTGCAGGCCGAGACGGTCTTACGGGTCCGGCTGGTCCGACGTTCGGCGCCGCGACCTCTCCGCTGCGCGCGCTCGGCGTCCCGTTCCGTCCGAGCTCTACGCTCGGCACCCTGGCGATCTACTCCGTGACCGTGTTCACGGGGATCTCGGGCGGCTCCGGCGGTCAGTTCGTGCTGGTCTACGTTGTGCCGGCCGGACACTTCGTGGAGATCGCAGGGGTCCCGGGCCAGGGAAGCCCGACGTTCATCCTGGACACGGCGACCGAGATCCCGATTGGGTGATGCTGCCGAGAGATCGGCGCGACCGTCGTCGAGAACCGACCGCGCGAGGCCGTGCTCGGAGTCGCGAAGTAGGTCGGGACAAAATGCTCGAGAAACTTCCCGTTTTGTCCCACGCCACGGTAAGCTTTGTGCCAATGACGACCAAGACCAGGAATGAAGCGTCGGTCACCGCTGACTGGATACGTGTGCCAGCCATGAGACCATCCGACGACCTCATGAAGCGTGCCAGCAATCTCGGGATCGAGATCATCAGCTGGGATCAACAACGCGGTGCCGTTCGTCGCTGTGTCGACGGAAAGCCCGCTGTCGGGCCGACCTTCATGGGGTCTCACGATGAGGTGAGCGCCTACCTCCAGGCATGGGAACACCTACGCGCCGAGAAGGTCACCGAGCAAGAGCCGCAAGTACGAGATGCCATGCTTGCGATCTGTACAAGTGTGCCCATCTTCCCCAAGCAGTCCACACAAATCACCGTGCGCCCCCAGGTGCCATTTCGTGGGCGCCGCGTCGCTATTCCGGACCGACTTGCGCGACACTTCGTCATCAACGATCTCAGGGTCGGGAACTGCAGCCAATTCCCGTGCTCCCAGGATGTTCCAGGTGAGACCTGGGCCGTTCGACTCCATGGCCTGCCGGTTCTCGAGATCTCCACCGAGATCGAACAGAGGGAGGGCAAGGAGCACATCGTCGTACCGATCCGAGTGATTGGCGCCGAGACTGCCGAGCTTGGCCGCGCTCTTACAATGACTACGTGTCAGCCTTGCCAGGACATCGTCGTGGTCGTGACCTGTGTGGACGAGGAAACCTTGAGGGGACACCCGTTCGAGATGTTGATCTTCGGAGAGGAGATCCGGCCGTCCATTCCATCTCTGCCGTTACCCATCCGACGAGCATGGAATCGACTCAACGGACTCAACGGCACATCAATCGACTTCGAGCGAACACCTCCGGGTTTCGGCTGGGATCCAGACCCAGATCTCTAAGAGACATCCCATGATCAATCACCAAGGACTGACGCTTTATCCGCTCACACCAGACTTGATCGCCACGCGACCGGACCTCGATCCATGGCAACGCGACGAACTGATCATCCGTAGCGGTGGCGGGTGGATAGACTCCGATGGCAACCAGCATCCTCCCCGCCTCATCCGCAGCGCCTGTCGACCTGGTGACGCCCTCTACTACTGGGACGGTCCGTGGGGCGTACTCTCGGGTAGCCGCGGAATCGCGATCGTTCGTGACGGACACGTGATCGAGACGTTCACGACCGTCGTGTCATGAGTGCGCGACCTCCGCACGTGCCCCTGCTCTTTGTCGGTGAGCCTCACGGCATCACCAAGCGCGAGAACTCATAATTTGTTAAATAACCGACGATAGGTGCGCGTTTGTCCATGCACAGGGGGGAGCTTGATCTGAGCATGGGACTTCTTGGGCAGCAACGAGCGTCTGGTGCGCTCGGCCGAGAATCTTTCGACTCGCCGCGCAGCTTCAGCGCGCGCGCGGGGCGGGGCCTGGACCATACCCAGCGTGATTTCGCAGTCACGCAGCTCGTTCTGTTCAGCCACGCTCAGACCCGGGTCGATCCGGCGCGACTCGAGTTCGGCAAGGCGGGCGTCGACATCGGTCATCTTCACAGGACTCTTCATTGGTTCCAGGATCCTATCATGCCTTCGATGTCGAAGGCCACAGTCCGATCTAGTGCTTAGCGCGTGCTAGGCTTCTTCGCTAGGGCATCCCCACACGCGGCCAAAACCGCGGGGACGCGTCGCGGCTCGATAAGGACAGGCTCACCATCTCCATCGGGCATCGTAACCCAGAGACAAGAGGAGGACGCGTCCTTCTTGATCTGGCGAGGTCACACATGGCCGAACCGTCCATCCTCCCACTACGCCCTTGTTAGGCCATCCGCGCATTTAATTGCGGGGCCCCGTGGTCCTGAGCAGATCGTGGGTATATTTGTACCCGGCTGTTTGTAGACACGCTGTTTGTGTCTATTCAGCGCCAGGTAACGATCTACCCATGACCAATTATCGCGAGCTTGGGAATGCGAAATCACGGCATGCCACGTGCAATTAGGAGGATCCACACATACCAAGGACTCCCATGAGCAACAAGCGCGCAGACGCTGCCCCCCGGCAAGACATTAAGATGTACGATCCAGCTAAGGACGTCGTCATTATCGGAATTGACACCCCAGCTGACCCCACACACTTTGGGTACGACGCGGAGAGCAACCAGACCCCGCTACTCGAGGCGAGTGTGCTGTTCACCGTGACACACGGGATCATCCAGCCCCTCCTCGGCCGCCGCGACGGCGAAAAGGTTGTGATCGTAGCGGGGCGTGGACGAACCCGGCTGCTCCGAGAGGCCAATGCCAGGCGCGTTGCTGACGGGCTAGTCCCGTGGCTGCTTCCGGTGCGAATCGTCCGAGGGGACGAAAAGCAGATGCGGATCCTGAAGCACGGCGAAAACTCGCACCGTAGGGAGCAAAATCCCATGGCGCGCGCGCGGCACGCGTACGAGCTCTCGCAGCTGATGCCAGAGGCCGAGGCAGCCTCCACGATGGGACTGGGTCTCCCCCAGTTCAAGGCTGTCATGAAGTTTCTGGATCTCGCTCCCGAGGTCCAGAAAGGTGTTCAAAAGGGCGATCTGAAGCCGACGGCGGCCCTCGAACTTGCCGCGTTGTCTGAAGCTGATCAGACAGCGAAGCTGGCCGAGATCATGGCCAGCTCGAACGGAAAGCGCGTCACACAGCGCGAGGTGAAGGCGAAGCTCCACGCAGCGAACGGTCAGGAGCCCGCGAAGACCCCGAGCACTCGGATCAAGAAAGTGGTTTCCATCCTCGATAAGCTCGACGATGGAGCCACCAAGGATGACCTTTGGGAGACGATCAAGAAGATTCGCAACACACTGAAGGGGTAGCACCTCACCAGACCAGTCCACAAAAGCGGGACGACAAGCACCGCGGCTTAACAAGGAGGGCTGAGTCGTGCAGATTAACATGAACGCTGTTCACGTCCGTTTCGTGTCCGACGCCAAGGGGCCGCTCGAAGACAAGCCCAAGAGCGTGGTATTAACACTCGCTGTCGATCATGAGGTCGCCATCCAGCATGCCCGTGCATATTTTGCGGAAGTTGTCAGCACTGGCGTGGTCCTCGAGTACAGCTACCCACATCAACTATTCGACACTCTTGCCATAGAAGCGCTGGTATACGCGTGAAGGGCGCTTACCGTTACGTTAACGACCACGGCGAAATCTTTCGCTTGACTGAGACCAAGTACCTTAAGTATCTGCTTGCTGGTTCGCAGAAAGACAAGTTTCCGAGCATCGAAGAGTACGGTGAGTTCGTTTGCTCAGTGCTTACGGTCAACAATTTTTCGTCTACTGAGTTTTCCGACGAGTACAATCTTGAGGCTGCTCGTAAGCTACGCGGTAAAAGTGCAGTAACAGTCCTAAAATAGGATCGAGACCTGAATATGGGCGCCCAGTATTGTTAACAGCTGACAGGAAACACTAGTTCCGCCAGGGCACTATTTCTTGCTCGATACGCGGGCAGCGTGTAGGCACATCAGCCAATCTGACAACGTAAGTCTTAAAACAGGATTTGAGATGACAAAGCCACGGATCTCACACCGCCAACGTGAGGTGCTCGACTACCTCTCCAAGAGTGAGGCGCTTTCCACTGCAAAAGCCCAAGCTGTCGGCGGTTTTGATGAAATGTCCGCTGAGAAGCTCGCGCTACGCGGAATGCTCAACAAGCGCTACATCGACACCTATGGGGCAGCATACTGGATTCGAGGCGAGTCCGAGGCCGCTACCGGCACCAGTGTCCCGGCGGGCTTCATCGTGATTCTCAAGCACGACCTTACGACACCATCAGGCAAAGCAGAAAACTTCTTCCTTGCACGCGCGCTCTACGACGGCAGAGGGGCCACGTTCCGACGCTTGCTGCGCGGCTGGATGAACACCATGGGGCTACACAACAAAGATCTACTGAACGGCTCCGAGCTTATCGACCCTGACTCTCCTGTATTCAACGGTGATCACTTGATCCTTAGCAGCCTCCAGGACTAATATCCCCTGTATGACAACGTTTGAAGAACAGCTCGATGAACTTCTGTCAATGGCAGCAGATGCTGGACGCCTGAGTGCTGAACACGCAACATTGGAAAAAGAGCGTGATTTCTCTCTTAATCGTACCAAGGCAGGTAGATATGCGCGCGAGGCCAAGGTGCAATACACCAGTGCCGAACGACGACTCAGCGCTGCCAGACAGCGTTTCCTTACTCGACACGCAGGTAAAGTATAGATCCGGAATAGATCGGCCATCTGCGACGTCCCTTACTCCAAAGGGAGACATCCAATGCCGAGCAAGAGCTGGTGGAAACTGGAAGAAATTCTGATGAGCGAAGTGGACGGAGAGATCGCTCGGCGTATCCGGTCCGTCGTGGGCCAAGTGGTACGGGACGAGACAAAGGAATCCGATGACCTGGCCAAGCGGGCGCGAGAGCTAGCAACGTCCAGAGACAGCGTGCTGCTCTATGCGACTGGGAAGCCTTCCCAGAACGAAATGGATGCCCTGTGCGTGGCCGTTGGCAACGCGGTCGGGGGTCCCTCAGAAGTCGACCTCGTGTCATTGCTGCGCAAACTTGACCCGGATCACTCAGTCCTGTCAGCGCTTGACTCGCTCGACCGGCAGCGCAAACGCGAGGCCCTGATGTCGTCGATTGGACGAGTAGTCGATAGTCGCCGATGAAAGGCAGTTACCGCTGAAAAACAGCCGTCAGCAGATAATCCTGGCACGAAGCTAGGGTGAACCACAAACGCTGACGCGTGTTCAGGAGATGTGCGCAGAGTGCTGGCATGGTCGAAGCACAATTCAGTGGATTGCGCATGTTGGGGTTGGATGTAGCCGCCACGTCGCGGTTACGCTCGCTAGAGATCGCATCGATGGGGCCGCAAGCGCGTGGCTCGCCGCCATGGACCTTGTCGACACAGAGCGAAGAATTAGAAAAATTGGGTTTTAAGGTGCGACGACATATGGAGGCAGACAGTGAACGAACTGCAGACTGCCAAGCAAGACGAACTCGAAGAGGAGATCATCGGATGATTCGCATCGGCGTTACCTTTCCAGTGGAACTTGAGGAGAACGAGGCCCTCGCGATTGAAGAGGAACTCAGGAAGAAGTTCATACCTGAACGCCATCCTGAACTCCAGTCAATGGCTGCACGCCTACTTGACAAGATGCGCCGTGTCCTGGACAAGTTTCGTGACAAACGCCATGCGTACGAAGAACTAGCAGCCTCGCTCACCGCTGAGGAACTCCAGATCATTCGTGACAGGCGAGACGCCATGGGCAGGAAAGCCTAGTAGGCCTACGGCCCTGGCACACGACGTGAATACCCAGGAGACTAGGAATCAACGTTACTGCCAACGGCAGATCGATCTATCCATGCTGCGTGCTCAGTGGTGGATCGCCTCCGCAACCTCCGGCTACTACAAACAACGGAACATTTCACACGGTTCCATCACCTACGGCGGGTCCGAATTCACCGAAGAAGAAAAGCTTGCGGATGCTATGAAAACAGCATTACGACATATCGAGTCGGCCGCTGAATTTTCGGAAGCGCTTGCCGAAGAAGAAAATATAGACCAGCTTATCTGTCCGTAGATCGGCGAAACGCTTACCTGGAGGGATGGCAATTAGCCAGTACCGGCTCCAGGAAACGGCACAGACCGTAACATTACCACACACACAGATCCAAACCAAAATGAATGCTTCGATCAATGACCTACTGACCAGGTACCGTGCAGCACGCACCGCCCTTCACTGATGCTGGACTAAGGCCGTCGGGACCGACGGTTACGTCAGGGACGATTGGATGACCCTGGATAACGCTCTTTCCCGCCAGTTCAAAGACTCGGCAGAATTGCTGGGGTACCACGGCCCGTTGCTGTCGCGCCCTCAAAAGGCTGACACAAATGCGAATTCAGATCCTATCTGACCTGCACCTTGAGTTCGACCGCGACGGTGGCGAAGCATTCGCGCGCAGCGTGCCGGTCGCCGGAGACCTGCTCGTGCTTGCCGGTGACGTGCTCCCACTGTGCACGGTTGATTCAGCACGCCGAATGTTCAGCGGGTTCTGTGATCGATTCCAGCGTGTAATCTTCGTGCCGGGCAACCACGAGTATTACAGGACGTGTCCCGCAAATGCCGAGTCATTGCTCGCAACTTGCGCACATGAAATTACAAATCTTCACGTTCTAAACCCCGGTGTAACCACCATCGATGGGACCCGCTTCGTAGGTGCCACGCTGTGGTACCCTGAAACGAAGGACGAGCTTTTGCACCGCGGGGCCATGAACGACTTTCGGTTGATCACTGACTTCGTGCCATGGGTGCACGAGACACACAGGACACACCTGGAGTTTCTCAAGACCGCCATACGTCCCGGTGACGTCGTTGTTACCCATCACCTGCCACATCCGCGGAGCATCTCACCGCGATATGCCGGCTCGTCATTGAATCGCTTCTTCGTCGCTGAAGACGCGGCAGAACTAGTGGCGCAATCAGGCGCGCGACTCTGGATCCACGGTCACACGCACACGGCCTGTGATTATTCCATTGGCGCGACTCGGGTCGTATGCAACCCACGAGGATACCCGAGCGAGTATGGAAACGGCTTCGACATCGGGACTGTCGTCGAGGTGTAAGTATCTAAAACAGAATTTGCACTTAGGACCGCCGGGACCCCGTGGCCACGGGCGCGACCGGGACCCAGATCGGTCGGACTAGCAAGAGAGTTGCCGAGAACCAAAGAAGGCGAAAGGCATCGTCTCAGCAACATCAACCTTTTGTGACAATTCTTACAATCCTGCTCCTGAGCTGTCACGCACCGACGCGCGCCCACTATCTCTGCACCGTGTGCGACGTCGCTGTGCCGTGGCACAAGAACCTGATGATCGCCAAGACGGACCCCCCACTGGTCGAGTGGTCGCGGTCCTAATGTGCTGCCTCAGAAATAGCGGAACTGTCTCATAATACACATGCCTGTGAACACGTGGCACATGCGCAGTGGTATAGTGGCTCGCAACACTGTGAAAACGCTAGATCCAAAGCTCGGCACGTCACGTGCAATAATACTGGTACTAAGATGTCCTCAAAACACACCGCCAAGTCCACCATGTACCGAATTGCTAGCTACGTCGCAACTAACGTACTTCCTGCCGCGCGCGGGTCCACCATCGCCGCGACCTTACGACAGATCGGTGACATCGGAGATAATCTCCCACTGGCACCGTCAGATGTATGCTTGGCATACATGATGCTTGCACAGCCTTCGAAGGGCGACGACCCACGCACGCAACAGCGACGGCTGACATGCGATGCAATTGCCGGCGTTGCAGCCAATTTAGAATTTGTTAACTGGGAAAATCCACCCAGGTCTCGGGCTTGTGAGCGAATGCGTGCTGTCATTTCCGCCGTGGCGGAAATGACAGCACCAAGTGATGATCCGAGACATGTTTCAATGGTGGAAACTGCTCGTCGAGAAGCTATCGAACTAGCCTAGGCTGTGTCGTCACCAAGCAGCTGGGAGAAGAAAAATGGACATGCCAAAGAAATATCTTGGAGAATTTCCCGTTAGCCCTGGGCTCTTCGCAACGTGGACGACCGCGGATTGGGCTCTCTACTTTATCAATCGATACGGCGGCATTGACGGGGGGCACCATAAAACTTGGATCCTCGACCAGGTAGCCAGGATCCTGCACGGATCCCCAGTGCATGTCGTTGAGGCAAGGTGGGACAACGGTGATGCCGAGTACCGTGTCAGCGTCGGGGCCTCGGCGGTGTACCGTACGTGGGTGGAGGGTCGGAAGTCCGACGGCGACGACTGGGATGGGGGTGTCGCTCCGTAGCCTTAAGTGCTGGAGCGCCCTGCCCGAGCCCAACAGCTATGTCCGTGTGACTGGTATGACTTCCTCGACGAGGAGACGGTCATCACAGATGCACGGAGGATGAAACGGCAGCGCTTGATGATCTCTGTGGCCAGCGAATGCTCGTACTGACCGTGCTTATCCGGTTGCTTCCCAAGGAGTGAAGGATGCCTGACCAGCCTACGATGAATTTTGCCGCGGGAGAAGGCGTACTTCGACATGTCTCCTACTGTCGTACCTGTCATGCTCGCGTGCAGGAGTGCACGGATCAAACATTAGCGGGGAGACGCGATCGAAGGTGCCAAAGCAGTTGGAACAGTCGTTCGTATGATCCGGTCTCGGTAGAGGCAGGGAATACCTCCGAGAAGTGCCCATGGTCAGCATCTGGCAAAACGAATCACGGCGGTGTGTACATCATCGTCTCATGGACCAAAGACTAGGACTTTGAGTACACCCAAGCACCGCTCCGCAAGATACGCATGTGCCGGATCACGAGACGAGTCGTCCGTGAACCGCGATCCGAAACTTCTCAAGCTCCTCGATGCAGCACGCCAGTTGGTCGAAGTCTCCGATTCGGTTTCGCGCTTTCACGGGCACCATGTGCTCGCCCTAGATGCACTGGAAGCTGCTGCTCGCGCCTGGACAGCCGCTGAATGCCCGATCTGCGGTCGTCGCGGCGACCACGAGTGGGATGAGCTGACCATCGCGGAGCACAGCGCGCACATGGCTGAGGCCGCCGCGCAGGGGACGTGAAGTGTCTCACGCCGATGAATAGATGCAGGCCACTCAGCGCGTCATGATCCTGATCGGGTGTACGCGTGGCTGGCGTGTCGATCCCGTCGTAGCAGCTCCTGACGATGCGCTCGTGATGCACGCCGCCGCTGCCAGGATCGACCCTAGCAGCACCAAGGCGGATCTACGATGACCATGGCTGGCCGATGGCCTATCGACCGCAGCGCCTCGAACAAGGACCGAGCTGGATTTGCGACGCGCGAAGCTCCATGGATCAGCCATCACGTCATTTCCCGTACGAGTTGTCCATCGAACCAATCTCTCAAATCAGGATCAGGCGTTGGCCATACAAGTCTGTCAGCTGCGCGAGCGGCGCGCAACTCTAGCAGGTCAGGTGAAAATTCTGTCAGCTTGCTCGAACAAAAACGCGCAAGGGCACAATGACTTTTGTCGTTTGGAGATACGCCCTTGTCAGTCCGTCGCAACGTGATGCTAGGGGCGCCGGGAGTTGAGATCTCGCCACGCTCTTGCATGACCGCCATGTCCGTCACAAAGTCGATCGTGTGCCCATTATTCGTTAGCATTAATCCGAAGATACAGTCCTCGGTCCCCATTCCGTCACATCCTTCTTCCGCCCCATTGATCTCGAGAGCCCACTCAAGAGGCAAGGCAAACGTGCAGCCGTAGAGCCACCCGCCGCCACAATCTGGCTTTCCCTGCGGATAAAGGATACGCCGATGATCCGGTGTGACGGCGCCGTGCTCAATTTTGTCGTAGGTACCTGCGAGGACGGATCTACGAGAAAGCTCGCCGCCGCGCACCGCTTCGAGCCATTTAGGCCCCACGTGACAGCAGTCGTCAACGAATGCAATATAGTCAGTTTCACAAAGCACTAAAGCCGTGTTTATTGCTGAGGACTTCGCCCACCAGTCACACGTCGTGATACGATGCTCACCCTGCCACGGTGTCGGTTTCGGCAGCGCTACCCGGACATCCGGGGCCCATCGACCATAATGGGGGAACACGCCAAGGGCCTCTTCCGTGCGGTCAAGGGAGTCAATCACTAGCACCTGGATCTCATCGGTTGCGGAGACCTGCGGGGCCAGGGACTCAATCAGCCAGTCGAGATGCGGCTCGGCACGACCTGTAATGAAAGCGATTGTGAGTTGCATGCGCCGCTTATAGTAACAGTCCCCGTGCCTCGTGCGAATCGCCATACGGTGCATGGCGAGGGGGCAAACTAGACACTGAAGCAATTCTGGGGCACGGTCCTGATCCGCGACTTGCACCCGCCACCCGAGTGCGTGAGCACGGGTGAAGTTGCGTTTCAACCCTGGGTAAGCAGGCACCCTGTATCTTGAGAACCTCGTTCAGGTAACGTTCAGAGACGGGTGTCCCCAGTCCGCCTCGTCGGCACCCCACGAGATCGAGCACACGTCGCAGCCATCCCTGCGAGCGGCACATTTAGCACGGGAGCTTCGCCAGCGCCCCCCTGGCGCCAAAACTAGGTCGAGTAGATGGACCAAGGCAACGAAACCGAGACGGTGACGGTGACGGTGACGGCGTTGCGACATGACACCTCACGTAATAGCGGGGTAGACGCGCTGCACTCCGTCGGAGGGACGTACTAGGACGACCTCCATCGGCGTCTTCACCGGACGGTCCCTCTGGACGCTCCATGCGATCGCCGCGCGCACGCGGCGACGTGTCATGGTACCAAATCGGCAACGATAACCTGTCCACCCGCCGCAAACCGCACATACCACGCGGCGGGTGAACAGACCATACGGTCCCACACGCGTAGTTCATCGGCGCTTACCCCGTCGTACGCGACGTGGGTCCCCAGTGCTATCGTGTCCAGCAGCAGTCGCCCTCCAATGGACCGCGCTGCCGCGCGATGGAGAGCGAGGCCGTAACCGCGCCCGCGATGCTCCAATCGCGGGACGTGCACCCAGGCAACAAGACCGGCCAATGGGTCGGGCTCAGCGACCACCCAGATCACACCGACGTCCACGCCGTCCACCATGCCGATGAACTCGATGACCGGTCGCTGTGCGCCCCACCGTGGCTGCAGGCCCGGATCGGGTCCCCTCTTGACGGTGAGGTCTGGGCGCTGCACGGCTTGGGGGGTCACGCTGTTCATGGCTTCATGCATATCCACGTGATATGCCAACTCTCGCCGGCGTGCGAGATCCAGATCTAAGGGTTAGGCTAGACACAACATTTTCATCGTCCCGCAGTCTAAGAGCGTAGGTCTAATTACCATCTCTTCGTTTCCCAGGTAGTCCGGTTTACAGTCCATCGTAGTGTCATGGACACTGGGTATTCGAAGACCCGTATTCGACATCAACGTGGATCGCACGGACGCAGCTCACCCGTTCCAGGGACGGCCGCCCACCGATCGCCATCAATGGGCTTTGCACGATTTTTCGTGCAGGCGCCTCGAATAATCGTGCAGGCAAGAACTGCGTGGCCACTACCTACCACCAGCTTGCGGCGTCGTACCTCTGCGGGGGACGCCTCCACGAAGGTTCGTATCGTGGAAGATGTCAACGCGACTCAGGGGTCAACCGGGATCGCAGGGGCGCCCAGTAGCTTTCGCCGCACTCATCCTGGATACCGACGTGGGGGCGCGCGACTTCCTCCTCCCCGGAATGATTCTTCCTCCCCTAGCGCCGCTGCTGCCGTGCCGTTCGTGGGCCACCGTGTCTGGGCTGCACGGCCGCGATCAGCGCGACTGTCGGGCGCGCTTGGGAACCCGGGCCCCCAACTGCGCCGCGCGCAGGGCGGCCAGCTCCTCGCCTCGCTCCAGGGCGCCCTGGGCGCGCCCGGAGGTTTTGCCCACGAGGGTATAGAGCCGGGCTAGCAGCAGCGCGATCGTCGGCGACAACGCCGATCAGGCGCGGGCACTTCGTGTTTCGTGCACCACTCTCCGACGTAATCGGCCAACTAGGCTTCGATTAGAAACTGGCGCTCCGGCGCGATCTTGGTGTCTGGCATCTAAGCTTCCTCCGATTTGCAAAAGGCCCCGCTAGATTTTCCCGCACCCGCCGTATCGACCACCGTACCGACCAGCGCGCCGAAAAAGGGGCAGCCACTTTCGTTGCGGCCGATATACGTGATCATGACGACAACGGCATGCCTCGTGATCTGCACAGGTTCGAACCTCACAAACCTGTCGACCTCATTAGGAGCGCTTGTTGCGAACACAGAACCTGACACGTCACCAGGCTGCACGAACTGTGACACTCCGTTAATTTTGATGTCGTTGACGATCCAGTCCGCCGCGCCCCGCGCGGTACCCGCGTTTGAGATTACGAAGCGCTGGATCTTGTAGATCCATGTCTGGGGGCGATCGGGAATCCGGCTGTGCCAGGCGATTTGCGCCGACTGTGTTGGCAGGATCGGGACCCCCGTGGATATCGGCAGGATGTCCCGGTTCGGAGAGTCTGCCACCTCCGCGCGGGCGAAAAGTTGGAGCTCCTCCCGGACATCATCTGCCTGCTCGTCGTCCGCGAGCACGTGCGGACCCTGGCAGTTCATCCTCACCCTGACCAAAGGAAGGTCCCTCGTGAGGAGGGCAGAGTCGATTGTTGTTTCAGCCATCGTGCAAGGCTACCATGCCAGGCTACGAAACGACGTCATGGCTTAGATTTCGTTACTTGCCCCGCGGCCTCGGGGGCAGGTTCGTTACGGCCTCGTCTGCGGTGACCGCTAGGGCCTCGACCTCGACCAGGTCCTCGTAGAGAAGCCGGATCAGGACGCCGGTCTCGGCGTCAGAGTTGTCAGGGATGTGCCGCTTCGGTAGTCTCGGCCGGGGGTTGCGATGTCTCGTCATCGTGACTCCTTGGCTCGTCGGCGGTGCTAGCCGTCGGCGGGCCGCTGTGTGGTCGTCGTATTAGACGACTCGATGGCGCTACAGCGCGCGTGTGACATCAAACAGCGCGACGCAATCCATCGATCTTCGACGGTAGCGCCGTCGTGGTGCTGGTGTCGCGGTCCGCAGAGTGACACTAGCGACTAATAATCGTGCAGACCGCCGCTATTTTCGTGCAGGCGAATGTGCGGGAGCGCATTTCCGTGCAAAGCCCCATCAATGCGTTCTTTCCCAGTGGTCCCGCGCACGCTCCCACATGTCGAGCTGCCGGGAGTCCTTGACCTGATCCATGAGCCACGGAAGCCCTGGAAATTCTGTCTCCCACGCACGTATTTCCTTCTCATGAGAACTCAGTCGCGGTCGATTGACCGCGTGTCTGCCGAGAAGTGCGAGACCAACGGTCATGAGGCCAACACCCCCAAGCATCCATGGCGTGATCGTGGCAAGGTTCGAAGGTCGAGCGACATCCCCGACCCTGGGCCTTGCCACGTACTGACCTCGCGCATTCGTGGACGCCATGGGTCGAGTCTACAGCTTGATCATGCGAGACACTAGAGTCCAGGCCCTGTTTGCTCAGAGGGGTCCATCCTCCGCCGAGCGCGACGATCGCGATCATGCCACCCCGAGCCCGCGCCGAAACCCGGGATCAACTTCGCACCGTACCCTCGAGCTGATAGGTCCACACTTCGCGGCATGTCTCCATATTGGTGTGATGCCTGCAACGGTCCAAACAGGATGCCTCCAGTTAAAAAAGGACAGGGTGTCCCCTCACCCGTATCTCAGGCACCACGGCCACGCACTTCACAGAGACGGGTGATTTTCTACCCACGCATGTGCACCGAATACTTACGCCAATGCACGCTCGGCACGCAAGCTGCTACAAACGTTTTGTCGAGGGAGTCGTCGACTTCAACATCCCCCCCAAGGAGAGACCTGTGAAATTTGCCAAGATCCTCGAAGATGAACTTATCCTTGTCCCGTGCGAGGTCACTACGTTCACTGATTGGTGGATCGTCGAGCGGGCAATTCACGATGGCCGCGAATGGGAAGAATACAGCGACGACGGGATGAGTGCCTTTTCCTGTAGATCCGCCAGGATCGTCGATGGTGACATTGAGGGACCCGGCTACGAGATGCGCGCTGTTGCCCAGGCGATCGAGCAGGATAGATCTGTGCGGTTCAAGCGCTGTCAGGTCACCTGGACCGCGTCCGGATACTTGATGAGCAGGCCAAAAGGCGGGTCAGCCCCGGTCCTCGTTTCACATGACATTGCCCGTCACCTCGCGGCAGACATACTGCGCAAGACCGGTCACGAAGAGTCCTCCACAACAGGTAAAATGCCATGACAACATATGAGATCGCTGCATACGGAGCCCTCTGGGGCATGGTCTCCCTCATGGCAACGATCGCCATCCTGACGGTCATCAAGAGTCTGATACCGGGTGCCAGCCGAGACTGTCGAGATGACGATCGCGTGCTACTCACCTACCTCGACGCGTGGGACCTCTCCATATTCGAAATCAGTAAGATGTCTCGACTCGGCATGGGCAGGACACATCGCGCGCTAATCCGCCTAGAGAATCTCAGCCTGCTCGAGAGCTACATGTGCTGCCGCCGTGTTGGCTCGCACATACGCCGAAGATATACCTTGACAAACTTGGGACGTGAAGCCGTGCTTGTTCTTGAGCGTATCAAGATCGCTGAAGCTGCCAACGACCGTCATGTAGGCTGATTCCATAAATCGCGATCCATAAATCAAGAACCGGCCTCGGGGGACTCGGCGAAGACCGACGATAGCCGTGACCTGACCGTGAATATTGGATCACTGCGCTAGTTCCAAGGCCCGTTGGATCCTCGCCGCCATCCTCCTGAACTGTCCTACCGCAGTGCAGCCTCTTGGCCGGCCCCGCCGCTTCGCACAAAAAGCTTGGAACCCACGGCCTCCGGCGTATGCCCACAGTGCACAGGAACGGATCTCCGCGTCATCGACATCGTGCCGCCAGCGATCCGCAGCGTGGCAGGCGTCGATCCAGGCCCGCAGATGTTCAGCCCCAGCCATGTAACCGCCCAACAAAGTAAGTTCATCCGCACTGCAACGCCGTTTAGGAACCGGGGTCATGACTCCGCAACTGACACGTCCTTTCGGCTCACGTGTGCGGGTTGTGATCACGAACCGCGATTCGTGGTACGCGATAGCCAAGATCGTCGAGACGTCAACGTCGAAGCTAACCGCGGCCAATCGTGCGGCTCCAAGGTGCTGGGTCGCGGACCAGCGTGAGAGGTAGGCGGGGGCTGTAGCACGGAGCGCCTCAGCTTCTGCCGGGGTGGACTGGAGGGCGAGCCATAGGGAGAGGATCCAGTTCATTGGAGCTTTTCAATAGCACGCACGCCTTGAACGAGGGCCCTTGCAGGGCGCCGTCGCCGGAGTTTCTGAGCTTTCGTCGGATCACTTATCAACTGGTCACAAAGACGGGCCCTTGCTGGGACCTCCTCCTCCTCCTGGGGGAGGACCAGGCGGCGGAGCCGTCTTGCCCTCGTCCGGATCTGTCGGCCTGACAAGGTTCACAATCTCCATGAACATGATCTTCTGGGGCATGTCAAACAACTGCATGAGCGCGTTCATCTGGTCAGGGCGGAACGATTGGTAGAACTCGGCAATCAGTACTGCCAGTGGCGATTCGTTGCCTTTGCCCTGTACTTGGTCGCCAGCGCCCATCTTAGCCGCTACAACCGAGCCGATCTGTAAGAGCTTCTGGAAGCCCGCATTGGTACGGGCGTTCTTCTCCGCGGCCATCGCGATCTGAAATTCACGATCCATCTTGTTGGAGCGTGCCTCCTCCAGCTCTCGTCGCAAGACAGAGGCCTCTGCCGTGAGAGACGCGACCTGCTCGTGCAAGCTCATGTTCTGCTGGCCTAGCACGCGGATCGTGCCCTCGACCATTTGCGCGTTGATCCGCATCAACTGGCTCGCATGGCTCGCGAGCACTTGCTGGTCCCTGCCGCCACCCCCGCCACTCGACGGTAATGTGAGCTCATCGCTACCGCGGTAGCTCGGGGAAAGAGCGAACGAGTGCGTTGCCCGTGCTCCCATGTGCTGATGACAACGGACGACGAAGCGATGCTTACCCGCAGGCTTGGCGTCTACTTCACCCTCAGCGATCTCGACGATCTGCGAGACAAGCTTCTCGATGTGGATGAACTCGGAGAACAGCTCGGGCTCATCTGCACGTACCCACTTGCGGATCTCCTCGTCTTTGAAGCCGTTGCCCGGGGAATAGAGCAGATCAACGGCGACGAGCTGCCGGTTCTCCTTCCGCGCCCATTCGGCCATGAGGAAGCCCATGACCTTAGTGTGGATTTCGGCGTTGTCGCTCATGCCTGCGATTTTTATCATGCAAGTGCGCGGCAGGAATCGAATAATCTGTCGCGAGTCAAGTAATCGACCACAGGGGCAGATCCCGGGGTGCGCGAACACGTTCACGCTTGGGGTTGCGAGGTCATAAGGCTCACCGCCAAGGAGCAACGCGACGCGTGCTCCAGCGAGGCGCGGCCGATGCGGGGCCGGACGACTCGCGTTTTGTCTCCGGCACTGGTAAGATTCTCTTATGCCGGTGTTCACTGAAGGCAAGGGTGTTCAATTTCCGCGTTGGCAGATCGAGGATGACCCCTCGTTGATGCTCATGCAGATCGACGCTCCTACGGACGCAGAGCACCCCGACGTGTCGCGCTATGCGCTTATGCTGTCAGAAGCGCTGTTCAAGCAACGTCGTCGAGAGCCGAACTGGTGGAAGTATCCGCGCGGAACCCGGCGATTCAACAAGATCTACGGCACCAAATTCTCCAGTAAGGTCCCACGGGGTGCTGTCACTGGCATGCCCCGGCGAAGGTAACCCTGGTTTGCCTTCAGCCTTGACCTTGTGGGAAGGTTCTGACGTCCCACTGCACGCGAAGTTTTCGTACACCTTCGATCAGGGCTCCTATCACATCACGCCAGTCAGCAACCCTGGCCAGCCTCGCGATATTCGATACGATCTCCGCCGCTAACATGACCCCGCACCGTTTCCTACCTCTCCACTTGATCCAGCGCTACGTCGCTCTTGCACGCGCGCGCGGAGTGTCGACGGTCGCCCGCTCCCCAAGGGGCTTTCTCACCGCGTATCGCGAGGTCAACGGGCATGCCATGCGTCTATCTGATGCATGGCGACAACGGCGCGAAGCTTTCATCGCGCGGCACCTTGCCCAACTGGAGCAGCGGGGAGAGCCCCTCTTGGGGGCAGATGGTAAGCCGACGCGACGTCACCTTGCCCTGATCATGTGGGCTTTCTCCCCTAAGCCTTCGCTACTCTAAGCCATTCTCAAAACGACTTTCTTCTTGCAAATCACCCGGCATCCGGATCCTATTTATGGGCCCTAGCGCGGAGATCGCGCCGCCTTATAGCACGACAACGAAATTGGAACGCTGGCGTTTCGTGCTAAAATTGAGTGCACCTGGGCACGCCCGTTGGGAAAGCCTACGCCGTGCGTCATGCTGAAAGTTATGGAGATTACATGATCAAGCCTCCTCGGCCACTTCGCCTCCCGCTGCCAATGTCGTCAGGTCTGCCGATCCTGCCGATGCAGTCGGCGCAGATCACCGCTCGTCCACAGACGAGCAAGTTCTATCCTGAGCGGCTACTGATCAAGGATGCAGCCCATTGGAAAATCGACGCGATCCGCGTCGGGAATCAAGCCAGTGCACTCGTCCAGGATCTCCCAGGGGAGATGTTCGCGCCCGACGCGGCAGGTCGCTTCCCGGGTTGTGGCGAGATCCAGATCCCACAAGGCGGAGAGCTGATCGTACAGGTAACGTATACCGGCCGTGCCAAGTCCGGTTTGCCTTTCGAGGCCTGCGTATTCGGATCCGACGGCCAGCCGCCCGCGTCGACCGCTAACCGGGGCGTGGGAAAGAAAATCGCGACGATGATGAGTTCTGACGCGATACCCTTCAACAAGTCGGTGAAGCTGTCCACGGATCCGATGGAGCACGACGCGTGGCCCTGCCGACTCGTGATCAAGGACGCTTCCGACTGGGTAGTCAACGACGTTTGTGTAGGAGAAGTGTCGATTTTCGTGGAATCGGGGGATGTTCCAGGGAGCATGTTCTCCGAGGACTCTAACGATGGCGCGTGCGCGATCTGCCTGGGGCACCTGGCTGCTGGGGACAAGTTATCGGTTGTCGCAAGATACGTCGGGACCTCCGACGCTCGGCTCGTGTACGAACTCTATGGAACCAACATTGAATCCGAGGCTGCCGACCTCGCGATCGCGTCGATCCTTCCGATGTCGACCGGTGTGTCGATCTTTCCGACACATTCGGCGCAGATCACGGGTCGATGCCATTTGCGAGGGGTCCACGGGCGCGGGATCGGGATCGGTCAAGGCTTCCTGTCCGAGCGGATTGTCGTCGAGAGGGCGGCAGATTGGATCTTCAACGAAATCAAGATCGGATGCTTGTCCCAGTTCGCACAATCTGGAGACGTTCCTGGCATGGCGTTCAGTCCCGGAATCCTGGGAGGCTGGGTATCCTTTGCCGTCGCTCGGGCTGGAATCGACGTTGCCTTTGTGACGACATACAACGGGCCCCGCGAGGATGGGGATACTTTCGTCGGTGGGATCCTGGGCAGCCTCGTCGATCTGGCCGATGGTGATACGGCACCCGGACATGAGAGGATCCTGACGGTTCGCGATCTTAACCGGGCGTCTGCCCGCGGTTCACGATGACGATCGATAGCGCCGCCAAGACAAAGGAGGTCCGGATCGCCGCCGAGGACGCAGAACTCGCCGAGCGCCATTCGACGAAGGTGAGCGCTGAAGACGGCGGGCGCCGGGGCGGACGAGTAGCGTGAGCGTACAATGGAACCGCCCGACCGTCGAGTCACACTGCGGCAGGTGGTGGATCACGCCGATCTACGGCGGGTGACCACTAGGCCTTTTAAGGTCATGCACGACTCCAACGAATCAGCAGGTACGCGGAACCTAGACCAAGAGCTAGGATTCCCCCGGCATAGGCGGAAAGCGAGAGGATCGAGGGAGCATAAACGCCGCGTTGTCGATCTTGTCCTGCATGAGCAATCTCGTGCTCCCTGCGACAGTCCAACGTCCGTAATTTTGATTCGATCATGGCACCGCCTTCGTCCGCAAGTCCCGGAGGACTGCGAGCAACGACACCGCGCCCGTGATCGTCAACGCCGCGAACACCCCCACCTTCAGAACACCGAGGATCGCGGTCGCCTCGCTCCCCTTGCCTTCAGCCCCCCGTTGCCAGATCGTCTTCGGCAGGGGCACCGGCTCCACACTCTGGAGCAAAATGCCATGGGCGCGGGCCAAGGCGCGTAACGTGCGTAGACGGTCCCACCACTCCTCGTAGGTCTCCCAACTCGTCGCGGCTTTCGTCCACCATGACTCATTCTGGTGCTCAACGAATGCACGCCACTCCTCGAGTGTGGGCGTTACGTCGGCAGCAAACCACTGCGCGCTCGTGCTCGCATTTTCCTTGTGTGCGTTGGCCATCAACCACGTTGATAGATCGTCAACGAGCGTCTTGAAGTACGTCGACAATGTCGCGATTGCACGTACCCGATCGGTCGCCGTATGGAAAAATTCCTGACCTACCTGCGTGAGCGGTAGCTGTGCTGCGTCGCGCCCACCAAGGCCACGAGAGCCCGTCCACCAACGAGATCCAGCTCGTACCGTGCGAGAGGCAACGTCGATGGCAGGCAGCACGGGACGGAGCGCGGCACCGATCGTGCGATCACGTGCATAGTCCCCGACATGATCGGCGCCCCAGCCGACCACGAAATGTCGATCGCGATCGAGGGGCCCGTACGAGCCACGATCGTGCGTCACTGCCAGTACCCCGCGAGGCTCATGTGCTGATGACGCCCTTCACGATTGGATCGATCTTTCCCCAGATCTCGTCGCAGCTCACCAAGCCAACGAATCCACCCTTACCTGCTGTAACAATCAGTTTCAGCACCTGCCCATTCGGATCCCAGATCGCTCGAAGCTTTACATCGTACTGGTGCGTCTCGATGTTCCATGGGTTGTCCCCTGTCACTACCATGCCCTCCCCATGAAGTCTGATCAGGAGCAAGTTCTTCACATGCTCGCTAACTCGCATGTACGTGTGGATGCCGCACTGCCCAACGCCGAAATCGACCAACGCTGCAGCGATTATTTTCGCGCGGTCAAGAACTTTACTCGCGCTCTGTGCAACGATGCTCCGCTCGTCCGACGTCTTCGCACTCTTGGCCGCGTCGGCAGTGTGCTGTGCTGCTGCTTGATTCGCTTCCATTGCGGCTACCGTACGATCTACGCCAACGTCGGCCGCTATCTGGGACGCCTCTTCGTGCGCGTTAGACAGCTCGTGGGCCGAAGTTGGAGGAGCTAGGGGGTGTGCTGGTAACGGTGCACTGACCTGCGATGAGTGCTGAACAGCGATCGCAGCCTGCGCGTGCTGGTCGGCCACCACCGCCGCGACATTCGCGTCATTCAGGTGGGAGTCTGCTGCACGATGCGCCGCGTGCGCGCCTCGGATCGCACGGAGGTAGTCATCCGCACGTGCACGCACGTGATCTGAGGTCTCGTACGTCGCGAGAGCGACACCGAGGCCGAGAGCAAGGAACAGCAGCGGGATCATTGCGTGCTCGGAACGTAAAGAAGCCGGTCGTTCCAGTAGATATTCTCACCCCTTCGAGCGGCCTCTCGCAACTGGTACTCCCAAGACCGGTTTGCCAACCACATGCCCCCATACGCCCCGGTCGCCACTGCGAGAGCCATCGGCAGAAAGGCCCCAACCGTCGTTACTGGTTCCAAGGACTCGACCCCGTAAACAGCTCCCACGGTCGCGTACCAAGCTCCAACGGAGGATTGCGAAGCGGGATCTGTGGGAGATAGCTGGATCGCCTGAACGCTTTGAAAGACCTTGGAGCCCCAATCCGATGGGGCAGCGTTCGTAATAAGATCGACGGCTGTCTTCGCAGCCGGGTCACCCTTAGTCGCTTCAGTTACGATCCTGGAGATCAGCTGTTGTGCCTCCGAATGTCCCTGTGCAGCCTTATTTGCCGTATCCTGAATATGATGAACGACCGTCGAGCTTACGGCAGCCTTCTGTGCTTGGTCGAGAGCAACGGCTACGACAGGGTTCGTCTTCGCTTGTTGTTTAGCTTGGGCGACCCGCTTCTTCGCGTCCTCGTCGTCTCCAGCGGCTGATTGCACAAGATCGTTGGCGAGCTTGCCTGCGAGAGGGGCAGCCATTGGGCCCACGGTCGGGATCAGCATGGCCCCTGCAGCTGCGGCGCTACTTGCGGCGGTAGCGATCGGCCCCCTCAGCTTCTTGAAAGTTGTCGCTACACCACCAGCGAGGCTGTGCGCGACAGACGACGCGGCGTTGCCGATGTCGTCGAGAAAACTACCGACCATTGTACCGACGATCGAGCGTGCGGCTACATCGACGGCAGCCTCAACCGCACCGACCACCGTCGTCGGTGAGACCTGAGCGCGCATCTGTGCATGCTCGGCCTCGTGCCATCTCGAGAGCTCTTTCATGATAAGAGCGATCGCAGGAGCAAGGTTCGTCGACGTTCGATAGCACTTGCCATCGACACAGATCTCCACATGGAGGACTTGCTTGCCGTCAAGCTCTTTGCGTGCTGAAATGCCGCCAAACGAAAGGGCTGCGGAGCCAATGAAGGCCCCATCGAAGAGCAGTCGGCGCGTATCGAAGCCATTGCTATTCACATAACCGCCACAACCTCCGTTCCCGTAGTGGATCCAGCTTGGAACATCCCAGTATAGGGAGTGTCCGTAAAAAGGAGCAGGTACGACCACCTCGTCCCAAGGATTGGTTAGGATAATACTCCAAGGATCCAGACTGTTCATAAGTGATCTACTTTCTTGTGACCAGCACCAACGCCACAAGGCCGGCAAAACCGGCACCCGCGATGAGGGCGATCTTCTTGAGATCCAGATCCTCTGGCTTCACAGTGGGATCTGGAGTTTGGAGCTTGAAATTCTCCTTCTTGGCCTCGTCCCTGATCTTGATAAGCTTCGCGCGGAAGTCCTGCACGCGATCCCACGCACCGCTAAACGGCAAGTTTTGAAAGAAGCTGTCGTGATGAGTTTGATGGAACAAAATCCACTCATTCATCAACGGGCGCCACACTTTAGTGTACAGGGCAATCTTAGCTTCGGGAACGCCGGGCTTTGGAAAGTCTCCGAGGCGATGGGCGTCGTCCTTCAAAAAAATCTGATCCGACAGCTCTTGTCCGAAGGTCATCATCTCGGTGTGAAGGGCTTTCACCTCCTCCTCGATGTCTCCGATCGCGTGTGGAAGACCGATCCCAACGTAGGGATTACCAGACCAGCGATTACTGTAGCCTCGAACCCCGTACTGTCCACGTGCGTTCACGGCAGCTCCTTGATCGTCGTATGCCGGGGCTTCGTACCCTCGGGCAGGGCCTTGGCGACCCCCCATCCGAGCATCATAGCGACCGTATCACCGGTGATGTTCTGCCACGTGTCCTGCGTGGAATTTGGCCACAGCGCAGGCCACTTGTCCTTGAACTTCCGCTCGATCACTAGATCGAAGAAAAGTCCCGAAGCAAGGGTCGCCCACCAGGGAAGACGGCCCAAACCGGCAAGGACCCCGAAGGCCGCGTGCCCCGCTGTGAAACGGTCGATGAAGCCGTAGTTGTCCTCACCAGGCAGCGCGGTGCGCTGCACCGTGGTTGCCCCCGTGGTTACCCCGTACGTGCCACGGCTCATGGGACCCTCAACAGTCCACATGCGTGCGACTGCTCCATCTACGCCGCTCGTCTTGAACGGGACAGCCCAGGACCACCGATTTTCTCGTTGACCGGATGGGGCCACTGGAAGTCTTCCTTGTCGTAGTACGCGGCGTACGTGTACGCAGTCGGATCTTGCGTCGCTAGCCCGAGCCAGTCGTCGGCGGCGTCACTGTCGACGAAAGCCAGTGCATGCCACAGCCCGTCCTTCGTCGTATGGATCACACCAACGACGCTACCAGCTCGCTTGTTCGCGATGGATCGCGCGCGATTGCGCACGTCGTCGAGCACGGCGCTAAGGGGCGTTTGTTGCGGAGCAACGGCACCAACGTAGTCGCCTGCCATCCGCGTGGGCACGGACCTCTCGATCTGTTGAGCGATGACAGGCTCGTACGCAGGATCATCGCTCTTGGTCCAGTTCGTCGGGTTGGGCCAATGCGCACTCCTACGGTCGAAGATCGCTAGCGCTACATGGGGTGACTGGATCCTCTGTCGCATGTAATCGAGAGCTTCTGCGGGTGTCCCGAAGGCCTCGACGTTGGTGACACCTTCCAGCGTGATGTGGGAAGATGGTGGCGTGCTGGGCGGATCGAGGCTCCAGACGTACGCTGCAGCTGGACGCCAGTTCGCCATGTCACGGACCTCGTTGATCGCAGACTGGATCAGGGCCCTGGTCTGTGGCCACTCTCGTCGCCTAGAGCCGTCGTTGACCTGCGCGCCCACGATGTCGAGCCACGGCCCCCCAATTGTGTAACCGCAGCCCGAATCTGGATCGGCAATGTCGAGCCATGGACCGCCGATCGCGTAGGACGGGTCAGCAATGTCGAGCCATGGACCGCCGATCGCGTAGGACGGGTCAGCAATGTCGAGCCATGGACCGCCGACCGAGTACCCAGGCTCCTCCAGGTTGAGCCACGGGCCACCGGACACCTTCACAGCCGAATTGGTCTCGGCAATCGCAGCATGGAAGGCTTCCGGCCCTTGCTGCGAGGCAGTCGCGAGCTTCACGATCTGCGGGGCATGTGACAAGATCTCTCGCGCGTGCAGGTTTCCCCGTGCGGCGTCCTCCGTGATCTTGTTGTACGTCTCGACGAGAGCCGGCCCCTGAGGACCCAAGAACTTTTTCGCGAGGGTGTTGACGCCAGCATCGTAAAGCTGCGTCCCTGTCGAGCCCCCGAGCTTGCCGGCCAGGTAGCGCTGGTTCTCCGTCGTAAAAAGAGGCATAGCAGCGGCAAACCACCCTGGGGGATGGTGCACAAAGGAAGCCGCAGAGCTAAACGCTCCCTTGGCAGAGCTGAACGCGCCCTTGGCCGCGCTGGCAATATCGTCGAAAAAACCGCCGATCGGCGTACCGTCCTGATCACGCATGTGCATCTCCCGTTTGACCTAAGTTATCACCTGTCCACGTCATCGCGATAGCCTCCGGGGCTGGATCGCTCGTAGGGGTGCCGCAGAACGGGCGGTTGGCTGGATCGCACGTAGGGGCGACGTAGATCGGCCCAGCGTGGTTAATCTAGCCACAGCAGGTCGACCAACCGACGAGGGCACGCACTCAGCAACGGCTGCGTCTGTGACAAGGGGAGCAGGAACTGCATCCCAAACAGGCGGCAGAGCGGAGGTAGGCGTCGTGTACCCCGCTGCACCCGGCAGACCCGCTGCACCCGGCAACACAGCTGCACCCGGCAGCCCCGCTGCGCCCGGCAGCCCCGCTGCGCCCGGCAACACAGCTGCACCCGGCAACACAGACGTGACGTACTGTGAACCGCGCATCACATGCGGTTTTCCACACTTCCACCACTGCACCTGCCCACATGTGCATGTATGTGACTGCACGTCACCGAAGTTGAACGCGCCGAAATGCCTCCAGCACCGACCGCACCACTCACAGGTATGGCCATGTAGGTCTAGCATGTACGCTCCAAGCACACCAGCACCTACAGCAAGGACAAGGGCCCCGAGCGTACCGCCGAATGGCGGAGATCCTCCCGCACGCGCCGTCGTAAAAGGGAGCGGCGTCTTAGCCATGCTTGTGCCCCTTGTGGTGGTGACGGGTCCCGTATTCTCCACGCGCGTTATCCCCCTGGTGATGCTTGTGATGCTTGTGGCGCTTGTGCTTTCCGTGGAACTGCATCGGAAAGTGATCGGATCGCGGAGGACCCTCCCTGTGCCTGAATAGTTCATAGCCAAGGAAGAGTGCTGCTGCTCCGATCGAGCCGCCAATAGCCCACCGCTTCTGGGAGCGCGTCAGCGACATGTCAAGCCCTCTCCAGCATGTATTGCGTCGGGAACGTGACAATCCCGGGACCTCCACTGCCGCTGATGCGCTGCGTGTAGATCCACGGAGGCCTGATGTCGACGATCACGTAGCGATTGCGCGAAGCGCCGTCCGCTCGTCGTACGATATCTCCGACTTTAAGGTTGCTTCCATGAGACTTCGTCGAGTGCGCCGACTGGCGTAATCGCCTCACCGTCGTGCCTTCTGCTTCGCCCTCCGCACACTCCGCTTCCCTGTACTCCGCTTCGGGGCTGTTGATGCTAACTTCCGCGCCTGCTTGAGCGCTGCTTCTTTCGCTGTCTCGTAGACGGACACGCCCCCGCGGGCCAAGATCTCCCAGAGCCTAGAGCCGATCTTTCGCACTTGCACGTGACCGTCGGTCGTCACATACGCCAGTTGGTAGGTCGTAGAAATGTCCCTGAATCCTCTCGGAGTGCCCATCTTACGTTGCCTTTCGAATGCTGAGGTGCCGGCTGAAACTGTGGACCCCTGCACGTGCCGCTCCAGACAGTGCGCTGGAACGCGATCGCAGATCATCGATGAAGCTCTGGTGCGGGAGACCCGCTGACGAGTAGAGCTTCTCGATCTGGTCAGATTGGTGTTTCGCCCATAGCACAACACCTCCGACGACGACTGCGCCAACGATCCACTTTCCGATTGGCGGTCCGCTCGTGTTGCAGTGATTGGTACGTGTCTTGCCGTAGGTTCCGCGGTCCATCAGAAAGCTCCGTTGGTGTTCACAAATGTTCGCGTCGTGTGCGGATAGCGCTTACGGTCGCCCGGATGCTCCAACCAGCTTGCCGCTCCCTCAAGTCCTGCGCACTGGATCACTCCAAGTACCCCCGAGAGCGTAATCTTAACGACTTCCTCGTGGCCAGGCACCACGATTGGACGATCAAGGTACTCAAGCAATCCACCAGCCTCCGCATGGCCATGTGCATCCACAAGATCGACATCGAGAGCTGCGCGCTGCGCACTGGGGGATCCGAAGATTGCGCTAGGATCAATGCTCAGCTCTGCAAGGCGATCGCGCCTCTGGCGGTACTGTCCGACGTGACGGGACGAGTCGAACGTCGGAGCCTCACGCGAAAGGCGCGAGACAAAATCTAGCCATGCGTCATCTGGCACACCGTCAAGGGGTGATCCGGGAGTCGTAATGCCTGCCACGCCTTGCGCTTCCTGAACAACGGCGTCGACAGGAGGTGCAATGAAGATTTCAGAGGGGGCTGCCTCTTCGACCTGGACATCAATCACGGGCGGTCTGCCCGATGATATCATCGCGAGGAAAGCACCAGGATCCGTGTGAAGTACTGCGAGGATCTCATCTTCAGTTGCCTGCCGGGGGGCTGCACTAGATGACGACGCCAGCATGCTAGTTTCCACGCGTGGCGATCGTGGCAGTAGCAGCCGATCCGCTTGGAAGCAAGGCGTTCGGGGCATCGCCCAAGATCCACGCTCGTACACCGGGACTGGTGCCAAGAACACTCGGGCGATGTCCGCTGCAAGATCGGAGTGCCCAAGGGCCTTCGCCTCGGCAAGAGCCCCGTAGATCAACGCCTGAGGCGGTGTCTGTCCAACGCGCAAGTGAGCGCCGAGCACTGAAATTGCCCCCGGGAGTGCTCGAGGAGGGAACTGCCGTTGCAACGGAGGTCGAACAACCTCGCGGGAAGACTTACTAGCCGCCGTGAAGGCGATAGCGCTGATGAGAATAAGCGGAAGGAGCCACATCGAGTACTACCTTCCTCGATACGAGGGCACTACCTGCAAGATCTCCCGTTCGATCTGCTTCCTTCGTGCGTGGTCGGGGCGACCCCCCCCGTTGTCTTCCTCAAGATCGATCCCACGGCGCTTTGCCTCATCAATTGCAAGCTCAGTATATTCGTCACGACCCGCATTCTTTTCCTTTGTGTAGACGCCCTGGAGCTGCCGATCCGTCACGTTGCGAAGGAAGCCGGCAAACTCCCAAATGTCTCGTGCGGCGGGGGACGTACTTTGCGGCACAGGGGCGGTTTTTCGCACGACCTTCTCGATACCTCGGGGCGGGTCATATTTCATCGGCCATGTGCCCAACCCAGACTTCTTACGCGCATGTCCCGATGAGGGGCTGGGACCTTCGAGGATGTAACCCTGCTCATCAGTCAGCCACCGGTGGCCGTCGTGATTGCGCGCATGCCCGTTGCTGTGCACCATCCACTCAGGCACCCCGGCAACCCGCGCACCACAGCTGCATGTCCTAGTCCTACGGGAACTCGACTTCTTCGCTCCCAAACCCGACTTCTTGCGGGCATGCCCTGACGGGGCACGCGCCGTGCGGTCGCTGCGTGGATACCCCAGACCTGCGAGTCCGAGGTTACCCTCCGCAAAAACCTCCTCGAAGTCTCTCGTCAACTCCTCGGCTACCTGTTTGCGGGTCGCAACATCAAACATCTTGTGCCAGGGACCTGATCTGAACTCCTGCGCGTACTTCTTCGCACCTGCCTCGACAAGGTACCCAAACCCCTTCACCGCGAGGTCGTGCTTGTACTGCCCACGGGCCTTCTTGGCCACGAGGTTCTTCAAGATCGAAGTGGTCATCCCCCTGTACAAAGGACCATCGTTGTCGATGTACAGCTTGAGTTCATGGGCGGTCTGCATGTCGGGCATGATGTTCCTTGCTTTTATAGCACAGATCGGGCGGGACGCGCGGGGCGGGGACTGCGCCTGATCATTACCTACGGCGGTGTCCCCGGTCAAGGCGCGCACCTGGCAGTGTGCCCCCAGGGTTCTACGGCGGGGCCCCGGTCAAAGTGCCACCTGACGCTGCCCGTCCGCCCCGGTCACACCTCGCTCGTGAAGCTTCCGCCCATACCGAGGAGCTTGGACGGATCTTCCACGAGCGGGTTGTCCTCGTACTGCATGTATTGCTGCCAACCCGGTAGACCGACGCAAACATGCACCATCTGGATCCCCTGCTCGGGGATCATGTGCGGCGGATGCCCAAGACCGACCATCACATTCTTGGGGACCTGCTTCCACTTGATGATCGGATCTGCCGGGTATCCGGCCACTCGCAGCTCGGCAGCGCGGTAAGCAACGAGACGATCACAATCACCAAAACCATCCGCAAGCACCGCGAGCACGTCCTTCCAATTCTCTTGCCCCGGCGGATCTGCCATGTACCGTACCCCCGACGCATAGAGCGGCGGGATCGGATACCCGAGGCCTTTCTGTGCACGACGAAGGGCACGACGGATGTGCCACTCGTTAACTTTGATGAGTCCCTCGAGCAATGGAAGGATCGGCGCAAAGTGGCGCTCCTCGCCGTGATCATCCTCGTCGAAATTTTCGGGCAGCGTAAGGTGGACCTTCGGAGTGATCATGGGGCTCTCAATTGCAAGCTGGCAGGATAAGATCGGCGAGGGGTGATCAGCGCGCCGGAATTTGCGAACGTAGGAACGCGTCTCGCGCGTACTCCGCGTAGTCTCGATGGGTATCACCGCCATAGTAGTGGTAGAGCTGCCACCAGTACCGGTACCAGTCTGGATCTGAGTACGGGTACCAGCGCGGCAGCCAAGTGCCGTTGACGGTTACGTAGTCCCCGTAACGGTAGTGCGGATGCTGATATTGAGCATGCGTGACCGGCTGGGTGTACCTGCCGATCTGCGTACCTCCGTAATAGCCGCTCACTACCAGTCCCAGCTCCGGTGCACTCTGACGAAGGACCGCATCACGAGCGTACTCAGCATACTCTGGAGATGCGTCGCCGCCATAGTAGTCATAGAGCTGCCACCAGTACTGGTACCAGCCCGGATCTGAATACGGGTACCACCGCGGCCACCAACCCCAGCGAGCATCGACGTAGACGTAGTCGTGGTGATGTTGATGCGGCCACGGAGGGACGTCATGGAAATGGTGACGGCGCCCCGAGCGCAGGATGGGCGACAACGCCAACTGACGTACATAGTTGGTCAACCGCGCACTCTCGCTACGGTGATCACGCTCACGGGGGGACGCCATCTACTCGAGGTCCTGTCCCAGAAGATAGTGGACCCGGCGACGGTTGCGGTGCAGGAAAGCCCGAGGTGAACGCCAGTGCGGGAAACCTTCGTCGTAGTATGGTAACGCCGCATAGTCACCGTCATAGCCGTAGCCGTAATACGGCCAGCCATAGCCGTAACCGTAGCTGTAGTACGGCCAGCCCCAACCCCAGCCACCCCAGCCACCACGGAAACCATGTCCGTGTCCGCCATGCCCGTGGTGGCCTCCTCCATGTCCGCCACCATGACCCCCACCGCCATGTCCGCCGCCACCACCACGGCCGATCAGCGTTTGATACTCACCCCGCGCCATGACTACACCGCCGCCGTTCCGACCATCGCCCCGAAGAACGGGCAACCGGACTCGTTGAGGCCGATGTACGTCACCACCACGACGACATCCATCGCCGTCTGCGCCGAGGCGAAGCGGACGAAGGTGTCGATCGCGTTCGTGGCGAACATGTCGCCTGGGACGTCGCCGCTCTGAACGACCTGCGAC
>Ga0193692_1000045_pt1 | contig 36644 bp, 58 predicted proteins | sample L3a1metaG_FD_144917 | JGI IMG/M metagenome (GOLD analysis project Ga0193692, IMG submission 144917) | Soil microbial communities from a riparian zone of the East river system, Colorado, United States - L3a1 | ecosystem: Environmental > Terrestrial > Soil > Riparian zone | place: USA: East River... | reverse complement strand
TTAAACTTGCTGAACTATGGGCAGACATTGATGATCGCAGCGTAGAAATGAGCGAGGCTAATGTCAAGGTAAAGATTGCGGATGTTATTGTAAAATCAATAGTAGCTGAAGGAATGAAGAATAAAATAGAGGGGGTTGTAAAGACTATTGATTTTATAGATACAGAAAACCAAGGCGAGACAAAGATGCTTATTGACGAATTCAAAAAAGCACAATGATTAAAAGAATTATAGACGTTTTTAATAAGTCTAAAAGCGACAAAAAAGAACATGGTTATCCTGAGATATACGCCAAACACTTACCGGATAGGGTAGATAAAATAATTGAGTTCGGGGTGAAAGAAGGTTATTCAATTCAGGCATGGCATGAGATCTATCCAGAAGCCCACATTTACGGAGTTGATATTTTTCAAGAGTATCAGCCACCTTTTACTGCTGATTGGGTAACATGGATAAAAGGAAGTCAAAGGGACGGCGATCTTTTAAATCACATTAGGGCGCATGGTCCTTTTGACATTTGCATAGACGATGCTTCTCATAACCACAGGGATCAGTTAATTACTTTTTTCGGGATGTGGGGTTGTACAAAACTTTATGTTTGCGAAGATATTGTGCAGGATGATTTTTGGGCGCAGGGACTTCCATTGGATGATAATATCAAGTCTTTAAATGTCAATGCTAAGATTTTCAATTACGACAAGATAAAATTCTTTTATGCTCCTTAAATTAGATTTACTCATACAGAAGTTTGGATTAAAAATTACCGGAGTAATTCAGGCGGGGGCGCATTGGGGCGAGGAGTTTGAGACGTTTAAAAAATGCGGAATAACAAGAGGGCATTTTTTTGAGCCATGTTCTGATGCGTTTGGTATCTTAGGAAAGAAAATCCCTATCGGTGGTTATTACTGTTATATGTGCGCTTTAGGTGATCATTCAGGCGAAGAAAGGATTAACATTGAATCAAGTAATCAGGGACAGAGTAATTCACTTTTAAAGCCTGTTAAACATTTAGAATATTACCCGAATATTGTTTTTGATTCTTGTGAGACGGTTTCTGTAAGGCCATTGGATTACTTTAGAATAATAGATTGCAATTTTTTAGTAATGGACACACAAGGAACAGAGTTAAGCATTTTAAAAGGCGCTGAAGAAACTTTAAAACATATTGATTACATCTACACAGAAGTGAATCGGGAAGAGCTTTACGAAAATTGTGCAATGGCTGAGGATTTGGATAATTACTTAACTGAATTTAAAAGGGTGCAAACGGTTTGGAAAAGGAAAGGTTTCGGGGATGCTTTATACATTAAAAAAATACTTTTATGAAATTTAAAAACATCATTGAGGCGCAACAATGGTTTGCCCATAGTAACGAATCTGATAAGAGTGCAATAGGTTTTTATAATTGGGCAATTAAAAATCATTCATACTTATACGAATGATTACACTAACCAAAATAGAAACTGATTTCCTCCGACCAAGAGAAACAAGGTTCTACCCGCAGGATAATAATCCCGCATTTGAAGAATGGTTTTTAGACAACTACGATGAGACAAGAAACAAATCAGACAGGATATTTCTTCCAATCCTAACAACTGAATTAAATAAACAATATTTAAGAAACAAAAGATTAAGGAGAGACGTTGATAATTATTTCAGGGAGTTAGACAAATCAAAAAAGTATTTCTTAATAGTTCAACATGATGACGGGGTTTTATTCGATATGCACGGAGCAGATGTAAAGATATTCGGCATGGGTTGTAAGGGTGATGTTCAATTACCTTTAGTTTGCCAGCCACATAAATATAAGTTCATGGAAACAGACAGGCCAATTTTTGCCAGTTTCATAGGATCAATAACGCATCCAATAAGACAGAAGTTAGTTGATGAATTAAAAGACAAACACGGTTATTTGATAAGTACAGAACAAACGTCATTGCATTTGTATTGTTGGATTTTATCTAAGTCTAAGTATGTCATCTGTTGCAGAGGTTATGGCAAGACTTCATTTAGAATTGCTGAAGCATTGCAATACGGGGCTACTCCTATTTATTTATCTGATGAATTTCTTTATAGTATAGGCTGTATAAAAGCGGTAAGCATAGAAGGAATTATTGCTTTTTTAAATGCAGCAAGAGAAACAATCGAAGAAGATCATTATTTAAACCAACAAACATTTAATCAGCATTACACCTACGAAGCAGTATCAAATATGATTTATGAAAATTTACATTCCCTATAAACATACAACAGGGGAAGAACTAAGATTCTGCCTACGGTCAATCGAAAAGAACTTAACCGGATTTGATGATGTTATTCTAATCACAGATAAAAAGCCCGATTGGTACATAGGGGAAACATTAAGACATTTGGATGTAAGCACACGAAAAGAGTTAAACATCATTTCAAAACTCTTCCAGGTCAAGGACGAAAAGTTCATTCGTTGGTGTGATGATATTTTTTTACTCAAACCATTACAAGTAAGTGAAATCAAAAACTGGTATCAAGGCAGACTTTCGGATGCTCTCCAAAGGGCGCAAGGCAAGTATTACGAAGCAATTAGAAACACTATCGAACACTTTGGAGATGTTAAGTATTATGATATACATACTCCGGCAATCTTTACACGAGAACAAATACAGCGAGTATTTAGACTTGAGTGGGGCAATAAAGATTTCGTTATCAAAACGGCTGCCCTATGTGAGGAAGATGGCGAGGAAACAACAGACCTCAAGATTAACAGGCCGATCAGCAAAGAAGCGATTCAAGAGTTAGTTAAAGACAGGATGTTCTTTTCAACAGGGGCAAACGGATTCAAGCCACAAATGATTAATTTCTTAACAGAAATATTTCCTGATAAAAGTCGGTATGAAATTTAGTATATTTGGTTATGGAGATTCATATCCACATACACGATCACAGGGAGAAAGAAATATTAAATAAATTAAATCTAATAATCATGGAACAAAAAGACTTTGCTCTGCAATTAACAGCTTTAAAGGATCAGCTTGCAAAAGCTAAAACCGAAATCACAGATAAACTAACTGCATTAGGTGATGCCATTGATTCGGCCGATGATGTAGCTCCTGAAGTACAGGCAGCTTTTGACGAATTGAAAGCTACTGTTCAGGGTGTTGATGACATCGTTGCTGATGCTCCAGAACCAACAGTTTAAACTTTTGTGATAAGAGAATGGGTTTGCGGCAATATTTCACAGCAACCCGCTCAGTCAACCGATCCCCCGATGTCCCTCTACATTGGGATTCATTTTTATAAACATTGGTTTGTTTTAATAAGTAAAATTGGTAAAGTCCGGCTATTTCAATAGTTGGGCTTTTTTTAGTCAAGCATTCTCAATGGATGGGTGTTGGTCTGCAAAACCAACTTAGTCAGTTCGATTCTGACGCTTGACTCTAAATGTGGATAACTTTACACAAATTAGAATAAAGAATATATTTACTTTATAATCCATAAGGACTTAATATCCTTATTGGCAATTAATGAAATTTAACCAAATCGGGTATCCGTAGGGTTTTATAACGCCTCACTACAATAGTGGGGCATTGTCATTTATGGACTAAATGGAAAGATTATGAGTTTAGTAGGTAGGCCAGCTCTTTACGATAACGTTTCAGACATTCAAATTGAAGCGGAAAAGTATTTTGCTGAATGTGAGGATAAAGGTAAACGACCAAGCATAACAGGATTAGCGTATTCACTTGGTTTTGAGTCTCGTCAATCGTTTTATGACTATGAAGCAAGAGGCGAATTTTCTTACATGATAAAAAGGATGAGGCTATTTGTTGAATCAGGATATGAAGAAGCTCTTGCCGGAAATAATGTAGCAGGGGCAATATTCGCTTTAAAGAACATGGGTTGGAAAGATAAAATTGAAACTGAACATAGTGGAAAACTTGAAGTTGGAAAGCCAAGTTGGTTTGATGGAATCGAGAAGAAGTGATTATTGGAAACAATGCACTTCTTATTACGATAACAAAAGTTCTAAGAAACGGATCACTATAAATCAGGGAGGAACGAGAAGCGGTAAAACTTATTCAATCCTCCAGGTATTATGTGAGTGGTGTTGTGATAATAAAAATGCAGGGTGGATAATAACGATAGTCAGAAAAACACTTCCTGCTTTAAAGGGTTCAGCGTATAGGGATTTCTTAAAGATAATTAGTGACGAAGAATGGTATAGTGAGGAGTTTCATAACAAGTCTGAGATGACTTATTTGCTCTTTGGAAATTTGGTTGAGTTTATATCAGTAGATCAGCCGCAGAAGATAAGGGGAAGGAAAAGGAATTTAGTTTTTATCAATGAGGCAAATGAATTAAGCTATGAAGATTTCTTTCAGCTTAATGTGAGGACCACAGATAAGATAATAATTGATTACAATCCTTCAGATGAATACCATTGGATTTATGACAAACTGGAAACAAGAAATGATGCTGATTTTTTTATTACCACATACAGGGACAATCCTTTTTTAGAAAAGGAGCTTGTTGAGGAAATAGAAAGATTACAGGACGCAGACGAGAACCATTGGCGGGTGTACGGATTAGGGTTGAGAGGTATTTCGACAGAAACTATTTACACTCATTGGAAGTTGTGTGATGAGTTACCTGGGAAGGGTGAAAGGTTTTACGGTCAGGATTTTGGATATAATGTTCCAAGTGCTTTAGTTGAGATAGAATTTTATGAGGAAGCGATTTATGTTGATGAAATCATGTATCAAACAAAGCTAACGACTGGGGATCTGATTGAATTTTACAAGACGTTAGGAATAGACAGGAGGACGGAGATATTTTGCGATTCTGCTGAGCCAAAGACGATAGAAGAAATAAGAAGGGCGAAGTATAACGCAAAAGAAGCCGATAAAGATGTGACGGAAGGGATAAGAAAAGTAAAGTCTTTACCGCTTTACATAACAAAAAGAAGTTCTAATATTTTGAAAGAGATAAAGAGTTATAAGTGGAAAAGCGATGTTAACGGAAGGCCTGTTAAGGACAAGGATAAGGATGAACCAGTTAAGTTTAACGATCACGCAATGGATGCTTTAAGGTATGGAGTATTCACCAAGTTGGCAGTACCAAAATTTGTAATAAGTGTAGCATGAATTTACTTCAGAAATGGATACTTGGTCAGAAGTTAGTTAATCAAATTAACGAGCTTAAATTTATCAGCGATCCGGCTATTCATCATGCTATCAGGTACAAAGTAGGAACAGACGGGAAAATTGTTAACCCGGTAGACAATAAATCAATCTACATAACTGAAGGGTATAATAAAAACGATATTGTTTATTCTGTTATAAATAAGATTCTTAATAAAGCGGTCCTACCTGAGTGGGGGCTTTATAAAGTTGTTGACGAAGTTAAACTAAAAGAATCCCAAAGGCTAATGCTCCAAAAGCACGTTAGCTTCAAAGACATTAAAAAGGCTAAAGAGTTGAAAGCTGAAGCAGTTGAACCGTTGAGTAAGTTCGATACAAAGGCCGGAAAACTTAAAGACTTACTTAAATACGCAAACTCAGAATATACATTCGCAGATCATCAAAGGAAACTATTTCTATATAAACTTTTAGTTGGGGACTACTACGAATGGGGTATTCCTTTAAAAGCAGGAGCCAATGAAGGTGTGCCAAATGAACTTTGGTGCTTACCTGCTCACTTAGTAAACATTAAAGGAGCTGGATTCCCAATAAAGACAGCATCCTATGAATTAACCACTTTTAACCAGTTTTTCACCAAAGAAGAGGTCTTACACGAAAGGTATGTAAATCCAAACTCTGATATTTCAGGGCAGGAGCTTTACGGGTTCGCTCCGTTGAGGGCGTTTCTTAAAAACTTAGATAGGAACAATTCAGCTAAAGAAGCGAGTACAGCTAAGTTTAAAAACGGAGGCATTGAGGAAATAATCTTTATTGACGATCCTTCCATAACTGACCACGAAGCCAAAGCGGCACAAGCAAGAGCTTTGAGGGCAAAGTTCCAAGACGAATATGCAGGGGCAGCAAATAGAGGTAAAATAGCTGTGAGTGGACTTAAAACGGGTTCGGTTCATTTAGGTAACTCTCCTGTTGAGTTGGGAATAATAGACTCTGAAAAATGGGATGCTATAATGTTCTGCAATGCTTACGATGTCCCGCCTGAACTTTTAGGACTTACTCAAAAGACTTATAACAATGTTATAGAGGCTCAGAAGGCTTTGATTCTTGGTGCGGTAATGCCTTTACTGGTTTCAAGAAGGGCAGCTTTTAATTGGAAAACTCAGACCGATTGGGGCTTTAAAGACGTAAATATTTACGTTGATTTCGAGACTGATTGCTTCCCTGAGTTAATGCCTAACGCTTCTGAGATAATAGATGCTACGAGTAGGATAATGATGATCACACCTAATGAGGAAAGGGAAAGAATAAATATGGAGGCAAGACCAGAACCAGAAGCTGACGAGGTAATGGTATTACAGGGGAGATACCCATTATCTGATTTACAGGCAAACGAAGTTGATAACGCATTAAACGCAGACAATGGTACAGGAAATGGAGCCGATAACGGCCAAGCGAATAATAACGGAGCAAGAGCTAACCAAAATGGCAAAGCTGGAGTTTCCTATGCCAAAGAATTTTTGTCCTGAGAAAAGGAGAACTATTTTAAGGTTAAGGGATCAGTTTATATTGATGCTAAAGAGACAGAATGAATGTAAATAAGAAATACGAATCACTTTTTTACCCGAAGGTTCACAAGACCATCAAGAAGAAATTTGATGAAACTATTTCTATTGTCGAATCAAGAGGTGTGAATGCAGCTATTCATTCTTTAAGAGATGAGTTAAATAATCCAGAACTAACTGCTGTCATTGCTAATCTTTATTCAACGGTTGGGGTTAGGTACGCTAACATGACCACAAGAAGTCTAAAACAGGATAGTAGAGGTTCTAAATCAGCTAACGAGAATGTTGTAACGGCTAAAGTATTTATGATAGACATTAAAGAAGGCGGTGCTTTTGGTTTTAATTCAGAGTGGGTAAGATGGATTTTAAACTACCTGAGAAATCACCTTATTCAAAACATAACTTTTAACGTAAACAGGACCACAAGAGATTTTTTACTATCTGTTTTACAAAAGTCCATTACTAACGGATGGGGAGTAGATGAAACTGTGAGGGCTTTAGAAGGCTCAGGCTTCTCTGAAATGCAAGCGGCACGAATAGTAAGGACTGAGGTTAATACGGCTTCAAATGCGGGTACGTTAGCAGCCGGACAGACTTACGACTATGAAATGCAAAAGAAGTGGATAGCGGTACATGATAATCGGACAAGAGGAGTTGACCCTAAAGATCATGCTTCGCATATTGGACTTGATGGAACGACTATTGACTTTGAAGATGTGTTTATTGATCCACGAAACGGGGATAGACTTCGTTCTCCTGGCGATCCAAGAGCAAGCGCAGAAAGTACGATTAACTGCAGGTGTCAAATGTCGATGAAGCCTAAAAGAGATTCAAGAGGACGTTTGATACCTAAAAGGCAACATACAAGTGTAATTTATCCGAATCAAATTCGTAGGGGGCGAGTAGTAACAATATGACCTATTCATTCAGAACTAACGGCAACTTTATAGACTTCGTTCATACGGATAACACTTCATTACAAGTGGAAAGTGTTTTGAGGTCTTTACATAATACATCAAGGGCAGTTAGTTGGAGTTATTCGGATGATGAAAACAGAATAAATTTTAAAGTTGATGATTTAGATATAAGGGATTTTTTAATAAGTGAAATTGACTTCGATGGAACGGCAATGAATTCACAAGATGATTTTGAAACAGGAATAACGGCAATGTTTCCAGGATTGGCAGGTGGTTCTGAAGTGGCTACTTATCAAATAAAAACGATTCTTACAGATGATCAAATAAAAGCATTACCAATTACTCCTGTTGAATTAGTCCCTGCGCCGGGTGCAGGAAGTATATTGATATACCATAAGGCTGTTTTCAATCGTCCCGTATCTAATGTGGATTATACGGGGATAGGCGAAGATGATGGTATAGATATTAAATATGATGCAGGATTTTCTGTTTCTGGAGGATTTTGGAATGACTCAAATGCGGGCGTGGTTCAGCTTACCACTTTGCTTACAAATGCTGACTTATACGGACAATACATAACTACACAATTTCCTGTAGGAGTATTAAATAATGGATATACAGACCCGACCATTATTAGTACAACCGACGCAAGTGCAGTTAACAAAGCGATTGTTCTTTCAGGGGAAGGCGATTCAAGCTGGACAGGCGGTGATGCTGACAATAGTTTAGAAGTGACAGTTTTCTATTCAATAGTTGATTTATAAAATTAAGACATGAAAGAAATATATTCCTATAAAGACTGCAACATAGCTCCGGTAATAAAAGACCTTGACGGCAAGAAGGGGATAGTTACCGGATACTTTTCGCACTTCGGCAATGTTGATGCCGATGGCGATATTATTGTTCAGGGTGCTTTTAGTAAAACAATAAACGAGAACGGTCCTAAGTCAACAAAGTTCAGAATAAAACACTTATTCAATCACGATCCTTCTCAGCCGTTGGGAGTTATTCAGGAACTTAAAGAAGATACTATTGGGCTTTATTACGAATCAAAAGTAGGCACTCATGGTTTAGGTCAGGACTTTATTAAGATGGTTGATAGTGGTTTGATTAGTGAACACTCGATAGGGTTTCAAACAATGCAGTCTAAAGAGATCCAGACTTATGAGGAATATCAAAAGAACAAAGGGAAGGGATGGAAAGAAATTACACAGATAAAACTTTGGGAAGGTTCTTCTTTATCAGCTTGGGGAGCCAATGAAATGACCCCTTTAACAGGGATGAAGGACTTAAAAGATAAGAGCGAACAGATAACAAAGTTTTGTAAAGATTCAAGCGCAACAGATGAAACTATTGAGATGTTGTTATTATACAACGGACAATTAGTTCAAATGATAAACGATTTACAGACCAAACAACCGGCATCGTTACGAGAGGAAACGCCTATTCAAACGCCCGCCATTGTTACGGATGAAATCAAGGCATTCGGTCCAACAACTGAATGTCCAGCCTGTCACGGATTAACCAAAAACACTATGGCAGAAAAAGATTACTGTATCTGTCACAGGTGTAAGTCGGTATTCGTTCCGGGTAGTAAATTATTTTATAAACCGTAAATTAAAAAAAATGGCAAACGAGAATGAATTTAGCCTACAGCAGAACATACAAAGACTGTTGAAAGCTACAGAAGAAAGCCTTCTGATGAAAACGGAAGAGCAAATGAAAGGTATTGTTTTAGACATTGAAACAATCAACAGAACACTTGATCAGGTTGCAGGAAAGAAAGATGTTGAATTGGTTGGTCAGTTAAAAAAAGACGTTGATCAGCTTAATGAGAATCTTCAAAAGAACCAAGTGTTCATTGACAATTTCATCGCTGAGCAAGGTAAAAGAGAATCAAAAGCCCCAACTTTTGAAGTAGGTTGGAAAGGAATGCTTGAGAATAACATCTTCAATAAAGAAGAAGGTATTGTAACGAAGATGGCGAATGATCGTAACATGAACATGAGCATGAATTTGAAAGTGGCTACCATGTTATCTTCAAATGCAGTTACTGGTGATGTTCAACATTCTTACAATCCAAGACAGGGTATTGTACCTTCTCAGAAATGGAACTTCAGGGAAATTTTGAATACTACACAATCTCCTACGGGTTCCTTTGTTACTTATCGTGAAACCGGAACAACAGGTTCAATAGGTGTTCAAACTGAGGGTGAATTGAAAGCTCAAATTGACTACGCATTCACAGAAGTGAAAGTAGTAAGTAAATATATTGCTGGTTGGGCTTTGATTTCTAAGCAACTTATGTATAATCTTCCTTTCTTGAATAACACTCTTCCAAGAATGTTACTCCGTGACTTCTATAAGAAAGAAAACGATTACATCTATGATGCAATGATTGCTGCTGCTACGGGTTCAGATGCTACTGCAACGGTTGCTGCTGGTGGTCCGGCTAACGATGCGGAAGAAATATTGTTCTGGATCGCAAACCAAAGGACGGCCAATTATGATGCTTCTTATGGTGTTGTGAATTGGGCGCAATGGGCTGCTTTGATGACTGCGGGTAGAAATGCTAACTCAGGTTATGCGTTCCCAATGGCGGGTCAAGTTGGTTCTACTGGTGATATTATGGTTGGTGGTACTCCAATACTTGGTGCTTCATGGGCAGACTTTGGTGAGTTCTTGCTTTGGGATAATGACTATGTTGAACGTGTAGAAACAGAGTCATTGAATGTTTCATTCTCTTATGAGGACAACGACAACTTCAGACGTAACCTTGTTACGGTTAAAGTTGAGTGCTTTGAAGAGTTGAATATTCTGCGTCCTGATGCGATCATTCATGGTCAATTCGGTGGAAGTTAAGATGGTTTTTTGGTGAATAAAAATGGGGTAGTCCCGTAAGGCTACCCTTTTTATAAAAACATGAATTATTATTTAGACCCTGAGAATTTAACTGATGAATCCGATCTCGGAAATGAGCCTGTGACCTTGCAAGAGGTTAAGGACTATCTGAGATTAGAAGGATATATTGATGATGATGAAAGCACTTCAGATTCATTGAGTGATTTTGACTTCGATGATAGTTTAATTGAGGATATAATTATTCCAGGTGCAAGGCAGTCAATGGAAAAAGGAACCGGACTTTCATTGATACCAAAAACTTTAAGGGTAACTATTTATAATAGTTCGGGGAATATGGAAATTCCTTTTGGGCCCGTTAGGAGTATAGTTTCTTTATATGATTCAAATAGTACTGAAATTTTAGATACTGTTTATACGACTAACGGAGGGGCTTTTTTAAGATTAGGTTATCCGAAGTACAAAGGGATGGTGATGACTTACGAGGCGGGTTATATTACTTTACCTAAGGCTTTAAAGTTGGACTTGTTAAGAGTTATTGCTTATATGTACGAGAATAGGGGGGATGATCCAAGTATTGAGAAATATGTTTCACAAATATCAAGTAAGTATATCAGAGATGGATGGCTATGATACCAAAAGTTCAAATAAGGGTTGAAAAGTGGATTGCTCCCAAAGATGCAAAGGGTGATGCTAAGGAACAGATGGATGTTTCTTATCCGCTATGGGCTGAGATTGTTCAGAGTTCAGGAAATAGGACAGATACAAACGGGCAAACGAAATTGAACAAGAGTAAAACTTTTAAAATAAGATTTCGTCCTGATTGGGTTTTAGATTCAAGTTGGAAATTAAAATACTTGCAAAAAAGATACTCGATTACTAGTATTGAACGAATAAACGAAAAGAGATTTAATTGGTTAATAAATGGTGAAGGTTAATCTTGTAGGGTTTAAGCAGTTTCAGGATAAGTTTAAAAAACTTCCTGCTGAACTTCAAAAAGAAATTGGGGTGCAGGTTCATTTTGCTGCTGAAGATTTTAGGGATAGGGCTATTGTAGATGCCCCTGCTGATACATCTTTTTTGAGGGGTAAAATAAGTGTGAAAAAAACAGGTGAGTTAAGTGCTGAAGTTGTGAGTGGTTCTAAGTATTCGGCTCCAATGGAATTTGGAACGAAAAGTAAATTCACACCGATACCGGGCATTGATTCCTCGCAGTTCAGGGGTCAGCCAACAGGCGGTTCATGGTTGCAATTTATTTCTAATATAAAGAATTGGGTAAAGAGAAAGGGACTTCCGGCTAATTCAGCTTATTTAATAGCGAGAAGTATTTTTAAGTTCGGGGTTAAACCGCATCCGTTTTTCTTTAAACAAATTGCACCAGTAAGAAGGGACTTATTTAGAAATGTAAGGAATGTTTTAAAAACTGTTACGAAATGATAAACGTAATGGCTCCTTTGATGGATAGTTGGCAGGAATTAATTGATTCAAGTATTTCCGTCCCCGTGTTTAAAGAGGGGTCAGTACCGGAGGATTTACATTCTCATTATGTAGAATTAAGGGCAGAAAGTGAAAGCGAAGATGATACAATGCAAAGTTTCAGAAGTGATGCAGTAGTGATCACAGATATAGTGACGGTTTTTAACGTAGCGGTTGACAGAAGTGTAGCAGAAAGAATAGACAATGAGATTAAGGTTCTTTTAAAGTCGGTTCCTGGGATTCATAATTTACAACCACAAACAGGGATGCAGATTTTAAGCGTAGTACCTGAATCGTCATTGTATTTCGAAGAGGTGGGAGGAGGTAAAAAATATTATAGAAAATTAGTTCGATATACTCATAGAATTATTCAAACAACTTAAATAAATAAACGATGGCAACAAATGAGTTTTTAGGCGATAATGTAGTACTTCAAACAAGGGATGCCGTAACTGGTGGAACGTGGGACACATGGGTGTGTGCTACGACTACAAGCGGCACGTTATCTTCTTCTATTGCTGAGTTGATAACTAAATGTGGTACTATTCAAACTCCGTCAAACGTAACCGGGTCAATTAACATTTCAGGGGCTGCTAATAGTACACCCACTGCGGGACAGGTATCACTAAAGGCGGCAATTGATTACGCAGTTAACAAAACATTGTTAGAAGGTCGTTTGGTTAACTTAGCCGTTTCTCCAATCGGTCTTGGTGATGTTGTGCTAATGAAGGGTGACGGTTATGTATCGTCTGTAACAGCTAATGCCGATGCAGGAAACCCATTAACCTTTGATGCGGTGTTCTCATTTAGCGGATCAATAGATACTGACGAATCAGACGAAAGTTAAATATATGAGTAAAAAAATAAAAGTTTCCTTAGATGGAAAAGAACTTACATTGAATGTAGGTATAGGTGGATTTTATCAAATCTACAAAGAAGCAACAGGCAAAGACCTTTTAACAACCATGCAGAATATAGATTCGGCTTTGCTTACTGAGTTCGGTCAGGGTGCTACTTATGCTGGCTACGTTTGCGAATGTACCATGAATGACATAAAGCCAACTATCACCAAAGAACAAATATTCAAATGGGTGTTTTGTGCTGAAGCGAGTTATGGTGCTAATCTGTTGAATAAGTATAACGAACTTAATAAAGTCGAAGAAACGGGGGAGCAGAACGGCCAACTGAAAGAATCGGTATTGACGAATTAAAAGAGTTCGCTTTTGGTTGGCTGGGGTTAATGCCTGACGTTTGGTTTAAGATGGAAATGGATGACTTTACTTTAATGAGTAAAGGTTATTGGGCAAGAAGGAAAAGGGATGAAATGAATTTTGCGAATGTTGCTTTTATTATTGATGCGTTTGCAACAGGACTATCAGGTAAGAGGGCTAATTATAAAAGTTTTATTAAAGGGTGGTTTGGTGAGTACGATAAGCCAATGACACAAGAGGAACTTAATAAGAGAAGTGCGGAGATAATGAAGAAAGTTGAATTAACTAATAAAATCTTAGCAGAAAAAGAAAAGTTACACAAACGTGGCAGAAGAACTAAAAATAGTAATTGATGCCGATGTAAGCGGGGCGATTGAAGGGGTTAATAAATTCAAGAAATCTGTTGATGGATTAACCACAGGATCAATAGCCCAATTACAAAAAGCAGCTATGGTTCTAAGGACTCAACTTTCAAACTTAAGTCCATCTGCATTAAAGTCTGATTTTGGTAAACAATTAACTACTGCATTAGCGGGTGTAAACGCAGAATTAAAAACTTTACAAAAGGAAGCTAACCTTGCAGGGACAGCCACAAGCGGAGCTTTCAGTAAAGCGTTTAGCGGTGCTAAACAATTAGCCAACATAATTCCAGGATTGGGCATTAGTGGATTGCTGTTATTGGCTTCAGATGCAATAACAGAATTAGCCAGTAGTTTTATAAAAGCGGAGAAGGCTGCTGTAAGAAATTCTGATGCAATAGAAGGTGCAACAAAATCTTATGCAGGGGCAATAGCTAATGTAAATGAGTTAAGATTAAATATTGGGTTGGCTAAAGATGGATTTATAAGCAAAGATGCCGTTGTTAAACAATACAACGAGTCAATAGGTAAGACAACAGGATTGGTAAAAAATCTTGATGAAGCAGAAAAAGCGTTAGGGAAAAATGCTGATGCTTATATACAATTCACTTTATTAAAAGCTGCTGCAAATTTCGCATTAGAAGAAGCATCAAAGAAGGCTGTTAAAGCTGCATTGATACCAATAGAAGATGTAAAAAAGAATTTAAGTTTTTTCCAACAACTTAATCTCCCATTTGAAAAAGCTCCATCAAGAGGAGCGCAAGAACAAAAGTTTTTAGCTCCTGTAATAGCGGGTGTTAAAAAAGAACAATCAGAGTTTGAAAAGATCGCTGCTGATTTTCAAGCGAGGGCAGCAAAGATTTCGAAGGAGATGGGTTTCAGTTTCTTTAGCGATTTCAAAATAGATAAAACTAAATTAAATGATGAAACCGACCAAGTACTTGCAAGAGCAAGACAATTTGTAAAAGAATTTGGATCAGTATTCGTACTGCCAAATTTAGATGAGACTTTCTTTAAGGGTAAGAAAGAACTTTTACCTATTGCTAAAAAGTTATTAGAAGATGTTTCAAAAGGCAATCTTAAAATAAAACTACCGAAAGTAGAATTTGAATTACTTCCTGAGAATATTGTTCCTTTAACAGATGCTCAATTACAAGAATTAACGAAAGGTTTCTTTAAAGGGATAGGGGTAGAAAAGGGCGTTCCTTTAGAAATTACTTTCGATCCGTCACTTGCTCCGGGTTCAATAGATAAAATAAATAAGAAGTTAGATTTAAAGAAACAGTTTGAAATACTTGGTAAATTAGGTACTGATGCTTTTAATAAAATTGATTTTTCAAATATAAATGATGGAATAGCGGCAGCAACAAAGCAGCTTAAAAACATGATGGACGTCGCCAATACTTTAAACCAAGCAATCGGAGGCGGTTTGGTAAATGCGTTCAATTCTGTTTTTGATTCTATATTAGAAGGCAAGTCAGTATTCAAAGCACTTGGCGAGGCTATTAAACAGTTAGTGATAGGGACGATAAAAGCCATTGCACAGATGTTGATTTTAAAAGCTATCACTAATTTAATCTTTCCCGGTAGTGGTGTAGCGGGTTCAGCAGGGAAGTTGGTTGGGGCTGCATTAGGTGGTACATCAAGCGGCTTCGGTTTAGGTGGGCAGATTGCAGGAAGAAGTTTTAATAATACTTTAAATGTGGTTGTTCAGGGACAAATATCAGGGCAAAATATTTTATTATCTGGGCAAAGGGCAGCAGGATCAAACTCAAGATTCGGGGGTTAAAATATGGATGTAAGTTATTTTATAGACTTTGTAAACTTTGAAGAACAGGCAATTTCGCTTGCTATTGCTACATTAGACCAACCCGCAATCGGTGTTGACGAAGTCATAAATCCGTTTCTTACAGGCTCAGATGCTCCTGTAATACTTGAATCAGTAGATGTTGACGATGACAAAACAAAGGTTATAAAAGGCCGGAGGTTAACTTGTGGCTTTCTTTCTACTGATCCTATACCTTTTGTGGGAGGCGTTACATTAGCAAATAACGTAGATACTTTTTCAGATGGTGATGAGGCTAATTTTAGAGTACAATTACAAATTAATTCAGGGCCCGGTACAATACCATTCTTAGGAAGTTTGGTTTTAGATGACAATACAGAAGCATTTCAGCCTACTCCTAATCCTGTAAGATTATTTTCCTCTGAAGGATTTGGCTCACTTAAAGACGTTCCGCTAAGGGAATCAGACGATGATATTCCGGTAGGGCATTTTAGAATTATAGATTATTTGTATTTGTGTTTGAATAGAATAAGGCAAGCAGATAATATTTATGTAGCAATGAATCTTTACGAGAAATCAAGGTTCAGAAAACTGTCTGCTAATTTCAATGTTACTGCTACGAATAAATTCAGGATTCCTTATGATCAATTAGGATTCTTAGAAATTGGTGATACGATTGAAATAACTGGTTCGACATTAGGCAACAACGGAAGCTATACGATAACCGATATAGTTGAAAACCCAACTACGTCAATAGATATAGAAGTAAGTACGTCAACGTTTACTTTAGAAACAATTGAGGTTTGGGTTTTCAGGTCAAACAATCATACTTTTTGGGACATTATGTTAGATGCGTTAACGTTTGAAAACGGAGTAAATGAAAGAGATGATTGTGCAACTGTTATAAATAAAATACTTGATGCTTTTGGTTGCTTTATAACCTATGACGATTCGGGAACTAATTATGGTTGGTATATTATAAGATGGGACGAATACGATATAATAACAACAGGAGCGACTACGTTAAAGTTTGCAAAGTTTGTTTATGGAGCTTTCCCAATGTTTGATCAGTATATAGATATTGATTTGGATAGAATAATTTCTCACGACCAAGACGTTCAATATACGGGTCTTAGGTTGTCTCAAGATAGTGCAGTTAAAAGATTCCAAAGGAGATGGAAGTCTATTGCTCATATTTATAATTTTGAACAACCGTTAGAGGTTCCTTGTAATGTAAATTTATTAAGGGGTACGGTTGATGATGATGTATTACCGTTGAAAACTTACGATCCTGAATGTTGGACACTTCATAATGAATTTGGAGCTTTTGAAACAACGCCAACTTCTGAGTTAAGAATATGGGTTAGGTATGACGATAACGGAAACGAAACAGAAAGGTATTTAGTTTTAACTCCGACCACTACAGGAGATACAAAAAACTATGCTAAAAGTCAGGGCATAGAAATTATTGAAAAAGATAAATTTGAATTCTCGGTTGATTATTCGGCAGACACAGATAATAACATAGATGGTCCTGCGACAACGTTTATAGGGCTTGTGGCTTTATACGGAGACGATAACAGCGTTTGGGTTCTTGGTGATAATGTAAGTACTGCCGGAGATGTACAAACCCCTGAATGGAAATTATCAAACGACGATATATCAGTAAATAGAGATATGTATGCTTGGTTTTTTAGTGCATCATCAGGAAGCGAAGATTATACAGAATTTAAAACGTATTCTATTGAAGCCCCCCCGGCTCCTGTAACAGGAAAGGTTTACATTCATTTATTTGCAGCAAACCAAGTTAATCCAATAGATGATTTTGCAATAAGGTATAATAATATTCAGTTTAAATATATTCCGTTCGTTAATGGTAGTTACCAAATTATAAGTGGTCAACAAAGCAAAGTAACCGGAGATAGTAATTCAAGAAAGAACATAGAACATGAAATGTTTATTGGTGAATCTGGAAAGAAGATTCTTAAAGGTTCATTAAAGAAATTTGACGGGAGTAACTATGTTTTAACTGAAACTTGGAATTATTTACAAGACCCAACAGTTTTAACTGATAGTAAATTAGCCAAACATATAGTTTATCAATGGTGGAATCAGTACAGAAAAACAAGAACAGTAATTGAAACAGACATACAAGGTTTAGGAACAAGTGCTACAATTCCCCCTCCGAGCATGATACATAAATGGTCAATTTTACACGGTGGCCAGGAGAGTAAAAATTTCATGCTAACTTCATTTAGGAACATGGATTTTAAAACTTGTGGGTGGTCAGGAGTTTTTGTAGAAATGAGTTCTGAGAATGGGGACAGGAATTATGACGATGATTTTGAATTTAAATATCTTCAAGAATGAACAACGGTCTATTCATACAGGGTAATAATGTTCATGTGTTCAAATACATTGATGCAAGTCCTTTTGAGATAGTTTGTGGGACTAATATTGTTTTAGAATTCTTGCAAGAAATAATCGGGGCTACAACGCCGGATAGCGGAAAACATTTAGAAAGAAGGGCAAGGATGAGAAGTTTAAACGCTACGATCTCAGGGGCCACGACTTCAGACAATGACGGTAACTTATCTGTTTTTCATTTTTTAGACGAAGATATTTTTGGAGAACCGCAGGATTTAGAAGTTGTTTATACCGATAACAACGGAAGCGATAGAAGCGTAAGGGGTGATTTTATTATTGAAAGAATACCAATAACAGCCGAAGCTGGAGCAAGTTCAACTTACGATATTAATTTACAAAGCACAGGAGCTTATACGGTTTCAGCTTTAATTGATCCTGTTGTAACGGGTGAAAATGCGACAAGTGACAGTTATGTAGTTGCCGGAGGGGTTATTCAGGATAACGCATGGATTGGTTTAAGTGCGGCAAATATTATAGAAGTTTGTAGGGAAGGTTCAGAACAGTTAAGTTTAGGGCTTCCTTATTCGTTTAACTCAGGGACGGGAACGATCACACCTGACGCAGGAACAACAATGGACGGACAAAGAATGTTTGTATTATGGACATACTAAAATATAAAACAGTAATCGGGCATGACGGAAGCAGTACCGTAGGCGTAGGGGTGAACCATGCACAAATATTAAAAGTATCAAGACAGGGAGAACAAAAAGACGACGCAGGGTTTGTTTCTTTGAGTTCTTTAAATGGGAGTAATTGGAGTTTTTTAACAACAGGAAAAAGGGTAGCTTTTGGATCAAGTTTTCCTTTTATGGGCGATGAGGTTATTCATATAATTTATAAAGTAACGACATGAAAAAAATATTGTTTTTTATTCTTATTGTTATTTCAATTCAATCGTTTGCTCAGCCTGCGGGGTATCAAAAGAGGATAGTGAATGAAAGGATTCAGGGTTCTTTCATGGTTGATTCTGCTTTTAATATTCCAAGATATTACGATACAACAGCAGCTAATTTACACAAGCGATCTGATTCATGTGGGGCTATGTTTTTTTCTTACGCTAAAGATTCTATTTATATCAGGCTTTGTAATCCTAAAAAATGGATAACATTAGGGAGTGGAGGTTCTACTCCAGGATGGAATGCTGTACTTGCTGTTAATAGTCACAGCCCAACAATAACAGATGAGGTGAATATTGCAATGGGTGGCAATGGATTTAGTATTCTTGGCGCAAGTTTCTATACTTTCAATACTACTAATGGTGAAATAAATATTGATTCATTAAGAAACGCTACAACAGGGGCTTATACGCTGACATGGGATGCGGGTGGTAGTGTTCGTAAAATGCCATCAGTTAAATATGATTTTACAGGACTTGCTAATTGGGATAAACTAAGATATAATTCAGGACTTGGTGCGTGGGTAAATTTTACTCCTACATATACTTCTGATACTACAAACCTGAGAACGCTTGTTAAAAACATTTCCACAGGTGTTGAGTATTACACAGACTTACCGACAGGTGATGACACTACAAGAATAATTCAGGTATTGGATACGCTTACCGACTTGGATGACGCAGTAGGAAACGTTGCAATAATAGACGGTAGGTTATGGGTATTAGATGACGCTTCCGGTAATTGGCGAAGGCAAGCCTATGATACAACTTATACTCCTGCTGCGCCTCCTTCTGGGGTATATATTACCGATTCTTTTGGTGGCGGCGATGATGCAGATATAAACGGAAGAACAACCGAAACTGGCGGCGGTACATGGGTTGCTGCGGGGTCAAATACAGGTACTGTTGGTACTGTGTCGGCTTACGCAAAACTTACAAGCGCAGGAGGCACTATTGCAAAAGTTACCGTAGATGGAACAGTAAGAGACTTAAAAACGACGGTGACGGCGGGTACTTCATCTTCTAATGCTTATATCCTTATGGCGTATCAAGATGATAATAATTACATACAAACTCACATTGAAGACGGTTCAACGTATCAAATAGTAAGCGGATCTCCAACTTTATTAGTAGCATCAAGCGGAACTACTTCAAACGGAGATTCGGTGGCGGTGAGACTTAGCGGATCTAATTTAACCGTTTACAGAAATGGAGTTTCTATTGGCACAACAAGTTCAGTAAGCGGATCTCTTACAGGCACAAAACAAGGATTGCTCTTCTATACTATTACCACTTGCGAGGTTGCATATATTAAAACTGAATCCCTATGAGATCAAGTTGCTTTATATTATTTATTTTATTTAGTGTAGTTGGTTGCACACAAGGTATTCTTGGTGTAGCAAATCCTAAAATACCTCCTACAAACTATTCAGAGTTTGAAGCAATGGCAGCGAAGGTGAATTACAGAAGGCTTGATAAAAATCCCATTATTACTTATGATTTGACTTCAGATTGGAAAGCAAGGCAAGTGCATTTCCCTTTTGTTATTGAGAACCCAAACGATCCAGATAGTTTAATAATGTTTTATGGCGGTGGTAGTGTTTTAATTGGGCCGTCTTATTATTCAATAGGAAGGGCTGACGCATCAAAAGCCAATCCTTACACATGGGTTGAATATGCGGGTAATCCACTTTTTGAACCATCAGATTTTTCGGTAGGGACTATTGTTGGAGTGGATGATGCTTGGTGGAATCCTGATGAAAATAGATTTGAATTGGCTTGCTGTACTTATGCAATCGGGCTTGGTTCATCATCGCTTGGAAAATATTATTCAGATGATGGTTACACTTTTACTTATGAAGGGACATTAATAGGCCCAACAGATGACGAAACCTTTTTAGGCAATAGCGGAATATTAAGAGACGGTGCAACTTGGTACTGCGCTTATACATACAGAACGGCAGGGGCGGTTTTACCGGGAGTAAGAATTGCAAGTTCAGTAGATGAGGGAGCAACTTGGACTAAACACGGTGACTTTTTATCGTTAGGCTCAAGCGGTGCTTATGATGATAAGTACATGGAAGGAGTACAGTTTTTAAAAGTAGGAAGTGATTATATTTTAAACTACGGGTCTGCAAAAAACAACGGCGGTACTCCTAATATTGTTTTCTCGGGTTCTTTAGCTCATAGCAGTACTCCGCTCGGTACTTATACAAAGTCAAGTATAAACCCATTTTTTGAAAAGAGTGCTTCAGGATGGGACAGCACACAGGTTTCTTGTATCGTAGTTTTTAATGTCATTGAACCGTGGTTAGTTTTTTATCAGGGTACAGCAAGCGGCGGCGATTACAATTTAGCATTATGGAGTATGGGGATGGCAACATTTTATTAAAATATTATATGAAAAAGATTATACTAATACTATTGATGTTTATTTCTGCAAAGTGTTTTTCTCAAACGGAGAATAATTTCATGCAGAAGAACACGTTTTGGGATAGTGTTTATTTTAAAAACATTATAAGAGTAACAGATGGGCTCGGATTTTTGACATTTGACACACTTGTAGGCTCTCCGACATTCGGTAAACTTACATGGGTAAGACCAAGAGTGCTTCAAGACTTTTCAAGAGTGGCAGTTGCATTGACTACAACAGGAACAAGCGGGGTTGCGACATATAGCAATACTACTGGAATATTCAATGTCCCAAACTACGGAGGGCGGGTAAAATCAAAAGGCGTAACATTAGAAGCACCTACATCTTCAGAAAACTTCGGACTTTGGCAAACACAAGTTGATATAACAGTTTCAAGTATTAACGCTGTAGTAATTGGCTCTTCGCCTTCGGTAACAATAAACATCGCCTTTGGTACAAACATTACATCCTTAACAAATGTTTTTTCAAGCGGTACAGCGATAACAAACACAACTACAGGGCAAACAATAAACTCAGGTTTTAATGATGCTACTATCCCCGCAGGAAGTTGGATAAGATTAACGAGTTCGGCAGCAAGCGGAACGATAACACAAATTGAAGTAACCATAAATTATACAGAGGACTAATGAAAAAACTAATCTTCTTATTGTTTCCGGTTTTTAGTTATGGGCAAATAACAATCAGTAAACTTGTTGCAGATGCAAACGCATTATCTTGTCTTAATATAGCTAATATAAATCTTGTATCTACGGCCTTTACAGCCAATAAGGTTTATATATGTGTTGCAATGGTTGATAGCTGTAGTAGTTACGGAACTATTACAGGCGGTTCAAATACATGGAATGTAGTGTCTCAGCAACAAACAGGAACGGGTAACACAAGAAGATTGTCTGTTTGGAGAACTACTTCAGTAGCTACAGAAACCGTGACAATGACATTAACAGTCGGAAACGCAAGAGGCGTGTGGTTTGATTTTTATTTGGTTGAAGGTGTTCCAAATACAAATAATGGTGCAGACGCAATACTTCAGGCTGTGAAGGATTCCGGGTCATCTGCAAATCCGGTAATAACAATGGGCGGTTTGCTTAATAACAGAAGTGCTGTATTATCATTTTTTCATAACAACGCAAATCCGTTTGGAGGTACTCCGGAAAGTAGCTGGACGGAAACAGAGGATAACGGTTGCACATTCGGAGGTGTTTTAGGAGGTATGTATTCAATGCACTCTATAGGGATCAATGATAACACTCCAACAGTAACAGCATCATCAAGTAATTGGATGGGGGTGGCTTTAGAATTAAGAGCATTGGGAAGAAGGGCAACAGTAATAAATTAATATATGAAAAAACTACTAATCATTTTAATCGTCATCAGTTTTGTAGGCTGTAATGATAATAATAATAAAAAGAAAACAGACACGCCAATAACAACGGCTGATACTTCTTTACTTCCTATTATTGACACAACAATTATCGAAGATGGGATTGCACCTTTGGCTGATGTAGGTGATGTAATGGCAAAGTCAAATAAAGACAAAGCCGAAAAGCAAAAGAAAATAAAGATAAGTTGTTCTTTTGGTCATAAGAAATTCAATAATCGTAAACGACCAATCGAAGAAGCTCCTGGTGGTAAGAAAGGTAAACCAGTTAAACCGGGAACAGAACCGCCGCCGCCCCCTCCTCCGGTTCCTCCATCAACAGCGACAAAGGTTTTTTATTTAAACTTTTTTGGTAAGACGATTTCAAGTACTATGTGGAATAGTAGTGGAACTTTTACAGTACAGGATGCAGGGCTTGCCCAAATTGAAATTGACCAAGTAACAAGAGAAGTGCAAGCTCATTATCCAGAATATAATGTAAGGATCACTTTAGATAAAGCCGTTTTTGATGCAGCTCCTTTAGGTCAAAAAGTTGAAGTTGTGATCACGGAGGATTATCAATGGTACGGACAAGCTGGCGGCGTAGCTTACATCAATTCATTCTTTTGGAGTGATGGATCACCTGCTTTTGTGTTCTCTTTACTTCTTAGTTACAATCCGCATTATATTGCTGAAGCGGTTTCGCATGAGGCAGGGCATACACTTGGACTTTATCATCAATCGGATTGTGTGAATGGTGTGAATACGGTTGAATATTCTTATGGTAAGACAATGGGCAATAGTTATTCAGTTCCGATAGGTCTTTGGGTTAATGGGACTAATTCGATGTGCATAATGCAAAATGACATGAATATTTTACAAGCAGCTTTAGGGTTAAAATAATGCCAGGACTACCATCATTTAAAGATTTTCTTCAAGGGTTAAAGGATGACCTTAAAGGCACTATTATGTATATTGCTTTTATTGTAATTGTTGCCCTATTTTGGATATTGAGAGGTGTTGATAAAAGAAATTCAGAGAAGCAGGATAAAGAAATTGCCGATTGTAGGACGGCTTCATTAGCTAACGCATATACTTGTAAAACAGAAAACGATCAATTAAGAGGTCAGATAATTGAAGTGATGGGAGCTTTTAAAGAACTTAAAGGAGAAGTAAACGCTTTGAAAAAACTTGGAATAATAAAAGAATGAAATATATCTGGCTGCTAATACTTATTTCTTGTAACTCATCTTCTGATAAGATGATAGTTAATAAGCAAGTTCATTCATCATTTATTGATTCTGTTTCAAAGGTGGTAGATAGTTTTAGTATGGCGGTAGCAGATTTTAAAGAGGTCGCTGATTTTGCAAAAGGCGCACAAGCAAGGATAAAAGAACTTGAAAACAAAAAACAGTTCGTTGAATCACAAGTTCAAAACGAGCCTGTTTATTTATCAATGATGAAGTCTGAAGATTATAAACCTACTGATGACAAAGACAAAGAAATTTACAGACTAACTCAGAAGATAAGGGAATATGAAAGGGAGATTTCTAAGTTAAAAAACAGGTTGTTTTACGATAGCATGATGAGGGTGGGTAAGATCGAATACGACCAAGTACCAAACGAAGAAAAACCAAACGATAAAAGCCTCGTAATTACGCTAAATAAGAAACTCAGGGGTGACGGGGATATATCAGAGCAGGGCGTTTCAGTTTGGATAATGAAGTACACCAAGAAGGCTAAGAAACTATTCAAGGGGTATGAAAGTTGTCAGCAAAAAGACTTAAATTTATTAGATGCAAAAGAAGCTAATTATTATCGGGGGCAGTATTTTTTCAACGACATAGAACCTGGAGAGTATTTAATTAAGGTTTGTGCTTTATATGGAAACTGGATGGTAATTAACAAGAAAGATTATAAACAGGAGATTGAAATATTGATGTCTCCACCTATTCAATAATTAAAAACAATAAAATGGACACTACATCAAACCTCAAAGACAAGTTGAGTACGTTTTGCGGAATCTTAGCTGCTGTTTGTGGCGCACTTTTAGTTGCCGGAGAAAGTGGCGTTACTTTACCGGGATGGCTTAAAGCAACTGCGGGTGCTGTATCTGCAGTATGTTTGGCAGTCATTGGTTATCTGACTGGTAAAACTCCGGCTGCAAAACCAAAGACAGAAGAACAAGTTGTAGATCAGAATTTACCAAAGCCGTGAAGAAATGGGCATTCATATTACTCATTGGATTAGCTTCTTGCTATAACCAAAAGAAAGCGACAACCCAATTTAATAAGGCGGTACTTTCTTATCCTAAAATACCGTTGGATTATTGCGCTGCCCAATTTCCAGACAAACCGGATTCTGTTATTATCAAGACTGATACCTTAATTGAAATCGCTACAATGGATTCTTTAGTTTACGATACGCTTTTATTAAACCATGATACGACATTAATAAGAACTATTGTAAAAACTCAGAAGATTTACATTAAAAAAGATTCAATCATTTACAGGGAGAACAGAGCCGAACAAGAGCGATTGCAATTAGCTTTATTTGAATGTCAAAAAAACGCAGGGTTGATATTACAGGAAAACAATAATCTAAAGGCATCTTTGGCTACATGGAGAAAGACGGCTAAAACCCGTTGGTGGTGGATTGCTCTTTTAATCGGTGGATTTGTTGGAACGATTGCTATTAAAATATTCGGAAAAACTAAAATTGTTTAGCGGGGTTAACATTTAAATCTTCCGGGTGGCGGTTGCCTCGCTAAATTTTTTTATGAAAGATGCTCGTAAAATAATAGTCTTAATGTTTGCCCTTACTATTTGTGCAATAATGGTAGCTATAATTTCATCTTGGATTTACTACGGAACGGCAAAACCTGAATCTGTTAATATCTTAGGTCATTTAATTGATACCATGCTCGGGGCTATAATTGCTTATTTAATGCTAAAACCAAACACTAATGAGGGATAAAGTATCTGAAGGCCGTGTAGCCTTATTACATCCATCTGTAAGGGCTGAAGTCAAAAAGCTAATAGAACAAGCCGAATCAGGATTCCCGCCTTCTATGGCCGTTAGAATCGTTCAGGGGCTAAGGACAATTGAGGAACAAAACGAACTTTATGCACAAGGCCGGACAAAGCCGGGAAATATCGTTACTAAGGCCAAAGGCGGCTCCTCATTTCACAATTACGGACTTGCAATAGATTTTGCTATCCTGACTGATAAAGACGGAAACGGAACATTTGAGGATCTTTCTTGGGATATTAAACGGGACAACGATAAAGATGGGGTTGCCGATTGGTTGGAAGTGGTTAAGATATTTGAGGATGCCGGATGGAGCTGGGGCGGCAAATGGGCAACCTTAAAAGACTACCCGCATCTTCAGAAAACTTTTGGCTATACCTGGCAGCAGTTATTTGAGAAGGTTAAACGGGGCGAGGAATATGTGAGTTTATGATCCAATAATTTTATTATACGCTTCCTGAAGTTATAAATTGTTTTCGGATTTGAAATTATTCCACATTTCTTCCAATTCAATATCGGTTAATTTTATATCAAGTCTAAGATGTTTTTGACACTCATAGGCGATATAATAACTTTCCAACAAGCCGTTCAATTTTTCAATTTCTTGCTGCTGCTCACCAAATTGTTTCTCTGATTCTTCCAAAGATTTTATTGCCCGTTCTCTACGGCCATCCATGATTGAGTATTGCTCTTGAAGCCTTTCATTCTCTGCTTTTAGTTCCTCTATCGTATCATTTGGATTGAGTATCATTCTTATAGTTTTGGCTTGAGTAGCGATTGTTGCTTTCAATTCTTCACACTCCTTCTCTTTCTCTGTGCATTGAGATTGAAGGGCGGCAATGTCGCTATCTTGTTGAGCAATTTCTATTATCTGACTTTCAAATGCTTCACGGTAACGATTTCTATCAGCTATGGTATTAGTTAATAATTCAACAACGCTATTATATTCCTTTTCCAATTCTTCCAACCCATCGGTTGCAAGTTGGTATCCCTTCGCAAATGATTCTTGAGCCTCTTGACTTAAATGGGCATAGTTCTCTTTTATAAGATCCATTATGTGTTTCGGTATAGTTGACATTGTTTTTATTTTTTAAGACGGAAGCGGTTTAGAGATTTAAAAGTTTCTTTGCTTTGTTGTTTATTATTTTCAAATCATAGTTTTCCGAATCACTCATTTCTAAAATTTCTTCCAGACCCTTTTTCAACTCCTCACAGTCTCGGTCACCTGTGGGAGAGGGGGTTTGGGAATAAATTTGATATAGTTCAGTTTCGTTTACGCACTTATACATATTCTTACTTTCTTGATAATGCCATGTTCCATCATTGCCACTTACTGCATTAATTCTAATCCATTCAGCAAATTTTATAGCGTCTGAAGAAGTAGCACAGGGTTCTATGGATTCGTCAAGCCATTCAACATTATCCAAAGCATACATATCGTTCCCGTCAATACTTCTCATATATCCCCTTTGATAATAAACTCCTTTAGGTCTATTATTAAGACTTATTATTCTGCCATTGACATACTTCCCTTCTTCCGGTAATACCTCTGAGCATTTCGTCCATCTGCATCCATGCCTATTATTATTTTCCATGATTAAATGTTTGAGGGTTGATTAGGTAAATACATCCAATGGGTGACTTTGCCGCCAACAGCATCAGTATAATAATCGTCTCCATCTTCTTGATCCCAACAATGATGATGCTTATTCCAGCATAGCACCCGTATTTGTTTATGATAGTTATCAAAGCACAGTATAGCACTATCTTCACCCGGCAATCCATCTTCCACCCTCGTCCATCCCTTCCTATTATTATTTTCCATGATTAAATGTTTTACGTTTTCTGAAATGAAAAACAAGTTGCTTTTGCCCCATAAATCTGGTGTACAATTCCCACCCTCTTAACCCCTGTTTATTGGTTAGATACATAAGTGTTTTTGCATGAGTTTTTGCGCCCAACACAATTCTTTTATATTCATATTCCTTTTTCATATCGGCTCTGGTTTATTTGGTAGTGGCATCCAATCAGGTACGTTTTGATATGATGCTATTAATTCTTTTGCCCGTTTCCATGCTATTGGCTGACGTTGTAAATATTCTTCAGTTTTACCTTGTGTATCTTTTAGTTCTTTAAGGTCAACTAATTCCCACAGCCATTTAACAACTTCGTCATGTTTCCCACTCCAATATTCAATTCCTAATTTTAAATCTTCAACTTCCCTCGTCCATCCCTGCCTATTGAGGGAGGCGGCAAGAGCAGCCCTGATTTCAACCAAAAACTGCATCTCTTTATTGGGTTTAGGTTCTCCATAATCCCCATCAACAACATCAGAAAAATTATCAAAGTAATCTTCAAGTTTTTCTAATAAATCCCGTAATTCAGTAGGTTTGTCTTGTGTCATATATTTACCTCCGATCCTTCTTTTGCGTTAATAACTCTTAAACTTGGTTTGAAATTAAAATCCTTTAAGGCTTTGTCAAGAGCTTCAAAAAACTCTTCCTCTGAAATGTGTTCCCAATGGTCGTAAGCCTTTTTAATTTCTGATACCTTGTCTTGAGTAGCGGCGTTTTTAATATTTGTCATACCTGTTAATACTAAGATTTCAATATACACTTCGTCAAATACTCCGATGAGTTCCTGATAAACGCCAATCGGATTTTTAAAGAAAGCCGGAGTTTCTAATTCAATACTTACTTGGGTTGGAACGCTTACGGTTGTTTTTAAATTGATTGACATGGTTTGTTGTTTTTAAGATGATTTAATAAGCCCCTACTTTCTTACGATTTCGGGGCGTAAACAAGATTACATTTTTAAGTAAACGGTTCCCTTGACCGGCTTTGCTTCCTTATACTTTAGTTTTCCGAAAGTTTTTGATTTTAATTCTTTTGAGATAAACCACTCAGCAGTTTTTACAACACAGCCTTTTGCGGTTAGCTCAGAAATGATTTTTTGAAGTTGTTCGCCTTTTTCGTCACCACGAAGAACGAACTCAAATAAATGGCTATCGGAATTTTCGTTAGCCCATACATTGATTACGGTTTCTTTTGTTGTCATTTTGTTTACGTTTATATATCAAAGATAAGGGTTTAAATGATATCAACAAATATTTTTATATAAATCTTTAAAATAATTTGGCGATTCAAATAAAAAGACTATTTTTGATAAATGAAATCAATAACAATAGAAATTACTCAAGACGAAAAAACGATAGTTTCCCGTCTTGCAAATGGCGAATCCGGTGACAGTATTCGTAGGGATTTAAGAATACCACAAGGAACTTTCGCTATAAACCTAAAAGCCATTAGAGATAAATTCGGAGTTAAAAACACTACTGAATTAGTGGCTTTATTTTTAAGAGAAAATATAATCAAATAATATGGCATACCTTTTTATCTCTTTTATTCTAATCGCTGCGGTTGCGGCTTCTTATTTATTATTTAGGATTCGCATACATCGCAATGATGTACGAAAGGCCAAAAAAAGGCTATGGGATGATTCAGACAATATTTATTTATAACTTAAAAAACAAACCATGATTATCGCATCAAATTCAGCACAGCAACGGGAGCTTATTCCCGCAGGAAACTACATTGCCCGTTGTTATCAAATGATACACATCGGCACAGTACAAGAGTTAATAATGGGTGAAGTAAAAACCGTCAATAAAGTAAGGATCGGTTGGGAGCTTCCAGAAGAAAGAAGGGTTTTTAAAACCGAGAACGGGGAGCAGCCTTTTGTTATTTCTAAAGAGTTCACTTTATCAATGCACGAAAAAAGTAATTTAAGAAAAACTTTGGCTTCCTGGAGGGGAAAGGATTTTTCAGAGGACGAAGTAAAGAGCTTTGATATTACAAAACTTTTAGGAGTTCCTTGTATGCTTAACGTAATCCACAAACAGGGTAAACGTGATCCGTCAAAAAGCTACGAAGAAATTGCAGGGGTTAGCCCACTTCCGAAATCGGTTAAATGTCCGGCACAAGAAAACCCTGTTTTACTTTTATCTTATGACAATTTTGATACGGAAGTTTTTGAAAAATTGCCTGATTTCATTAAGGACAAAATCAAAGGAAGTGATGAATATAAAAAGATGAAAAACCCGCACGAAGCACAGGTTAATGAAAACCTTTATTCAGGTGAACCCGAAAGCGATTTACCATTTTGATCACAGCAAAAGATATATGGAACTTTGAGGAAGAAATGGCTCGTGAAATTGCCTCTCTTGCTTACTATGCCGGTCTGGATTCGGAAGAAAAGGAAAAACTGTTTGCTGAATTTGGCGAAATGAGTGAACAGAGATACGATGAACTTGTAAAAACGCTTTCAGACCGGCAAACTAACCCTTTGGCAAGGCTCAGAAATGGAGAAGGTCTTTTGATGAAGGATATTAACAAAGCTGTTAAACAGGCTGTAAATAACGATAAATGCTAACTAAAGGACAATTAACCGATAAGTGCGAAAAGATGCAAAGGTTTTTAGAGTTGAAACCCGGAAGCGAACCGCATGACCTAATAGACAGGATTGAGCTTCTTTCGGTTTTGATTTCTCAATCAGGGGAATGTTTGGCAGATGCAAAATATTTACAGGATATAGCAATAGGAGAGGCTATTCAAAAATCAATCAATTTGGGTTACGATCAGAAGTTAAGCATTTCTACGATTAACAAATATGTAAACGCAGAGGCTAAAGAATTTAATTGGTTAGTGAATACTTTTGATAGGATAAATTCTGCTTCGGTTCATCAACTGGACGGATTAAGAAGTATTTTAAGTTACAGAAAAACAGAATTTGCAACATTAAGTTATGGCGGCAAGTAAAGTAATACCGTTACCAAAGCTCTTAAAAAAGGCTCAGATAGTTTTCAATAGGTTTATAAGGCTTAGGGATCAATCAAAGGGCTGCATTAGTTGCGGGGCAGAAGTGACGGAAGCCGGTCATTACTATTCACAAGGCCATCACTCTGCCCTTCGTTTTTCAGAGATTAATACGAACGGACAATGCCCCAGATGCAACAGGTGGTTACATGGGAACTTAATTAATTATCGAAACGGATTATTAAGCAGATACGGAAAACAGAATTTAGACTTGTTGGATTCGGTAGGAACAAGGCCGAAGGCTAAGAAGTGGGAACGTCACGAACTTGAATTTATAATAAATCATTACCAATGCCAGGAGTAATTAAATTGATAAAATGGGCTATGACAGTAAAAAAAGTTCATTACTATTCTACTAAAGAATGGAAGTCAATAGTGGAAAGTTGGATAAAATTATATGGTGATAGCATTGATACTTATTTTATTCACATAGTTCCAGACAGACAAACAGATAGATTTTTAGAAACCAAAAACAAATCAAAATGCGTTTAATCAGGGAAATGTCCTTAGTAAAGGATCGGGTGAAGGCTTTGTTAGTTAAGCATCCACATTTAAGGGATTCGGATAATAAGTTAATTGCAACAATCTGGAAATATGATTTATTAAAAATAGGCATAGACTCTAAGACTGAACCAATTTATATGTTTTTAATATATTATTCGGAAAAAGAATTAACAAACGCCGAAACCATTCGCCGTGTCCGTCAAAAGCTACAAGAGGAAAATCCAGACCTTCGGGGAACGGTGAATGAGGCAAGGCAAAAGGAAGGGGAGGAAGTAAGAAAAGAAATTTAAGAGCGTACCAGATGCAGCATTAGAAGTGTTGGCAGGGTTGCATTATGGTTGCCAAACCCATACGCTACGGGTCGAACGGGGGTCAAAAAAATAACTCCAGGAAGCGAAAAACATCGGTGGCTTAGTGAGCCTTTTTAAAATAAAATGAACGATCTCTCACAAATACGGACAGGTAATAACGGGGTAGGTTTCTACTTACCCCTCTTTAAAAAAAATAATTATGACAAAAGAAATATTATATACCGCATTGGAGTTAGAACAAAGTTTAAGAGAATTTGAAAGACTTAAACAATTATTAAGCGGCGAAAATCCTAACGCCGTTATGGTAGCTAAGGAATTTGAACACTTTATTTTTAGAGGCCAGTCAGAAATATATAAGCAATTTTGTGATTATGTCTTGTGCTACGTTTGCGAAAAGATAGAGGATATTAATTCTAAAATTGATGGGCTATGAGATTTTTTCTTTTTATATTATTCTTTTGCCTGATCGCTGCCCTTTGTTCCTGTAGTAAAACAGAAATCAAAACCGAGGGCCAATGTTTAATTATTTCTTTGAAATATACCACTACCAAAGTCTTTTTAAAAACCGATACACTTTACAACGATTACCTTACAGGGCATTGGTTTGAGGTATTTGTTGAGGATAAGAAGAAGTGGGATTTAGACACAGGTTTTAGGGTTTGTGATCGGGATTTATTTGAGAGAAGAATATATGTGATAAAATAAAATTTGTTTACTGGCTCTTTGTTTTTATATTAGCGTACATTTTTAGTACGGATTTTGCAGATGAAGAGTGAATCATTCGCAAAATCTTATTTCAAGATTAAATAGTCGGTAAAGGTTTCACTCCCTGAGCCGGCTTTTTTATTTAATGGAAGGGAAAAAATCTTTCGTTCTTTATTCTGACATAATTCATACTGTCAAGAAACTACCTAATAACAAGGCTGGAGAACTGTTTAAATTAATCCTTTCTTATGTCAATGATGAAAACCCAACTACAAAAGACTTAGCTGTAGACCTTGTCTTTGAGCCTATAAAGCAACAATTGAAACGGGACCTAAAAGAATGGGAAAGAATAAGGGGCAAGAGGTCCGAAGCCGGTAAAGCAAGTGCTAACAAAAGACAACAAGTGTCAACAAGTGTTGAAAGTGTTCAACAAAAAGAACAAGTGTCAACTGTAAATGAGACTGTAACTGTTAGTGTAAATGTAAATGATAGTGTAAAGAGAGAGAGTCTGCCCGAAAATTCAATAATGCTTTTCAATGTTGAAGAAATGTTTACTAAAAACCAAATTGAATTTGAAAGAATATGTATGCTCGGCGCAAAAAATTTAACAGAGGGCGCAGAAATTTTGCATAAATATCATTTGTTTTTGGAGGAGCGGGACCAATACCCAAAGACAAAAAGGGCCTTGAGGTCCGGATTTGAGAAATGGATTCTTAACGAAAAAACTTTTAATAATGGATCTACGATTAATCAACCAAGCGGTAAACACAAAGGAGCCATGCAACTTGTCTCCAGTATTAAGCAAGATATTGCCGGAAGAGCAAAAAATGCTTGAGTTAAAATATTCAGGCAAACGATTTGGACAAATGGTCCCGTCTGAAATTTTAAGTTCAGCAAAGGAAGTCTTGTTAAGGATTCACGTTATAGCGGGATGGACCATGCCTCCCGATGAATTGATTGCAATCCTGGTGGATGAATTTTCAAAGAAGATAATCGAATCTTATCCAAATGTAACGGCTGAAGAAATAGGTTACGCATTCAGGTCCGGATCGCATCAGGTCAAAGAATGGGGCAAGGCTTTAAACATTGGATTGATTGACGAGGTAATGGTCCCTTATCTTGAAAGAAGATTTGAATTAAGCAAGTTTGAAGAACAAAAAAAACAGATAGAACACAAACCTGATCTTGCACAAATAGAAAAAGAATATCAGGAGTTTTTACAAACCGATTTAGGAAAGAAACTTAATCCAAAGATTTAATTTTTTCTGACATACTAAAAATGAGAAAATGAGTTATTGTAGATGGTCATCAGATAATTTTAATTGTGATATTTACGCTTATGAAAGCGATGACGGATTTGTTATTCATGTGGGAACGGGAAGGTATAAAGGGGAAATTCCTAAATGCGATTTCTCGTTAATTATGAAAGGTGGCGAAGAAAATGTGGAGGAGTATATGAGACAGCGAAGAATTCAAGCAGCATATTTTCAAACCTGTGGAACGGAATTAATAGGACTGCCCGAAGATGGGGAAACTTTCACTTTATCAGACATTGAAGATTTTTACAATAAAATGGTGGAACTAAAAAATATCGGTTATATAATTCCAGATGGAGTTATTGAAGGTATAAAAGAAGAAATAAATGAAAGCCATCCGAATCTTTACCGGAGAAGGGATTTATTCACCTGAAGCCTTAATTGAACTTGCTTCACCAATGATAAAGCAAGCCAAAGAAGATAGGCAATATCTTTTCAGGTGGAATACTCCCAAATGGTATTTATCTGAGGTTTACGGGTATTTAAAACACAACAAGGATTTACCCGAACTTTCAAGGCAAAGGAAACTGGAGCTTTGGAATGAGGCGGGGAAGGATAAGCTACTTTATTTATCACTTTATATTTTAGATGTTATATGAAATTAAGTCTTTGCATCACTACGTTTAACAGAACAGACATGGTTATTGAAGCCTTTGAAAAGGTTTATGACCATCCGTTAATTGATGAAATTGTAATCGTTGACGATCATTCAACTGAAGAAAATTGGCTTAAATTAATTGAACTTTGTGTTTTGTTTGAATCAAAATTTCCGAAAGAACAATGGGATAAAATTTTACTTGTTAGGAACGATGAGAATTTAGGGATGAGCAGGAATAAGGCAAAGGCAGTTTCAGAAGCGAGAAACGAATGGTGCGCTTTAATTGATTCAGACAACAAAATTTCACCTGAGTATTTGGATGCTTTTATAAATCTTGGTTATACTCCACTTCCAAATATAATTTATTGCCCAGAGAAAGCCGAGCCTGATTATGATTTTAAGAGATTCTCTTCTATTAGCAGAACTAATGCAAAATTCTTTCTTAATGATATGCAGTTTAGAGTTATGCTTAATACCTGTAACTACATTGTAAACAGAGACGAATATTTAAGGGTTTATAAATACAATCCAGATATTCAAGAATCAGATACCATTTGGATGAATACGCTATGGTTAGAGGCGGGAAACTTTTTATATGTAGTTCCAGGTATGAAATATTTCCACAGGAGGCATGAGGGGAGCGGTTGGTTAAACGGTGATCACAGATACAACATGAAAAAGGCGGCTGAACTTCAGGATAAAATTAAAAACTTATGAGCTTCGTTACACCAAAACTTTCGGGGAGATTAGGGAACAATGTGTTCCAGATAATGACGGCTATGGCTCATGCTTGGCGAAACGGAGTTGAATATAAAATTCCTTCTTACACGAAATCAAAGTACACAAATAAAACACCTTTTGATTTCTTTCCTTTACTTACTCCTGAAGACGAAGCTAAGATTGAATACGAACACAGGCAGGACGGGTGGACTTACGAACCGTTACCTTTTAAACCAAACATGCGTTTACATGGATGGTATCAGAATTTAAACTACTTTGATGAGTATAGAAAAGAATTGATTGAGGCATTTAATTTACCTAAAGAAAAAATTGATGCTGTTTGTGTTCATGTAAGAAGGGGTGACTATGTAAGATACCCGACTAAGTGGCCGATGTTGCCAATGGAATATTATGCAGATAGTTGGTGGAGGGCGCACTATAATTTTCCAGACATTCCGAAACATCTTTTTTCGGACGAAGATTTAAAAGAAAGTTTTGCAACTTGTGAAAAGTTTTTTATCGCTGGCGATCCTTTAGGAGATTGGTTACGCATGACAAAGTACAAATATTTTGTAATCGCAAATAGTACTTATTCATGGACGGCGGCTTATCTTAGTGGAAGTGATAATGTAATTGCCCCGCATCATTCAAAGTGGTACGGGAAGGATAACCAACATATTTTTACGGGCGAATTAATTCCTTCACAATGGACACAAATAATGTTTTAATATGAGAACCGACGAAGATTTAGCGAGAATGATGGGCGAAGATACTGCCGTAGGGCTTCATTGTTACTACTGGCAGCTATCAAACTACATAAACTCAAAAGGGTATAAAACCGGAATAGAGGTGGGAACTGCTTACGGTGGGTGTGCGAATCATTTACTTACTAATTGTAATTTAGAAAGACTTATTTGTGTTGATCCGTACAAATATTATCCTGATATGCCGGGACTGTTTGACCAAAGCGATTATGATAGGCTTAAAAGACAAACACTTAAAAGATTGGATGTTTATCAGAAAGTTGATTTTGTTTGGATGGATAGTAAAGAAGCGTTTTGGAGTTTAATGAGAAATAGCAAAGGCGAATATTTTGATTTTGTTTTTCTTGACGGCCTACATACGTACGAAATGGTTAAATGGGAAATAGAACACTACTCAAAACTAATCCGACCAGGAGGGGCTTTAATAGGTCACGACTACGATACATTTAAAGAAGTAAAAAAAGCAGTTGATGAATATTGTAAACCGATAATGTTAGAAACAAATTTATGGTTAAAAGAATTATAAATGTTTGATAATAAAGATAAAATAATAAAGGTATTTTACGAAACAAGGGATTGGCTTTTAAAAAAGGCTATTGAAAAAGCGAGTTTGGTGAATTACGATTATGTAAAAATAGAGCAGTTTGTAGATGATAGTTTACTTGTTGCTATTAATGCCAAAATATCAAAAGCTACCGATGATTTAAAGAAATATCAAATACAAAGATGGTTTGAGCTTACAATATATGGGTTAATAAGCTATGAGGCGTATAAGGTAAATGAAAAATATAGGAAGGCAAGAATAGAAAAGCAGATTAAATATTATTACAAAAACAGAGATGAAATATTAAAAAAAATAAGAGCGAGGAATGATTTTAAAAAAAATTCAAAGGTTTGTAATAAGTGCGAGGTTAGAAAGGTCAATAGTGATTTTAGCAAAAGTAAAGAACACGCAGGAGGGCGGCGAAATATTTGTAAGTCTTGCAGTAGTAAATATCATAAAAATTATACCCGTGATTATGGAATTAATAAAAAGTATTATTTAAAGCGAAGGGAGTGGAAAATAGAAAACAAAGAAAGAAATATAAAGAAAAATAGAACATGGGAGCGGAAAAGAAAAAGCGAGATGATGAACTCTTACCTAAGACGTCTTTTAACAATGCAAGGTATTCAAAAAGAGTGGATAACACCAGAGCTTTTAGATATTAAGAAAACAATTCTTCAAATAAAACGTAAAATTAAACAAAATGGCAAAGACAAAAACCAGAAGGTTAATCAGCAGCCTACCTGAACTAAGATTTAAACTTGCTGAACTATGGGCAGACATTGATGATCGCAGCGTAGAAATGAGCGAGGCTAATGTCAAGGTAAAGATTGCGGATGTTATTGTAAAATCAATAGTAGCTGAAGGAATGAAGAATAAAAT
>Ga0193692_1000044_pt1 | contig 36686 bp, 29 predicted proteins | sample L3a1metaG_FD_144917 | JGI IMG/M metagenome (GOLD analysis project Ga0193692, IMG submission 144917) | Soil microbial communities from a riparian zone of the East river system, Colorado, United States - L3a1 | ecosystem: Environmental > Terrestrial > Soil > Riparian zone | place: USA: East River... | reverse complement strand
CGTATTTAAAAATTAAATAAATAGATATTATATAACCAATTATATTAAAAAAACAGAGTAAAACTAATAAACTTAAAATGAACATGGAGAAACTATAGCTAATAATAGGTTCAGTATCGGGGCTAATAGTATGATTATATTTGGCTAATATGAAAGGAAGAAAATAAGAGTATTTTCTTTTAATTATTTCCGATTTTGCAAAAAGTTTGGTCATTTTAAAGAATAATAGTAAAAAAGATTTCGTATAAAACATTGGATAAAAAAAGGTCATAAAAATAAAATTAAATAAAAATTTTAAATAAATCTTAAGATTTTGTATCATTTTTTTCTTGTTCTTTATTTGTATTGTCCTTATTGTTTTCCTCTTTTTTATCTTTATCTTTATCTTTATTTGGATCTGATTCATTAGATCCAGATCCATTAGAACCACCACTTTTGTTTTTCATTCTATCTGCTAAATTAAAAGCTGAGTCTAAACCAGTGACGGCTCCAACGACACCTGCTCCTATAGTACCCCCATTTCTAACAATTGCGTCTATTATTTTTCGACCACTATAGTGAATATGAGTAAGTACTAATTGAATAATTCCACAAAATAAAATTCCTATAAAAATTACAACCAAAAATGAAATATCTAAAGAGAAATAGAAACCAGCAATAGAACTATAAGTATATAAAGCTAAATTTGTTAGAATAATATTAATTTTTCCTAAGATTGGTGAAAAGATCCCAATTAAGTTGGTTACCTCGAATTGACTAAGCGGTGAATTTATAAAAATCATGATTTAAAAATAAAATTTTTTGCCTGTTGTATCTCTTTTATCTTTAGATTTATTTTTATTTTACTGTTAAATTTTGTTTTTTGTTGTTTTTTGTTTTCTATTTTTATATAATAAAACCGGTAGCAGCTAATAAATTTTATCTTTGTCAGATCTTTGTCAGTATTCATATTTATAATCGTAGTTGTATACTATTACTTCACCTAAAACTCTATATTATTAAGATCCTGGGACACTACGAAGATATAAGTAGAAGTAATCTTATTAGTGCCTTTAACTATTTTGTTTTTTGTTTTTTTAGTTTCGTAATTGAATCAACATCTATGATTTTCAATATTATCCTCATATAAATAATTTAAATGCTCAAGGGGGTATTCGGGTCTAATTCGCCATAACGATTATCGTTATTTTTTAAAATCTTTGAAGCAATTAACAAAGGAATAAAAAGGAACAACGGGGTCAAGTTCCTACAAATCATAAGCTACTACAGTGATATATCCCTATAAAATAGCATATGCATATAAAATACTAAATAAATATAACTCAAGGAGGTAAAAGTAAATAAATTGCATTTCTAATTCAGGAGCAGCGAAATGTTAAATAGGCAGCAACTAGTATTAAAAATAATCGAGTAGTTTTTATAATTTTCATGTTATTTTTGTGTGGTTTGTTTAAGATAGATAAAAATTTAATAAAATACCACATCTATAAGTAAGCACCATTCGCTTACTTGTTCACACAAGACCAGGACCACTACTATTATTATTTACAGTGTAGGATTAAAATCTTATTTTTCTCTAATATTTCCCCACATTCCTAATTTTTCTCCCCTCTTTCTTGTTACACAACCAGCCAATGGGGTGGTGCGACATCTGTTAATATATTATGTTTATTTATTAATTTAATATTACTAATGATTCTTAATAATCTACCATAGCATATATTAGCTATCTATTAAAACCTACACCTTCTATTCTTTTTAATAACTGTTTAATCTTTAAGTTTTTAGATTTCTCATTAGCCTCAACATAATTACTACATAAAATATAAATTTGTTTGGAATATTTATACAAATTTTTACTAAATCAGTATAGGTATCAGTATAACAGAGTTAGTTGTATTTTTTCTAGTTTAAACCTGAACACACTAACAAAATTTTGTTCTATTAATAGCTGTTTTGCTTCTTTGTCTATATCTTCTTTATTTAAAATAAGTAATAAGTAATAATTAAAAAAATGGGATAGTAGAGGTTTAATAGGACTCCTACTTTCGTTAGAACACTGTTATTATAACTATAAGTAGAAAATAAACATTTTTAATTTTATATAAATATTGGAAGATTTAGTTGCGTAGTTAGTATAACTTATATTGTACAACAGATGATAAAAGCTTAATCCTGTTACCCGTCACTGGTAATATAAGCTCTTTTATTCTAATTAGAAAAAGAAGATTTTTCTTTTAAAATTTTAGTTTTACCTCTCTCTCTATGTTTGCGAATAGCTTCATATATTTTATTATGTTGGAACATACTATTCTCAAATTTAGGATCTAAACCTTAAAATCTGTTATATAATTCCCTAAACAGATCAGCAGGTAAAACTACTTCGTTAAATATATTGTAATTAAAGCTAGCTAAACCTTCATTATAGTTATAACTTTTTTTGTTTGTTTTTTGTTTGTTTGTTTGTTTGTTTTTGTTGTTTTTGTTTCCCCTTAGGGAGGGCCAATGTCACCCTTTTTAACAGCCCTAATATCCCTTTTTCACAGTAACGGCAGTAAGGAAGTTATTATTTTTATATTTATTTTTTGTTCTGTGCTGTCAGTTGTTCTTGTGTTGTTGCTTAGCTTCTGCTTTCTCAAAAGCGTGGTGGAGAAAAGCTATACGGTCGGTATTATCTTTAACATCTTAAGGTTGAGAGCTTGTTCGTTTCTAGTCCTTTGTTCCTATGTCTGTCCTCCTGTCCCCGCCAGGCTGGGGTATTATCCCACCAAGAGATAACTTTCAGATGGGGATTCTCGGTTTTGGACTCGACCTTAAAAATTCAAGGATCTACTTCTCGATTAACTACTATCTGGATGTATATTTATGATGTCCTTTCGTTAAGTCTTGAGAGTCTTTTATGTGCAAACATTGCGTTGACAATAATCACTTAGGCCATTATAGTTTTTTTTTTTTGTTTTTTTTTGAGGTAGTTTCCCTTTGCCTGGATAGTTTATTACATTGGTATGTGTTAATTTATTTACTCTTATTCCAAGTATTACCTTGTGCAATTTTATGGCAGCGGGGAATAATAATAACTGGAGGGAATAATATAGGAATATAGGAATTTAAATTTAAGAGATGTTGTATTTTTACCACGTACTCCTGAGAGGTACATCTAATAAAACTAGTTGTCCTGAAGGAGAGTAATACTTATATACTTATATACTTATATACTTTGCCGCGCCCACCTGCACTAGATAATTAATAGAGTTATACCTAAAAAGATATAGATAATTCAAATAATCTCCTTCTGTACTACTTCGTAGAATACCACATGGAATTATGTTATATGTTATATTTATTTATTTTTATTTATATTTTTCTTTCTTTTAAATTTTAATAATTTGGATACAAAATTAGCTATTTAGTACAAAGGTTAGTGTCTTGTGTGAACAAGTAAGCGAGTGAGGGGAGTAAAATAAATAATGTTTTCTACTCTAGAATCCGTACATTAATAAACTACAAAGTGTCCTTGTGCCACTATAACTTTTCCTTGTTACTTTCTTAAAATATTGTGTCAATTTGAGTGGTTTTGGATTACCTACTTAAACTATAACTTTTTACATAATTTATTAATTTTTATCTTATTTATTTATTTATTTTGTTGTTTTTTGTTGTTTTTTTTTGTTGTTTTTTTTACAAGTTTTATTTTTTAATCCTTATCTTTTAATCCTTAAGGAGGGTAGCAAAAATGGAAGTAAAGTGTTAAATAGATTGGGAGGGAGCATTGGAAGGGTGTTATTTATAATCTGGTATATTATATAAAATCATGGCGATCTGTCCTGAGCCCCCAAGTGTGGTGAGTGTGTTCGGGAGCTTTACAATTAATTCAAATTCTATTAGCTGTGTATACTTATTGGATCCTTACAACTTCTAGCTTAGGCAAATTTAAAGGGGATTTACTTTTTTGTTTTTGTTTTTGTTTTATTTCCGTTGTTTCAAGGTCCCATTGACCCAATGACCCAATGACCCAATGACCCAAAGACCCAATGACCCAAAGGGCAAATGTTCCATTGTTCTTGTTTAAGTTTTACGTAAGTGATTACCAGGCTGCTATAGCTGAATGTTTATTAATTTTAATTAAAAAAGTAAATTTATTATTTTTTATTAGCTTGACTAAGAACACAAAAAGCTGAAGCAAAATAAATTATAAATAATCTAAATTCTTCTAAATAAGCCCCTGGAGCGCTAGTATTGTAACTGAAGGCTAAGTTACCCAAATTATTAAAAAATAAAGGAGCAAATACTAAAAATAATAAAGCTAATAAACCTAAAGTAATATATAAAGAATAAGTAGTAATTATACCAGTATCTAATTTAGCTAAATTTTTACCAGTATTATTAAAATAGTTAGATAAACCATAAGGTCCTAATAATTCTATTGCACCTCTATCAATTTCTTTAGATATAGTATATCCTAATTTAAATCCATTAGTAATAAAATATTGGTTATAAATAGTATCAAAAAAATATTTTCCATTTAAGAAAGTATAAAGACTTTTTCCTATACTGATATAATTTATATTTATAGAATTAACCCTCTGATCAGTTAAACGATCAAATCTTAAACCGCTTAAACTATTTTGATATCTTCTATTTGTCCTAAAGGAGGGTGCTCCACCAGCTCCAGGACTATTACTGTTATTATAAGCATAATTCTCATTCCCATTCCAATTAAATTTAAAATTAATTAACAAAATAGGTTGTATATGGTACAAATAGATAGCTAAGGCTGCACCAGATAAACTTAAAATTGCTGGTAATAATTTAATTATAGGATTTAAAGAGAATTCCGCTTCCACTATTGAGATATTATTAGGATGTGTAAATATAGAATTAGCTCAAAAGTCCGTCCCTAATCCCACAAATAAATCAGAAAAAATGAATCCAAAGAATATACTAAAAATAGCTAAAATTAATAATGGAACAATCACAGCTAATTTAGACTCATGAGATTTTAAATAAGATTCTTTATTACCTTGAGGTGTCGTTAAAAAAACTAAACTTATTAATCTAAAACTATAAAAAGCAGTTATACCTGCTGTAATAGAACCTAAAATATAAGCATACATACCACTAAAACTATATTGACCAAAAGCTAATTCTAAAATTAAATCTTTACTATAAAATCCAGTTAAAAAAGGAGTCGCTAATAAACTTAAAGAACCAGTTAACATTACTGAATAAGTAAAAGGTAAAAATTTGATTAAACCTCCCATTTTTCTGACATCTTGCGATTGTAAAATTAAATTTGCATGGTATAAAATAAAAAGCTCATATCTTTTTAGGATACTACCTAATATCAAAAACTACCGGGTACCAGGTAGTAGAAAAGGGGGGGAATTTTTTAATTAAATGCTTTCAATTTATTATTTCAAGATTTAAGTTAAGTTAAACCTTCTTGAGTTAAATAAAACTTATTTTCTATTAAAAAAAGTATTTCTTTTCAAATTTCAAATTTTTTTAATTTAATCTTATTAAAGGGTAAGATTCAAAATAAGATGAAATAGAAACAAGGTCATATATATTAAATACTTTTCATTCAACTACACTATTATATTTTGAAATTTGAAAAATAAATACCTCCCTTTCAATTAAAAAAAGTTTTGGATTTTATCTAATAATAGTTTTCTCTAGCACTTAAATCTATGGATAACCAATAACCAAGCACTAACATGATTATTTTAGTTATTTATAGTTATACAAAAAAGAACCATCTCCGTCTATAAATCCACTAATCCAATAAGGATTTAATTTATTATTATCAGGTTTATATTCTTTTCTATCTAAAAAAAATTAATTTAGAAAAATCTAATTTTAATTTTGTAGACAATACCTGATTCAAAATAGACTTAAGATACACAATTTGGATTATTCCATTTGGTGTTAAATGTTTTTTATCATTTAATAAACTTATAATTTGTGACCACAAATAAAAATCTATTGATTTAACCCTTTGTCCTAAAGGAGGATAAATTTTAAAATGAGGAATAATAAATTTATTAATATCTCTTAAACTAACAACATTATAACGACAACTCAAATGAAGTTCTAAAATAAACCTTGCTTGTACCTCGTATCTAATAGTATTTATTCTTTTTGATACTGATACATTAAAACAACCACTCGCTTACTTACCTGGTAACCCGCCTGGCGTGGGCATCTGTAAAACCTGATATATACCAGGGATTAGGTTTTAAATGAATTATTGAATTTTTAGTTACTTGTGTGTAAATTTGGCATGAATAGGCTCTTTTTTTTAATATGAATATTACTAGATAACTTATTATTATTAAAATTTTTATGATTATAATTTAAATTATTAAATACTTTAGCAGAGTTTAATTTTTATCCTCACAGCTTTATATTATATTATATCACCGCATTGAAACCTATTTTTTTGTTTTGTTTTACTCCATTAGGATTATTAATTATTAATTATAATAGACTAATTTTATAGGTTTTTCATACTTTCGTAAGGGGTCTGACTATATCTTAATTCTACACTTATAAGCAAGTTACTTAATTTAATTCGAGATAGTGCTAGAACATCCCGTGTAGACACTATTACCTTTTAGTCGATGCGCTTTTATCCTTAATAAAATTAGGCAAAACACTTGCTATTGCTTGCTATTGCTTGCTATTGCTTGCTATTGCTTGCTATTGTTAATCCTAATCTTTATATGTTGTTATACCAAATGCATATAAAAAAATTATTAAGGAACTTAGTTCCGCGAAGATCCATTTATCTTTCGAACATCTTAAGTCTCGTTACATCGGTATTTCCATAGATAGATAATTACTCTATCGTACTTTCAAAAGTTACCTTTTTACTCGCTGTAACTTAAGTTTTAGGAATTGCCCAGAGTTTGGTAATATTACAACATTATATCTTGTTGATCAGCAAAGGAGTGGATTACAGCCTATTTCTTGAACTACTCCTTTGTTAGGCATGATTTAAATCTTTTAATTCATTTTTGGGTCGGCACGACTCTTGCCCTCTTGCCTCGCATCGCCTTCTAGGGTAATTAGCCAATAAGTTGCTCAGCTAAGCTCAGCTAGACTCAGTTGGAGTCCTACGCCAGGACTAAAGGCTAAGCCCAATGAGTGCTCGGCCATAAAATAACATAAGGTCAAATTTTTAAGGCAAAGGAGCGATGAATTAAATCTCTTAAATTTATTAAAGAAAAATAGCATTAACTATATAATATAATATAATTATTATAAAATAAGTAAACAATTTCTTATTTTTATTAATTTAAGGTAGATACTCAATATATTACTATATTTGTTGGGACCATATCTTAGTTATGTAATTTATAAATTTTTTTTAGATGATTTAAATGATCAAATGATCAATGAAAAACCGTTCTTCTATCATTCATAGATGATTTAATTTGAATAATTTCGTTATATTTATTTTTTATGTTCTTTGTTCTCAAAATAATTTAAACTTCCATTCAATCTTTAGAATTTAAAAACTTACTAGTAAATAAAAGGTATTTTATAAAATAAAATTTAAACTATCTTAGAGTGAAACGCCTATAGTGTAATTACTAATTAAGTGTTGAGGATTTTAATAATTAGATTTAGTTTCTTTAACTTTGACATAGTAAATAATTACTACAAATACATTAAAATTATTATTACCATCTAAATCAATTAATTTTTGGCTTTGGGATATTTATAAAGAACAAGCTATTCTTTTTAATATGTTTTTCTTATCAGTAGAAACTCTTACATAAAATTGTACATCAGCATCAATGATCAATGATCAATGAATCCTGATAGTCAAGCATTTTAATTTAAAGGACCAGCAGCCAGCAGCCAGATTAGCTACACGAGGTATTTATTAATATCATATCCTCCTTTAGGATTATTAAGATAATCTATTAACTTATTTAATTTATAAATTTTGGGAATTCTTATATAACCGTTTATAATATTAGTAGCTCTGCATGAGCTTACTAAATTTGATATTAGATAAGGATAGGCATTTTTACCTTTAACTTTTTAAATATGACCTATATCTAATTTCTCTTGTATTATATAAATTAAAGGAAAATTTTTAGAATTAAATGTTAAAGTTATTAATGGTTAATGGTTAATGGTTAATGGTTAATGGTTAACGGTTAATGGTTAACGGTTAATGGTTAATGGTTAATGGTTAATGGTTAATGGTCATAGGATATATAATTTTATTCATTTTATCCCTTTCATTTATAGGTATTCAAATACACCTATCACCCTCAAATAAAACCAGCTAAATATGAACTAATTTTTTTATTTATAATTCTAAAACTTTTATTCACTATCTCTTTATGAGAAGGAGGAAGGAGGGCTAGTGCTTGTTTTTTAAAGGAATATTTAATTCTCCTTGAGCCAATGTCTCCATTGTACCTGTGCTTTTTCTTTGGCAGGTAACGAATGAAAATTTCAAATTATTAATTAATAAGACAGATGAGTTTAGATCAAATGAAGAACTATTTTTAAAATCTAAGAAAATAATTTATAATTATAACTTCCTGCGTGTGGCCTCTAAGGATCTCTAAGAGTTTATATCTTAAATTTCCTTTTGATTGTCCTGTTTTTAATACTCCTTTAGGAGTTATAGTTTTATACAGGAGTTTCCAAAATATAGCAGGATTTATAGCAAGCACAATAATACCAGCACCTAAAAATAATAATGCTTTGTTTGAATAGGTAGAATTTTACAATTTTTCCCCTCATAAGAACCGTACGTGCGACTTTCACCGCATACGGCTCAATCTTTATAAACAATTGCTTGTTGTTTCACACTTCCTCTTATAATTATCAGAAGGAATAGCTTATTGAAATTCAAGTGAAACAAGCTAATTAATAATATATATAATTTTATTTTTTTTTTTTATGATTTTAAATAATACTTATTTTCTAATAATATGTTTTTATCTAACATAGAGTTTAAATTTTTATGGCCTATTTTTTAATTCAATTAATTTTTGATCTAATAGTACGATTGATTTAGATTTTTTTAATTTAGTTAGATCACTCTCCCCTCCCAATTGCCCAATTGCCCAATTGGCCTCCTTAAGGAGTCTCGTAAGAGAGGGCTCTTTTATAAACGGTTCCTTTAGATTTTAATCTTTTCCACCGTAACTTAGCACCTTCAGACAAATTTTTATTGTTTCTAAAGTTCTTTTTTTACCGTAGTAATGATGCTTTTCACCTAATTTACCTAAACTAATATTTTTCCTATGTTCCTCAGTTAAAATTTTACCTTTTTTTGCTAAACTTATTAAAATTTAGACTGTAAAGTATGTTTATTACCTTTTCAACTGGTAGAAAATTGGGATAAATTTAAAGTATTTTTACTATAAAAAGGACAATGAAATAAAACATCTAACCAAAATTGTTCTCTATTTAGAAGAACTTCATTATTTTCTATAGTTTCAATAATTTGAATTTTTAAATTTTAAATTAGACCAAGAATATTTATTGTCATTGGGTCCTTGGGTCACAACTATAAAATTTAGGATGCCTATTATTTTTGTAAGATTTATAATGAGTATTAAATCTTCTTTTTAAATTAATAGCAAAACCTAAATAACATTTAGAGGGGTCCTCTAATAACCAAAATAAATAAATACCTGAACCTAAATTAATTCATAATTTTTATCAACATTAATAAATTTAAATTAGGTTTGGCTAAAGGAAAATTAAAATTACAATGACAGTTTAAATCCTTAAAATTTAAAGTAGAAAATTTATTTATTCCTTGTACTTTTTTATGTTTTTTTGTTTTTGTTTTTTGTTTTTTTAGCTCATAACCAACATTTTTATGTAATTTCTGATAAATCTTAAAAATTTATTATTAAAATTACGTTTTTGATTATATTTATTAATTAATTTTTTTAATCTATATAATATAACCTCTATAGATAGATTAAATTCAAATATATTATTACAATCTTTTTTAAAATCATTAATTGAAGTTATATAATATATATACAATACTTTATAAAAACAATATCTAATTCAGCATTCTCACGAATTGGTTAAATATAACCTATCCTTGGCATTACCCAAGGCTTTAGCTTGGTAGATTATCCTGCACAGAATCTGTATAATTTTATTATTCTAAAACTATCCATTAAAATGGTAAAATAACAATTACTTGTAATTTAAGATAATATTTTTGTAGATACAATTTTTTTATTCACAATTATATCTTTAACAGTAACTTTGATACTTATTTTGGGATAAATTTAATTCTTTCAAAGTTACCCTAGCCCTTGGAATGTTTTTATTTTTATTACCATTAATGTCAGTCATAATTATAGGTTTATATTTTTTATATGAAAATTTTAAAGAAGGATGATTTTGTTGTTTTTTAAAGCTAAAGATATTTTTAATTTAGTTTCTTCTGATTTAGGTTTATTTAGTTGTTCGTTATCTTTCATAAGAATATTACCATTGCTTATATTTATTTTATGTCTCTCTGATTTTCTCTTTCCTTTCACTAGCTTTGTTGTATATACGATTCACTTATCAAATTTTTGGTTTTTTTGTTGTTTTTGTTTTTGTTTTTTGTTTGTTTTTTTCATTATCATTATCATTATGTTTATAATTTAATCAATTATTCCCTAATTTAAGTATATTTAAAATATTATTCAAATGAATCATTAAACATTTTATTTAACCAAATATTTTCTTTTTCTCTTAAAATAGTTTTATTTTTGTCTAAGTCTACTACTAGAAAACCAAATTTAGACCATTTATATTTTTTAACACAACTGTAAAATTTAGGATGATTATTATTTTTTAAACTATTATTATAATGAACCATAAACCTTTTTCTTAAATTAATAGCAGAACCTAAATAACATTTAGAAGGATTATCTAATAACCAAAATAAATATATACCCCCTGAATTTAAAGAATTTAATTTTATAATAATATTTTTATATTCTTTTTCAACATTGATAAATTTTAAATCAGGATTAGCTATATTAAATATAGCTTTTAAAGTATCTGTTGCTACGCTATCCGTAGGAGTAGGAGTAGGAGTAGGAGTAAGTATATTAGCTGATTTATTCAAACAATTATCTTTCTTAATTATACTCTCCCCCGCGTGAGGCCAGGGCCGGTTTGTATTGTCACCAACAAGGGGGTCCTTGAATAGATAACTCCAGGGAGCCGGGTTATAATATAAATTATATAATTTAGTTTTGCCTACTCTTCTATGTTTTTTTGTAGCCCATATTCAGCTTCTTTTGTGTATAAAATTTTTCATAAATCTTTTTAATCTATAAGAATTTCTCCCTGACGCTGCTGACGCTGCTGACGCTGCTGACGCTGCTGACGCTGTAACTAATGTCTGATTAATTAATTTAGCTAAATCCAATACAATTTTATTTTGAGACTTATTTAATTTAAATAATTCTTTACATTTTTTTTTAAAATTTTTAATTATTTCACCATCCCCCAGACTCGGGTCGGGGCAAGGGTTATTATTAGTATTCTTACTAATTAATAATAATTTAGAGATTTGTGGCTCTCCGAAGCCTAACCAATTATTAGTCTCTACACATAACAGATAACCTAATAAAAACATATATCCTAGAGTTATTATCTTTAGAATCCCCCTCCGCCAGGACCATTGGCAAATGGCGGAAGCGTTCGGGACAGTGTCAAATTTTCTTAAATAATTATTTAACAGATTCTGCTTACCAACCTTCAACATTTTCACAATTTTTACAATAATATTATTGTATGAGGGTAAGATTCTCTCTATTCTGCATTTATTCTTTATATGATTAACTTTTATATAAAAACTTATAAAATTTGGTCCTTTATTTATCTTCTCCTGAATAAATAAATCATCTGACCTGTAAAGGTATATAGAATAAAAATTTTCAATCACGTTATTGCAGTTTTGATAAGAGTTCACTCTCGTTAATCTTTCTCATCTTAAATATAATTTAAATTTTGATCATATACTCGTCCTTATATGTTCATTAAATATATTCTTTAAATCAGGACCGTATTTAAAATGAAAATGCCTATGTTGTCATACGAAGAAAGCATGATTTACAGTATGCATTAAAGCTACATTGTACTGACTAAGCCCGATAGCCATCATCATATCAAAAAATATAAATACTTTCGTAATTATTTGGACTATACCTTCTCTATTAATTTTCCGTATCATTCTCCAGTATAATTTAGACTTTGTTATTCTAATTCGTTGGAGCCTTTGCCATTTTTGTTTGTTTTGGAGCCTTTTTGGATACTCAAAAAAAAAAACAAACAAAAAACTACCTAGCCCGTTGGGCACAGCCTTTGCCTGTTGGGCTCCACCTTTTCCTTTAGGGCAAACGCAGCCTTTGCCTGTTGGGTTTTACTCAAAACAAATAAAACCAGCCAACAGGGCCACAGGAAGGAAAAAAGAATAAAAATATAAGAGTTTCACACGTAGTCTCTGAGGATCCTACTTTAATTACCCCTTGCCTCCTTGTTGTTTTTAACAAAATTAAACAAAAAAGCCTGAGCCTTGGGCCTGAGTAAGCAGGGCTGCGAGGCTAGAGCCTAAAATATTTCGTTTAAATCTTTTAGACGACTTTTCAATTATTTCATAAATATGACATAATTTAAAGCAGAGGATCTAGTTTATATAAAAATTTGGTTTCCTGCTGATTGTCCACCTTTGCTTTTTACTTTGCTTTGTTCTTTTTATTCTTTAAAAAATAAGAATAAAAACAAAAACAAAGGCAAAAGTTGCTATTATACTTGAATTTGTTACTATGGTTTCTAATTATAACTAAAGTATACAAGTCTTTAGGAGTTACCAGCAAACAGTGAAATTTTAATAGAACATATGATGAAAATTATTTAATATTATTATTTTTATTTATTGTTTAGATTTTAACAATAATTTATAATTAATCCATTTATATTACAAAAAATGGTTTATTTTTATCCAATTTTTGTCTAATATAATAATTATTTATATTAACGTTACGCTCCATTTTTCGTAACTCTTCAAATACCATACATAAATTATTAGTATCCCAATCATAACAATAAACTTTTTTTTTTCTTTAGCTTTTTCTTTAGCATTTGTTTTGTTTTGTTTTTGTTTTTGTTTTTTTTATGAGCGCCTAATACATGATTTAATTTTTCTGTTTCAGATTGTATTCTGCCTTTAAAGCTTTTACTTATCTTAGATCTTATAGAATCAATTACTTTTTTACCAAATCTAAATCAATTACTTTTTACCAAATCTATAATGATTTATACCTATAAAAGGATTTAAATAGTTTGAATATTATATGATGGATTAATAATACTATGCCAATAGTTTTCTCTAATAGATAATAATTCTTATAAGAAAGTAAATCTAATTCTGGTTTTTCAATTATCTCTAAAATATAAAAAGAAAATTTGTCTATACCGTATTTAAAAATAGCTGAACAAATAGCCATTTTTGCTTTATTTTAAAAATATAAGAATTAGAAAGATAATTTTATTAATCTATTAAATAGATCAACAGATTTACCAACATAAGATTTATTATTTATATTATTAACCCATAGAGATATACCCATTTTTTTTAAATATTTTCTTTAATATTTTATTCTATTATTAAAGGAAAAATCATTATATATCTAAATATTTATTATAAGATAAAAATTTATCTTTGGTCTATTTTTCATCTAAAGACGATAGAGCTAATTTTAAATTAATTTTCAAATTTTCACTCTGATTCTTATAACCAGCTTTTCCAGTTTTATAATTACGAAAACCAGAAAAATAAGTATGTTTATTACCCTGTTCAATTAATTTTATATTAAAATTCAGGGAATAATGGAGTCCTGCGGAGTGTAATTTTATAAAATATAGAGTCCTGGATGAGTATATCCTCTAGGTCCTCCCCCCGTCAGGGAGGGGAGTATATTATAAATAAGAAAAAGTAATAATATTAATAATAGAATATATCCTAATTGAGATATTGTACTAAAAGCAATAATTCTTTTTAAATCATTTTGTAATAATCCACAAGTAGCAGCAAAAAAGGCAGTACTTGATCCTATTAAAGTAATTATTAATAAAACACTTCCACTAAATTCTAAAATAGGAGAGATTCTTATTAATAAATATATACCTGCAGTAACTAGTGTAGCTGCATGTAATAAGGCACTTACTGGTGTAGGCATTTTTGTTAACAGTAAATTTATTTACTGATCGGACTAAATCATCTTCTTCTTTTTAATATGAAGCTTCACGTGTAGTCTCTGAGGATTCTACTCTAGCTCTAGTTTCGCAGGGTCCGATATCCACTACTGGGAGTGCATTCTTTATACTATTTTGTTTCCTGCTGATTATCCATCTTTGCTTTTTACTTAGTCCTTACGGATCGCTTACTTTTTAAACCATGTACCCGACAGGGCCACTGGCAAAAGTTGTTATATCTTTAAGATTTTTACAAATAACTATAAATTTAACTTACTCGCTTACTTTTTAAACCATGTACCCAGACAGGGCCAGGACTATATGTTTTTACATGCTTTTTTAGTTGAGTTTGCTAATGCTGCATTTCTACCTAATTAGTCAGTAATAGAGGCGGGCACTTACACAAAAACACAAAAAAGAAGTAATAATTATATTATATTATATTATATTATATTATATTAATAATTATTTAAGTTAGTTCATATTTGTTAGTTTTTAGTTATTTGCACTTAAGCTTTAGGAGGTTCCAGCATATAGTGAAGTTTAAGGAGGCCACTACTTATTCCTTATTCCTACTTATTTTATTTAAATAAAAATTTATAAACCTAATTTGTATTTCATTGAAAGAATAAAATAGGATTGTTACGGACTAATGATAAGAACTTATCACGTGATCGTTTACGACTACTAATATAAAGTCTATAACCTAACGTTCCACCTGAAGTATTACGATTTTGGATTGTAACTGTTAAACCAAATTTAAATTCCAATACCTTTTTAAAGGTTCTACTTCAGCTAAGGTAAATGATTCTGTACTTAAACATATACCATTACCAGACTTAAAACCATCATCCATTATTCAAAGAGCTAAACCAATTGGAGCTGCTATTATTAATAATAGTAATAATTCCTCTATATTAAGTGGTACTATTTTAATTAATCCTTTTTTGTATTCAGATCATTTATATCATTGCCCTCGAGGGGTAATAAAGTTAATGAAGGTAATGCTCTAGATTTAAAATTATATTGAATTGTTGGTAATCCAGTTTTAGGATTAGGTCCAGGAGTTGGTACTGTTTTAGTACAAATAGTGAAATAAATGTTTTGCCATAAATGATTAACATACTCCTTGTTTTATAAAGTTATAACAAAATTAGCATTTGAACTTGGTTTTTGGTAATCCATTTAATCCTTTCTTATTTATCTGTAAAGACCCATCACCTAATAAATTACCAATTAAAGGATCCATTACTTCTTTAGAGAGTGGAATTATAGGTTTTAGTTCTTCTTGATTAGGAGATCTAAATCTACCTTTACTGTCTCTTAATTTATAGTCAGTACATATGATAGGAATATTAAAACAATAAAATTTTGATAAATCAGGGTAAAATAAATATAAATAAATATAACAAATTTTGTAAAATAAATTGAAATAAGAAAAATAATTTAAGGTAGGTGAGAGGAGCCTCCATGCTCCCAGGCAACCAGGAGTGTAAAGGGATATTAGCACTTTTAGCTAAAGCACCTCCTAATAAGAATAGAGCTATAATAGTAATAGCTACTTCATTCAAATAAGGTACTAAAGAAAAGACTTCAGAATAATTTAAAGAACCAAAGATAGAAAATATAGCAAAAAAACCTATACTCATTAACATATCCAAGGCGATCAAATTTATCATGCAATTAAATATTTTTTACTTTCCCCTTTTAGGGCTATTGCAAGAGTCATACGGACAGCTTCTACAAGAAGGAAGCTACAGAAAGAAGGAGTTAAATTATTTTCTTTTGTTGTTCTGCTCTGCGCTCTCCCCCTTACGGGGATCCCCAATCGGAGGACTAATTTTGATTAATAGAATTTCAGCTAATCCTTCATCGGTTAGATGTTTACCTTTATCTATTAAAGCAGCAACTTTACATAAATCTTGAGATTCCAACTGTTTTATTCCTTGAATTGGATAGGGTTTAAACATTGGAATAATTATATTTTGGTTGTATGCTAATTTAGAAAAAGTGAAATCAAAAGCATTTTCACCGTGAGAATAAACAGCTCCACAATTCAGAAATTTAGAGACTAACTCTAATAATTCTTTGTCTCTTTTATTTTTGTTTTTGTTTTTTAGTTTAAACATTAATTGAATAGCATAACCAATTTTAGTTCTATCGATTTAAAAATACTCACAAAGAAACAACATTCAGCTGTTACAAAGCCTGCAATTCAATTCGGATCTAGAATTTTAGTAGTATTAATTACAGTGCGCCACAGCTAAAGCAACAGTACTCCTACCCCGGGAGGATAACTAATAAGAGAGAGCAACAGGTTTATAATTAGGAAAATTAGATTTATGAAGATTAGATAAACCTAAATTTATTGAAGCTCTAAGATTAATTATTTGTAGTAACCCTTCCGCAGTCAAGTGCACTTTATTTTGTATAAATTTAACAATTCTAGTAAAGAATATAAATTAAGCACCTTTTTCCTTGACTCGTATACTTAAAAGGACAAGAGGAGTTGCTTTTCATTTCGTTCTTATGGCAACAGCTACAAATGAAAAAGAGGATAGTTTGAAAAATGTGGAATTATACAATTTGCTGTTACCAGATCTTGAAGCGAATTTACTCTAAAACTAGCTTCATTTTTGTGTTTTTGTTTACGATTATTTCACATCCAAAAAGTTATTTCAATTGTAACAGTAAGTTTATATCTTTAGAATTTAGAGATATTTGAAAGCTCGGTTTTACAGCTCAAACTAATCTATCTTTAATTCTATTGTCGATATAAATTGTAATACCAAAAGATCATCCGTCAGGACCATCTACAAATCCTGTTATGAATCAAGGATTAAGCTTAGAACTTGTAGTATTTGGTATTTGGTATTTGGTATTTGGTATTTGGTATTTGGAACTAAAGTAGAAAAGTTTCTTTTTAAAATTTAATTGTTTAGAAAGGATTTTGACTTGATAATATCTCTCGAAACCCATTAGAGTACACCTTAAATTTATTAATTAAAAAAACAAAAACAAACAAAAAATTTAGTGTTAATAAACTAACTACCGTCTACTCGTTGCTCTTTTACAGAAATTATTCCTGATTTAGATCCGCGATAATCCATTTTGTTTTCACTCATCTTTTGAGTTGTTACCATACCCAGGTAATTATTCTGGCCACTTAAATACTTTCGGATTAAGCTTGGTATCAAAAGTTTTAGGATGTCCCCGGAGTTTGATAGTTTTTGGCACAAATTTGAAATCCAACTTCAAAAAGCACCTCCTCTATTCATAGTAAAAGCTAATATAGCTGCTTTATTTGATTGTATTCTAGTAAAATAAAAATTAATTAATAAATATGATACTACACCGATTGCTTCCCAACCTACAAACATTACAAACAAATTACCTCCACAGATTAAAATTAACATACCAGCCGTAAAAGCTGATAAGTAAGAAAAAAATCGTTGATTGTGAGGATCTGTAGATAAATAGTCGACACTATAAATATGAATTAAAGTTGAACAATATAAAACAGCTAAACATAAAGAGACTGTTAATTGATCAAAATAGAAAGACCAACTTATACTCAATAATTCTATATCTAACCAACTAATAATATCTATTGTAACAGGAGAGGCACAAATACCTACTTCATAAAAGGCAATAGTAATTAAGAAAGATGATATAATTAAACTAGTACAAGTAATTATTTGAGAACCGGTTACACCTACTTTTCTACCTAATAAACCACTTACTATTGATCCTAATAAGGGTAAGAATATTATTGATAAATACATTAATTTTGTTTTTGTATAGAGATTGTCCCTCTTAATCTATAATAAGCAACTAATATGCTTAAACCTATAACAGATTCAGCACCAGCAACAGATATAATATAAATACTAAAAGTTTGTCCAATACTATCATCAAAAGCATAAGACATAATTAAAACTAATAGTGTAACAGCTAATAACATAATTTCTATTGCTATTATCATTAAAATTATATTTTTTCTGTTTAATATAAAACCTAAGATTCCTATTAAAAATAATATTAAAGAAATATTCATAGTTTATTGTTTTATTTATTTATAAAATTTTCAATTTTCATTATTGTTTCCTGTAATAAATGTGGGGTTACATTTTTGTTTTTGTTGTTTATTTTATTTGTGTTTTTTGTTGTTGTTTTTGTTGTATTATCTATGTACCCTCTATTCTTTTAGAATATTTTCTTAGGGTTTTCCCCTTTAAGCTTCTAGTTTTTTTGTTATTTTTGTTTTGTTTGTTTCTTTTTTTTGTTTTTGTTTTTTAATAAAATTAAATTGATAAAATTCCCTCCAACCTTATTCTCTCTCTCTCTCCTGTTGCCTTTGCCTTTTACCTTCTTGACCCCTATTTTTTTGTTTTGTTTGTTTTGTTGTTTTTAAGTTCTTTTTGGTTTTATTTTTCTTGTTTCACCCCTAATAAGGAGTGCCCTTGTAGCTTCTTTCACCGTAACGATCGTAACGATCTTTATTTTTTAATTTAATCTGTTTGCTTTTAGCTTTAAGAGATAAAAAGAACAAAAAGGGACAAAAGGACCCAAAATAAAAGTGACAAAAATAAAAGACTCCTAAAGATCGAAGCTAAGAGTTACTAGGGGGCAAGACCGCAAGATAACACGGATATCCTGATGCCAGGATACAATAATTCTATCGTTTCGTTTCGTTTAGTAGAGTGAGGATTTAGACAATAGTTAACGCTGCAGAGTTAAACGGACAACTGGCAACAGCCGTTAACGGCAGTCAACAGTTAAAAAATATGGTAAAGGTACATAAGAGCAAAGATTGTAAAGGCTAAGGGTGCTCTTGTATACTCAATGACTAAGAGTATATAATAAATTACACCTATTTATAAGAAATTACACATTTTTTTATTGTGTACATGTAATTTAATATTTAACAACTTTTCTCGATCCCAAAACCGTTTAATTATTTAAAAAGGAGGTCTTGTCTAAATAAGGCAGTCCTGGAGGAGAGCATCTATAATTGATAAATTAAATGTTCTCGATTGTATTGTATCTTGGTCTTAGAATAAGCCTTCTACGTTTTAAGTTAGAAACTGATTGCTCAAATATTTTAACAACCTTTGATTAGTCATAACCATAAAGGAAGAAGATTAATTCTGTATCCCCTTTAAAATCGTTACCCTTTAAACCTAAACAATGTTCTTCTGATAAATAAGCCTTAATAAACTTTCTAACACAGACTGCTAAAAAAAAAGTTTTATAGATGGATTTTTGTTTTAACTTTTTACAGGAAAGGTTTTAAGATACGGTTGTTTGTATGCAAACTTACTTATAAAACGTACTCTTGAACATTATAAAATTGAGAGGGGGTAAGGTTTACTATCAAACAAATTCAAACTTCACTCAAATCCGTTAAATCCTAGTGGTTCTAAAATAACCCTTCACTCGCTTACTTGCTGGTACCTACTTTTAGCAATAAAAGTTACTATTAATAGTAATAGAACCAGCACAAGACCAATAGTAACCTAATCTTTTATCTCTAAAATTTAATGTTACGTGACCACCTTTTTTTAACACATCCTTGTCACTTCTGATTTTTGATTGTGTGTACTCAAACTCCTTTAGTGTACTTTTAATAGTGTCTTTAAAAATTGATACCATCTCCTCATTAATCTAACAGACCCGTTGCTTTGAAAACCGTTATTTCTAGTACAGTGGCTTCCTAACTGACCTTTTGTACTCCAACTGACTATTCCTGTGCTTTTTGTTTAAACTCTAAATCGTATGTGTTGTAAGATCATAGTTTAAATCAACTCTTAATTTCTTGAAAAGTTTTATTCTTGAAAAGTTTTAACAGGGGGATATATTCACCTTTAAGTTTTAATAGTTTGGTTTCTAACTCCGGTACTTCCGTTATTAATTCGTCGCTTGTTACAGCTACTACTTCACCCTTAATTTTTTGTACGTTGTGTAAGCAAGCACCAACAACACTTCTTATAAGGCTTTTATCTATTAAGCTAAAATGGGGTTAAATAGCTCAGTACCCTAACCCTAACCCTAAACATTACTCCAATCTTCGTATTGAAAGTCTTTTTATTTGATTTTACTTGTTTACACATGTTTACACAAGAACAACGTTACCATAGGTTGAATTACCTATTTACTTTTAAAGAGATTTAATGACACCTCCTTTTTTAAAGTCAAGTCTCTTGCTGTATAATTCTTGTATTATTTCATGGGAAGGTTTTACTGTTAATGTAATGTTTAATTTACCCACCTTTTTTCTCACTTATGTGTGTGGTATACTTATATTTATATTTATATTTATATATAACGCTGATTTTATTTTATTTCGAATTCGCATTTCTTATTTCTAGCCCCCTTATTATTAATAGTCTCCTTATAGGTAAAGTGTAAGTTACCAATACAAATCAAAACAACCGGATAAGAACCATAACACTTATTACAGAACTTATAGACCTTTTTTCAAGAATAAAAGTCAAAGCTCAATTCCATAATGGTTAAAATATTACAATCGAATGAGGAGATGTTTCTTTCTTTATTAAAAACTTTATAATAAAAATAAAAATAAATAATAAAAATAAATAAAAGAGTATTAGAATTAAGCAGCGAGATAGTGTAATTGGTTACCACGATAACCTCATGAGTTATTAATTAAAGTTCAAGTCTTTATTTCGCTAAATTTAAATTTCTGATAATTTTCTGTGCCATACTCCCACCAATTAGTCCCAATTAGTCAGGTGTTTGAATTGGTATAAGAGTAGAGGTTAATCTTAAGAGTAAGGATGTCAATGGATGTTTCTCTTGCAGGAGATTAGTTTATAAAATACAACAGTCACACAAATTAATTATATCAAATCATATCAAAAAACAGCCAAAAAACAGCGACGGGGGGAAGTGCCCATTAGAGGTAACCAATTAAATTGAAATTATGCACCAGTCTGTGGTAAAATTAATTAATATTATCCTAACAAATTTAGCTCCTTAGCCTTTGCAATTTGGATTTCAATATAGTGTTGCAACCTTTATAGATTTAGGTTTTGGTTTCGGTTTTATTTAGGTCTTGCTTTTGTCTCTGGTACCTGGTTACAGTTGTTATTTAATATTTTTCTGTTTATTATTTAATATTTTAATACTAAAGTTGCACACCCTATCTGGGTTTATAAGTGTCAATGTCCCAGTACGCCGCCCTACCCTTGTTATTTAGAAATAGAGTGTTACCTCGCCTTTAAATTAAACCTCGTCCCTAGTTACCCCTATCTATACACAATTCCTCTCATCTCAGTCTTAATCTGACCTAAGTATTTTATTTATTCTTCTGGTTCTTCTTCTTAATCTTTACAAAAATTAGAATAAAAACAATAGCAAATGCAACAAAAATTTTAAGAATAAAAATAAAACACACTAGCCATAACTAAGGGTAGCTAAAAGCGAGCTTAGCAAAAGGAGTTTGGAGGTTAATGTTAATTGTAGTTAAGTATTTCCAAGTAAAAATATGAACTGGTTGCAATTCACTAATGCAAAAAAAATATCGTTCTGGTTACTACCTCCTTCATTAATATTATTATTTTTTATTTTTATATTAGAGTCAGCACCAGGAGTTCAATTTTTACAAGGAAATCATCAATTATTTAATGTAATAATAACAGCACACGCATTCATTATGATTTTTTTCATAACTATGCGTGTGTTTGTAGGTGGTTACGGAAATTACATATTACCGAATAATTGATTTAGTATAATTAAACTTTATTCATGTTTAGCTCATATGCTTTTTCCCCTGTTAAAGTGAGGGCAAATAATTCAGCTGCTTTTAATACAATTTCTTAAAGAACTTACTTGGAATCAATTACTTAGGTGGTATTATTCTAATTTAGTTCTTTTAGTTCTTTATTTCTTCATTCTTAACTTAGTTTGGGCTTTAACCGTAATGCTTGCTGTTTTTTATAATGGTTCTAATGAATGCATATTGCATCTGAACGTAGATCTCTCTCCAAGGTCTATTTTACTCAGCTTTCCTTTATTTTATTTTAAAGTATATTCTATATCTCAAAATAGAAACTTTTCTAGCTCTAATTATAAATGTCTAGATCAAAACTATCTAAATAAGCCATTAAAATCAAATGTTGATTCTAAGAATTCATCGGCATCAAAAATTAAGAATGCGGATATTCTTAAAGTCAGATACGATTTAGACAGAGAAAAATGTGGGGTTTTAGCTAGATTTCCTTTAAAATTTAAATTTCTTTATAGAAGGTTAATAATTGGGGTTAAAAAGTGTATCAAGACTCCTGTTTTACTTTCTAACATTATTTTATATGGTGTGATAGGAGGAGTGATTATTTTTAAAAATGTATTGGTGGATTATTCTTGTTTTACGTGGTGGGATAAATTCTTATTTGCAATTTTTGTTAGTTTTATTTTTACGGTAATCAAAAGATTGATAAAGAACAAGGGATTCAATAAGGATAAGGGGGGTAATCATAGTGAGCCTATTATGAAGAATAAATTAAGTAATAAGTTAGTTAAATTTATTATAAATATTATTCTGGGATTATTTATTTATTTATGGGTAGGTATAGAGTTTGGATTTTTTAATACTATTTATTGCGATAGTACGGATGGAGACAATAACAATACTGTAGATAGTAATAAAAATAATAAGAGTGCTAGTGAAAATAAAGATGTGAAAGGAAAAAATAAAGAAGATTCATATAATATCTCAGCTAATGTAGGTAAAGGGATGATTAAAGAAGCGGTAGAAGGCGCAATAGAGGGCATAGGTAAATCTGTTCCAGTTATAATAGGTGGAATGGTTGGTGGAAGTTTAGGAGTTGCAGCTATAAACGCTTCAAAATCATTACCACCTGTTCAAAAGGCTGCCGTAGGAGTGGTAACAGCTATTGTTGGTTCATTTGGTGTAACAAGCGCTACGGGTATAGCAAAAGAATTAGTTAAAAATGTAAGCAAGAGTAAAGAAGAAGAAAATCCTGTAAATGTTTCAAGTGTAAGTAATAACAAAACGGGTAGTGGAGATAGCGGTAAGGATGGATTAATACCTTCAATCTTAGAAAGTGGAGATGAGTTAAGTCCATTACAAATGATATTAAATTATGAGATTATCTTAGGAATATTAATTTTACTTCATATATGTATTTTAAATTTAATCGGATTGCATAAATTATATGTTTCTTCTGTTTGAAACATTATCAATAAAATATTCAGTAAAGAAACAACAAAAAAATACGAAAAATTTATGAAAATGATAGAAAAAATAGGAAAGAGATATTTAATTTTATTAATTATTATAAATGTTGTATTCATATTATTTGATCTGGGTGTTATTATATATGCGAATATAGAATTAAGTAATAATATAGAGGACTTTATTCAAGTTCATTTAAATATGAAGAATAGTATTATTATGTTATTATTTGTGAAATCTAAATTTATTGTCAATAAAAATAAAAAGGGACAAAAATAAGTACTTTAATGCATGGAGTATAGAAAAAAGTAGAGAGTAAAAAAAGAAATATTTTGATGGATGGTATAGATTATGATAAACTTAATTTGTTGAATCTTGAATCGAAAGATAAAGAGGTAGGGAATATTACTGGTGTTGAAAATGTAACGATAAATAATTCAATAAGTAGTGAAAAAAATATTAATACATTTAACACAGAAGAAATAGAAGAAAAAATTATGAATTTACCTAGTTTAAGTGAAAATTTAATTAATAAAAAATAATGACCGGAGATTTGGATAATAAAAAAGTATAGACAGAGAGTTATATATAAAAAGGGTAGATGAAGAATTTAAAAATATAGTTATTTATTTAAAATTAAAAATTTCGAGTTTATATATTACAAAGAAAAATTACTTTAAATTAGTGAATATTTTATTAGAGAATTTAACTGAGATTGGGGTGGATAGTGAGTATTTCAAAGAATTAGAAGAAATATTAATAAAGGGGGGGAAAAAAGATTTTAGTAGTACAAATTCTAACAAAATTTAGAAGATAATCCTATATTTAATAAACATTTTGATCTTTATATAGAATTATCAGAGGTTATTAAGAAAAAGAATGCAAAAATAAATTTAAATATTTGGAATGAATTTATTCAATTATTTGAAACATTTGAAAAATTTAATCCCTCACTTTCACATTTTAATCTTTTTCTTTTTCAAATTCCTTTCACTGAAATTTCTGACAACTTCTTATATTTACCTCTGCGAGCTCTAACAACGCTATCAAATAAAGGAATAAATTTATTAATACTTTCAAATGCTTTACCATCCAGCATATTTGTACTTATTGTATTATATTTATTTTTTTATTTTATTTCTTCTTGTAAAACCTCACTTAATTTTTCATCTACCTTTTTATTTGTTAACCCTTTAGCATAATCTTCATTTGAAATCCACTCTTTTCATCCAACAAAACAATCTCCACTATAATCTTCTAATTCATATTCATTTTCAAATTTTATTAGTTCTATTTGTATTCGTTCTAAAATCAATTTACAACTAATTCTACTTGTTATCATTATACTCTTCATCGGACTACTTCCCTTTACAATTCCATCTTTCTCATATTTTACACTAACCAACATTCTATAAATCTTCTCGGGGTTTAACTTATCTAAAATATTAGAAGTAAACTCTTCCCTAAAACCTCAAATTCCGTTGCATTATCCATATTTATATTATAATACTATAAATACTTCCTATTCTAACACAATTATCAAAATAGCTAACATATCCTTTCCCCTTTCTACCACCCCTTTAATACTAATTATCTCCTTATCTTTCTCCTTAATAATCTTTTTTCCATTACCATCCTAGAATTCTTATTATTAGTTACATGAGAAATCCCCTTCCAGTCCTACCAGTCCTATAAATTCTCCTGTTAGAAAGTAAAACAGGGCCCCTTATACCTTTTATATATCTGTCATAAATTAGAGACCATCTTTAATATATTTAATATTATTCATTTCTATAGTTAAGAAAATAACTTAACAACAGCAAATGATACCCTATATCCCCAATTGCCAATGGCTCTAAGGGGGGAGGACTGGTTCGTTAGAACTTTCGCACCCGTGTTATCACGAACCAATCAGCTAAAGCAGTCCGCAGGAGCAGTGCCCTTATATTAAAGAGCTAACAAGCGTAGCTGGAAATAAAAGTTGTGGTTTATTTATTTTTTGTTTTGTTTTGTTGTTTTTGTTTTTATTATTATCCTTTTTTCATTTGATTAATTTTAAGTTATGTTTTGGCTGTAGCATTTCGTATAGTATAGGGATTCTTATTTTTATCCTAAAGTTAATAACTTAAAAGCAAAGGTGAAACTAAAAACAAACAAACAAAAAATAAGGCGATCCGTGCACTACCTTTTGCAACCAACGCTCTAGCCTATTTTACTTCTCTTTCAAGTTTTGCCATAAAAACAAAAACCTTTTATTATTTTGCTTGGAAACTAAGAGTGTAGTGTTGAAGATCTAATTTTATATAATTTTACAGTTAAGTACTATAACTAATATAGCCTAAAAATTATAAAACAAAAACTAATAAAAAACAACAAAGACAAAAACAACAACAATAAAAACAAAAATGGTGGGGTACTAATCGTAAAATTCTCGATTAATCCTAATACGCTCCAGTATTAGAAAAAAAAGGAGAAGCAAGTTAGCAACAAAAGAACAACAAAAAAACAAAAAAAAGAATAAAACAAAATAATATTTTTAACTAACTTTTAAAGCCTTGAAGCGTGCTCCAGGACGATTTTTCTACTTTTGTTTGGATATTAAAAACATACTCCAATGTTCTTCTCCGGAAACAGGATTTTTAGTGATTTATTAATTAATTCATGATGATAGTGGATTTCTTAATAGGGTCTACCATATTACCACAGGGTTTACCAAATCTAACAGTATTATTTATTCTTTAATCTAATTCCCTAAAATAAACTGCTTTAGCCTATCCGGACAAATTGAACAGTGAAAATAGCAAAGACGTAAAACGGACTTAAATAATGTTAGTCCTAGAGGGCTACAGCTCTCAATATGAGGTTCACAGATCTCTACAACTTTAAGCGCTGGTCAGTTTTCCAGACATCTTATATTTAAATATATATATAAATATGTCCAGTAAAAGGTTAGATTTATTTATTCGGTAATAGAAAATAGAAGATTAAACAGAAAATACAAAAGTATAATTTACCCCGTCAGGGCCCTGTGTTCGTTAGAACAATAGCCACAACCCATTGTTTCTTTAGCGCAGCGGGTTTTAATTTTATCTTAAATATTCAGATACAAATTAAAGTTGCGCTTCGGCCCTTTCTTTTTCGCTTCGGCCCTTTCTTTTCCGCTTCGGTCCTGCGGACGGTTGCGGTACGGCTTTTAATTCTTATTTTGATTTTAACAAATGCCTCTTTTCTATTACAGGTCTTGCTAGGGCGTAGCTTTCGCACTGCTATTCCCAGCCTAGCAGGGGAGCACTACTCCTCGCAGAGGCATAGGTTTCCTTTCTTTTGGCGCTACAGCTTTTATTCTTCTGCTGGTGCTGCAGTAAAAATAAGACAAAAAGTTCATTTTCAAATCAAATGCAAAAGTAAAAATAGGATAAAAAAGCAACAGGGAAAAGTTTAATTTAAAAACAAACAAAAAACAAAAAAGGCAAAAGTCTCTGATGGGGATAAATAAATTAATACTTAATCGAAATCTCTTTCTTTCTTTATTAAATGAACTTCCTCTATTAAAATCTTCAGGAATAAAATTATGTGCCCCAAAAAGCAGATTAATTCGAATTTTGGAATCTGGCTCTTACCTTATAAAAGTCTTGGATTAAAACTATACACCTCTCTAGGAAAACTAAAACAAATTTTTTATTTAATTATGAATCGTCCCATACCTCTTGAACTGAGCAGTTGAACTCGAGGAAGAGGTGCTAATCCGACCAAAGGAAAACTAGGAATCCCAGGCTCTCGAACTAAACTTGAATTTCCTGGATACATTAAAACCAAAAGTTTAAACTTAACCTCCATGCTTAAACGATATAAAAATATTTTGGACTAATAATCTCAATTCTATATGCGAGTAGCCCTTCTTCCTTACTACTTTGTTCACATAAACCTCTAAATCAAAAAATCTACCCGAGAACCCTTCTTTGAATCCTCCTTCGCAGATTAAAAATCAAATCAAATTCTTCCTTAAATATCCAATTAAATGTTTATAACTCTGGGATTATAAATAATAAATGAACTTCTGCTCCGAATAAATACGAAAACCTCTATCCCCTCTGAATGGGAAATATTACACCCTAATCTAAAAAGGGAACTATTTGTTAAATGAGAGATTCTGCCTTTGAACTATTAAAAGTAGAGATTAAAAATCCTCTCTATAATAAAAGACAGAGATCTGGTAACAGCTACTTCAAAAAATACTCGGAAATTACACTTACTCCTAATGAAATGACTAAATTAAAATATGAATATGAGCTTAAACGAAGAACAGGAATAAAATTCCTCGAGAAGACCTAAAACTTACTAAGAAAAGATAATAAATTGTGAAGTACCCCATTGGCCATAAATGGATGCAGAGCTAAGGCGAACTTCATAAGGTCAATTAGCAAAATTACGGATGAGTGATTAACATCTTATACCTTACTTGCTTCTGGTGAGGTAGAATTTTCGGGAAGCCGGGTGGATTCCGGCGACAGAGATTTATACAAATTAATAGGAAACAATGACATATTCTTGATTTTAAGTTATTTATTTCTTTAAAATCTCATTGTTTTAAAATTTTATTGGTTAAGTATGAGTTTAAGGAAATGATTATTAATTTTTAAATGATAGTTCAGCACAAGTTCATTATTTCTCTAGTAATCTAGAAGCGCAGTATTAAATCGTTAAGGCGTTAGTAGTAAGTTCACAGATACAAATTTTGCCTATTGAAATTTGAAGGTTCGAATAGTTCTTATTCTTACGTTTATTAAGATAATTTTTTTAAAAGGAGAATTATACAGAATAAAAAACGTAAGTTATAGAGTTAATCTACTTCAATAGTTTTAAGGAATTTGTAAAGGCATATAATGTTTCCATCTCTTTGTCCTGGAGGAGTATGATATAAGACGTATACTTCATTAGTCTAATTCTAACTAATTATCTTAAGGGTTCGGGTGAAATATCTATTCTTGCTATTTAAGATTCATCTTCTTAAATAACCAAGTGGAAAACAGCTGCAAGGTTTATAGAAATTCGTACTTTAGCTTAAAATAAGGATGTAGCTATAAAAGTATTCTGAATATGATCTCTTCGAGGATTATTAAACAACTCTTGAAAATATCATTGATAACAAGATTGCTGAGCCAATATTTCTATCTTTCATCAAGTTAACAAAGCTAAAGAGGTAAGGAAAAATTTAGCGACTTGATTTTGAGGAAAATTATGGTCTCTGAGATAAAAGGCCTTAGAGTTAAATAGTTAATGAACATGGAAAGGACTTCTTTTAATAACACCTACAAGTTATTTACTCTGGATACCCTTATAACGAATTCATTATTAGAATTTACAAATAAGTGACAATACAAAATTACCTATTAAAAGATTTGGATAAGATTATAAAAACCTTATTGAAAGTATAGCTTCCCAATTAGAAAAGAGGACCTTCTTACGTTATAGACTAACAGATCAATCCTATATTATCCTAACTAAAGATGAAAGAAAGATAAAGTCTTTAAGAAAATACGAAGGAACACCCTTTCCGTTATTATCCAATCTAGAAAGTTTCAGTACTTCCCGAGAAGCCTGGAATAAAGAATGGATCGAATAGGGAATAAAAACTCGTGCCAAGTATGAGGATGAAATCCATCCCCTATCCGAAATCGGAAGTAGAATCCATTTAGTATATTATAAGAGTATGAATGACGAAGGCAACCAATATCTACGTCGACAATATAAACGATTGAAGGAATTTAGACATTATAACCAAATATCTCGATATTGAGAACTTAGTTGAAATCTGATGCTCAAAAGCTGAAGTTATAAAATAGACAGTCTTAACAGCTGAAATCCTGTATGATATAAGACGTATACTTATTTATCCCTTAGAAAAATTATTTGAAAATCTAAATAAAATAATAAACTTAAAAGAATTACAAACTACGATAACCAATGTCTAAATTGAAAGCACTCGTGGAAAATGAAGACAATTAGGTATTCCCCCGAAACCCTGACGTCTCTACTTTCATATGTTAAATAGTTTCATAAGTTATATCTATGAACCACACTTGAATTCTAGCCATTACGCAGGTTTAATATTTAATAGAGGATGTTAATCTTGATGAGAAGATCTTCTATGAAGTAACCTACTTTTCCAATATAAAAATATAGTCGAAGTAGACTTAAGCTCAGGTTTCCCAAATATGAGCCTTCATACTCTTCGTTCAGCCTTAACCCCACGATGGTCTAATACCTACAAATCTGATCAATCTAATTCTAACTCAGCTCTGTTCTCCTTTAAAAGAATCTCCTTGATTTCCTAATTTTTAAAGCTTCGTTGAAAATGAAAAAAATAGAAACTGAAGAGAAGGTCACCGCTCTGTCCATAAGGTCGGTAGAAGTCCAATGCTATTTGTAATAACTCTTCGTTATGTGTTTGACCAATGTAAGGTCCTGAATAAAGACTTAACATATAAAGGTATGCCGATGACGGGAGCATATACTTTAACATGAGGGGTATATATACTCTAATCCAAACTCAAGGCAAAAGTGAAAAATAAATAATGTTAAATCAAATGCAAGAGTAAAAAAACAAAAAACAAAAAAATAATAAAATAATAAAATGCAAAAGTAAAAATAACATTTGTTACAAAAGAAAATCAAATGGAACTTTAAATTTAAATTATTGTATTGACTGAATAAGAACACTCATATTTGTACATTAGGATATTAGGCTAGACACTAACAGAGGGATGTTTTAAAAATAAAGGGCATAAAAGGATATGGTATTATGAAAGTGTTATGAAAGTGTTATGAAAGTGATGATTTTACAACTTTATTTTTTTCATAGTTCGATATTCCATCCATACAATTTTTGGTGTGTCCTTCTCATTTGAAAAATTAGTTAATTACTCCTGGTCAAAAGTATTTAGAAGAAAGTTATTATTTCATCATTCAATTTTTACATAATATTTCTTCTACCTGGATGAATAATCCTTACAAAGCTACCCTATATTGTTTAGATAGTGAGGTAGCGAAGCAACCGTAAGAAGTGATTGAAGATTTAAGTATGTTTTCCAAAATCACAGATACAGAATTATATTTTTATTTTATATTTTATATTTAAATTATGAGAAAGGTTTAGAGTTGGAAAAAGAAGGTTAAACAAATACCAACAACAAAAACAAAAACAAAAACAAACAAAAAAAAAAGAAAATTAACTCTACGATAGTGATCACTCACACATAAACTCACTTAATTAGATAACAAAATTTGTGTGTAAAGAACTGAGTATTGAGCATACCTTTATACTTAAGAGGTTTAGTCGAAAGTATTACCTAGATATTTTAAATTTGGAATAAAAAACAAACAAAAAACAACAGTTGCAATTGCCCCAATTGCCCCAATTGCCCCAATTGCCCCAATTGCCCCAATTGCCCCAATTGCCATTGCAAACGGAAACAAAAACAAAAACAAAAAGTTAACAGCTAAAACAGCTAATGAAATTAAGTGTAACCCATAAATATTTATGTGATTGCACATTTAACCAAACCAGAACTAAGTATGTTGGAAATGGTAGATGTAGATTTTTATAAACTAAAGGAAAGGAAAAGTTAAATAAAATATTATTAATAGTTGTTTCGTAACTCTAGCTAAACTATTCAATTATGTTGGCTTAATATTAATATTATGATTACTAGGGGTAGTAGATCTGTATCCTCAATAGATTACCTCTAAGGTAAAGAATTATAAAAGATAGTGTTAGCCAGTCTTGGAGGAGACAACATCAACAGGAAATATTTTTTAATAGAGAACAAGTGAAATTTAAGTTTAAGGAGTAAGCACTCAGTCCGGAAGAGCCCTGATTTCGTTAGTGCATTTTTGTTGGTTAGATGATTTTTTACTTTTGGAGCTATTAGTACCCCACTTTCATTGTATTCTTCTCTTATGAAGTGGATAGAAAGGTTGTTTAGGACAATAATAGAAAAGAGGTATAATTTGGCTACCTATTAGTTTTATTTTTAAAATAAATTGCTTCACTAACAATAAATAAAACCAACCCCTTGCTTTGAATTTGTTAAAACCATTGATTTAATACCCCCCTTATTACCTTAGTAATTAAAAGGTGGAAGAAAGGAGGGTAGCGGTAGATTATGATATATACTTGATTGAGGACGACTGGACTAAAGCCTCCTCCAGGACTATGATGAGGGCCAAGGCAGGACAACCCTGATTATAATCTAATTTATACAAACGATTGTAGATACCAGAGCAAGAGATGTAAGGAAATAATCCAGAAGATATTTAGTATAGTTTCGCTTTAGCTGATAGTTACAGAATTATTTAAGTTTATTGCTTTGCTATATTCAATATTAAGTTAAGTAGACCTCTGTCTCATGTTAGTGCTTGAGTCCCGGAGGAGTACAACTATACTCACTAAAAGGAGTGGCAATTCTTAAGGATCTTAATATTTATTAGCCCTAGGTAGTTCTTTCAGGTTTGAGGTAATTTATTACATCTCTTTTTCTAAGAGGGTTTATGAAAATCAGTGGTAATAAAATCAGTGGTAATAATAACCTTTTGGTGAAATTGTACGTCTAGTTAAACAAAAGAAAATAAACAAAAAACAAACAAAAAACAACAAACAACTAATGCAAAAGAAAATAAGGGTTATAAAGCGAGTATAGTTAAATGGTATAACCTCTATCTTCCAAATAGAAATTATTAGTTCGATTCTAATTACTCGTAAAATTTCTAATTTCTCTTAATTTAACTTTGCTTAGCCTTAGTCTATTTTTATTATACTCCTCCTGTTGAACACAACAGACTAAGTAGTATGGGTACTTTTATACCTTAGCTTTACAACTCGGGAATTATAAAGGTTATCCTACATAAAATTAAAAATTCACTAGCTAAAAGACTAAAAGAAAGAAAAGTAGTGATCCCCCCTTTTTTTGTTTTTTTTGGGGTGGTCAATAATTGGGAAATAAATTACTGTTGTAAAATGCAAATGCCCTTCCCCTTTTGACATTAGTAATTGTTACAGAGGAGGTTCTTATTTTGTATTATTCTTCTAAAATTAAGAATAAAAATGAAATTAACTTTTGCCTTTGGTTTTTAAAAACTAAACATTTCCCGGTGGCCCTAGCGTGACAGCAAAGACCGCGGCGCTACTGTAGTTTTATGTGAACTGTTGCCTCCCTTGTGTATCCCCTTAGGGAGGGCTCTGTGTTCGTTAGAACAATAGCCAAAAGAAAAAACTTTGCTTATGAGATACCAGTTGCCTAGGTCAAACCCAATTAAAAATAAAGGGCGTAGTGCACAAGGGCAATAGGGGAGACAACTGGGGAGCAAATGAATGAAATTTCTACTTTAAAGTAGTCCTCCCGTAAGGGGGAGTAGGAGTAAAAATAAAAAATAAAAATGGTGAAAAGTATAGCGATGCAAGATGCAAAAATGCAAAAATGCAAAATGCAAAAATGCAAAAATGCAAAGCTCTGTGTTTATAAGTTACTCTTTTTACAAACTATCCAAGCAAAACTACTATAGCCAGGCTATAATATAATATAATAGAATAGAACAGAATAGAACAGAATAGAACAGAACAGAACAGAAATAGGTTTAAATTAAATTAAATTAAGTAACATTTATTATCTCATTTTATAATATAGTTCAAATATAACTATATAACTTTAATAATTATTTATGCTGTTGCTGATATTAATTTATTTGTTTATCTTGACTAAAATTTTCTTATTCTTATTCTTATTATTAATCTAAACTAAGGCTTTTCTTTGCAAATGCACAAGTAACAACCCTAACCAGGCTGTGTACAAGACCAGGGGACTGAGCTAGCAGGGGTTAATAAATTAAATTATATAAAATGATAGTGGCTTAAGCGGATGTAGTTGGAGATTCTTAATTAGCAACCTTATGCAAAAAGTAAGCAAAGCAATGCAGGAGCCCCCTTCCCTAAGGAGGGACAGAGCACAGCCTTAAACTAAAAATACAAATAAAAAGAGCTAAAACAAACAAAAAACAAAAACAAACAAACAACAAAAAAAGAGGAAGCATACCCTCTCTGATACTGGTGAAGATTTCCTTATTTATTATATTTATATAGACTAAAACAAAGTATGAATAAAAAAACTATTAGTTGGAGTAAGCAAATTTTATCTAAAGCCCATTTTCTTTTTCTTATTTTTTGTTTACTTTTGCATTGTTATTATTTTACTTTTGCATTGTTATTATTTTTACTTTTGCATTGTTATTTTTTACTGTTGCAGTTTTTCTGATTTTTACAAAAATAAAATAAGAATACAAACTAAATGAACTTGTGTCTTATTTTTACTTGTGCATTTTATTATGAAAAAGCAAATGTTAAAATCATAATACAAATAATAGTCACAAGCAAAGCTCGATTATTAAATTTAGAATCCTTGCCTATTTCTATGCGGTTGTTTTGTTTTTGTTTTGGAAACTCCGCAGGACAATTCTACACAAAGGATAAGTTATCTTGGTCACCTTGGTTACACCTTTTTCTGTTTAGCTTAAGGTTTTGATTCTTATTGTAATAAAAATAAGAACACAAGTTGTAATGCTAATGATTGCGCTACGGCAACAGCAACATGTAACAGTCTACAGGCAAAGTTACAGTGCTAAGCACAGGCAAAAGTAAAAAACAATGAAATGAAAAGCAAATGTGAAATGAAAAGCAATTGCTGTGGACAGCAGCAACTGTGCTTCTCTATTGCAATTTAAATGAAAAGCAACTGTGAATCAAAAGGGTGTAAATCTAAATAAAAATATTAAAGTAGAGATACTTTCTTTAAAAAACAAACATAAGAAAACCATAAAAATACCGTGAATTAAAATGCCTCAATTAATACCTTTTTATTTCTTTAATCAAATCTTTGTATCTTTTCTAGTCTTATTGGGGATAATATATCTTTTATCTAAATATATTTTACCTTTAAATACTTTTCAACAAGTAATTAGACAATACATAACTAAATTGGGTAAATAATGATTATTCTTAAATTTAATTTATTTGTTTGTTTTTTGTGTTTGTTTCCTTGTTTCACAGGCCCCAACCACTAAAGCAGCAAATGCCAAATGGCCAATTCAGCTAAAGCAGCATTCAGCTAAACAGCCATATTCCCAATGTCCCTTGTTTCACACACCCAATCAGCTAAAGCAGCAATAGCCAAAGGACCCCTTGTTTCACACTCTCCTTTTTTAGACTCTCGTAAGTGCGTAAGTAGTGAGCTGCTGGCTGTTACCTGCAGTTGCGTAGCAAGGAACGGATACTAGGAAAGTAGTGATTGTTTTCTGTACTTTTTTATTCTTATTTTTAGATTTAAAACATTTGCCTCTTCCCTGTGAAACCCTAGTATATATCCTCTGTTCCTAGTTCTTGTTTTTAGAGTTATTAAAATAAGATCAGAATACAAACAATAGCCTTTGCCTCTGTACTCTTAGAGACCGTAGGAGGGGTAGAAAGCAAAGGTCGCTTTGGAGCTTCGGCTTTTTATTATTCTTTGAATCTTTTCTTGTTCATAGTCAAATGCCAAATGCCAAATGTCAAATGCCAAATGCCAAATGCCAAATGCCAAATACAAATGCAACAGTAAAAATAAGATAAAAAGTTAATTTAGCAAATGAAAAAGTAAAAAAACCCTTTTAAAGTTATTTTAAATAAACATTCTTTTACTTTTATATAAAAAAATAAAAAATATAAAATATAAAACAATCTAGTTGAAATTGAGCTCCTCCTCCCTTGGGTCAGAACTAAGGACACTTTCAATTAATTTTCTTGCTTATTTAATATGCAGGGTTTGTTTTTAGTTTATTGAAGAACATTTGCTCGCTTGCTTTAGTTAGAACACCCTCCCGTCGGGGCCTTTGCGTTTTTATTAGAGTTAGTCTTAAAACATTTGCCTCTTGCCTCCCCTGTGACCTGTGAGTTTAAATACCAACTTTTGCCGTTGTTCTTGCGCTGCTTCTTATGCTTCTGCTGTTGACAGCAGCACCCGGCACCGGCAGCAAGTAATCGAGAATCAGGAGTGATTATTATTTTTATTACAATAAGAATACTTTAGTTAGAACATTTTAAACTAAAAAGAAAAGGTGTAACCTAAGCTTTATGTTGTGTTTGTACAAAACAACAACCGCATAGGAAAGAGGAATGGGAAGTATTCTAGTACCCTAGCAAAGCAATCCATAACATAAGTAACAGTGGCCAAACCTTATTCAACTGCACTCGGACACAGGGCTGATTTTATATTCTGATATTAACATTTGTTTTTCCATACTAAAATAAAATACACCAGTAACCTAAGCACTAGTACATGGAACAAAGTAACCCTTGCTCTAGGTTATCACAGTTAAGAGGCAAATGTTTAAGACTAAAAATAAGAACAAATAAATATAAAAACAATCACTTCCTACGGATCCTTACTGACTCACTTGCTCCGCTTGCTCGCTTGCTCCGCTTGCTTCGCTACATACGGATGCTCACTACCGGTACAACAGGACAACGGACAAATGACAATGGGACAATGGGACAATGGGACAATGGGACAATGGGACAACGATAGCTAGCGTAGCTAGCGTAGCTAGCGCCACTAATGCAAAAATAAAATTAATGTAAAAAAAAGGATATGCAAATGTTCTAAAAGTAAGAATAGAGACAAAAGAAGAAAAGAAAAGATTTATTTTTTGGTCATTAGAACTTTATTTAAACATTCCATGTATTTTACTTTGTTTTTAATAATTCTTTGTTCTTAGTCTTATTTTTGTTTTTTGTTTGTTTTTATTTAATTTATCTTTACTTTACTTTATTGTCTTCTTATTCTGCTAAGGGGTTAATTTTCTCTCGTGGTGTTTTAATTAATTAATTAAGTCGCTGTAAAAATATAAATATATATAATTTCCTGATTTATTAATATAAATATAATTATTAAGGTCCTATTAGTTCAGTTGGTAGAATGCAGCTTTGTGGATGCTGAGAAAAGAGTTCAAATCTCTTATAAGACCCCTTTTAAGCAATATTCTTATTATTTTTTATATTACTTTACTTCTTTTGCATTTGCTTGCATTTGCTTGCATTTGCTTGCATTTGCTTGCATTTGCTTGCATTTGCTTGCATTTGCAACTTTTGCTTGGGGCTGTCCACAGCTGCTCTACAAAACTCCTC
>Ga0193692_1000043_pt1 | contig 36695 bp, 55 predicted proteins | sample L3a1metaG_FD_144917 | JGI IMG/M metagenome (GOLD analysis project Ga0193692, IMG submission 144917) | Soil microbial communities from a riparian zone of the East river system, Colorado, United States - L3a1 | ecosystem: Environmental > Terrestrial > Soil > Riparian zone | place: USA: East River... | reverse complement strand
GCGGTAGATTCGCGCTTAGCTCGAATATCTGCCCGTCCTTCCAACTAATGAATAGTGTCTTATGATCAAAGAATATGGTTTGCCGAGCGGGAAATGCCGAGAAATCCCAGTCCGTTAAATCAAATATTTTGTCATTCGTAAAATCATACATGATGCTAAAGTTATCGAGCGGATCGAGAAACGTTAACACATAGAATAAATGCCCACCTTGTCGATACAAAAATGCTGTTGAGGATTGTGGAACCTTAACGCTTTCTAGCAAATGATCTAAACCGTCAGTTGAAATACGACCAGGGGCGCCTCCTTTACTTGCCATCAGTGCTACGGATGATTTTTCATTAATGCCAAGCCATGCCACCACTTCATCATTTGCCGCAATGGTTGAGACTGAAGCCGCACCGAAATCGCTATTGAGCGAGGAATTTCGTTGATAGACTTGAAGGCCGCCAATGTTTGTCCATAGCTCAGCAACAGTAGAACCAAAAACAAGAATGTTATTGCCTTTACCTGGTATACGAATAACCGCCTTTGCAAAATCAGGTTTCGTTTGAAGTGCAAGCGTTTGCACCCATGCCAGAGAATAAGGTGTGCTAGCAATGTTTTGTTGGTATATCACCCACTGTGAGCCATCATTCGTCGTTAAGCCATTACCAAAGATAAAATAGGTATTTTGATAAGTGACATAATTTGGCTGAAAGTCTGATGCGTGAGAATCAAAAACAGCAGCAGCAATCGCCGTGGGCGCCTGTGGGTAATTGTAAATATAGGCGACTTGCCCATCGACAAAACAAATTTGGCCTGAAAGATTTTCATCAAAGAATACTTCACCGCTGTTAGTGCCAATGGTGCCGAGCTGTGTCGGTATCTCAGAAAGTAAATTGACACGCCATACTGACGCTTCAACGACTGCTAGAAAAAATCCACCCCTGACCGAATAGAATATGCCGCGACCTTCAAGCTTTTCATCAAATAGGGCGAGCAATGCTTGATAACCAGGGAAGTTAACCAGCGATTCTTCGGTTTTATCGCCATTGTAAGTAACGTACATATTGTAGGTACGTTCGACGCTGATTGTGGGATATACGCCGAATATCGAACTGCCTACGATGTTCACGGGTATCTCTGTAGATCCAGTAGTTAAAGGCATTATTAGTCCATTAATTAATCTATATTAGATGTCTTGTATATTAATTTGGCACCCATCCGTTCGATAAATTTACAATTGCATAATTAATGGCCATGTTGTTTGCCAAACTACTAACCTTGCGCTGTCTTAAATCCATGACGTTAGTGCTTTTATTAATCCACTGATAATATTTTTCTAGCTGGATCATGATCGATTGTGGCACCGCCCATGAGTTGTATTCGCAGAGTCGTTGCGCCAATAAGTATTTTAAAAAATTGGTATAGAATTGATCAAGTAGCAATGACAGATCTTGAAACTCAGTTACCGAACTTAATCGATAGGTGCCCCATATTTCTAATGGGTAGGCAATATCAGGAATAAAATATAAGTAGAGTGTTCCACCACCTAAATTCCTTTCAAAATGCCAATTGAACGGCAAACTTTGAATGGCTGTGGCTCTAAAACTACCAAAAAATTCATGACGTTGTTGATTACGTGTTTCATATCGAATCGATTGAATATAGAAAACAAATATTTCCAGATTAATTAAATCCGCAATCGGATAGATTGATAAGCCAGGCGTTGCCGTAATTAATTGATGTCGAGTGTACGGAATCGTACCGTTATCAATGGTGCGATCAGCTAGCACATCATTCAATAGTCTTAGGCCATCACTCATTTGTCCGCCGGTCGGCGTTTCAAAGTCTCGACTAACAATGCTACTCAGATAATAGGAATCTGTGATCAAATTGCTAGTCAAGTACGTCATGGCCTAATTCCTTTTAGATTAGATACAATACTGATAACCAGCTACGTTGATCGCAACAGCAGCGGCACTCACTTTGTAATTAATCTTAGATACGCCCGAATCTAATTGAGCGCTGACATAATCACGTACGATCGTATGCGCTGTTGCACCTGCGACTGGGGCAATGTATTTCACAGTGTCACCAGTGGATGCAAAACCTTGCAATGCTAAGGTGTCGTTAGCAGCATTGGCAGTCCAATTACATTCAATCAATACAGGAAGATTTCCCACCGCTGGAACAAAGGTGGCTAATGTCACAGCCGCATATGTTGCCGAAGCACCCGCCGTCACTGCTGTTGCGATTGGCACATCGTATGTGAACAATCTGTCATTAGCAGAGCCGAACCAATAGCCAAGTAAGAAATGTACAGAGGCATCAGTGCGGATATAACCGATCGCACGCCACATGTCATAACCTACTGGTAAAGTAGGGGAAACGGCACTCGCTGACAAAACAGCGCCCGGCACGTTGTTATTGGTGGAATCACCTACTGCATAGATTGTATACAGAGTCGATAACACGAGAACACCGGTATCTAACCCATTAATTCCATTCGTTGCACCATTGATAGTGACAGCTAACGGAAGAATGATGTCAGCTTGGTTAGTGCTATTTCTAGCACTGCCCGCTAACATAGTTAGAGTGGTATTTGAAGCCCATGCAAGTTGAAGCCCGCTTACATCCAAGTAAGGGGCGTTCACTACGGGTAAATTGATATCCATTGTCTATTTCTCCTTTAAATTAGTGTGATGCTGAGAATGATGAGCTTTACATAGCCATCTAACATCATAAGGATTTGTGTAATCATCATGGTGCGCCTCAACTTCTGTATCATTGCAAATTTCACAATTCATTTTAATCAATTTACTACTTTTTATAAGTCTGTGCGTTTTCTCCCGACAGTTTTTCTTCAGTCTTGAATAATCATTCTGAAGTTTTTCTATCGTCTTTTCACGCTCCAGTCTCATAAATTCAGGATCTAATTTTTTTCGAGCATATCGCTCGCGTTTCATTAAAGCCCTGCAACAGTTGCAATATTGATCATTTATATTCTCTTTAATGACATTACATTTAGAGCATAATGGATTTCTTCCTTTATTTCGCAAAGGTACATCATTAGCTCTAGCTTTTTTGTTGTAATCAATTTTAGCCCTTTCGAGTTTGCATTTTCGACAAAGACTACCATTGATATAAGGTACTTCTTTAACTGTTCTACATTTCTTACATTTCGGATCACGGCCCGTACCAAAGACTGGAAGATCAAGATCTTTTCGACGTTTTTTACGCCTAGCTTTTCTTTTTTCACCAGTACATTTCGCACAATTTGTTTCCTTAATATAAGATCCAGTTTTTAAAGCACCACATGTATTACAATAAAGCTTTGCCATTTTCCACCCCAGATAAAGCCCTATTATATAATAAAAATAGGACTGTACCTAGGACAAATTACAGCGGGAATATAATTGCCATCGCGTTATCGTCAACCTGTGTTTTTCCCCAAATCACGTCGTGAACAGTCCCGTATAAATTTTGTCCAAATTGCGCACCGGTATACATACGTAAGCTTGCGCCGGTTTCCATGTCAGTCACAACGCTTGTGGTGAATGGGTCGCAGTCAGGTAATGGAGGAATCGCAGCGTAGAATTGATTGCCGGATTGAACCATGCCAACACGGTGAGAAGGTAGAACCTTAACTTGCATCCCCGCAACAATCGCTTGCGTAATATTTTGGTTCTTGCCACTAGCCGCTTGAAGTGCTGGACGTATGGTGACGGTAACTTGAGAGCCGCCGGTTGAACCTGCATCAGAAGTAGCAATAAATTGCACTGGGGATGCACTTGGCTTGTGACCAATGAATGTTCTAAAGCGGATGTTAGGGAAGCCAGCCACGTTATCTTGAAACTGGAATCTGTCATATAACTTAACAGAATCAGCATCGGAAGCCGCCGATGTTCCACTCAATGTGATGGAAATTACGCCACCTTCAGAGTTCATGACGGTAGAGACAACGGTTAAAGTAACGCCTGCTTCACCTTCGGAACCTGAAATATGCTCAGGCAACAAATTTGAGGAGTACCATTCGCACTTAGAAAATGCGCCGAGTTCCCAGCTATTACGAAGCTCTTCGTTACCTTGTGGTACGAATTGGTTAAGGCCGGATGCAACGATATCAGGAATTGCCACGTCAGATAGATATGCTTTTGTCATATCCTTTGCCGCACCAAAGTTCCGGAAGAAGGCCAACATTTGACCAAGCTGGTTAAAACTTGCTATGGGGGTAACGCCGTTACCGTAGAACCGATATGGTGAAGATTCGCACAATCCTGCGATATCTGATTCAACTTCTGCCCCTAATTCTTCAATCGAGGACTTACCAAAGCGATCCATGTAATCTTTTAAGTTAAAGATTAATTGTTGAGCGGAGATGTTGAGGCCAACGTTTTTAGCCTTATCAACGGTCAATGTTTGAACTCTTTGCTCTACGCCCTGGAATGTTACAACCAAGCCATCGGAAGAGATGAAACGTGGTGGCTTATCAAAGGTAATCGTATCGCCCAAATTGGCTGGATTCGCCTTTTCGAAGTCACGGTATTTTTTATTTGCAGTAAAGATAAAACAGTTCGAATTTTGTAAATATGCTAAGTCCGCTTTGTTGTAAGTTTGGACATTCTGCACAATGTTATTTGGCAAAGCCATATAAGTCTCTCCATAGATTTACGTGGAGACAAAATTACACGGCTTAAAAGATAGGTTTGTTTATCCCCTAAACATGCGCTTCATATCATTCATGCTTAGTTCGCCGGTATCTTGTCCTGTCGTCTGCGAAGAAGATTGGAGGCGTCCTAATGGGGGGGCAACGTCTTTATCGGCTGCCTTAGCTGCCTGATTAGTTTTGATCGATGTCGAGATTTTCGTTAACATGTTGAGCGCTGCATGGGGATCTCTTTCAGACATCACCACAACCGTTGCTAACTTGTTAGGATTACTCATCAACTCGTACATAATATCGTGCGCGTTGTCCATCTTATCCACTAACCAAACGAGATTCGGGAAATTTTCGGGCTTAAAATCCGCAATAACACTATCAAAGTCGTCATAGGAAGCTTTACCAGCCGCCATTTTAGCCTTGTAAGAGTTAGATATCTGCTCAGCCTGCTTTTGCAATTCTTCCTGGGCGCGAGCCTCTGCGTTTTCTTGAAATGATTGCCGAAGCTTAGCCATGACTCTCTGCTCAACTTCTTCAACACTGACTGGGGCTGCCATACCGCCCATATTGCCTGCGTTGTTGGATCTCAAGTTTTCGTTTTCAGCTTTTAAAGCGTCCATTTCAGATTGCATTTGATCTCTTCCTTTGAGTTTGGCTTTTTTGATTAGCAGTTCAGCGCGAGATTTAGGGATCATTTCCTCAGCTTCACTAGCGTGATCATCAACAGTCGTTTCAACAGGAGTAGAAGCAATTTCCGTATCTTGTGCTAATTCCTTTTCATCCATCTTCAATCATCTCACTGTTGCCGTTGTGAACGTGTTGGCATAGTTTAAGTACTATGATCTACTATTTTACCGCATAGCTGCGTAAGTGCCGGGTTATAAGGATTCCGTATCCTGATAATTAAGCCTATCGTACATTCAATAAACGATTTATGCAACTATTTTGCTTTTTTCTTATTCATTTTCTTGAAAGTCTCAGCTAATACGGCACGCTTCTTTAAAGTAGGATTAGAACTTTTAGCCGCTTTTGCTAACTTTTTAGCGGGAATGTCTTTGCCCGCTGGCACGTGTAGCTCTTCACGCAGCGCACCTTTTTTTAAATCCATCTTCTGTATAAACTTTTTAGGTTTATCGGTTTTCTTTTTCATCGACCATTACCTTTTGCTTTCGGATTAGCTTTGCTTAATCCTTTGCTCTTTAAGTTATCAGCCTTGGGCGCTGGGGAAGCTTTCAGGTTTTTATTTACACTGTCATTACTCAGTTTTTTCATTGCTTTCTTTTTCATGTTTCAATTTCTCCATTTCGACTTCATTAATGTGTTTGCTGACTGAAGTTGCAAGCTCAATAGCAGCCCTTGCGTTTTGACTGTCTAAATGTTCTTGCTCAAGCGCCCGATCAAGATCAGCTCCTTGTATTTCACTCATTACCTCAAGGAATTTTATATCGGCTTCTTTATTTTGAACAGCGGAAGTTGTAGTAACTTTAGCCATTTCAACTTCGGCTTTGCGTTGACTCGATTCCGCTTCCATTTGTACTTTCATCTTCTCAATATTAACCTGCTCTTCCATAAGCTTCTCAGGTGTAATAGCATTTTTCTGTGCTTCAGCCGCTTGAGCTGCTTTTTCTTTCTGTTGCGCCATCCATTCACCCGATGCCGCTCTAAGCTTATCAATGCCGCGTATGTCGATATTATCGAGTAATACCTCCAAGCCGTTCTCATCCATAAACGCTTTGAAGCTTTCACTAACTGACATGAGATGTTCAATGGTTTTTAATGCAATCTGTTTTTGCACTGCAAAGTTAACACCCGGTTCAATGGTCAATTCAAGTGCTGACACATCATAGTCAAATTTAACATTGTCGCCTTTATTGATTTCATAGAAGTCACGCTTGCCGTTAGGCAATATGACGGGAATCGTTCGAGGTGTTACGAAATATTTAGGCAGCAAGTTTAGATAAATCTCGCCACATCTTCCCCAGCCCTCAATGAAACCCATTGTGTACGGCATTGCCGCCGCATTGGAGTGCATAGCGCCCTGCATAATGGCAATCCCTGATAGGTCACCTTCGTTATTACCTTGCGCCGCGTCATAGCTGCCTAAAATAACTTGCATGGTATTGTCGGCCATCTGAAACGTGGCTGATATTTCCGGCGGTATCGGTGTTCGCACAATTTCACGCGGTGGATTGAGTGGCTGATTCGGGTCACCGTCTTTGAATTGATTGTAGAGCACAACTTGCGCTTTTTGTGGACTGATGTACGCAAGCTGATAATCTTTGTTGTCCGGTATACCTTCCACCGGTGCGATCCACTTATGTTGAACGGTATTTTCCAGTTCATTGCATAATGATTGACCGGCAAAGTTTTTCATCTTCTGCGTATCACGGGCTTGATAGACATATGGGCGCACCACTTGCTCAGATTGCGCGTTCATATCATCCCGCACAATGACAGAATTTCCATCAAAGAAAACCAGCGGTAGCATAGAGAAGTTTGTTTCTTTGTGGTCAATTATCTTACTGCCAGTGATCGTATATTTATCAATTGTTTCAATATCTGTCATGCGTGATTTCAAAACGATCGGCGCCTGCTCCAAGATGCCCGCATTTTCCCACTTTTGCATAAACTCTTCATAGGATTTTTCGGTCACACTATGACCATTGGCAAGTTTTAATATCTTGGTGCGCTTCGATTTCTTTTTATAGAACTCAGCGAATAACAGAATCTTTTCTTGTTGATTAACATACGACCAATTGAATTGCTGAATACTCGAATCACGTGTGAAGCTGACTTCTTTCACAATGTCGGAGCCATACATGGCAATCGCTTCATCTTCTGTTTTGGGAAATAGTTCACAGCAGAACCGCCCATCACCTTTATGTGATTTACGTGCTAACGGATCGAACACGGTTAATGTCGGATCGAAAACGCGCTCTACGAATATCTTTTGATCAAATGCCATCTCATCAGCGTAATCCGTATATATTTTAGCCACACTATAGCCACCACTTAGCAAATCTCTGTACAAATGATAGGATAGCGAACGCTTGTCACCGCCAATGAATGCCGCTTTGGTATGGGCTTCAACCACATCAATAACACGCGGATCAATCAGCTTAACCCCTTCTTTGGCGCGTATACTAAACGCTGGATCCATTTTGCTAAACTCACCACACAATCGACTTATGTAAGCCTCACAGATATTGAACTCCATATTAGGAATCTCAAGTTCTTGATTTGCTGATTGTGCCGCCGGTGAAATGGATGATTTGAATACAAATCGGATGAAATCATTGTACATTTTAAAGTTATTTTGGAAGTAACTATAACCTTTCTCAATGTCTTTTTTAATACCGTTAAACTGGTCAAGCGCTGATTGCTTAATCATTTGCATTCCTTTGCGTTCTTAAAATGTGTTGTCGCCGCATCTGTGCCGCGAGTGAGTTCATGACATCATTACCAGGGTCGGGTTTATTCGACATTGGGACATGCAATGATTTGTCAATTAGTCCAATTTTTACTCCGTCATAAAGTGTATCACAAATATCGTCATGCCTATGAGTGTCGTTCGCCGTGATTTTTTCCATATGGTCTTTACACTTTTTAACGTGCTTGGCGCCTATACTGAAGGTCACACACTTGCTAGCAACATAGGGTTGCATCTCAATATAACGAACGGTTTTACTACCTGATGCTTTGGTGCGCTTAACCTCACGAATCTTGATGCCTTGAATTTTATTCAATACTGGTATCAGGGTTACACCCGTTGACTTCTTTTCAATAGCAGCCACACGAGGAGGCACAGGATGACGATTACACTCGACCAAGAAATCCATAAACATTTGTTCAAGCTCTAACGGTTCCACCCATTCTTCAACGCAATCAAGCCAATGCAAGCCAAGTTCACCGGTAGGCTTACCAAGAATTTTAATTTCATACAACCCAAAGAAACTTAATACAGTGGGATCATTATATGTTTTGTCTGTTTCCGCTGTATCGCCTGTGATGAAAGTGCAAAGCATATCCGGTTCTTTATCTAGCTCCAACATCCACTCAGGTCTAAACAATGAACCACCCGCCGGTGTGGGTCGTTGTTGAAACTGACTTGAAAACACATAAGGTGACTTTTCTTGAAGGGCTAACAAATACTCTTTTGAATGTACCTCTGGATAGAGCGCGTTACCCGCTTCATCCAATGATTTAATAATAATTTTACGAATGGGTTTCGTGTCTTTATCTTCTAAAAAGAAAGCCGCTAAATCCTTTTCATGAACACGCTGGCCAATAAAAACAATGGGAACGTTTTCACCGCGAGGCCGTTGCCTAATTGTTTCTTCGTAGTTCTTTATGACTTGCTCACGCATCGTGTCAGAATGCGCTTCATCAGGCTTGTGGGCATCATCGATGATGACAGCGCCACTAAATATATCTTGTCCAGGTAATCCCGCGTTACGACCTGTGATAGCGCCAGCGGTTCCGAAAGCCGCACAATGACCGCCCGCAGTCGTTGCAAAGTGATCTTTTGCTTTAGTGTCACGCGATACAAATACATCAAACAGATAACCATACATTTGTGATTGCATGATCTGTTTGATAAATGCTGTTTGTTCAGCGGCAAGTGTTTGTGAATAGGATGTGTAAATAAAATTGCATTGAGGATTACGCGCATAGCACCACGCAATCCACATACAAATATGCAATGACTTACCCGAACCTGGCTCGACGTTAATCATTAAGTTTTCGTCGGGATGTTCCATTCGAGCAAAGCTTGAAAGCTCACGACAAATCGTAATCTGATGTGATTCACGCCCCAATGGATTTGATTGTATATAATCCCGATTGGTGATGTGCTTCACAAAAAACTTAATGAACTCATGCAATGAGCCTCTAAGTTTAGATGCTTCGAGTTCCTTCTCTAGGTCTATCTTCATTTTGTGATAGCTTTGATTGCCCACATAACAGATTGTTCTAGGTTTGTTTTAGCAAGCGCCATTTCTCTATTAGCGATAGATTGATCAAATAAATTATAAAGTTCTTGCGCTTGCTCTTTGATATCTTCGCATAACGTAGCTTCAGATAACGTTAATGTTCTATAAGTTTTCTTAAACACATCTTCCATAACATATCCTTTTAATGGGCGGCCTATTTTTCCTTACTTTTCTCAGGTCGAAACCCACTTCATATGTAAAGTATCGTCGGCCATAAATTGGCGGCCTGTGACTGTCGGTCTATTTGGCTCCGACTACCATATTTGGCGCGTTATCACTGATTCCCCCTTGAGACGCGCACACGCTCCTAGGATCAACATCACGTAGGCCATAAATGGCGGTAATCGTGCCGGATTACACGGCTTAACGGTCTATGGCTGATTCCATTGAATCCCCTAGTTACCAAGAGAGACGTTTTTCACGCCGCGATTACCATAAACTTTTAAAACTCCTTCTGGCTCTTCGCATCAAGTTCAGCGCGAAGAGTCCTTAATTCTTGACGCAAGATATCATTCTGTCCTTCGAGATCTTCTACACGCTTAGCATCACCCCATATGCGTGGCAATAGCTTAGCTGAGAGCCATTTTCGGGTATCCACGCGAAGCCTAGAACGATTGATCCATTCATTGTTCGCAACTTCGTGTTCTTCGCCATCTTTATTAGTTTTGTACAAAGTATCTCGACTTGTATCATCCGAGATGTCCAAACATTCATCTGGCAAAATTGCTGCCTGTGCTAGTTTTGCTCGCGCGTAGAGCAATGAAAACTCCTCATGCTTCCATAACCATTTATTAATTGTACTCTGCGTAGGCATCCAGTCATGAGTTGCCGTTAAAGTTCGCAGACCTATCGCATGAGTAGCTATTAAATCACAAATACGGTGAGCAAGTTTAAGACGATACGAGGTGGGGCGACCAATCTTTTTAGGCTTCCTATCCATAAAAAATCCTTTTAAATGGGCTGTTCCACTTTCACGGAAGTGACTTTAACTTTTTTTGAATTGGGTTTAATTTTATCTGTGACAATGACAGTAGGCATTTTTTCAATATCGATATATTCGGTCGTGACTTTTGGCTCAACCGGTTTCGCTTCAACCAAAAATCCAAGCCCTTTGCAATCTTCGCATTTTAATCGAATACCGCCCATGTCCGTAACGGTTTTATGACCTTTACATTTTTGACACTTTTTCATGAAAAATACCCTCTAATGTTCTTCGTGGAACATAATAAGGCATCATTTTTACACAAATTGGGTCAAATTAGAAGTGTCTTGCAAGAAAAAAGGCCAGAAGGATAAGCTGGCCTTTATCTGCTCTTCATTTAAGGGAATTAATCTTCAATGTAAACAACGTTAGTTTAATACAATAGGGGCATGATTACCATTATCAAAATCTGTTTGGTGATTGAAACAGTTATGGGGAATAAAAACATTTGGCTTGCTTGATCGATCAAAAAGGATGCTAGTGTCATGGTGCACCTCCACAGATCTACAGTGGAAGCATAGCATACAAATTGTTACATTTTAAGACAGTATAAACCCTTAACGCGATTAGCCTAATTTAACAGCTTCGATCAAATAGATTGCATCCTCAACACTGGATACGATGAAAGCATTGCCATTCCATTCATCGAAAAATTTTTGCTCAGGTTTTGTTAACAATCGCTGACTTGGTGACTTTTTACCGTCTTTAATTTCTACTAATAGATTATGTTTATAACCTTTATGATCAGATAACCCAATAAGAAGATCAGGACACCCCTTACCGACTGTGGAAAGAATAAGAACACTAGCCCCAAGTTTTCGTAAAACCTTAACAATTTCGTTTTGATTTTCGTCAATCCTGCATGCATAAGCGCCTCTAGGCATTTAACAAACTTCCTGTGCAAGTTATCCACAAATTCTGTGGGTAACCCTGTTGATAATACGCGTTTACCGCAATCATTGGGGTAAACTTCCTTGTTCATGTTTCATCCATAACGTACTCTATGTCAATTACTAAAGTTTGGCTAGTCCTTTGGTAATTCTTTGTTCTTTTTTGCAAGCCACTCGACCAGAAGGGGATCAGGCTGTGCTTGCCGTGGTTCTGCTTCAATTCTGGCCATGACTTCATGAGCATCAGGAATATGGCGAGACTGAATAGATTCCGTTTTATCCTTTTGCTTAGGTTTAGGATATTTTTTAACATCCGTTTTATTCTGAAACCAGTATGGTTCGTCATCATAAGCCATGATTACCTCTCAAAATCCATTTAAACAAAATCCTAGGTGGGTAGGTCGAATTTTTTACCTTGACAAACGCCCAGCATATCCTAAAAATAAAATCGCTTATAAGACTTTTAAATCAACATCCAAACACATCCAAATGCTCTTCTGGTAAAAACAAAAATGAATTTACTGCATGCCGTAAATCTTGGTCGCTAATAGGAACAAAATAACAGCAATCTTTATATGTGTAAAAAACGCACTCATTAGTCGTTTCGCCTTTCTTGAATTGAGGGACGATAGTTGTGATTGAAGATAGCTTTATCCAAAAAGGATTCTGCTGAACTTTGCTCTGAATGACTCTATTCGCCCAAACAAAAGCACCGGCTATGATTTGTTGTGGTGATACTTGCTCAATGGGTACATATTCTGATTCTTTTTTAATCTTTTTAACCATAATTATTCCTAATGATTCATTGATTGGTTGTCATAACGTCTTTTCTGGCCTTTGTCATCTTCATAAGTACGCTTTGGCATTTCCTCCTTCAAAAACTCTATAAACTTTTCTTGCCAGTCTTTCGACTTAGCTTTGTACTTCTTCATAATAAATTCGAAACGCGCCAATAAATAATTCTCAGAGTTGTTTGTTCTTTGCGCATGATAGGTCAAAGCTTCCCTTGCCTGATTCTCTGGAAAAAAATCATCAGGATATGAAACTAAATTAACAGAGCAGCGCGTAGCTCTGTTGTTTTGATTATAAGTGTTGCTATAAGCTGTCTCTTTCGGAGAATTTGCATCACCCGAAAACGCAGGCGTATCAAGGGCTTCCGAGGTTTTGGTTACATCAACTATAGGTCGATTTCGACCTCTATCTACCGGTCGATTTCGACCGCTATTTAGATTATTACCGGCTGATTTCGACCGGTATTTATGTTTATCCCCAGGTGTATTTGATTGCCCAATAGGTAAGTAAACATCACCTAATTTTTTGTGGACGGCGGCTTTTTCTTTATCGTTAAGCTGATGATAATTGAACAATAGCGGATTAAAAGAATACTGATTTTTGCGTTTGTCGCCTTTCTGTTGTTCCACTAAAATTAATTTAGTTGGTTTTATTTTAGACATATTTAGCCTAACATTTCTTTCGATAATACCCAATTCAATAGCTAGCGTTTCTTGGCTAATCCAAGTTGATGCGTTATTGCCGACACGAATAGCTAATGTAAAAAGGACACCACGTTGAGTTAAACTTAAACCTAGCTTGCTTAATGAGTTCCGCAGAAATAAACCTAAATCGACAGCTATAGACATTTTTAAATCCTCAGCGCTGCATATTATTGACATCTTTGCATATGTCGTTAAACTAACAGCACAGGTTGATAAATGGATTCCGCTAGCTTGTGTGTCTGAAGCACAAGCTAGCAGCATGGATGTACATCATATTTTATATTCTCTTTTTCTACAATCCCCCCGTATTTTTCACCCAAAATAATTCTATTGCCTTAAATTTTAACGCTTGCTAAGAAGCGTAATATCAACTATAATTCTTGCCTGTTCAACACAATGGAATAGCAGAATGGATACAAATAGTCTCGCCATCAAGATCGTGAATAAAGATGAAAGAGTGCTAATAGGTTTTAGTGTCGCCGTCACGTGGATTTCGTTTGATATCGATCAAGCGACCACATTAGCGCATGACCTTTTGGCAAATGTTAAAGAAATTGAGGATAAACGAAATGCTCATTGATATTGGACGCAAAGCAGACATCGGCAAGAAAGAGCTAACCAAAGAAGAAGTGGAAATTCAGAACCGCGTCGATAGGTCAGTTGATATTGCACAAAGATCACTCAAAGAAGTTCAAAGGCAATGCAAGATATGGAAAAACCGTGGAGAAAAACAGCCCCACTTTTTAGAACAAATGACTTGTGCCTATGTTAATGCGATTTCCCATTATCAAGTTTTCAAAATGTTGCAAGCTGATGGGATGACATTAGAGCAAGCCAAAGACAATGCTTTTGAGTTATTACGCATAGCATTTACACATCTTGAACAAAAATATGATCCGAAACCCGAGGAAGTAGAACCCAATGTTAATCACTAAACCAGGTATATACCCCGATCTCTCTAACGAGGATTACCACAAGTCAGAAGGTTTAAGCAATTCGAAGATGAGTCTATTGCTACCCCCGTCTTGCCCTGCGAACTTTCGTTATCATGAAGATAATGTGGAGCATAAAGATACAGACGCCTTTAATCTAGGCACTGCCGTTCATACTGCATGCTTTGAACCGCTCGAATTTAGTAAGCGATTTTTCATGGTGCAGGAAATTCCTAAACGTAATAGCAATCTAGGAAAGGCAGCCCATGAAGGAATGTTAAAGCAAGCCGGTAGCAAGATGATTTTAGACAAAGATGAGTTTAAAATTGTACAAGATATGTCAAAGGCCGTAACAGGTCATCAGGTCTGGAAAAACTTAATGGCTAAGGTGAACAAAGAAAACTCACCCATTCACATTGAGCATTCATTAGCATGGATCGACGAAGATCATAACGTTTTACTAAGATCCCGACCGGATTTCTACACCCATGATCTTATCATCGATCTTAAGACCACCAAAGATAGTACGCTTCAAGCATTTTCAAGGGCGGTTGCTGAATATGGGTATCATCGACAAGCGGCGCTTGCATGTGCTGGTTTAAAGGCGCTGACTGGCAGAGATTACAACCAAGTTATCTTATTCGTTGTCGATAAGAACCCCCCGCACTTTGTACGATGTTATGTACTTAATCAATCAGCCATCATGCAAGGTGTTTTAGAGTACAAGAAAGCCGCAGAGGTTTATGCCGAATGTATTCGTACAAACGAATGGCCGTCATATCCTGAAGTGGTTGAAGATTTAGACATTCCCAATTATGCCTATAGGACTTTTGACAATGAGTGACGTAAGGAATGAAAAATTATCATTAGCTTATGGACAGACATTAGGGCAATTATCAGAATTGTTAAATAATATTAAAACTGTTCCTTTAACTAATGATCAAATATATCGGAGCCTTTTTGATATTACAAAAGCAGCCGCTTTATATGTTAACGTAATTTACTATAAAAATGAGGTGAAGAATGACGAATGAACTAGCGCTAAACGAAAGCAAAGTTTTGTGCATGTGGAAAGATGAAAAGCAACTTAAGACTATCAAGGACATGTTCGCAAAACTTGCGACTCAGGAAGAGTTTGAAATTTTTGTTCAACTAGGTATAGCCACCGGTTTAAATCCGTTCATGCGTGAGATATGGCTAGTTAAATATGACAAAAGCGCAGCTGCTCAAATTTTCGTAGGCCGTGATGGGTACAGAAAAATTATTTCTGGTAATCCTAATTATGAGGGACATATCGTTGATGCTGTCTTTTCAAATGACGAATTTAATGTAGATCTTATCGCAGGTCATGTTAAGCATATACCAAACTTTAAAAATCGGGGAACGCTCATAGGAGCTTATTGCATTGTCTATATGAAAAGCTCACGTATACCCCATTACGTGTTTACAGAGCTAAACGAATACGATACAAATCAATCCGTCTGGAAAGGCAAAAAGGCCACCATGATTAAAAAGGTTGCCGAAGCGCAAGCAATCCGCATGGCTGATCAAACATGCTCTCACACCTATTCGCCCGAAGAAATGCCGGATGATAGAATTGGAGATCATAAACCAAAGTCCAAACAATTGAATGAATCGTTAAATGTTTATGAGGGTGAAACTGTAGACAACGAAACCGGTGAGGTAACTTATAGTGCTAGCGCTACTACTGAAATTGCGACACAAACACCGCCTGGCAATGTGCCTGTTGATCCTGTATCTATTGCTCCATCTAGCGCTCCTCAATATACATTTGATGATATTAAAAATAAGATGCAAGATTCACAAACTATTGACGCGCTTAATGATGTAGCATCACTTATTTCAAGTTTGCCTATAAGCAAAGAAGAACATAGTCAATTATCTGGAATTTATCGAAAAAGAGTTATAGAGATTAAAAAGTCTGAAGGTTAACACCGAATTTAAAAACCCGCCCCGTGTAAAGGCGGGTTTCTAGGTTACCAAGCTATTGATCACCCATCCGTAAGGATTATGTCATTTAATCATACTTTGTATCATGATGCTATGATATTATTTAACGCTTGCTAAGAGGTGTAAAAATGGCTCTAATAAGTCCGAAAGAAGTTGCAAAAAAATACGGATTCCATCACACGCATATAAGACGATTGATACGCGAGGGTTTAATAAAATGTAAAAAAATTGGTCGCTGTTATGTGATTGATGAAAAAGATCTTAAAAGTTTTAAACGTAGACGTAGTATTAACGGAACACGAAAAACGGATAGGTGAATATCATGAAGATATGGGCAATTGATGTAAGTGTTGATCTAAAACATTGTGATGCAACCGTTATCAAAAGCAAAGAGAAGATCCAAGAATACGTTATCCAGCTATGCAAGAAACTTAACATAGAACGGCATGGCGATTGTGCCATTGCACAATTTAATAATCATGAGCGTAACACCATACAAATGCATCAAATGGGGCAGTTCGCATTAATAGCCGGTTATTTTATAGTCGATCATTGCGTGGGTCATATTGCTATCTTCTCAGAATGCCCTTTTGATATCACCACCCTATTGGATTTTACACAACAATTTTTTGACACGGATGAAACATCAGTCGATCGGAACACTAAATTTATTGAGTGAGGCTAAGGAATGGCTAGGACAATATTGGATTTTATCGTTTTTGTGATGGTTGTTTTTTGTTTATGTTGGTTACATTACGTGACAGAAGATATACAGCGGTTGAATGCTGTAACTTTTGAAAGCGTCAGGTGTGATAAAAACTATGGTCAAAATGAGAGCTAAAATAATTGTTAAATAACGCTTGCTAGAGAGCGTTATTAATTGTATATTGTCCTTATTAGAAACGAGGACATAAATATGAATATCGAGATTACAGAAAAAGAAGTTAACCAAATGATTAAATATCACACTAATAAAATAAAAGCATTTGCGAGTTTTATTAATTATGGCAGTGATGAAGATACTATGCGAAAAATGTTAAGTTTTGTATATAACACTAAAAACTTACAATTATTAAAAAAATTGATAGACGAAGTTAAATAAAATGATGTTCTTGATATTTATAGTATGTCTATTTATCGCGCCGCCTTGGGTGTCTTTAATACTGTTTTTTATATTAATGTGTCGGAATTAAAAATGATCATAGAACAATTGAATCAAATAATAAAAGATATTCGTTGGTTAGAAAAACGATTTGAACTACCACCTCATTGCAACAATAACGAATTAACAGCTACAGCAATTGTTAATAAAAATATATCCGAAGAAATGATAGCTAAAAATTTATATTATATAGTCAGAGAATATGCTTTAAAAGAAAATGAGATTTAACACAACCAACGAGGAGTAACACAATGAAAAAACTATTATCAATAGTATTATTAATCGCTTCAACATCCGCTTTCGCATATACAGATTATACGAAGCAAACTCAACAAAATTGCAACACTTACTGTACAGAAATTGCCGGATCAAATACGTGTAACACGGTTTGCACACAATAATAAGGATTTCAATGTCAGTAGAGAAATTAGCAAAAACAATTTCTGAAGCTATAGAAGAAATTTGTAATCAAATTGTTATTTTGAAAGATCACGCTAAGTCTACTTATGAACTTATGACCGATCTTAGAGTGAGACAGCGTAAAATAGAAGAAAGCATGGAACGCATGAAAAGTGATTTTCAATTACAAGTCAACTTTCAATCTTTTCAGATTATAGAGTTGCAAAAAAGGAATGAGGCAATATGGGAAACTGTCATGAAGCCGACACAGATTTAACAGGAATGCACATGGAAGAAAAACAAATTGTTTTTGTCGTTTATGGAATGAATCCTAACGACAAAAAAAAACCATATTTAAAACATGCTTTTAAAAGCCTAGACGATGCCAGAAAATTTGCAAGCCAATTTAAAGGCGCTTACATTCACGAATGCAATCTAGGCTATGAAAGTGCGGGTAAATTTTATGCCGGAGATGACCCCTTATGAACACGAGAGCCATCGAAGATAATGATTATTATGAAAACCCTGAACCCATAGAACCGGTATCAGAATACCAAGAATGGTATGACGATGATTTAAGACGAAGGAACAGAGAGCGAACACTATGACAACAGAATGTGAAATTGAACACTTACTTGATAACCTTAAAAACGATGGTGCTTTTGACTGTGAGCATTCGCGTGCTTCAGTCAAAGACTATTTTAAAGGCCAGTGTGACGCTATCGAAAGCATTACACAGCAAATCCATAAACTCATTGAATGCATTTCTCTAGCAAAAGATAATTTTACAGAGATTATTAATCATGCTGATAGCTTTAAAAAAACTTCCTGCGATCATAATACGGAACATTAATGAAAATAACTTTAAAATTTTATAATGAGCAAGAAACCGAATATTTTTGCCTAATAGCTGAAAATAATCAAATCGTACTGAACAGTAAATATGGTGTACGTTTTGTTACAACCGTCGAATTATTCGATTTATTTAATGAAGCTTATCATAATAAAATGCTACAAATGGAATAACAAAAATGAAAGTAGTTCACGATAATGATTTGCCCCATTTATATATATACATCCAAGGCTTAGCTAAAAAAATAGCACAAACACAAGCCAATGATATCATCGAACAATGTAAAAAATTGTTTCATGAAGATGAAAAAGTTGGCGATCTTGGCTACTCAGGTGCTATGACTTTTTTAAATACAATATCATCTCATTTATTTTGTCATCTATTTAATTTTAGTTGCATAGTCGGCAAAAAATTTCCTGATGCTGAACATTCAGGCAGAGACTTATTCGAAGAAGTTCACCACGGATTGAGATTATATCTCGACATGCCAGCATTGAATCATGATGAACATAAAGGCGGCATAAAGAAAATCGCTGGGAAACCGTTTCAGAATATCGACAAAAGGAAACCAAATGTTAGGGAAGATTAAAATGGTATCACTATGAAATTGAATTGTGACGAATTGTTTCTAACTATACATAAGAAACATTATCGCTAGTCAGAAATGAGTTATTCGGTAATCCCGAATAACTGAAAATACCGTAATATTCCATATTACGTAATAAACTACAGTATTTATACATAGAATAGTTATCATGGAGGATTTTGTGAAACTTGAGAAAATAAAGGAATTACAAGATTTAGCTACTCAATTGACTGGCATAAAACCAGTATATGATAAAGAATATCAACGTTTAAATTATGAATATGAAACTCATAAAATTAATGGTAATCATGTTGCTCAAAAAAGATCGAAAATATTCAAATCATCAAAGAGGCACTTATGAGTTATGAATTAACAGGTAAAATTCCTCATAATAGTGGGTTGATGAGCAAACAACAAAAAATTAATGAATGGAAGAATCGCAATAGACGCAAGGTGATGCCTGGTTACCCAATAGAAAAAGTTTTTCAAACAAAAGAAGAAATAGATTTATATTTGTCTGGAGACAAAATTATATGTTTATTATGCGGTAGAAGTTTTAAGTCTTTATGTTCGCATCTTGGGATACATGGAACAAACGTTGAAGCATATAAAGAACAATATGGCTTACCTTATCTAAGAGGATTATCTGGAGAAAATACAAGTAGACTGATAAGAGAGAATGCTCTAAAAATGTTAGAAACAGGTATATGGCAACCACCAAACGAAGAACAACTTAAATACATGCAAAGTAAAGCTAAAAACCAAAGATTTCAGCCGTTTAGAAAATCAGTATCTATCACAAATGTTTCAAAAACTAAACTTATTAGCAAAAGAAATTTAAAATTTAATAGAGAAAAATCTACTTATGAATATTGGACTAATGATGATTATTTCAACATTTTAGAATTAGCGAAAAAAGAACAATTGCATCCTTATGACATAATAGACAAATATCATCATCAGATTCCATCGATAAGCCAATATAGAATATTCAGAAAAGAGAATGTTGATTTTGCTTTGAAAGAATATGATTTAGTTTGTGCTTTACCTTATGAAGTACAAGCAAAACATAGTTTTTTACCTAAGAATAAATTTTTTGTTGATGAGATTGCTAGATTAAAAGGATTAAATAAAACACATAAAGAAATCGGAGCATTATTTAATCTGCATGAAGTAACAATCGAAAAATATGTGAAAAAACATGGATTGAAAAAACCTTTTAAAACTCACTGTATCAATGGGCATCCTTACATTAATGGTTTGAGACGATGCCAGATTTGTAATACTAATCATCAGCGTAAAAGATTCAATAGTTTACCACGTGAAATAGCTAGAATTACTGAAGTTATTAAAAATTGTTTTAAATGCGGGAAAGAAGTATTAGCAAAAAAACTAGGACGCCCCTTTTGTGAGAATTGCAAAAGAGATGCTTACATTGCTTCTCAAGAAAAATATAGGGTAAATAATTTAGAAAAGAGAAAAAAAATGGCAAAAATTAATTATGAAAAAAACAAAATCAAGCAATTCAACGGCAATAAAAATGAATAATAATCTACCAAAAGGACGTGTAAAATTTAATTGCGATTTTTGTGATCAAGTCACCCATCAAAAAAGATCACAATACAAAAGAAAAAAGAATCACTTTTGTAGCTCTGAGTGCTATGCAAAATTTGTTAAACGAAAAAAGGAATCCTTAGATGAAAGAATTTTACACATCTAGAAATCTACTTGTCGCCGGTATCTGCATGATCATTAATTGTATTATTTTAACGGGTTGTGTAATTTATTTAGGTACTCTTACGAAAATACAGAATGATTCTTTAAAACATATTGAACAATTATGCCGAGATATAAAAGCATGATGATATTTAAAACCCTCATATTTATAGGCTTAATGCTAACAGTTATCATTTTGTTGATTCAGATAACCTATTTAATGTATAAGGTTAATCAATACCGAAAATTAGCAAATATTGAACGTAAAAAACTAGAAGCATTAGGCATCTATATAGAAGAACCACCCGTGATGTAAGGAATAAATACAAGGTATGGAAAAAAAAGAAATAGATATGGTTAATTCTCCACCTCATTATAACAATTCACCAGCACATTGTGCCTGTGGCCGAAGAATTGAATGTATAGATGTTACTCGTTATATGTCATTTAACATCGGTAATATTATTAAATATTTATGGCGTTACAAAGACAAAGATGGTTTAGAAGGGCTTAAAAAAGCACGTTGGTATTTAGAGGATACAATTAAACAATTAGAACCTATAAAAGATACGCCTACATTTTGTAATTATTCGACATGCTTTGTTCAACTTGTTGAGCATTACCATATTGATGAGCATACATTAACTTTTAGAAAGCCAGAGGTTGAATAATGACAGATTTACCCAAATTCCATGTAAAAAATCCTACCACCAAAGAAGAAAAGTTAATTGTAGAATTAATACAGCAATTGAATTCTACAACCGATTATTTTGCTCGCGGAAATTTCAAGGGGAATATAACCCATGATCAATTTGTTATCTTAAGAGATGCTTCAATAGGGTATGCCGGATCAATGGTTCGGGATTTAGGCAAATTATTAGCTGAAAAAGAACAAGTAATACCCTTCTTAACAACAGCACGAAAAATATTTGATGCTTATATGGAAACACTTGAAAGGGAACTGTTATAAATGGATGACGAAATTTTAACATTAATAAACGATTGTCAAAATAGATACAAAAAACTTAATGATTGGGAAGTGGATTTTTTAGGCGATATTGAGCATAGATATCGAAAAAAAGGATCGCTTACCGACGCACAAAAAGAAACTTTAGACAAACTGTGGGAAAAGGCGACATCATGATAGATGTTGTAAAATTTTGCAAACATCATGGAAATTTAACCGAAAATGATATAAAAGTTTGGCCGTACAAAAATAAGATATTACGCCGGTGTAAGATGTGTATCAAAGAAAAAAACGCACGATATCAAGCTAGAAAAAGTCAAGATTCTGAATGGATTAAAAATAGGAAAGAAAAGGATCGTATTTTCTGGCTTGAAAATAAAGATAGAATAACCGAGAAGAGAAAGCAGCCTGAAAAACTAGCTAAGAGACGACAAACATATGCGAATAATCCAGAACATTTTAGATTACAGTGCAATAATAAACAAAAAATATACCGTCAAGAATTGAATGACACTTATATAAGACGAATCTTAACGGAAAATCAGGGATTAAAACCAACAGATATCCCGCAAGAAATGGTCGATATTAAAAGAATATTAATAAAAGTTAAACGTTTGGGAAGGATATTTAATGACCAAGATTAATAGTATAAAAATGTTAAGAGAAAGAATGCTTGATGCTTTCGAAAGCTTTGACAATGGTAAAATAGATTATAATCATCTACACGCTTTATCTAAAGCAAGTGAAACAATTATTGCAGGATTAAAAACAGAATTGCAATATGCTATTTTGTGTAATAAACAACCAAAAATAGAATTTTTTGGCGAAACAAATGGTGCGCCACTAGAAGTTACTAATATAAAAAAACTCTTATTATGAATAAAATCACTTGCAAAGCCGGTATGTTATAAACTATCCTTCCGCGAATCTTCACAAGATCAAGGGAATTATTAAGTGCGTAGAATTAAAAATATTATGCTCATCTCAGCAATGGGCGCATTAGTATTAGGATTAACACCGTTAGCTCAGGCAAAAGATCCTCTAGTTAAAGCTTATTGTAGTGATGTTTGGAAACAATCGACACCTGGATGGACTAGCGTTTCATCTACGCATGGTGTGACGATTATCAATAAAAGCCAGCAAACGCTAACTTACGATGTGTACTTTGATAACCAGATCCAGTATCCAAGAATGCGCGAAATGCCGCTTGATTACAGCGAAGCCCCATATACGCCTAATGCCCATCAAGAACACCATTTCAGCATAGCGCCTGGACAAACCTTACATTATGGTGAAGTGACCATAGAAAAACTTGCTGGATTTCCAAAGCGCGGCCATTACAAAACAAAAAGTCTCACCACAATTATGTATCAAGGCCATTTACTTGACCAGTGCGTTCACTTTAACAGTATAGATATAGTATAAAAATATAATCCATTCAAATGGACATGCAAAAAGGATTAAAAACAATAAATGATAATAACTATAAAACATCCGACAGAAAATAAATTCTACGAAGTACAAGTATTAAGAGATCCGCATAGCGGCGGTTGGTTCATGAAAAGCGAAACCGGTGAAGGTATGAGTTTTGACGACGAACAATTGTTTTTAATGTATGATGATTTCTTTAAAAAGTATTTTTAGTTTATGGCCTATTGTCTTTATACGTCCCGCTCGGTTTGTTACCGAGGGTAGGCTGTGTATAGAGATATTAGGCCGCCAGTTTATGGCAGTAGCCGCGTGGTTAGACATGCAAATGTAGGCATCTTAAGTTGTGAGAACAAACCCATACAAATGGAGTATGGCAAAAGGGTGATATAAAATTACCTAGTGGTGAGGTTTATATAGATCAAGAGCCCACGGGAGTAATTAGCTTCTATCACTGGCAACAGATGTAATATGCTTCCGTAGAAAGCATAATCTGCCCTATCTGATTCTACTATAGGGTAGGGATGTGGCCAAGCTCACAGTGGGTACAAATCCCACCTACTGCCACCTTATTATATGAGGAATACACATGGATGATATAGAAATAGAACGAGTTCGAGTAAAAACTTATGATGGTTCAGTAGAAAGTGCAAAAGAAGTATTGAAAGACCTTAATGTTGAATCGAACGATTATCACTATGATATTCATAATGGATTATTAATACTGCATTCCAAAGGCTACGTATTACAAGAAGGTGATTCCTATCATTGCAAAATTCCGAATGAAGAATTTAAGGCGATAGGCTAAATGAAAAAAGAATTACTCAAGAAAAACCTAAACGCATATCGTTCATACTTAAGATGGTTAAAACAAGCCTATTATACTTACGAGGGAATAGTTGTAAGTGAAAGTGGTATGCATGTATTGACTAGAGATAGATCGCATTTTTAAAAAAAACGCCTGAATTTCTCCAGGCGTGCATCTATAAAGATTAACCGATGGTTTCTGAAAATCGCAGCATAATACCGTAGTAATCATATTCTGAAGCAGCGGCATTATTAACTGTCACTTCAATGATGTATTTACTGTCAGCGGTAATGTCAAAAGCAGGTGTATTGACAGTCGCATTTGTAACGTAAGGATTTGCTTGGGTCGCTGTTGCAAGTGTTGCGGTGATTGCTATGGATGTGACGCTTACTGCTACGTTATTCGCGTAGGCAATTCGATCTAATGTTACAGAATGAGCATCGAGAGCATTGGCAGCAATGGCATAGATCACATCAAAGCTGTCTAATCTAAAGCCCTTTGAAGCAGCTACACGAATCGCTGGGGTGATATCAATACCTATGATACTGGTTTCATCACCTGGGGTGTGTCGCTTAACATAATTGCCTTGAGCAACACGTGTCGTTGTCCATGTTCCTGTTCCAAATAATAGAACACTTTGAATGCCCACGAATTGCTGTTTAGCAAGAATATTAGCTGCACCCGCATCTAACAGGAAGTTAGCAGCCGCCGCACCTGCATCAGGCACGCTTACTGTTTGACTTTGACCGATCGATGAGGCGTTGCTAATGGTTACGCTAAAGTCACCACCGGCGTTATTAATCGCAGCAAGTCTAATGAATTCATTAGCGCCTGTGCCTGCAAAAGAAGTTACGCTACCCGCAGCAGCAGCCGCACCCGCTATAACGTTACCCGCTGAAGCGACAACGTTACCCGTTGTAGCAACGACGCCTGTACCACCTGTGACAGTTGTACCAGCCGCTACAGAACCGAGAGTTGCGGCAATGTTACCAGCAGCTACGGTCAAGCTTCCTAATGTTAAAGCGAGTGAACCCGTTGCAATGGTTTGAGTTCCTGCACTGTCTGTTAATAAGAAGCTGCTAGCCGATTGGCCGCCATCAGGAATCGTATATATGCGTGCAGCCGCTTGGGATGCATTAGTGATTTGTGTCACGGTATCGCCAACACTATTAGCCGCGACTAATCGTAAACTTCCGCGTGCTGCCGTTGCGGGGAAGGATGCAAAATAACCCGCTGTACCAGATAATCCAGCCTGTATATTTCCACCGTTGATTGCGGTCGCCGCATCGTCGGTAATCTGTCCAGATGTACCATTGAAAACTGCGATATGATTTGCAATGACAGGTAGCAATACGTTGCCTGGATTTTCCCATATATCAAGCGTAATGACACCGTTACTGATGCTAGGCATGAAATAAGCGAGAGTACCAACGTCGGTTATGCTGTTATAGCTATATAAACATTCGATAACATCGGAGGGGGCTAATTGAAGTTGCGGGGTGATCTGAAGTCCTACGCCGTTGAGATAACCTGCCGCCGTGATAGTCGCTAAGTTATCTGTAGTCACCATTTTAACGGAACCAGGTTTAATACCTACCTGACCCACATTAATTCGTACTAATTCTAAAACTGCCATGTTAATATTCCTTATTAATAAAATCCATGAATGTAAAGCTATATTATAGCAAATTTGTCTGCGATAAAGGAAAATCGTATGCCGTTAAAAAAAGGTAAATCAAAGCAAGTTTTCGAAACAAATGTCTCTGAAATGGTCAAAAGTGGCCATCCCATTAAACAAGCATTAGCAGCAAGTTACTCCGAAAAACGCAAAGCCTCCAAAAAATCTAAACCCTCCAAAAAACCTCAATATTAGGATGATATATGACTGAAGTAAAAAAAGCGGATCTCGATAAACACAATCTTATGAAACAAGAATTATTTGAAGAGTTCCAACTCAAATACACTCAATTAGTAAGATTCGTTCAATCCATGCCTTTAGCTACTCAAATGAAAATGAATGGATTCACTCGGGCTGATGAGTTTTATTTTTGGATTAGAGAGGCTATCTCGCATATTCAATTTGTAGCACCACCAGTCGAAACGCCGCCTGAACCTACCGAACCAGAATTAAAATGTGAACCTATCGAGTCACCGCCATTAGAATAGTAAATGAAGCCCGTGAAAGCGGGCTTTTTTTTACCTGACGCGTCTTGCGCCTATAAATCCATAAGCACCCATTGTCGATACTGCGAATGTTAAATAGGTAGATAAATAAACGGTTGTAGTAGCAGCTAGTGATATTCTAATCATTCCACAAGGTAAGGCTATCGGCGCATTCGCTGGAACAGTCGCATTGAGAATGGACATAGAACCCTGATTTTCTAATGTTGCCGGTAAAGCCGCCGAAGTGGTACTAATCCAAGATAAATAAGCCGTTGTTGTTGTTCCTGCCGCTGGTTTCGTGACGACCACGCCGCGCACATCCCAATCACCGGCCTCTAATGATAGCGTGGCGACATTAGTTGCTGTATCTGTTGTTACTGAAACAGCGCTGCCAGTTGCAACCGTAGTTGATTTGTATTCTCCAACTTGACCCGCAACAGCGCTGCTATTTGTGCTTACGCCCATCAGATAAACGCCACCTGTTCCTTTGCCGTTAATCTGCATGGTGATGTCAGAATCTGAACCTTGCGCGGTTATCGCTGGATTGCTACCAGTCGTATTATTTAAAAATTGGAAATAATTAACTGCACTCGCGGTGTAGGTAAATCCTAATAATGGCAATCCTGCGCTGCTTGTAACACCTGTAGGAGCTCGAAGAGTTCCTGTTAATCCCGTCATGGATGTAATGTCAGAGTTTGCACCGCTTGAAGCCGGAACAAAGCTAGACCATGTACAAGGTGCGCCCGAGTTCGACTGTAAATATCTACCTGTAGCCGCCGGATTAGCTAACCAGGAAGGAACACCGGTATGGCTTGAAATTAAGACAGAATCAATGCCGACCGTAAGACCTGCTACCGTATTAGCGCCATTACTATAAAGCAATTCACTTGCGCCATAGGTATTTGCAAAGGTAGCAGTTGTAGCGACCCAATTAGTTCCATCTGCCCTTAATATTGTTCCTGTGCCTGTAGCTGTTGCAGGGAATGTAGCTGTTGACCAACTAGGTGCGGAACTTGCGCCAGAGCGTAGCATTTGCCCTGCCGTTGCTGTACCCGCAAGAATCGCCATTGCTGTCGCTGTCGAATAGACTATGCCGCCGTTAGATGCGACGAGTGATGCATTTGTGCCACCCTGTGATAAGGTCAGAGGAAATATAATGTTTCCGAATTGCGAATAGCTGAACGCTGTCGTGTCAACAGTGACAATCGTAGCTGCGTTATACCAAGCTTGTCCGGCTAACGTTGAGCCATTTCGAATAAGTATTAGGCCAGTTTGATTGATTTCAGTAGGCGTATCATAAGTCGTTGCGCGGGTTAGCACCCAATTTGTTGCACCACTACCCGCATTTGAAATGGTATAAATTCCCTCATTTGCGGCCACCATTCCTACCGCAGTATCTTTAATAAGAACATCCGCGCCAACCGGTGGGGTTACCCCATCGAGCGCAAAAGTGGCTTGTACACCCGCATTAGTAAGGGTTGCTCCAACACCCGCGCCTGACTGTGTGACAGTGCCCAAAGAAGCAGCAGAGGCCGCGTAAACGCTCGTTCCATTGAGCGCAGTTTGATCTACATACCGCTTTGTGGCCGCATCTTGCGCACTTACAGGGTCAACTACGTTATTAATAAGCTGCGTATTCATATTCAACGCTTCAGCTTGAGCGCCTAAGCGTGTGATATTGTCTTGAACTGCCGTTGGCAAAGTCTGCGAAAGGCTTGGCACTGAACCAGCCGATGTAATGAGGACACTATCAGCGGCGCTAGCAAGTCCTGTAACAGTATTGGCCGATGCATTATAGAGTAGTGTATTAATTGCATAGGTATCAGCAAAAGTTGCTGTGCTGTAGGCATTTATCGTTCCATCTGAACGTATCATTTTTCCAGCACTGCCCACCGTGTTAGGCCATAGCGAAGTAGATGCCACAAAATTCGTGCCGTTTGCATAGATGAAACTACCTGTACTTGTTGCAACCGTTGGATAACTGGCCGTTGACCAAGCTAAACCCGTAGCTGTAGCGGAGTTAACTTGTAACATCTGACCATTCACGGTGCCAACAGCCAGGCGAGCATTAGCCGTTGAAAAAGTGAATAAATCGCCTTTGGTTGTTAACGGATTAACGCCGCTAATTGCACTATCGACATAGGCTTTGTTACTTGCGTCTAAAGGGTTACTGGGTGCTGGCAAATTGATTATGGCGTTTCCATCCATATCAATGGTGCCGGACATCGTACCACCGGCGAGAGGTAAGAAAGTACCTACACCACCCGTATTATTAAACTTTGTATTTAAACCATTACGCAGACCTACAACGGTATCACCGGGTATAAGGTCGCCACCATTAATGAACGTACTAAAATGAGAATCTAAAGCAGCCATGTTAAATCCCTTTATTCACTTAATAAAACTAGCTAGTCATTAGCTAGGCATTGCATAAAACGCTACGCTGATGCTTGGGGTTGTACCTGCTTTTGAAAAGAAATTCAAAACATCCCCGACATTCACATCATAGGCTTTATCGAGCACATTGGTCACAAGTTCAGAAGTAGCCTTGGCAAATGATGCGCCTACTGGGACAGCCGCCGTTGCATTGACCGCGACCCACACATCACCGCTTGTGCGAATGACAGCCCTTACCTTATTTTTAGTATTAGCGCCATTGTAGGAAGACATAGCACCCATAATGCCACCGCCTGGCACTGTTAAAGTAGTGTTAGTGGCGGCGGTCAATGTAGCATTGTAAATTTGGTCAGAATAGATTTGCCCAAAATCATTAAAGCCTTTAACTTCTTGGTCGGTTCTAAATTGTCTTGTCATATTAAATTCCTTTTAAGTAAACTTTTAAATGCCGAGTCTTGCGTCAGCCACAAATTGGAAGCGTATCACAGAAGATACATTATCGTTCGGTGCGGAGGTAGCAATGGCGGCCGCAGATATGGGAAGGTAACCAATGCTTTTTGTGCCGCTTTCTGCTAGTACCCAAAAGGTTGAAACGAGTGTGTCCACTAAGAGCGAACCCACACCGGCTGTCCAAAGCTGTGCTGAAACTCTATTGATAGTTCCTACGGTTGAATAGAAAGTGGTCGTTGGAATGGCGCGTTTAACCGAATTATATTCAAACTGAAAAGGTGCTGCGTAAGCATTCCCTGTCGTTATCGATGACCCCATAACTCTATCTAAATCACCGGTAACAGTGCTTGTGCCTGGCAAAGTTGCATTATCGTAAGACTTCTCATAATAAAATTGACACTTACGTAATGATTCATCCCATGTTTCAACCGATGATTCAATTGCAAAATCATTATGGACTAATGAAATAGAATTAAAAATAATTTGATCCGCTGTCGCAGTTTGCACCATGTTTGTTGTCGTATATAAAACGATGCCGAGGGTAGAATTACCGGCTGCATCCGCTGACGGTATCTGAAATTGATCAAATGAAAAAGTATTTTCGACATTCGGTGAAGCTGTATAAGTAGGATCATTTAACGGTTTTATCGCAGTCCATCCACCCGCAAAGACTGGATCGCTTCCATCTATGTTAGTCCAAGATGCAATCGGTTCGGTTTGTGAAATGGTGGGTGGTAATGAAGTTCTATAAATAAGGCGCATCTTAAATTTAACAGACGTATTATGCGTTGGACTTGATACAGCCACTTGCTTAACCAGTGAAGATAAATTTTCATCCCAGTAGGGTGCTATCGTCTTTGGATCAATGTATTGGATGATTGCAAATTTATTTGCCGCCGTGACTGCTGCGACTTTTAAACCTTTATTTTCATCAGAAGGAAGACCCTGACCGATGCTAACATTATTACCTGTCGCCGTAGCTACATAATTTTGTTGTACCAAAATAGTTTGGTCAGCCGTATAAGTATTATTAGCAACATTTGATTGAACAGTTGATCTAAACTGCCAAGGGTTTAAACCGAAATTCCAGCCAGTTAATAAAGTCTCTTTTGACTGGGTAAGTATAGAATTTTCATAATAGTGAAATAAATGATCTTTTTGTCGATCCGCTGTTTGTTGATCGAATGGCACATCCACACTTGTTGCAACACCTACGATTTGAATGCTGGTAATAGCTATATTGCGTGACGTAGGGATGACAATATTAATATCCGTGTAACCAGTGCTAGCCGCAGGATTGGCCTGTTGTGGAATAGCTGCATTGCCTACAATTGTGTGATAGGCGCCATCGGTCGATATAGAAGTTGATGTAATGATCGTTGTCGGTGTGCCTGTTGACGGTGCATAGACCATGCTAAATGCACTACCACCACCACCGAGTATGGCAGCGGTTAACGTGCCACTAATGAATTCCCCACGAAGTAAGCTAACTGTATTAAGCAGCCTTTGACGCAGTGTCACGCTAGCCCCAAAGCCCGCACCTGCTTGTATACGTAGTGTGAATGGTGGGTTAGTAGGCACATTTGCCGCCGTTGGTTCAAGCCTTTCAAGTGTCAACGTATCGGTGCCGCTTGTGATGATATCCCAGCCCGGTGCGACTTGTGTCACGGTGTTAGTGCCCGTTAAGCTAAGTGTTGTAATGCCGGGTGCAAAATTAACCTCTACAAATTGTGGGTTGCTCAATTCGTTTTCTGTGTTTATACGATCTTCAGGTGGTATATCACCGGATGGAATATAAGGTACAGCTTGGCGCGTAAATTGTGCTATGCCGCCCTCACTCTCGACTGTGACATAATAAAGATCGACAGCACCCGCCGCATCATAGGGGTAGGCATACGGGACGAAAGGATTACCCGATCCGTCCACAAAGTCACCTGCTATCCCAAGCGTAAAGACTGCTCCGACATCAGTAAACGTATAAAACGGGTAAGTACCTGAAATGGTGAATACGTCTTTAGGTGTCACACGTTGAGCGTCTCGAAAGAATCGAACAACACCACCCGATAATGGCAAGCCTGTATCTTTATTTAACACCACCTCTTCAATTGTGAACAAAGGAATGAACAAAGGACTGATAATAGGCATCGCTTTTCCTTAAGCAAAAATGTTTATAAAGATTATACTATAATGTAAAATGTTTCACTACAAAGCCTAGGGTAGCTCCCGAACTATCAGAATCTCACTGGTTTGGCTTTGTTACTAATTGAGAAATACTAGAGGGGTATGTTATGAAAATATTCAAAATATGCAAAAAACATGGGGCTTTAACCTATAGTGATGTATATATAAGAAAGACTAGAAAAGGCATTGATTGCAAATACTGCTCTCTTCAATACGCTAAAAAAGATAGAAAAAATAATCCTGAAAAATATCAAGTTCATGGAAAATTTTATCGAAAAATAGATATTACAGCCGATATAACACATCGTAAATGTTCGAAATGTCAACAGCGTTTACCCTTAGATAATTTCACTGAAGCTGTAAGAACTGATAGACACCCATATTGCAGATCATGTCGATCCAAAGCAAATAGAATCAGTAAAATAAAAAATCGACAAACATACGAAAAATATAAAATAAAAACCCGCTTAAAATCACGTGAAAATTCTATGATTAAAAAATATGGAATTAATCTAGAACAATATCAATTAATGCATGATTCACAAAATGGATTATGCAAAATTTGTGGAAATACAGAAACTTCATTGCAACCCAACGGAAAGGAATTAAAAGATCTATGTGTAGATCATTGTCATAAAACTAATATTGTCAGAGGCCTATTATGTCACGGCTGTAATGCTGGCATAGGCCATTTTAACGATGATATTAAAAAGCTACAATTAGCCATTATTTATTTATCGTAAATAATGGTATAAATAACGGGCTAATGGTTGGCATTACTCAGTTCCTTTTTTACTATTCAAATGTTCCGCTATTAAATACATTAAATTAGGGTCAGTTATAAGTTTGACTTCCGCTACATCGTGCTTTTGTCCGTGTACCTTTGCTAGCTCTCTTTGTATAGCATCGACTTCGTTTCTAGCTCTTGTCATGGAAGTTTTTTCTAATGCCGAAGCGGTTCGATTCGTCATATGTTCAGGTATAAGATCTTTACCAATTAATTTCCAAGCTTTAAGTTTAGCTTGCGCTTGTGGTAATCCTTCCAATCTTTCCATTAAAGTATCAAATTTTTGTGTATCATTTAAAAATTTATAAAAGTTATTGCCCGTTTTATCTCTATTATTAAAATATCGTTGAATATCATCTCTTATATGTTCTCTCTCTGATATTCGTCGAGCGCCTGCATAAGGAGGGTGAATTAAATCCATTTCTCTAACCATATCTTTACGCGTGCCAGTATAAACAGATTTTTTAAATTTCTTCGTGCCTTTAACTTTTTCTGTTCCTGCTTCCATATCACCGATAATTTTTTTGATATGATCCCAATATCTAAAACTGCTTTTATCGGGGTTTTTACCTAATGATTTTTCATAGGCCGATTCATGTTCTAATTCTTTCATGGCTTTTTTTACGACAGGATCACCCGACCATTTTTGAATAAAATCGTCTGGCACTCTCGCATTCATCGTATTTCTATATGCTGCATCTTTTTCAGGAGATAGCATTTTGTCGTTATAGATATCATCTAAGGTTTTATTAATAGAAGCTTGTTCGCTTTCCATTCGTCCTTTGCCCAACTTTAGAAGTAATTTTTTACCTTTAGGCGTTCTACCAATATTTCCTTGTTTGGAGCTTTCGAAAGGTGAACCCAATAATTCGCCAATAGTTCCGTAGTCTAAGCCTAATAACTTAAACGCTGCGTGCCTATCCGTCATGCCTGCCAAATCTTCAGATTCTATATCTCTAAATAAATTTTCTTTTGCAGCCTTCACGGGATCAGTGCCGTATTTAAGTTCAGCCGCTTTTGTTAACAACTTCCTAGGAAGAATAGGAACGTGATATTTTTCTGCCGCTTCAGCCGCCGATTCAAGCGCTTGAATGGCTGCATGATCGGTAGCTTTAGCCATCTTTTGAGGTACATTTTTGAATGCTGCATTCATCGGTTCACCAATCGCTTGACCTATGTTCGCGGTCATTTCAGGTATTTGTTTGACTTTTTCAGGAACCGATTTAATGACATCTTTTAAAGCTTCCGGTAAATCACGAGCCTTACCGTACGGAATTTTTGTAGAGCCTTCGCCCAATAGACCTAGAATAGCAGCATGTAATGGATCACCACCACGGCCACCTTGCTCAGCGGCTAATGTTCCGGTGCGACCTAGCATGCTAGGAATTTTTTTAAGCACACCTGCACCACTCAATAAACCGCCTGCATTTCTAACGCTTTTTTCTTGTTCATTACCTTCGAGTCCATGCTCTTTTTCAAGACGCATTAAATCCTCAAAAATCGTGGGGTCGTTAATGCCTTTCCCTTGAAACTTGCCGCGTTCCATTGCGTTGCCCATCATAGGGAATTTATCAGCGAGATATCGCGCCAAAACTTGAGGCGAGCTTGCAAGTCCAGCACCGGCTTCAACAGCGCCCGCGCCCAGGTTACCGGCCGTTTTAAGTGGGTTATTTTGGGTTACATAGTTGCCCACGTTATTAATACCGCCCGGAATGGATGCAACTAATTCAGCAGCCGCATCAGGTAAATTTTGTAACGATTGATTAATATCTTCACCAATACCGGCAAAACCTTGTTTTGGTTCATCTTCAACATATTGAGAACGAGGAACAGTTTTAACTTCGCCTGTTCTTTTATTCCTAATGGTAATCGTATCTCTATTTTTCACCGGTTACCTCCCACTCATTCGATGAATAAGATTGCCCCGAAGGTGATTGATCAAAATCAGAATATCTTTTTAAGCCTTTGGTAATCATTCTTACATTTTGTTTTCTCTCTTCTTCTTTTTCCTTTCTCAAAGTTTTTAATCGGTTTAAATAAACTTTGTCGCTTTCTCCAAAATGTCGAGACAAAACTTTTTCCATTGTGTCCAGAACTTTATCAGTTGTTGAAGTGATACCTGTAGCTTTTAGATATTTATCTTTAGCTTCAGCAATAGTTCCCTCATAAACTGCGCCCGCATCAGTAGGATGGAGGTAAAAGTACGGCAATTGGGTTTCATTTACGACGCCGCCCGCGCTTTTCCTAGGTGTTGCCATATCTATTAACTTATCAATATATGGCATGACAGCATCCGTACCACGGACTTGTTTCACCGCATCATTTAAGACTGATTTGGTTAAAGGAATATCACCCTCTAATGCTTCTTTACTAATGATAGGAGGTATAATAGTTACTGTTTTTCGCTTACTAGGCCATGTTGTAGTGACTCTAGTTGCACCGGTAGCCTTATCATAAACTTCCTTAACATCCGGTTCTTTATAACCTCTTTTTATAAGATAAGGACGCATATTAGGTTGATCATTCCACATTTTATCAACAAAATATTCCGCTGGATTACCGGCGTTCAATTCTTGCATTTGTCTTTGTGGCTGATGATCCGAGAAGGGTTGATTTTGCATTTCAGCATCATGCGCACTTTCTTGTGGATGATCCTGCATCAATGGCGATTGAGTAGGCATAGCCTGATTTTTCATTGCTTGATGTTGCATCACTTCCATTAAGCCTTTTTGCAAAGCTGTGCCGTTTTGTTGTTGACGCACACCTTCAGCACCACCTAGCTGTGGTGGAGCATTTGGCATCATATTAGGTGCTTCAGGCATCATACTAGGATCTTGAGCGCCCATACTTGGCGAGCTATCACCCATAGGCATCATGTTCGGATTAACGCCTCTAGGCATCATGCCGCCTTGACCTCCACCCATTCCCATGCCGCCGCCCATATCCATATCAGGAGGAGGAGCACCGCCGCCTTGACCCGATTGTGCGGCTTTCATGGCAGCATTAAACTTAGCTTCATTAGCGAGTTCTTGTTGAAGTTTTTGAATAGCCATTTGCGCTTGTCGATTGGATAACGATTTACCTTGATTGCCTAACCTAGCACCTTGCAAAGCAGCCTCAGCATTGGGCTTGGCAAATTGTGATTGAATTTGTTTCATAAGAAAATCAAGTGGAGCACCCTTCGCTTGATATTCATTAATAGTATCTTGGCGCGGCAAATTCTTACCAGCATAGTAATTTTGGAATATATCAGACAGACCAGAATAATCCGCAGCCGGAGCATTTAAAAAATTAGGTAATTGTATAGCCATAAAATTAATCCTTTAACCAAACAAACTTTGACCAATACCCGCACCCGCCGCGCCCCCTGCTGGCCCACCCATTGCAGCACCGGCACCTGTTGCTAACATTTTCATTAAAGATTGCATGAGAGCGTTTTTATCTTGGCCTGATTTATAGGCAAGTCCTGCTTTAGATCCAAACATGTTTGCCAGCATATCAGCGAGGGAACCGGACGCTTGAAAGCCTTTGTCATAAAAACCTTCCTCACCCCGGATGCCACGGTCATTAATGCCTAATGCATTTTGCAAATATTGATCCATATCTTGTGACATAATATCATTCGACATCTGACCGTATTCACGCTGATGCTCAGGCGTTCCCGCGATACCACCCGCCGCCGCTGTGTTGCCTATGCCTTTACCAAGCTGGTCACGCTTATAAGTAGCGCCTTGCGACATCTGATAATTTTTCATGATATCGTCCATATACTTGGTAGGGTCAAGCATACGACCGTATTGATCTTTTAAAATGCCACCGGCTTCACGGCCTTGATTGATAAATGGATCATAAGCTTCATGACCAACACCTGGTATTTTATTGAGATATTTATTGGCATTTTTCGCCCCGCCGCCTCCGAAAAAGCCGCTCAAAAGGCCGCCACCGATTGCGTTAGTGGGTGAATAATTTTTAAAAGCATCCCAAATTGACATATAAAACTTCCTTCTATGGATATGGTGTAGTCGTCACTTTCCGTAGTGCACCGTTAATTTTAAATACTATAACCTTAGCGTCTGATTCATACCACATTGTACCATCGGGCATACTTGGCGCTATAGCAACAAGATCAGTACCCGTAATATTGGGTACAGTCCATCCGTTATCACTTAATCCACCGCGCAAGGTTTGATTCATATCGTCGTGATAATCTTGCATCGACGGAGTTAAATAACCTTCATCATCAACAAATTTAATCACATTAAACGTGGGGAAATTCATCTTAGTTACCTATTTCCATTGTACCATTTTTAACTACAAATCGACCATGACCCCAGAAGCGCAATTGGAAAGTAATCTGTTGCGCATAACCGAGATTAATAAATCTTGGTTGATTTTTAAACTGTCCCGTGGCTTTAAGATTATAGGCAACCGTATTGCTGAAAGTGATGCCACCATTTTTGGATATGGTCAGATCAACGCGAGGCTTGTTCAAATAGCAGTAACCGCCCTCAACCAGAATAGGCAAATCATCCTCAGTGTAAATGGGCTGATTGGTAACTTCGTCCAATATATAACCAAAACAAACGGGTGTATCATAAGCCTGCAAGGTCGTACCTGATTCAATGACAAAAGTGAATAGGTTGATCTTAAATTTCTCTGGTCTATCCTTAGGCCGATACGTTCCACACACTCTAACACGTGGGATATCATAGATTTGATCAATATCTGTCCCTATTGGATCATTCGCGAAGATATCATATTGCGTTAGATTCGCGCTTAGCTCGAATATCTGCCCGTCCTTCCAACTAATGAATAGTGTCTTATGATCAAAGAATATGGTTTGCCGAGCGGGAAATGCCGAGAAATCCCAGTCCGTTAAATCAAATATTTGGTC
>Ga0193692_1000042_pt1 | contig 37529 bp, 62 predicted proteins | sample L3a1metaG_FD_144917 | JGI IMG/M metagenome (GOLD analysis project Ga0193692, IMG submission 144917) | Soil microbial communities from a riparian zone of the East river system, Colorado, United States - L3a1 | ecosystem: Environmental > Terrestrial > Soil > Riparian zone | place: USA: East River... | reverse complement strand
TTGATAAACGATGAGGAAATAAAAATGAAATACGAAATAGACCTAAAAGAAACAATTTGGAATGCATTAAAAGAACAAAGAGAAGATTGGCTTAAAGCTGTCGATGAATTTCCAGCCTTTGATGATTATACAGTTGAAGAATATCAAGACGGCTTAGAGGAGGATATGTTTTCACATGAGGATATTCTTGAGGAGGCGCTTTTCTCTCTAGGATTAGAAGTTGACGATATAGACGGCGATGAATTTAGAGATTATCAACATGAAACAATAGAACTATGTGTAAATAAATTTGAATTATTAAAAAGCGAAGGAGAATAAAATGAACGACCTATACCACGGCGACGAACCAGAAATAAAACAAGCCTACGATTCTCTTTGTAACTTTAAAGAAATTGAACGCCAACACGAACATGAAATAGCAAACGAAAAGATAGAAAATTTCTTTAATAATCAAGAACTTAATGCAATTGAACCCGATTTTATCTCAAATGACAAAATAGTTCAGATGGCTAGAGAAATACAAAATTCACTTAGGATAATTTGGGGGTAAAAATGATAAATGAACATTTTAAATTAGGCGATCCAGTTTACGTTTTGCATATAGCAAATTATACAGGCGCGCATTTATCGTATGCCATGATAGTTGGAGTAAAAGGTAATTTTCGTACTCACAATATAGAAAGATTTTCAGGAGATTTAATTTCTAATATAGATGAAGTCATATATCAGGTTATTCGCATACATGAAAGTGATGAAACAGGTAATTTTTTTCTATTAAACCAAGATATAGAATTTCCAATACCAAGTCACCTTGTCTTTGAAACAAAGGAAGACGCGAAATTATATTTGCATACTGTAGCTGATAAATTAGAGCTGTATTCGGAAGGATTTAGCCAATGACACAGACTAAACAAGAAAAAGAACTAGAAAGTATAAATGACTGCCAGATACTTTTTAAACGAAGTTGGCAGCAAGCAAAGGAGGAAGGCATGATTGACGAATTGCCTTTAAAACTTCTCTGCAAAGGATTCTTCATAAATGGCTTTCTTGAAGGAAAATCTAAGCCCGAGGAAGAACAAATTAACGAATCAGGGATTAACTTAAAATGAAAGAACAACTCATTGACATCATTACCCTTCTTAATAACCCTATAAATGAGTTATCTATATCATTTTTGGAAATATTGAAAGAAAACATAAAAAATATGCTTGCCAATGAGCTTCCTGGATACTGTGAAGATAGATTTGACGGAGAATTTAAAAATCAACTCGTTAAAAATATTATGGCTCTTACTTTGTGCGACATGCCAGGAAGATTCGTTATGTCTTCTGTTCCATCCGAAGATAGAGAATGTCACATGCAGAGATTGATTAATGAAATTGAAGTTATATTTTTTCAGATGATCGATAGATCGCAGGAGATTCATTAAAATGACTATTAAACTCACAAATGGACTACTAACTATCAGTGATGAATTCAATATTGAAATGAATAATTTATCTATGGCCATGCTAGACACATTAAAAATTAAAGTAAAAGAATTACTTTCTAATTCAGATAAAAATTTTAATGGAGGCGAAACAGAAAATCAAATTATTAACAATCTAATGTGCATGATAATTTGCCACATGCCCGTAATATTTTTAGCATACAACCTGCCTAAGCATAAACGGGCAATACAATTAAACAAAATTCTAGCCGAGATAGAATCTATTTTCTATGAAGTGGCTGCAAATATAAAAGAGACTCATTAAAATGACAACCCAAATATCCAGGGAGGAGGCTATTTCAATAGCCAGCCAACAACTTGAATCACTGCAAGGAATGCTTGAAGAAATTCATGAAAGACTTAATTGTGGCAATGAAGCGATGCAAGCAGCTACATGTATTAGCATTAAAGTACTATACCACTTTGTAACTGATAATTCTGGTTTCCAGGTGTGGCTTGATGCTTACATGGAAAAAATACTTAAAAATATAACTGTTAACTAAGGAATAAAAGATGAATGAAGCAACACAAAAACTTTTTAATAAAATATCTGATTTAATCACTTATTCTAATGGGTGCAGAGACATCTGTAACCCTCCAATTTATGACGGTTTTCAATATATAGGAAACGTGTTAGCTGAATGTTTAGATATGATAGATACAAAGCCAACCGGATTTATGAGGATTAAGCTAAGTGATTAAATGGATTAGAGCCAAGTTAATGTCTCCGGACCCGGAGTTAAAAATAACAGGACATATCTTCAGATATAAGGACAGTGAAATAGTCTTTAGAAAATTTAAAGAGGGTATTTATCCGCCTTTTGATTGTCTTGAATTAACAGAATCTGAGGCTTTAGAACTTCATAATTGGTTGGGTCATGTTTTATACCCTGAATGCCAGCATGAATGGGATGGTGTTTTACTTGAAGAGCCAATTAATGGAAATTTAGGGCTATGCAAGCATTGTGGCGAAGACTGTTTTGTGCACTAACAAATGCGTCATCAGCACCTATAAACCCACCTTAATTCGTTAATCAATTCTTTGTTGCTTTGTGTGTTATTAAGCTCATAAAGCTGCAATTCAACTTCATAAATTTCTGCATCTATAATTTTTATTCTATTTTTGTACTTTTTAAAAAATCTTTTAAATGGCACACAATATATTTCATTTCTTTCTCGCATTAATGAATATTTTTTTGAACAGAGAAAAACAATGTTTTCAATTGTATTTATATCAATCATTTTTTTCTTCAAATAATTCCAATAAATCATCATAATAAATATCAATTTCATATTGAATACGATCTAACACTGAAAATTCTATGTCTCTATCTACAAATGCCATTTGTACCCCTGCAATAAAGAACCTTAAACTCCTGATATTTTCTAGCAAAACCTCTTCTTTTGTTAATATTTTTATTGACATTTTTATCCTTATAAAGTTACCCACAAATTCTGTGGATAAAATTGTTAATAAGTTACTTATTTTTATTATGATATTTATTCATAATTTTTTAAATCTTTAAGTTGTTCAATAAGCTCTCGATAAGGTTCCATAAGCCTAAGTTGACACGAATCAAGGCATTCATCGAGTGTAACATTGGGATTTAATTTCTTAGCCCTCGCAAATTTGGTCACCAAGAGGCGCTCAAGATGCTTCATGCTACCTATGCCAGGGATATGCGAAGATCGTTTAACTGCGACCTCCTGAATGGCTTCTATCGCTGAATTTGATGATTCTTTTGAATCTAGTTTTATCTCTTCATGTTTTTTCATTTGTGATTTGTAATAATTTTGATCGTCTACATTAACGAAATCTGATGGACATGAAAATCTACCCTCAACAATTAATTTTTTCAAACCTAAGAATGCTTTTAATGGCTCAATACCGTCCGCAATCCTTTTTTGAAAATGGAATCTACACTGCCTTGTAAAATCAACATCTGCTCTTAAATCATCTTTCATGTATCTATTTTTGCAATTCAACAATTCTTTTTCTTTTAACAAATCAAAAACAAACGAACTGGACAATTTTGTTTCTTCAGTCTTATCTATCAAGTTATGTTGTTGTTTAGTTATGTTGTTTTGTTTTTCTTTGTTTCTTAAAAGCTCTTTGTTATGTATGTATACTGAGTCACCAGTCTCTGGAAATCCAGTATTCTGGTAGCAGAGTGCATTTTGATTGTTTTCACTATCATTCTGTTCAATAATTATATCGGCATGCACTTCGTTTTGGTCTGTTTCAGGGGTATTTTGATTGGGATCTTGTTCTGTACAATCTTTATACTCGCTCTGGATTCCGTTTTTCAATTTGTTCTTTTCTTGTCCTGTATTAATCCTGCTTTCCTTCCAGGCCAGTATTTTTTCCTCACAACCAATTCCGCATTTAACTTGTACGCTCCAAGAGCCAAATCTGCCAGTTTGTTCGTTTCTGTGTACAGCAACAACATAAAGACCACAGGCTTTTAAAGTCATAAGTGCCCGATGAATTCTGTCTCTTCCTAAATTTATGAAGTGATTATGTATTTCTTTTTCTCTAGGTATCCATTGTTCTGACTTGGATTGAAGGTAAACCCATATTGCAAAAGCATCGGAATCAATAAGATGGTTGATAACAAAATTATAGATTTGTGTAAAAGGAGGCTTCTCGATAATGTGCTTAGAATGATTTATAAGCTTTTCTATATTGCGTTTAGGCATGACTGTCATGTACAATTCCCCTGTTGCGAATGTAATGCTGTGATGATGTTCATTTGCAAATCTCCAAGTAAAGCAAAGGGATAAGGTATTTAGTTGAAATGGTTTACCTTATCTAAAATATGGTTGCGTCGGAAGTTCGGGAAAGCTCTTCGACAGCTAGGGGGAAGGACGCCCCTGGTAACTCTACACACTAATACTAATCTTAAGATTTTCAAAGCGTTTTCTGCAAAATAATTCTTGGCCTTGATTTATACAAAATAAATTGTTACAATATTTGTATTGCCCGCTGTCCACAAGCGGTTGGCAGTATCAAAGCGCGTCGCGCACTGGCATTAGGTTTCCCGAGAATCTCGTGCCAGTTTCTAACTCTTGACCTACCAAATTTTTTATGCTTAAATCATCTCGTTCCGTTTAGTAAAGAGGAGCAAGTCCAACCAAGCAACTAGATTTTATATCCCACTTTCATCTGTAACACAGGATATAAAATACTTTGCGTTTAAGTCCAGGTCTTCTTCGTCTGCATCTTCTACATCATCTTGTCTTTCTTGCTCTTTCTGCTGCAGAGAAATTACTTTTTTAGTACCAATTTTATCGCCCTCATCAGTTACAAACTTATCTTTATCTGTAGCAAATCCCGATTGATTTATCTTTGCTATTCTGTTCCTGTAATCCTCATCCATGTCGTATCTTACAATGTAAAATAAAAGACCTACGACGATAAAAAGTACTGCAACCAATGAAAAATATGAAGAAAAAATCAAGCTTTTTTTAGGTTTTTTGAACTTTGCATCTTTCATTTTTTAATATCCTTTTATAGAGTTTTTGGTTAAATATTATAGCTCTTTTTTGTTAATAGGTTCTAACAAATCCTTGATTTTAATAAGTATTTCTTCAGTAATGCCTTGTATTAAATAAGGTGTTAGCTTCTGATTTAAACAAGACATTAAAGACATCGTTACTGCATACTTAAACTGCACTAACTGAGGGTCGTTCATTGTTAGTTGTCCTTAAAATTCCGTTGGCTTTTAATTTCCCTTTTGTATGCTCTTCAATGATAATTTGCGTATGCATAGGGATATACCCTATCTTTAGCCAGTATTGATAAGAGTTCTTCGAGAATCCAATGTCCCTGGCCATTTTTCGCCAATTCCTTCCGAAATACTTATAAGCTTCGTCTATCGTCATACTATACACCTGTTTTAATTAATAATAAATTATTTGTTGCTTTAGTATAATAAATTGTTTAAGCTATTGCAAGAATTAAAAATTATGAGGAATAAAATGTCTGAAGATATCAAACTTGGTTTACATAATATAAGTAATGAAGAATATCATTCGTCACCAGGTCTATCGAGAAGCGCCCTGATGCAATTTAAGAAAAGCCCTTATCATTACTGGCATTCTTACTTAAAGCCCGACAAAACAAGACAAACTCCTTCGGAGGCTATGGTTTTGGGTGAGCTTGTGCATACCCTGGTGCTTGAGCCATTATCCTTTCAGGATAGATATATCATGACTGAGCACATTGATAGGCGAACCAAGGCAGGTAAAGAGCATTATGCCTCTGTTTTAGAAAATGCAAAAGAAAAAGGCGTCACCGTCATAAATTCTGATTTATATGCGAGAGCATATGAGATGAGGCAATCATTACAAAATAATCCTGAAATAAATTCAGTTCTATCGAAACAAGAACTGAATATTGAAAAATCAATTTATTTCAAAGATGAGAGAGCAGATGTTTTATGTAAAGCTAGGCCTGACGGCTTTAATTGTAATTTTGCTTTGGATTTAAAGACATCCCGTGACGCTTCCTATAATGCCTTTCAACGCCAGGCAGTAAGTTCAGGGTATTATCTGCAAGCAGGAATGATAAAAATTGCTTTAAAATCAATAGGTTGTGATATAGATAACTTTATTTTTATTGTCGTTGAAAATAGAGAACCTTACGCGACTGCGACTTATATTATGCATCAGGAAGCTCTTGAGTACGGAATGAATCAGTTTTATGAATTAGTTGCTAATTACAAACTTTGTTCTGAGATGAATAGATGGCCTGGATATGCAGCCAAAGAATTAACAGTACCCCGGTTTGCAATGTATGACGAAATAGACGATATAGATATAGACATAGAACAATAATTTACTAATGAGGACTAAATAAAATGAGCAATGAATTACAAGTACATAATCATCAAGACACAAAGATTGCAAATATAGACAACTCTTTGTTTTCAAAGGAAAATTTTTCACATTATATGGAGGTTTCTTCTTTTTTAGCAAAATCCTCTATGGTTCCCAAGAACATGATAGGCAAGCCTAGTGATATTCTGATAGCAATGGACATGGGCGTACAATTGGGTATCCCGATGCTACAATCTTTGCAAGATATAGCAGTAATAAACGGCAAGCCCTGTATGTATGGAGATGGTCTTTTAGCAGTCATACAAGGACATTCTCATTATGAATATATAAAAGAGCATAAAATATATGATGACAAGGATAAACTTGTAGGTGCCACATGTACAATAAAGCGTAAAAACCATGAGCCACATACCGTAGAATTTACCATTGAAGATGCAAAAAAAGCCTCGCTGTGGGGTAAAGCAGGCCCTTGGTCCCAATATCCCGATAGAATGTTACAGATGCGAGCCAGGGCATTTTGTATCAGAGATACCTTTGCTGATGCTATAAGAGGTATTAAGCCACGTGAAGAAATCGAAGACATCGAAGGCCATATTGAAGGCTCTGTTGTAAACCAAGAACCAAAAAACAAAGCTTCATCAATATTAAAATCTATTATAAATCAATCAGTTACAAATAATGTTGTTGAGGTAAATGACATTAAAGAAACAGGCGAATCAATCACTGAAACAACTTTAGCTAAATTATTAGAATTGATTGAAGAGGTTGGGTTGCCTGACGATAGATATCAAAAAGCAATGGGTTATTACAAAGCAGAAAATCCAGCAGAATTGACTGAAGACCAGGGCCAGAGTTTTATAAAAATACTTATGATTGAAAGAGAAAAAATGTTTATTAATGATTTAAACAAGGAATAAAAGATGAAGAGATCTAAAATAATGCTGACTTCAAAATCGATAGGGGAAGCTCTGGACCATTGTTATAAGTTTTGTGAGTCTCATGATACAGCAAAAGAATATTGCGCTAACAATGGATTAAAATTCTCAAGCTTTATTAATATAAAGAGAAGGATATTCTTAGACCAGGAGGCCTGCGATTATTACGATGAATATAAAGCACAAATGTTAATGTGTCAAAATTTAAGCATAAGTAAACTAGAATATTGCAAGAAACATAACTTAGATATTTTAAAAGCTCGTGAAATAATGGTTCATTTAAACTACATTTCTCTGATTAAAAAATTAGGTCGCCTACATGAACTTGATAATATAAAAATGCTTTTGAAAATAAAGAGTACTACCAAGAGCGGGAAAAAAAGAGGGCGCAAGAAAGAAAAACAACTTGCTGATTTTATTGATAAAAGTAAAGAGGGCAAATTTGACGCTTGCGTTAGCTTTAACTTAAATGACCAGATTACTTACGATAAAAAGGAAGATATAAAAGAAAATGAACCTGATTCTTTTAATGAATCTCATGCGGTCGAAGATTCAGTTGTTAATATTAATGATATTCCTGAGCATTCACTTGATACGCAAATGCTACATCATCCTTTAGATTCATTTGCTACTTGCGATAAGTCTTTTCTGTTAAAACCACCTAATGCCTTATTTTATCAATTCTCTGAATTTTCAATTGATGAAGAAAGAAATTACACAAACAAACTTGAACTTACTATTTCAAACGGCGTGAAAGTTTCGGTGGATGAGAAGTTATCAAATAGAGACCTTATTAAAATTATTGATTTGTTGAGGAGTTTATAATGAGCTGGCAAGGTGTTTCTATTTTCGGGGGGTTTTGGCTTGCAGGTTTAATAGGTCTTATGGGTTCTTTTATATTAATTCCTCAAATGGTAGAGAAGCAAGCTACATGCGTATTTCTTGGGGTTTTGTGCATAATATTTATGATGATAAGTTCTTTTAGCGTACTTCATTATGTCATTCTAATGATTAAACTTTCTAGTTAGAACAAGGAGTTTATAATGGCTTGGCCTATTATTTCGATTTGCGGCGGCATATGGTTTACTGTTTTTCTGTTTTTTAAAGGCATTGTTAGTACTCTTAAGGGAATAGAAAATTATAGTTGGTCTTGTACAATAGTTGTCTTAATATTAACCTGCATTTCTTACATCTCATTTTTTAATACGATTTATTATCTTGTTTTGATATTTAAGACAGCTACTTGAAAATAACATCAATATGTTGCAACGCCCGTTCTTCGGCCTCCTCGGGCGTTTTAAATCCGCTTACGGCAATCAAAGGTATATCATCTTCAAGAAAAAGATTGCTTAACTTATAAACTTCGGCGCAATGAGAATCAGGAACTACCTCAATTATTTTTATGAGAAAATTTCTATGTAAAAACTCGTCAATTATCTTCATAAAGGCGACCTAATCCAGTCAAGGACTGCCGACACCTCAGCTTCTATAATATCTGACTTAACCATTATGCGCCCCTTCTCTTTTACATCCTTTGAGACGAGAAGTTTTTTATCGCCCAAAGCCCTGGCTTTGTGATGATTTTTTTTGATTAAGTTAATTAAGCAGTCCTGCATTTCTGTCATTGGTAGATAGAATTTCATTAGCTATAATAGACTTTACACTATCACAGAAGCTGTCTATAAACCATTGATAATCAGGAATAATCTCTGTGTTTTTGAGTCCAATAGTGGCGTTTGCAACCATCATAGAAAGCAAACAACCTATTGTAGTTAGGAATATTTCATCGGGTTTTACATGAGGAAGTTGCTCGGTTAAATCAAGAGTTAATTTCTTGCATTCGTTGTTTAAAACATTTATTAGTTTTCTTAAGGCAGGGCGAGCTTGTTGACCTATATTGTTAGCTAATTCATCAACTTCTGGTTTCTTCATTGGTTAAGTCCTTTTTTATATCAAGATTAGTATCTTTTGTTTCATTATCTGTTTTAACATATCTGGCCGATAAATCAAATTTAATTGAATGCAATAAATTTGGGAAATTTTTTTTAAGGCCATCAAAACATTCTTCATCAAGTTTTCTTAACTTTGTTATCAAGTCCAATGCATTTTGATATGCGTTTTGCACAGATTCTTGAATGCCAGGCGATTGCTCTTCTCTAGTCATTTATAAAGCCTTCCACATTTAGCGCACTTGAATGAATTTATATTTATAAATCTATCAGAAGTATTAATTTCGTGCACACAAATATCCTTAACATCCATCCCCCATTTTTCTGCTAATTTTTTATCATTCCAATATTCAAGCAGTCTGGATAACCATTTCATCTGTAAAATTGTCCGCATTTTTTGCACTTATAACAGCCTAGTTCAAATGTTCCGCTATCATCTTTCAAGATTCCATCGCTTTCATGTTGGCATTTTTCATGAAACTTTTTTTGGCAATGCGCGCAATTAACTACGTATTTGGCACTCTTATAGTAACTCCATGTGCTACCGCAACACAATGTAGAAATTATGGTATCTTCTGATATTTCATCTATTTTTAACTTAGTCCAGTGTTCAATCTGTGCTTCGATTAATGCTTGTTTTGAGGGATATAAATTGCTTTCTTTAATATGCCCTTCATCAATAAGATAATGAGTTGAATCTTCAAACCAAGTTAAGTCTTCTATTTTTGTTGATATGGGTTCAAATTCACAAGTAATATACCAGACCTCTTGGCCTATTTTGTATTTTGGTTGCGGCTCTGTGAGCTCTTTAAGCTTTGTGATTAGTTCCTCAATACTATCAAACCATTCAAATTTAAAAATATTTGCATTGTTTTCTAGCGCATAAGAGCAGTCATTGAGACATATTTGTATTTTAACCTGTATATACTGATTTTTAATGATTGATAATTTTTCGCATAACTCATGTGCAATTTTTAGTTTGTCATAGTCAATCATTTGAATCTCCTTCATCCTAGCCTAAATATTCAAGTTTTTCGTTTTTTGATTTCAAATAATCGTCCATTTCATCCCAATCTTTAACCTCCATGATTTTAGTATGTGAAAGTCCTGCAATCTGCATTTCCCCGCACAATGGACAATGATACATTCCAATGGCTCCATGAACCGTTGAGGGGTCATGGTCACAGGTAGAGTCAATCATCGCCAAACATCTCTTCAACTATCTTCTCAAACTGTTCTTTGCGTCTTTTTGTAAGTTCAAGCTCGTCTATGGCGTCAATCAACTTATCAAAGTCAATAGGGTATTGAGAAGCATATTCTTGTATCTTTTGCTCCTTTTCTGCAATCGTGCTTTCAAGTTTACAAATTTCTAACTCAGCTTTCTTACGCATCTCACGGGCGCGTAATGGTGCCATGGCTTCTTTGACTTTTTCTTTGCAAAGTGTAAGAACGTCTCTGTATTTTAATAGGCTCATTGTCATTTCCTTAATAGTAAAAGTTTTTTGTTTGGCTGTTTGCTTTTATTAATGTGATTCTCAATATTTTGCGCAGTATTTAACATCCCTTGAGATAAAATTGCTTGATATCTTGCATATTGGTCACTAGCAGGAAACATTCCTCCCTGCTGTCCTGACAAAGTAGAGGTTGAACCAAAATTACTATGAACACAATCATAAGATAAGCATAAAGTACAAATGTATGGGCCAGACATAAAATTACCTCAAAAGATTTATTATAACAAATATTTTGGTAAGTCCAAGCAAGATTGCCATAACCGAATAAGGAACGACATAACCGAATAGACGCTATTCGGTCAAAAAATTAGAACTATTTAAGAAAATTTAGAACTTTTTAGCAAAAAGCAGGGGGAATGTTAGTGTATTATATGTAAGTCATTGATTTTAAAGTAATTTAATAAACCTGATTATTATCCTAATCGGGTTTATTGAATTGGTTTGTTGCAAATTATCAGAATGCATGATATTTAAAGGCATATATAAAATTCAGGACTTAGAAATGGATAGTGAAGAATTAAAGGAAGGCGCTTTTGTTTCAATTATAGTTATCTTTGTGCTTTTCATAGGTATAGTAAGTTTATTTGGTCTAATGGCTATTTATGCTAAATACAATCTATGGTCTTCAGCGCTATCTGGTGAAGCAGAACTTAAACGAGCAGAATGGAATAGGCAGATAACCGTTAGGGAGGCTCAAGCTAAAATGGATTCAGCTTCAATGCTTTCTCAAGCAGAAGTTATAAGAGCAGAAGGTGTTGCAAAAGCAAATAAAATCATAGGCGATAGCCTGAAGGGTAATGAAGGGTATTTACGTTATCTTTGGATTGATTCATTAACACATACAAGTGATAAGATTATTTATATTCCAACTGAAGCTGGATTGCCTTTACTTGAAGCTAGAGATAAAAAATATTAATCTGGTTTATAGGAATTCATGGTTTCTCAATTTAATACGACAAGATCGTATCGGTGGTTTATGTGGTTTTTCAACATACCAAAATAAAGCATACTCAAGATGGCAATTCTTGCATATAACATGCCTAGCAAGAATGCCACCTACTACTTGGTCATAGAAATGTCTGAACTTATGTTTTTTAAACCAGCATTTCATTTAATAAGGGTAAACTCCACCTATATTATTATGGTTAATACCGCTAATTCTCTTAAGCTCATTCAAAGCATAAGATGTATCTGGTCTATGCTCGTGGCCTTGTTCACATTCGTAATCCTCTTTCAAATGTTTTTTGTACCACTCATAAAGTTTATTTGTAGTTGGCGTAACAATTGCTTGCTCTTCCCTAACGATTGCTTGTAGTTGTTGTCTAGACAAATATCGGCATGCTCTGCAAAGAAAGAATTCCAGCGTATCTTGATACTCATTGAGGGAAGGTGGTCTATCATTTCCTATTCCTGATGTACAGGGCATATTATATCTCCTGTTATTGACTGATTGTCATCTGCATAACCAAATAATAATTAAATTTATAATGCCGGAGAAAATAACACCGATTAGAAATCCTTTAGCGGTATCTAGATTCATGAAAAATTTCTTTATCCTTTTGCTGATTATCATAAATCACCTGTAATTGTTCCGTAAATCATAGCTGCGCACATAAATACAAGCAAAATTGTAAGGCAAGTAACACCAATACAAGTTATGATTTTTAATCCAAAAACTATTTTTTCACTGATTATCATTTAAAGTATCTCCAAGCAATCCGCGCATTGTGTCTGGATGTTATAATTAGGCATTTGTCTTGTATGCTCGCAATAGCTATCGATCATGGATTGCAATTTAACTTGCAATTCGGCAGTGATTTTGTCCATAGGATATTTGACGAGCCAAACGGTTAGCAATACATTGAGATCGTTTAATTCATCTTTCGTGAATTCATTCATTGCTTTCATCTTCTTTATAATTATCAATCATGGATTGAACTTTATCAATTAAAGGTCTATGCACTGCAGCAGCCCAAGAACATCCAAATTCGGTATAAACTTCTCCCCAGTTTATGAAGTCTTCTAGTTCTTCTTTAGTAAAATCATTCATACGATACATGCTCGCAAACATGACATTTATAATAGCCATCAACCATACGCCCCAATTTATTTAATAAAGAAAGCAGTTCATTGCGCGTTTCGTTTGACATGTCTAAATTTAGACGCAAGGAAACGCCATCTCTCATATGATTTAATTCTGATTCTGTAAATTCATTCATCTTTCAAACTCTGAAGTTTAGCAATAAGTTCATTTATGGCCTGATTTTTATCAGGACTAACGAAGTGAAACCAATCCATGTCATCTATACAATTATCAGGCACAAAATTTATACCTTCAAAAGTTGATTGGATAGTTCCTTCTCTAATTCTAAATTCAATCCAGTATATTTTTTCATCTGTCATATTTCAGGATGCTTATAAAATACATGCCAAACAAAACCTCTTGGGTCATGAACAGTTCTTATAAATGAAAGCCCATTAGGATTGAAATCAAAACCTGTGCCAATTATTTTAAAATGCAAAAAAACTTCATCTTTTTCTAAATCAACTAAAGCCCAGAGATATAAATCATCATCCTGATACCTGATGTCTAGTATTTCAGGTAGTCTTGGAATTAAAATACTAAAATCATTATCTATGGTAAGTTTATATTTACGTATTACTGACATATTTCCTCTTTAATTTACGGTTCTCATTATTTTTATGAAGCAATCATCACACACAATAGCAGCCTCTTCGTCATCATAATAACCTAACAAGTTTATTCCTTGATGAAATTCTTTGATAGCTTCTGCATCACTTCTATTGCTGTTATATGTCTGCTTGCAGCATTCGCATATATAAGTATGTTTATTTATCATTCTTGATTCCCGAATAGCGAATGGTGTCCCAGCCAATCGACCATGACTAGGACATAGCGACGGGCTTTCACCGTCTTCGGTCTCTTGTACTGCTGACCTAGCAGGACACTCTAGGGGTTCTAGCCCTATACTTATGGTAGGTATGCCGCCACCTCTCAATCATAACCTAGGCTGATTGAGTTCAGTTGACACTCTGCAAGAATTGCACTTGCTATGATATTTGCAGGACTCGAACCTACATCCAGGGCCGTTGCGACAGCTCTGCTCTACCAGTTGAGCTATAGAATATCTTTTATACACTGTTTCACCGCCGTTACTTTAGTGATTATAGCGTTTCACTGTCAACGCCGAGAGTGTCATATCTGGTGACAATAGGCGAGATTCGAACTCGCGAGCAAGCGTATTGCGTCTAGTCGCACGCCGCCTTTACGTATAGATAAGCTATAGACCTCTCTGCCACTATTGTCATATTCAAAAAACCAATATATCATAGCACAAAATAAATTTGTAGGTTTTATTATGAAATTTGAAGATTTAAAAGGCAAGACTATATTATATATAAACATATCAGAAGACAAAGAATGTATGGAATTTGGCTGCGATGATGGCTTTAGATATAGGCTTATGTATCACCATGACTGTTGCGCAAATTGTGAAATCATAGACATTTGTGGCGACTTGGAAGATATTATCGGTTCTCCTTTAGTGGTTGCTGAGCTTGTTACCCACAAAGATGAAAACCCTGAGGGTGTTAAAATACCTGAATATACTGATATAAGCTTTACCTGGTCTTTCTATAAGCTTGATACTACCAAAGGGGGTGTAACAATCAGATGGTACGGCTCTTCTAATAGTTATTATTCAGAAAAAGTGACACTTGGTAAATTATTGAGTGATGGCTGGCAAAACTATTATGATGATGGTCGCAACAGTTACAAGGACAGAATTTAAATGATTAAAGAAATTGTGAAGTTATGGGAAGAAAGAAAACAATCTATTGAGGTGCTTTTCGAAGAAAAATTATTAGACCCAGATTTTAATATTGGTTACCCTGACCTAGTAAAAATTGTCCTTGAAAAATTAAAAGAAGACTTTGTCTTTAATCCTAATTTGGAAAATATAACAGTTATTAATCATGATAGTTATTCTGGAACAATGGTCTTTGTAATGCCTGACGAAGAACATTGGAGTAAATTTTATTACATCATGATTGATTATGGAAGTTGCTCTGGTTGTGATGCTTTAGAGCATGCTATAAATGGTCTCTGGTTTGATGAAATTTCTGACAAAGAGAAGGTCATAGAAAAACGACAAGATTCTCTTAAAGCCTTAATGTCTTTGAGTCTTCATATAGTGCAGCGTTTAAAGATAATGAATGATGAGTGAATTATTTAGAATTGGTACAAGCAGTTGTGTATTTCAAATAAGATTCAATAAACATTCTAGCTTCCTCAAATCCAGTTAAACAAACAGCTTGATAGCCCTGTTCCCTCATATCATCAAGGAACTGATTTTGAACTGGCGTAGCCTTATTTTTACCAGCTTTAAGTTCAATAAAAAGACCGTAGTATTCCAGCGATGGAATAGCTATAAATATATCACTAACACCGGGTTTAACGCCCATTCTTTTTAATTTGTAGCCATGTTGCTTGGAGGTTTTACGTTCATTTGGAATGTGAAAGGCATAGGGTGCAATATTGGGATGAAGCCTTATCCAGTCGAATAAGGCTATTTGTTCCGCCTCTTCTGGCTTAAGCATTAACTTGAAGCCCTGTTAAGCCACCCTTTCAAAAAGACATTCAAATAAGGATGGTCTGCAACGAGATTAATATAAAAATGTTTAGCTGAATTCTTGAATTCTTCTAAAAGAACGTCTTTGCTAGTAGCTGTAAGTCTGCCATTAATAGCGTCAAAGGTTTGTTTCCCCATAATACCATCTACTGCAATAGGTTTTTTATTAAGCCGATTATAGGCAATCTGCAATAGCTTAACAGCTTCATGCATGCCCATGTTAACGCCAAGACTAAAAATCTTTGTGGCAATTTCAAGGGAATCAATCAGGGAAATATTGTACTTATCCCACCAATATTTTTTATAGATTGATTTAGCGCCGTCAACCGTTAAAGACTTAATGTCATGAACATCAATAACGCCATCGGCATTAATATCAACACCAGCCGCTTTTAAGAACCTTAATGAGATACCATAATTAGTAGCGCCCCCAGGGTCTGCGGCATTATTCGTAAAAAGACCCTCTTGCCTGAAAACTACAGATACAGCTTGTTCAAATCGTATTGAAGATAAGTCTTCCATTTTATTCTCACTTAATGCTTAAATTTGGTGAATACAGGTTGGATTCGAACCAACGTAGGCCATAGGCCGAAGTGCATTATTGTTACCCACAATAACTATTCGCGTTTAACCGCTCCGCAACTGTATTCAGTGGTGTGGCATAGGAAAACTGGATCGCATGAATGAGGAAAAAACCTATGCCACAGTTCAATGTAACACAAAATAATTTTGTTTCAAGCTATAAATAACAAGCCAACGCATAACGTTGGCTCAGCTCTTTCTATCATTGATAGATGAGATACTATAGCACTGTGTAACCTATCAAAATCGTACCGTTTAATGCCGTGGCTGCTGTATTGTTGAAGATAGTTAATGTTGCAGTGCCAGACCCTGGTACACAGGTGAAGGTTATATTTTGCGTAGTATTTGTACCACCTTGGATGCATAAGGAGAGAACGGACGCTGTGGTTATCTTGGTATTGGTCCAGGTAATAGCATAGGTCGCGCCACCAGCAGTGTTAAGAGAAGAGGTGGTTATAACTCCAGCATTACCACTTGCCGTTACCAGGTTGGAAGCTTCAACGCCATTTGCCTTTACTAAAACAATTTGCCCAGAACCTGTCAAAGTATTGACAGCATTCAATTGCATTAATTGAGAAGCTGCAATCCCTGAGTCAACCATTAGACCGCCCGTGCCAGAATTAACAGGAAAGTTACCACTGACAAAAGGTGTTGCTGTAGCGCCTATTAGCAGTCTACCTAAGGCATTCACAGGGTCTGGAATGCTCACAACACTAGCCTGTCCCATTGCAACATTTGACAAGGTGGTTAGTGTATTTCCTGTATTAGCAACAGCGGTTACTCTTAAAGAACCTCGCGCTGCCGTTGCAGGAAATGAAGCCAAATAGCCAGCGGTGCCACTTAAGCCCGCCTGGATGTTTCCACCATTAATTGCGATAGCTGCATCTTCTCCCAGCGTACCTGTAGTATTGGTGAATACTGCGATATGGTTAGCAATGGTTGGAAGAACGACATCCCCAGGATTCTCGCTTGGCACTAAAGACCAGTTTGCACCAACATGTTTTATTTCGTACCATCCCACGTCTGGCTGTGCTGATGGACTTGTGGCCGTTGAGACTTCGGCAAGGCATGGCAATGAAAACTGAATGCCGCTCGCTACAGCATTGTTAAGAAATCCCGTTGCTAAAACTTCAACCTCTGTATTAGTAGTCGCAATATAAGCAATAGATGGCAATACGCCAACGGTGCCTGTTTGCGATGTTTGTATGCTTAATATTGCCATTTTTAATCCTTAATTTTTTATATTAAATACGCTAAAGTGAAAGTGATTTCGATTACTGCGCCAGTAGTTATATTAGACATTAACATTATTACACCATTACTAGCCGTGGCATTTAATCTTATATTTGCATAAACTTGACCCGGAACGCCTATGATGCTGGTGGTTGGGGTTCCAACATAAACGAAGCCTGACGAAGTACTGACGCCTCCGATTGGCAAAGGCGCTGTACTATTTACCGTAAATGGCAATGCTGAAACACGAATCTGGCCAGATGCGGTCGTAAAAGTAGGGGTGCATACTAAATCAACTTGTACAAACGCCATCCTTCCTATGCGTGTTACATATCCGTTTTGGGTTGCATAAGAAACTGATAAATCGCCTGGTGTTGCGCAGGTAAAAGTTGGCAAAAAAGTGTTCTCAGTGTAGGTGCCAAGCGTTGTTCCGCCAAAATTAATTCCATTGGATGAAGTTATTAATCCTGCAAAATTAGTTTGCTGAGCGCTATTTATTGTCACTGCTGACGTTAAAGAACCCGAGGAATTGGCGGTCTGAATCACATATTGACCAGGTACGATGCCTGTTGATACAGCGCCCGTGGCTGAAACAATTACCGCAGCCGATGAGACAAAGCTTGTGCCATCATCTGCAAAAAATAACTCTCGACCCAAGGTATCTGCTGTTTGTACGGTCGCGAAAGAGCCTACTACTGCGCTTCGTGATTTATAATGCCAAACAGTTGGGGAGGACCCTGCGTTATTAATGTAAGATGAAGTAATGACTTGGCCTGCGGCCCCTACCCCCACGGCTTGCATAGTACCTGCTGCTGATGTTTGTGGGCCTGTGGCGCTGCCGCATAAAAGCTCGCTAGTAACGGTCTTTCCAGTAAAGGTCGTGTTGGCAGTCCCTGCAAAGGCACCTGTGCCTGACTGTCCTGTTAAGGTGGTATTTACTGCATTATTAGGTGAGGTCATTTTTATTCAGTCCTTACACGAAGATTAAGCCAGCACTTTGAGGTGCGCTAGGTGCGACCCAAATGGTATTTGCAACAACGCAAATTAACCCGAAAGAATCGTATTGCGCTGATGTTGCAACCGTACCACCAACGCCTAAGGTCGTATTGCCAGCACCTATAAATATTCTTTGGCCAGCACCTTGCGTGATAGTTAATAAGCCAGCGCCGTAATTTATTAATCTTAATTCATCGCCCACGGCACTAACCGCTGGCAAAGATAGGCTGATTGCACCTGCGGTATTGGTTACATAGCCGTTATTCCTGACCATTGAAATTGGTGATGTGGTTACAACTTGCCAATGAAAAGCTGATGAAAAACTTGAGAACAATGCAAATATGATTGAAGTGGTACCCATTGTGAATGGGCCAGTATTTGTCTGTTGGAAGGCTTTGCCGCCATATAAAGTGCCTTGCTGGACAAGAACAACTTGACCCTGTGCTATTTCTGCTGCTTGGTCGTAATCTGTGGCTCTAGTTAGAACCCAGTTAACCGCACCTGAACCAACTGTTGTGACTGTATAAATACCATTTTGGAATTGAGAGGCTTGATTCCATATTAAGACGCGATTCCCTGCCGCTAGCGTCACGCCATCCAGGGTTAAAGCCGCCATGGCACCTGCATTAGTTAGAGTAGCGCCAACACCCAGCGCACCATTCGCATAAGTGGCAGTTAAAGCAACCGTTGATGCGGCCACCACTGAGGTAAGAGTGGTATAGCCAAAGGCTGAGGCATAAAAGTTAAATTCATCACTTCTAATATATTTTTTTGTAGTCCCTGAGGGCGCTGATGAAGTATCAAGAGGGTCTGTGGCTGGCGTTAAATCAGTCGCCTTAGGGGTGCCTGTAGGTAATGCGCTAATTTTAATTTGTGGCATTTTGCACTACTCCGTTGTAATAAATTCTAAATCTTCGGTTAAAATAAAACTACCAGCCTCGGTAAGAAGTCCTTCTGTGCCTGGAGGGAAAAAACTAAATCCTATGTCCATTTGTTGCACATACGGGCTATCCAAGACTGGATTATTTTTTACATTCATTCCCAAGGCCACATTCCAAACGCTCATTTTTAATTCTCGTAAGGGTTTATAACTAAGAATTCAACACCAACCATAGGTAGCGTAACATCGCTTGTAATGAAGCTAATTGTTTGACCGCCTCTAACGTATCTGGCACTCGGGTTAAGTCTAGCTGTGGTGGCCGAAGCAGCCCCTGTAGGTGCTACGGCCGTAGTAATACCATCGACCCAAATACTTGAGCCTGGTGTGTAGCTAAATATTGCAATCCAAAAAGGATAGTTTAATGGAACCGTTACAGACTGAGCTACTGCTGCGGTTAGAATCATAGACTGACCATCTAAAGAAAATGGGATGCCAAAGCCGTTATAGCCCGCGATATCTTTGGTCATATTAAATTTGGTTGACATTAAACTACTCCTAAACGAGCGTCACATGTGAAGTGATATAAAATGAAAGTGTCTGATGTGGGGCTGATAGCCGCTGTAGATGACATAATTAGGGTTGTATCAGTCCACTGATAGAAAGCCCTGCTGTCACCTAGATAAAACTGAGTGTATGAAGTAGAGGGTGTGATATCCCCTGGATTTACAGCAAGAAGTCCAGGCGGCGCACTTACTGCTGGATATACACCAGCCAAGTTCAGGGCATACAACATAGTATCTACAGTGCCAGATTCAGGAGAGTAGAATTGAATAATGGGAGTAACAGACCTTTTAGTATCATACTCCAATTCAAAACTTTTAAGGTAGCCTGCAGCATTTGTTATAGTAGTACTCAATTGTAATTGGGGTGCGGATTTAGCATTATTAAAATTAGGGTAAACGCCAGGCGTTCCAGGGGGGACGCCTAAGTCGTAGCTACTCTGATAATAGTATTTACATTCTCTAAGCACTTCATCAGCCGTTTGGGGTGCTGGAATTGTAGGTATCTTCCCGGGAACCAGAGACACTGAATTAAAAGCAATATTATTACCGCTTAGGATTGTTGAAGTACCTATAGCAATAGCAAAGAATTTGGCTGTGTTCGCCGTTGCTTGAGGCAGTAAATCCCATCCCGAGAAACCATTATCTATGAACGTAGAAAATGATTGCGTAAAGGCAGCGCTGCCCAAAGCTCCTCGTGATACTTCTGTCCATCCAGCAACTACAGCAGAAGGATGACCGTTAGCGTCTAGCGTAGAGATGAATGTGTTATTAGTTCCTGCTGTAACTACAGGAAGACTTGCGTTGGTCGTATACCACAGTGAAATCGTTACATTAGCCGACACATTAGAATAGCATCTAACATTTACAGCCAAGTTATTTATCAGTATTTTAACTGCTTCAATGCTGTCTAAATATTGGATAATAGCAACCTGTGTATTTGCTGTCGCCGCTAATTGCAAAGAGCCAGAAGAATCTCGACTATAAGATACTGAATTATCTACTGCCTGGAATACAATTGTTTGATCCCAAACGTAAGCCCCTTTGTTAGCACCTATCGCGCCCAAAGTTCCAGTTACGCCAAATTGCGCAGGATTTAAAGGAAAGTCCCAACCAACTAAGTAACTTGGAATGGGTTTAAACTTAAGCAATGGGTCATAATAATGAAATAGATGGTCTAACTGTCTAGGCACAGATTCTTGAAGAAATTCAGAGGTGGATTCAATATTTGCAACCGCAACGATTTGTACTGAGGTAATGCCCACATCTTGTCCGACAGGTATCGTTATGACGATATCAATATGACCAGAAGGAGGTGCATTTGTATTTGTAGTATTGATTTCGGTGGCGGTATCATTAATAAGTGTGTTGAAATTACCATCCGAACTTGTGAAGTCATTAACAAGATTCTCTGTGTAGCCGTTTGAGGCAACATAATTCATTACCAAGTTAACTGCATTGGCATTAAATGACTTGGCTACAAAGCTACCTGAGATAAAACTAGCACCCATTAATCTAGGGCTTGCTGTAATTCTTTGTCTTAGTTGAAGGCTTGTAATGCCTGATGATGATATACGCAAAGCATATGGAGGCAAACTTGCTGCTGTTAAATCAGTTAAAGCTAACTGAGAGACGACTACTGTACCGCTGCCGTTGGTGATGATGTCCCAGTCTGGAATGATAGAGCTTCTAGTTCCCGCGCCACTTACAGCAAAAGAGTGTGATGTTGCACCCCTGTCATTGTTAAAAAGCACGTCAACAAACTGGGGGTTTTCTATTTGATTATCAGAGTCTTGGAAAACTGTATTACCGCCGACCGCCTGCACATTGGGTGGCCAAGCTTCTCTATCGAACTGGAAGACGCCGTCTGCGTTATAAACCTTAATATAATATAAATCAATTGCACCCTGGTCTTCGTCTGTAGGACTTCCAACATAGGGATATAAATAAACATTGATATCATTCCCTGTTAAATCAACATAAGACCCCGCATTCCCAAGGCCCACAGGATTATTTAAAGGAACAAAAAGATAAGTGTTATTAGGCTGTCTTACTTGCTGATAGATAGTTTTAAAAACTGTTCTGTTATTGTCTTCATAGAATTCAACGCGACCACCAGACATGGGAAAAGCAGTATCTTTATCTAAAAAGATATTCTGTAATTGCGGGCTTTCGATAAACCTTGGGTCTGGTAAATCAGTGACTGGCACGTAGGTATCCTATTTGATTGCACCAAGATACCTACAGTCTATTTTATTTTTGATAAATTTTCAATGTTAAGTTATTGATTTTATTAGTATTTTCCATATCTTGCGCCCTGGTTAAGTTCTAGTTCTAATGGCTTTTGTTCGTTAGTTGCAACGGCACCAAGTGGTTGTAGCGCTTTTGTTGTTTTTGGTAGTTCAACTCGCTTGTTTTTAATCATGGCGTTGATTAGCTTTTCTCTGTATTTTGGGGAAGTTATGCGATTAGTTGCAAGTCTTCCTCCTATGCCCGAAGCTATTAATAAAGGTAAATGATGAAATGCTGCGCCCGTGGCCAATTGGCCTACTTGCGATAGTAAAGCACTATTTCTTTTGCCTGTATGGGGATTTAACATCAAATCAAACGCTTCTTTATTGTGACCAACTAAATCAGCATAATTTCTAACTTCATTTGCAAGATCGCCTTCGCCAAATAAGGCTCTTTTTTGATTTGTGCCCAAATTATGATATAGTGTTCTTAATTTAACTGGATTGATGTGACCTTCATCATCCAAAGCTTTGGAGAGATAAGAATATGCTAACAGAGTTTCTTGTGGGTTTCGTTGTGTTTGGTGTTGGGATGTACCTATATGTTGCAATTGGGATGAGTCTTGAACGGCAGGCGAGATCTCCGGATTCTGCCTTAATGCGTTGGAAAGCTTTTGTAAAATCGTGCCGCGGTCGTTTTTGCCGCCCTTAATGAAATGTTGAAGGATTAAATCAGGATCTCCTCCGCCTTTAATATATTTACGTATTTCAGGGTCTTTATACTGTGCATATTCATTGCGATAAAAATCCATTGCGTTATTATGAAGATCTTGCAATTCAGATGAGCCAGATTGTTCAATAGCTTGATTAACATCCTCCTCAAGAGCATTTTTTAATTTATTATAAATGGCTTCTTTCGGCATTTCCCCTTTAGTCCTGGCCTCATATGCCGCTTTTCCAATTGCGCCACGCAAAATACCTGTATTTCTTAATGAAAATCCCTTGTCATTTGCAGGATTAGCCGAAATTTTTTCTAAAAGGCTTATATCATTAGTATTAGTAAAATTTGCTAAATCTGGATCTTCATTGATAGATTTCAAGATATTCTTTGCTGCTTCTCTTAATTGAGTTCTATTCGTATTAACTCCCAATTTTTCAGCGCTATCGTTTACTCTCTTAAAATTAGCTTCTTTTTGTTGTTCTGCTTCTCTTGCAGTTGTTCGCAAAGCATGTTGTATGCGCGCACCCACATCTTCCGGATTAACTTGTAATTGAGAACCTATTCGATTCATCAAATTGACACCCAGTTGTTGTATATTAGTTCCCGTTCTTTGCATAACCTTTTCAGCGCCCGAGCCAAGAACATGGGGCAGTACATTCTCATAAAGTCTTTTTAAGAAAGGACTTTGTATAACATCCCCTAAAGGCGTTTCAGTACCTTGTGTCAATTGCAATTTACGTGCCAATTCTTCTGGCGGTAATTCCCCACGGAATATACTTGACGGACGGCCTCTATTATAAAGCTCTTTACCAATTGGGACAGCTTCACCCAGTAAGGCAGCTTGCAAAGGGTTCTCATTTTGTCCCATTGAATACAAGGCCGTTGCAAGAGGACTTGCAGCCTTCCCTAATTTAGCAGCCTTAAGTATACTACCTGGAACCGCTAAGCCAGATAATGAACGAATAAGCATATCCCCTTTTTCTTTGGGTTCAATACCAAGGAATTTTTCAACACCTAAATCTCCAATGTGAGGCGCATACTTGGATACTGATTTAGGAATCAATCCTTTATTGGCAAAGTAGTCTAACGCTACACCAGGGGTGTTAAGCAATCCTATAGCGCCTTCTCCAAGGCCTGCAAGTAAATTACCTTGAATTCTTGATGGATGCGTTAAAGCGCCCCAGACTTCACCTGGCAATTGCTTAGCCATGTTTGCTGCGTATGAAGGAAGTCCTTGGATGCTTTCAGCAATGTCTTGTCCTATGCCGCCAATACCTTGATTATTAGCTTCAAAATCTTCAAAATCTTTTCCAGTAGGTATGTATGCCATTTTATTTACTCGCATAAAGTATTTTTGCCTCAGCGCGTCTGCCCGGGGTTAAGTGCTTCAAATAATCTAGAAATTCTTTTTGGTCTTTAAATTCTCTTCTCTTTAAAGATTCTCGCGGAGGAAGTTTTTCGCCGGTAGCATTTTCATAATCATTTTCAATACTGTTTGTTATATCCTGCAATTGAGAATGATAGCTTTTGTCTGAATTTAAAAATCCTCTTTCTAGTAATTTCATAGCCTTGGCCATATTTTCATCGGTGTTTTTCCATCCTTTAGCAAGCACATAAGATTCAGCGGCCTCAATAACTGCCTTTTCATGTGCTGTTTTTGCTGCAAAATCCGGTGAACCTGCAAAAGGGGCTGGAATAGCTTTGAGATTTTCTATAGCTTCGCGAAGCCTTGGAATAGCTAAGGCGATTTGTTGTTTAATAGATTGAACTGTCGTTGTATCTTTATTCAATGTTCCTGCTGTTTTATTTCTAAATGATAATGCTGTTTGTGCTTGTTCAGAATTAGCGCCATATTGCGCAACAGCTCTATCATAACCTGCTTGAGCCTTATCTAAAGTGCTCATGTTCTTTTGAGCACCCATATTCCCAAGAATACTATTTCTCATCCTGTCATATAAATTTTCTTGCGGTTCCTGTTGTGGCGCAAACACACCGTGTCCTTGACCGAAATTTTGAGGCGTCATGTCTTGTTGCGACTGTGATTGCTGACCAAAAACACCAGGATTGTTTTGTTGCAGATATTGAAGTCTTGCCAAATCACCAACATTACCAGTAAAGCCAAGCTCAGGATGTTCAGCTTTATTTCGCTGCTGCATTAATTCATATCTTAACTTTTCAGGTAGAGAAGCATTAGTTAAATTTAAACCCGTAGTTTGCGCCCCAAAATGCTGACTCATCGCCTTTTCTTGCTGAATCTGTGCCAAAATATGGTCAATTTCTGATTGCTGCCTTTGTGGCGCATACTGCGCCTTAGCCTGACTGATTTTATTTGCCAAAGAACTAGCCAAAAGCTCTTGCGCTTGCTTCTGAGGCTGCATACCAACAGTAAAACCTTTAGAAATAGCTTCCATCAAATCGGGGACATTTGAACTTGCCCTAAATGGAATACCGGGAATATTAAATGCCATTAATAACCCCTCCCAGTTGGTTGGTAACCTGAATTACCACCTTGTTGAGGTCTATTAAAGAATGCATTGGCACCCATAGCGCCACCACTAAAGATATTAGACCAGTTCTTAGCTTGGTTTTGGTTATTAAAATCTTGACCGCCATAAGCGTACTGACCTTGTTGACCAAGTGTTTGACCAAGAATATCAGCATATTGTCTTGACGCATCAAAACCCTGTTGCTGTGTTTTCTGAACGCCACTTACCCCACCGCCATATAAGCCCATAACATGGTTAATGTAATCTTCAAAGTCTTTTGACGCTATACCTTGGGCTGATTCCATGCGTCTTTGTTCATCTGCTGGCGTTCCTAACATACCCCCTGATGCAGAAGCATTACCAGCTTGCTGCATGGCTTGCTCAAGAGCAAATTTATAACCAGGTGATTGCTTATATCCAGCACCAAGGCGGTCATATAAAGCGCCTGGATTATAAAGCATATCAGTGTATTGCTTATCTAGTTCATTATTAGCACCCACACCACGGCTTATGTAAGGCTGGTAGTAGGGATTGACAGCACCTGGAATCTGACCAATATACTCATTGGCTTTATCGCTAGGATTGCCACCTCTATTAAACATGCCAGATATACCTTGACCCAAAGCCATTCCGCCTTGAGCAAGCATCATCATTGTTAGTGGATCCATTTTAAACCCCTTATACTACCGTTATAGTGTGAAATACTGGTATACCGCTGCCTAACGGGTCTTCAATAGCGATTTTTACCAAGCCTGTGTCTGATTCATAAAGCATTGTCCCGAATTGACATGTAAAGTTACCTTGTACGTCTGTGTTGTTTTGTATGATAAGAATATTGGCTGCCGTTTGGGACGGAATGACACAGCCCTCAGCGCCAAAATTATCTTGCAATTGGGTAATTAGGGCATGCCTAAAAGTAAGCTCGTCATCAGTAGCATTGCCATTTTCATCAACGATTTGGCCTATCGGTAGGTTGGGTATGCGAATGCTCATACGTACACCTCGACAACGCCATCAAAGGCTACAAAGCGACCAAATCCACTAAATCTTAATTGAGGGCTTGCATCATTTGCTTGACCTAATCTTTGAAATATAAATCTGCTTGTGCGCTTGCCAATAGGGTTCATATATTGCCTTTCAGCATTGCCCCACGATTCACCGCCATCCCTTGAGATTGATAAGTCCACGGCCTCAGAATAATAAATACTTGTGTTAGATGAATCGGCACCGCCATCCAATGCTATTAAATCACCATCCTCTGTCGTGATATCAAAAGAATCTTCTGTCGCCAAATCATCGAGCATCCCTGTAAATGTCGTGATAGTCGTTGGAATATTAGGCTGACCATTTTCTATCGTAAAACCTAGTGATTTTATGATATACATGCGCTGAGAAGGCAGCCTTAAAGGGGGTGCTATTCTAAGCCTTGGTAATTCAAATACTTCGTCATTTCCGTAATCTATATCAGTAATAGTTGTATCAAACAAAAATAAATTGGGGTTTTTCAATGAAACAAAATAATAATTGTCATTAAAGAAAACAACGTTACGAGCCGGATGGTAATTAAGTCGTTCATCTGTCACCGTGAAGAATAAATTCGTATTTAAGTCTAAGGCATAGCTTAGATTGTCGTCTGGAAAACAGAATTGATAAATAACATGACCATCTTGTCGAAATAGAAATCCCGTACAATTAGTTGGATTGGTAAGTTCTGCAAGTTTAAAATCAAGGCCATCTGTACTGATAGATTTAGCATTACTGCCATTGATTATCATGACCGTGGCACCTGAGGTCTCGCTCGCTGAAAGCCACACAATATAAGTATCTAGGGCGGCTATTGATGAGGCATTTAAGCAACCAAAATCAACATTGAAGGTTGAAGAGCGTTGATATGGGAATGTTGCGGCACCTATGTCCTGCCATTGTTCAACAACTGCATGACCGAACAAGCACAGGTTATTACCGCCCCCGGGCGTTGGAACTGCTGCTTGCACTCTATCAGGTTTTGATTGTAATGCGCCTATGTATGTTCCAGTGCCCGTCCAGGTTAAAGCATCATTAAATTTACCCAAATACCAGTTTGATGAATCAGTATCAACCACAATTAACCGACCGTTTTGAAAAGAGATATAACCAGGGTTGTCCAATCCTACAGGCAAAGTAAATCCAGGCGTTACATCCGAAGTGCTAAAAAGACCACTTCCCCAGTTATAAACATAGATGTGAACCCCATCAGTGATAGCTATTTCCTGATTGTTGTTTTCTTCTATAAAAACATCCCCTGTAGTGGTCGTCAAGCTGCCTACAAAGGTTGCAACAAGCGCTGTTGAGATAACGAATACTTGACTTCCCCACACACCAAGCATGAGATTACCGGGTATGCTTGAAAAGATATCTCGCCCTACATTTGTGCCACCCACATTTAAGACGTTTTTATAGCCGGCATAGGGCACTAAAGCATTATCAGAGACAATAAAGTTCCACGTTTGTTCAACCGAGATCTTAGGATAGCGTCCGAATTTGTTCCCACCAACGACCTTTAATTGAACTTCTTGTATATTTTGTGATCTTTCAGGCGCTGGCATCAATATGTATCCTCAAATACTTAATCGCAACTTCCATTCTTTCAATATCGTCATCAAAAGCGCCCAACCCAAGATTGCATTTCCTGCATAATAATGCCCTAACTTTGCCTGTTTTATGACAATGATCTACTCCTAAAGGGCTAATTTTTGGCCCACTTAAAGATCTAGTGCTCATTTTTGTCTCTTCTTTTCTGCAAATAGCGCATTTATTATCCTGCTGCTCAATCATCATAAAATAGTTATCAACTGTTATCTTATATTTTCTTAAAATTTGTTTAACCCTATGGGCATCTCCATGCTTCTCAAATGCCTTTTTATATTTTCCTGCTTCCCATGCTCTATATTTATTAGGATTTTTTAGTCTATCTTCTTTTTTTCTTTTATTTATCCTTTCTCTATTATTTTTAGCCCATTCAGTCGCAATCTGAATTTGTCGATCTCTAGTTTTATCATACATTTTCTTTTTGCTAATCTTGCTGCATTCCTTGCATCTCAATCTCCACCCTCGTTTTACATATTTCGTAATGCAAATATCTGCATTTTCTTCATTCAAAACCCCATGTATCAGACAAAACCCAGTTTTCATAATATACCCCATTAAAAAGAGGGTATATTATATTAATCTGCCAATCAAAACCAGGAAGATTAATACGGCAAATATCCATTGGATAAATTTATCACAGCCCAGTCTAGTCCTGGACTGCTTCCAAAGTAATTTTGGGTTCTTACGGACAAATCAGGAGGCGACACATCCATGCATTTCTTCTCAAGCTCTTTAAGCTTCATTTTGGATTCGTCGGGAAATGTAGCGCCCCAGTCTGAGCAAATATATTCGGCTAACAAATACCTCAAGTATTCTATGTAGTATAGGTCATAGGTAAGTGCCATGTCTTGGTCAAGCGTTACTTCACTTAAACCAAACTTACCCCATAACTTCATCTGAAATACTTGGCTTGGCACGAAGTACAAGTACAGGTTGGCCCCGTTAAACTGTCTTTCTATGCGGTATTCATAAGGAAGAGATTGAACATTATCAATCCTGTAAGTGGCAAAATACCCACTTCTTGTTTGGTCTTGGAGTGAGAATCTCACATCCCCGATATTGAATGTAAGTGTATCAACCGCCAAAAGATTGGGAATTACGTATAATTCTTGCCCCTGAACGGTATTGAAAAAGTAATTGCTGTAATAAGGTATGAGCCTTAAATCAGAGCGCTTAAAGTCAATCAAAGCATTGAGTAACTCAAGTCCGTCTGTGACTTGTTCTGCTGTAACTGTTTGCAAGCTACGGCTTATAACTTGCGACAAATAATAGGCTTTGGTTATTAATTTGCGCGCGGTATAAACCATAACTTGCTATCCTTTTTTTCTTACAGGGTAAAGATATAACCACCAACGGCAGCAGCAGCGGTATCACCTGCGTTTGTCACTTTGTAGTTAATTGTTGGTACACCTGTTACAAGTTGAGACAATACAAGAACCTGCGGGGTTATGTGAACAGTCGTGACTTGGCCCGTGATAGTAATAGCATCACCTGTACCGTTTCCTGGCTGGAACTTCAGCGTATCACCGGCAGCATTTCCTGGTATTAAGTCCGCATTAATATAAACAGGCAGATTGTTAATCGCAGGCACAAAGGCTGTTAAGGCAATACCGCCAGTACCATATGTGGTCGCAACACCGCCTGTCAAGCAAGCGATTGGCGCGTCATACATAAAGATACGGGTTGTGCTATCGGTATCAGTCCAATAACCTTTTAAGAAATGCACTGAAGAATCAGTTGTTGCAAATCCTAAGAGAGCAAAGGCTGAATATCCGAAAGGCATTAAAGGCGCTGTGTACGACAAAGACAGCATTGCACCAATAGGCTGCAAAGTTACAGGGTCGGCGACTAAAAATACCGCATAGACCTTGGAAGCCGCAAAAGTACCTGTATCCAAGCCATTTAAGCCGCTATTAGCAGCATTAATGGTAATCGTAGCAGTTGAGGTCAACTGAAAAGTTCCAGTTGAATCCAAAGTAGAACCCGCTGCGATATCAAGCTTGGTGTTAGGGGTGGTGGCATTATTGCTAATGCCCAGGCCATTAATGAATGCAAATGGCGCTGTGTTATATGATTTGTAAGTTGTCATTTTTAGTATCCTATAATCAGTTAGCCATTAAAGAGGAATAATCAAACGCATTGAATCTTCCGCAACTAACGTCGATCCCCAAGTTGAGTCACGTACATACGCCCTGTTATCAAGACCGAATTGAGCACCCCAATAATGTCGAAGAGCAGCACCTGATTCTTTGTCTTTAAAGTAGACAGTCTCAAAAGGTGATTGGTCTGGCAGTCTTGGCATTGCTAAGTAGAACTGATTTCCCGCATCCATCCAGCCAGCTTGATGAGAAGGAAGAGGCGTGACAGTCATACCAGCCGTGATTGTGTTGTTAATGTTTTGGTTTTGGTTTTGCGCCCAGACCAAGCCCACACCATTAATGGTTTGGATTGAGACAGTAACGCTACCAGCTACAGTCGCAGCATCGGCAATTGCTCTGAATTGGACTCTTTGTCTAGTTACTTTATGACCAATAAAAGTTAAGAAACGCATGTTAGGCTTGCCACTAACGCCATCATTGAACTGGAATAAATCGCCAGCTTTGATTGCGTTTGCATCAGTACCACCAGTTGGTTCGGTGAAAGTGATTGCAGTCACATTCACCCCTGTGGGGTCGTTTGTAGAAACAACAGTCATGATGTTATTAGGCGCTGCTGTATCACCAATTGTTCCGGACGTATGGATTGGAAGTAAGTTAGAAACAGACCAATCAACATCCATGCCGCCAAAACGCCCTACTTCCCAAGAAACACCGATTTCATCGTTTCGTTTTTGAACGAACTGGTTTAATCCTGTTCCTACGATTGCAGGTACGATATCAACTGGTAAAACACCACGTTTTTTGTAAGTTGCAGAACCAAAGGCTGTGAAGTTTGCCCATGCTTGTGCTAATTGTTGGAAACTATTGATGGGTGTAACGCCATCGCCATAGAATCTAAAAGGACCTGAGTTTACTTGAGATTGAAGATATTCAGGTGAATTAGGGTTGTTACCAACGACGCCAGATACGATGTTTCTTAGGATATCAGATTCAATTGCGGTACCTAGTTCTTCGGCTGCTGCCATCCCAAACCGGTCCATGTAGTCACGGACGTTGAAGATGAACTGTTCGTCTGTATAACCTGCCGAAACGTTTTTCGCTTGAGAGCAGATTAAAGACTGGATTCTTTGTACTGAAGGCTGTTGCGTAATAACCAGGCCATCAAAAGAGATGTAACGAGGAGTTGTATCAAATGTGATTACATCACCTAAGTTTCCTTTTCTGTCGTTAAATTCTTCAAGAGATTTATTAGCGTTTGCGATACCCCAAAAGGAGTTTGCAAGCCAAGCCAATTCGGCTTTGATGTATAACTGTACATTTTGCAATGTATTAGTAGGTGTAGCCACGATAGTTACTCCAAAAATATTTTATAAATATCTGGATAATTGCGACCACATAGAAAACCTTTGAATTAACGGCTAAACATACGCCTTAAATCATTCATCGATAAGTCCTGCTCGCTATTACCAGACATGCCAGTATTAGGTGAGGATTTAACTTGATTGATTGGGTTTTGAGCCTGTTTTTCTTGCGACACGGCCTGTTGATTAGTCTTAATTGAATTAGATAGGCTTGCCATTCTTTGAACTGCAAGTCTAGGCTGCTCATAAATAAGATTTAACAGAGTGCCCATTTTTTCAGGGTTCTCTATCAATTCATTCATGATATCGCCTGTGTTTTCCATGGAATTTGCCATCTCTACAAGGGCGCGCGTTCCTGGTTTTGTGTAATCTAAATCATTAAGTTTCTTTTCTAAGCCCGGATATACCTGTTCTGCTGCTTGCATTTTGTTAACAAACGATTCGATTAGCATATTATTTTTATGCGCTTCGACTTGTTGTTGTAGGTGCTGCGGCAGTTGTTCAGCAATTATTCGACTGATATCATCGGATGAAACTTGCGGTTGTTGGGGAATCCCGCCCAATTGATTAGGTGGTTGCTGCATGGGCTGCGCCTGTGCAGGTTGTTGCAAGTTCATTTCTTGATTTTCTAGTGTCATAAGAGCCTCTTTTTTTCCTTTCTCGTAAGCTTTCTGTCTTTCGCGGGCTACAATTTTTTGAACTGTAGAGCTAGGGAATGATTTCTCTTTCTTTTCCTCTTCTTGCTCGCTTAAAACGGGTTCACTTTCTAAGTTAGAAACAGGTTCTTCAAGATTTTCAGTTTCAATTCCATCAATCATTTAAAATCCTACTTTTTTGACTTATTTTCGGTGTCACCGTGAAAAGCTTCGTTTGTGCACGAAGAGGCAGCCATAGTTTTCGTTTGGCGACGTTAATAATTTCATAGTAATGAAAAATTGTTATATTTGTCAATAGGTTATGTTTTCTTTTTGGCTTTACTTTTCTTTACGTGCTCAGGCAAAGATTTGATGCTTTTAGTCTTTGAAGCGAATTCTTCGGCCAACTCTGGTTTTTTTGCAAACATAAATTTAGCCTGAGCTTTGCTTTTAAAGGGCATTACATGCAATCCTTCTTCTTATCTTTCTTTTGCTTCATCTTCTTTTTGTCATCTTTAGGCTTTTGTTCTTTGCTCATTTTATACGCTCCCATGGGTTTTAAAATAATCATGAAATACTTGAAATAGCTCATCATCAGCAAGCTGTATAGCATTGCCGGCCTCATTTTCCAGAAACATGCGCCCCTTATCGTCTATTAAGAGATTGTAATATCTAGACCGAACATTTTCGTAATCTTCATAAACTGAAAAAGCTATCATTGCTTGCCCTCTTCCATTTCTTTACCTTTTTGCATAACGAAATCAATAATATCTTCCGCCAGAACTTTCAACTGACTTAGAATGAAAGATTGAATTTCAGGGCAATGCTTTGACAATTCTGCTTCAACCAGCTTCAAGCCAACATTACCTAGCATTGAAACCATTTACTTCTCCCTGCGATTAAAAAGCTCTTTGACCAGCTCAGTTCTTTTGTGCTGAGGAAGGCCATCTGTAAGCTTGTACATGCCGTGCATAATATCTTGTCTTGAGAAGCCGTCATGCTCAAGCTTTGCAATGCCATGCTTGGTTTCTATGTCTTTTATTGAAATATTATATTTATTCGACATTATTAGACTCCTTTTCTGCTTTGTTTATTTCGTGTTGTAATTTTCTTTCTTCTAAATGCGCTTGATGCGTTTTCAATAAAGTATCGTGCTCGCGGCCTTTGACTTCGGCGAGCTTTGCTGCCGCATCTAAGGCGTGGCGCTCAAGACTTGTATTTGATTCCTCAAGCCTGATTGCACTATCAATTTGGGCTTGAGAAACTTTCGCCTCAGCTTCCAGTATTTTTGCATCAGCAAGTTTATCCTCAGTGGCGCGTTTTGCGATTTCCATTTGATTCTCAAACTGCTGCTGTTGCTGCTTGGCTTGGAGTTCTGCTCCTGCTAACTGCGTTTTCTGCATATCGGCTTGTGCTTTAATCATGCGAGGATCTTGCATCATGGCTTGCTGCTGCATTTGCTGAGCCTGTTGTTGCATCTGTTGTTTTTTAGCAATCCATTTGGGGACAGCTTCTTTGAGTCTGTCTGCGCCGTAAATAGTTAGATTGTCAACTAATATAGGCAATGTTTCATCGTCGTTCATGAATGCCGCAAACTCTTGGCTTGCTTGCATAAGCGATGTTATTTGCTGTAATGCCTGGTTCTTTTGCACTTGGAAGTTGACGCCCGCCGTTATATTTATCTTGATTGAATGGTCGTCATAATCAAGTGTTGGCAATCCAGGGCCGTTGATTTCTTTATATTCCTGTTCTTTAGCAGCATTTAATAATGGAAGCATCCGCTTGCCGATTAGGCGTTTTGGCATTAGAGAAGCTGTGATATTTGCTAGTTGAGTCAACCCTGCCAGATAGCCCATAACATACGGCATAGAGGCAGCATTACCAACGCTAGCGGTTTCAATAACAGCTTTACCAGATAAATCTTGGTCATTACGGCCCAAGTTAGACGCAAAACTTCCTAGGATGGTCTGAGTCGTTGGGTCTGTCATCTGGAACGCGCCCATGACTTCTGGTGGCGCTGGCAAGTTCTGAACTTCTCTAATCGGGTTCGGTATGGGCTTATCAGGGTTGTTTTCTGAATAGGCATTGACAACAACAGTATTCATTCGCTGTATATCGCTAAGAGCTTCGAGATAGTCTTTCTCTTGCGGTATAGCTTCTTTCATCACGATAAATTTGTGCTGAACCATATTTTGTAAGTAGTTAGCAAGAGTCTGTCCCGCGAAGTTTTTAAGGTCTTGAATTCCTTTGGCGTGATAGACATAAGGTCTTGTCATTTGATAGGTAGAGCGACCTTTACCTTTCGTTAAGTTAATTGAATTTCCATCAAAGAAAACATAAGGCAATTGATTATAGTCTGTAACTTCCATTGTCAATATGCGATTTTCTATCAGCTCATAAAAGCAAATAGTTTCAAGCTCAGTGGTTCTTTGCTTCACAATAACGGGAATCTGCTCAATATACTGCTGCTCTTGCCAAAACCTTTCCATCTTTCGGTAGTTGGAAAGCGTCATTGTGCGCCCATTGGCAAGTTTAACAATCTTTGTTTTTTTCTTTTTCTTTTCAAAATAACGAACAAACAACAGCACTTTGCGGTTAGTCTGGTCGCTGTAAGACCATGAGAAACCCTCAATGTCCACCATGTAATTAAGATTTTCAACGTCTTGGTCGGGAAATTTTCTCTTGAAATCCTCGATAAGCATGGGGAATATTTCAAAACAAAAGTCTCCATCGCCTTTGTGAGATTGTCTAGCTAAGGGGTCAAAGCCGCATAAAGTGGGGTCGAAAACTCTGCGCCACTTGATTTGCTGGTCAAAAGACATGGGGCTTGCAAAGTCCGTGTAGCATTCAGCCACCGAAAAACCACCTGCCAGCTCATCTTGATACAAGTCATCAGAGAAAGAATCTTTATCGGCTACGTTTTTAATGTGACGGATATGGCCTTCAATAATAGATGAAAGCTCAACCAAAGCCTGTTGATTCTCTTCCGGCATTGCAGAAATTGATGGTTCTTGCATGGCGAACTCGCCTTTTAAGCGAGATACATAAGCCTCTAAGATGTTGAATTCAATACAAGGGCGATTAAGGCGCTTTAAAACCGCTCGCTGGTCTTCGGTGACAGATTCTTTAAATACATATTGACGAAAATCTCTATAACGCTTGTAGTTGTCTTCGAAGTAGCAATAGGCCGTCGCAATATTATCTTTAATGCGCTGTAAATTGTCTTCACCGAAATTGCTTTCATTATACGCCATAATAATTAGACTCGTCTTGAATGCGTCGGAATTGATTTTTCATAATATTAACAGCTAAATCATTGTTTTTACTAGCGTTTTGTGAATTTATTTCTGGATGGGCAAAGGTTAAACAAAGGGCGTCTGCCTCATCACTTGACCTGATTCCACGTTTCTTCATAGCGGTTTTTGACTCCATCTTTAACCTGGAATTTGAATCAATACTGTATCTAACGCCACAAAGGTCTGCGTGCAAGGTATCTGAATCAGGTATTTGACACGGCTCATCAGCAAGCCATTCTTTGCAAAGACCCCACATTTCTTCACGCTTAGCTACATATTTTTTTGCATCAAGCGGCTTGCCGCCAAAATTAACCGCCACCAAAATTTCTTTATAACCAAGCTCTTTTAAGCGGTCATAGACACCGCTCCCCATAGCGCCCATGTCTATCATGACCTTATCAGGCTGATGCTTTTGAATGGCCTGAACAACAAGGCCTGTAACTTCCATTACGTCTTTTTTTATATAAGATTCAAGGGCATACGCTCTTCTTCCTTGCCTCATAATGAAACTTGTTCTATCATCTCCGAAGCGGGCAATATCCACACCAAGGTATTTTTTCCCGAATATCTCCACTTTTTGTGTCTTTCTTGCCCGCATAACAAGTGTTGAATCTATGTAGCTATCTTCACCTGTGAGCTGAAAAGCTTCTTCACTATTGCATGGGTATTCTTGCTTAAATGACTTCTCGCCATCCGTCCCATTAACGCTAAGCTCTCTTATTTTTTGTCTGCGCCAGGCTATTTGACCGTTATTCAGGCCGTAGAATTCTTTAAGCTCCATTTCTTCTGGCGTTAAATCTATTTCATCTATATATATAGTATATTCATCCTGCCAAAACCATGGGACAAAGACGGCTATATAGTCTGATAGACCTGCTTCGGCTAACTGCCATTGTTGATGGAAGAAATTACCTAACCCATTGGCCGTAGATTCTAAGATGATTTCCGTGCCAGAAGAGTTGGGCACAGCCTGTAGTATGCCCTTTGCGTGCTCTGAGGCGTTATTCCAAAAGGCAACTTCTGAGCCGTGCAATAGCTGGATAGTAGCAGAACGACCTACCGCCTTGTTTTCAGCGGTTCCTAGCTTGTAGCCAGAATCTAGCAATCCGAATATCAACTCTTTGGAGTTTGACGTGGTGACTTGAGGCTTAACGACTTCTGGCGTATTTTCATAGTAGCGCTGAGCCATTTTATAGAGATTTTGTGTGGCATCTAATGCGTGCGTTAAGATGAATGCCTGAGTTCCGAAGTGATGGGTTACATTGTGGTAGTATCTACCTCCAACATAGGTACTAATCCCTTGTTGACGACCTTTCAAAATCAACGCTCTAACTTTACCAGTGAGACGCTTCTGTTCTTCGAGCCGTTGATGGACGTATTTCTGCGCCCGATTAAAAGAAAAAGGTTCAATAGCCCCTGATTTGCTTGATACTTCCTTGGTGCGAATTTTAAGGCACTTTAAAGCATAATGTTCAAAGTTATCTTTAAGTTTTTGTCGAATGGCTTTTTCTTCTGGTGTCATTCTAAGTCTTTGATTAAATCTTCATGCTTAACAATAACCGTTACGGAATCCTGTTTAACGCCGTATAGTTTTGGTATTAGTTTTGACGCCAGCCATTTGCGAGTATCAACTTTCAATCGCGCACGCGCGACATATTCAGCATTGAAAACCTCGTTTCCAAATTCATCAAGACGAGAATCACCCTCTTCTCTATCTGCAATTTCCAAACATTCTTCCGCTAATAAGTCAGCTTGTTTAATTTTTGCCTGTATGTAGCGATCGGAAAACTCTGGATATTTATAGCGCCATAAATTTACAGTAGACTGATCGGGAAGATCATCGTAAGTTTTGCAAAGTTTTTGCAATCCATATGTATGAGAAGCAACTCTTTCGCAAATCAAATTGCACATCTCTTCTGAATATGTTGTGGGTCTACCACCTGGATGTGCGGTTTTATTTTCTGATTTTTTAGGCTGCTGAATATCTTTTTTCTTTGCTACCATTCCTAGCGCTCCGCTAAAGCATCAATAGCCTTCTGATACTTTCTCTTAATCTTTTCACCCACCTGCAAAACAGGCATATCTTCAACAAAACCAGTCTTATCGCAAGTCAAACAGTCTTGCAAAATCATACCTAAACCTGGAACTTTTTTACGACCCATGCATTCGGGGCAACGTTTTAACATTAATTTATCCTTATAAATCATTAAGTTATATTTACAACAACTGCCAAAAAAATACAAGATTATTTTTTACATATTTAACCGAAAACTCTTGCCATGCAACAAATTGTTTGGTACAATTCTTTTATTGATAAACGATGAGGAAATAAAAATGAAATACGAAATAGACCTAAAAGAAACAATTTGGAATGCATTAAAAGAACAAAGAGAAGATTGGCTTAAAGCTGTCGATGAATTTCCAGCCTTTGATGATATAC